>Ga0194132_10011184_pt1 | contig 11663 bp, 7 predicted proteins | sample TA2KigOf80mmetaG_FD_148612 | JGI IMG/M metagenome (GOLD analysis project Ga0194132, IMG submission 148612) | Freshwater microbial communities from Lake Tanganyika, Tanzania - TA2015054 Kigoma Offshore 80m | ecosystem: Environmental > Aquatic > Freshwater > Lake | place: Tanzania: Lake Tanganyika... | reverse complement strand
GAGTTCGAAGGCGGCCGCCACGCGCGCCGCTTGGAAAAAATCACGAAACTGGAGCAACAAGGATAGCGATGATGAAGTTCAAGACGTTGGCCCAAGCCGACCCGGAAGTTTACGAAGCGATTCAACAAGAGGTCGAGCGCCAAAACTCGCGCCTCGAACTCATCGCCAGCGAGAACTTCGTCTCCGAACCGATCCTTGAAGCCGCGTCCAGCGTCTTCACCAACAAGTACGCCGAAGGCTATCCCGGTAAGCGCTACTACGGCGGCTGCGAACACGCCGATACCGTAGAAAATCTCGCGCGCGACCGCGCCAAGAAGCTCTTCAACGCCGAACACGCCAACGTGCAGCCGCACTCCGGCTCACAGGCCAACGCCGCCGCCTATATGGCGCTGCTCAATCCAGGCGACACCATTCTGGGCATGGACCTCGCCCACGGCGGGCACCTTACGCACGGCCACAAGTTAAACTTCTCCGGTAAGCTCTACAACGTCATCGGCTACGGCGTCCGCAAGGACGACGAGCAGATCGATTACGAGCAACTCGCCGCGCTGGCCGAACAGCATAAGCCGAAGATGATCATCGCCGGCGGCTCGGCCTATCCGCGTATCATCGACTTCGCCAGGTTCCGCCAGATCGCCGATTCCATCGGCGCGGCCTTCGTCGTCGACATGGCGCACTTCTCCGGACTCGTCGCCGCCGGGCTCTATCCGAATCCGTGCGAACATGCCGACATCGTCATGTCGACCACGCACAAAACGCTGCGCGGCCCGCGTTCCGGCCTGATTCTTTGCAAGGAAAAGTTCGCCGCGGCCGTCGATAAATGCGTCTTCCCCGGCCAGCAGGGCGGACCGCTCGTGCATATCGTCGCGGCCAAGGCGGTCTGCTTCCTCGAGGCGTTGCAACCCGAGTTCAAGACCTACCAACAGCAAGTACTCGTCAACGCCAAAGCGATGGCCGGCGCGCTGCAGGACGCCGGTTACCGCGTCGTCAGCGGCGGCACCGATACACATCTCGCGCTCGTCGATGTCTTCGCCAAAGGCGTTCGCGGCAAGGACGCCGAGTGGGCGCTCGACGAAGCCTTCATCACGGTCAACAAGAACGGCATTCCGTTCGATGTGAATCCGCCGCTCAATCCCAGCGGCATCCGCATCGGCAGCCCCGCGGTCACCACGCGCGGCTTCGGCGAGAAGGAAATGCGCACGGTAGGATCGCTGATCGCCGAGGTCGTCGATGCCGTCGCCGCCAACGGCCGCGATGGCGCGCACGATGCGCTGCACGCCGTCCGCGCCAAGGTCGGCAAACTCACCGCCGAGTTCCCGCTGTATGAATGGAAGCTCGCCGCCGCGGCGCGTGCCTAAGTGCCTACCGTAGCCATCGACATCCGCCACATCGGCGATTTCGGCTACGGCACCTACATCCGCAATCTCGTCCGCGCGATGGCCGAACTTGACCGCGAATCGAAGTTCGTCCTCATCGCGAAACCAAACGGCGCCGCGGAACTCGGCCAACTTCCGCCCAACTTCCGCACCGTCGACTACAATCGCGAAGACTCCGCCCGCATCGATAACATTACGTTCCCGCTGTTCGTGCGGAAGCTGAATGCGGATCTGGTCCACCTCCCGCTCAACAATGTGCCGGTGTTCATGCCCAAGCCCTATGTCGTCACCATTCACGACATGAGCAGCCGGGTCTTCGACTTCGACGACGACACCGCCGACAAACTCCACCTTTGGCGCTTCCGCCGAGGCCTCCTGCGCGCCGACCGCGTCATCGCCGTCAGCGGCGCCACCCGCCGCGACGTTCTGAACTTCCTAAACATACCCGCCGCGCGCGTCCGGCAGATCTACAACGCCCTCGACCCGGCCTTCTTCAACGTCGAGACCGACGAAAAGAAACGCCGCGAAGCGCTCGACCGCTATCAGATCGACTACCCCTATCTGCTCTACGCCGGGTCGGTCAACCCCCGCAAAAACGTGGCGCGCATCGTCGAGGCTTTTGCATTGTTGCGGCAAGACCTCGGCGAGCACCCGCGATACAAGGACCTCCGCCTCGTCATCATCGGAGACCAGATGTCGAAGTATCCGGCGCTGCGGCGCGCCGTGCACCAATCACGCGTGCGCGAAGTCGTGCGCTTTCTCGGCTTCGTGAAGAAGGACGAGTTAAAGGTGTTCTATCAATCCGCCGAAGCGTTCGTCTTTCCGTCGCTGTATGAGGGCTTCGGCCTGCCCCCGCTCGAAGCGATGGCCCTCGGCACGCCCGTCATTACGAGCGGCGTCAGCGCGCTGCCGGAAGTGGTCGGCGACGCGGCGATGATCGTCAAACCGGAGAACGTGTTTGATATTGCGCGGGGCATCCGCGAAGTTTTGCTCGATGCCGAACTACGGGCAACTTTGATTGAGCGCGGCCATCAACAGGTAAAAAGATTTAGCTGGTACGACACAGCCCGCCAGGTTCTCGAAGTCTATCGAGAAATCCTGGCGAGCCGGGCTACGAAGTAGCGCTGTGAAATGCTGGCGCGTCCAATTCGGCTGGTTCTCACTGTTCCTCAATACTGGCGCGGACGGCGTGCGCCCCGGCCCACGTCCAGCAATCCAAGGCCCCGGAGCTGACGCCGCGCGCTTTCAAGACCTCGCGTTCGGCTTCTAGGATCTTGTCGATGCTAAGTGGGTTGCTCCGCTTCATATAAGATCTTTGCGGCCTTTACCCAATCCAACCGTTCCGGATCTCCCTCCAACTTCAAGGCTTCAAACAACTCCTTCGCTGAATGAATGCCTAGCTGCCGGTAGCTCTCCAGTTGCGATTCACTGAAGAACTGATCACCCGTCGATTGCTGCGGGAACTCCTTGTTCTGGAACTTGTACTGCTTCACGTCGTAAGGCTCGCGGCCGGTGTATGACGACTTCAAGTAGAGAATGTAGCCAGGCTCCTTATCGTCTTTGTAAGTGATCTCGCCCACTGCCCAATGACGCGGATTATCCTTGCCTGCTTTCTTGGGACGGATCTTGGACACATCGATCTTGATCTCCGCACCGAAGTCGATGCGGCACTTGCGGATCGCGCCGCCAAGGGACTCGAAAAAGTAGTCGTTGTCCTGCTCGCCGTCGCCGACAATAATGAGCCGGCACTTCCGCCGCACGAGTTCGTAGAGCCCGAGGTTCTCAAAATGCCCGCCGTCGGAGAGATTCACATAGGCGTCGTCGGTATCGGCGGTGCCGAAGAGTTCGAAGATCACGTAGGCGATATTGAACCGCCTCTTCATCACGCCCGCGAAACAGCGAAGTCTGGACGGAACGCCGACCCACCACCCGAGGCGCACGTTGAAAAACGTCAGCAGGAACGCTACGGTCGGCGAAGTGTGGAAACCCATGTTCGGATTCGCCGCGGCGCCAGAGATCGCGACCAGACTGCCCAGGGTCACATCGCCTTCGGCAGTGCCGGTCGAGATCTTCGAAATCGCCATGCCTCCCGTGCTCTCCGAGTACGCGTAGAACGGCGTGAAGAACAGAGACTCCGCGCGGCGCTCGGAGAGACCGGCGTCGGCGCCTCCGACCGCGTTTAATGCGGTGTTGATGATCGGTATTGGCGTTTGATGGGCGAGGTCCGGTTGATCGGGCAATTTCTTGTTCAGGTAGGCCGCAACGATGCCCATTTGGATATCGTCCTCGTCGTCGAAGCCGGTGAGCAGATTCTGATTGCGGCTTCCGGCGCGCGCGGCGCCGATGAAACATCGCGCCAGGCGGTTGCGGTAGAACCGGTTAATCGAGAACTCGTTGACGTCCAGACGGACCGCAAGGAGAAGCAGTACAATGAGGAGCCCGCCGAGCAGTGTAAGAAGTAGTGGCCACTGTCCATGTACCGACGCGTCGAGGAACGCCCAATGGAACTGGATCAACTCGTTGGGCCTGGGCCAATCCGGGCCGTTCCAAATTCCTTTGCCTTTGCACTCAGGGCACGATTGAAGTGTCTTGTCGATGGAAAGTTTCAGCCGCGGGTCGGCGAGGCCGACACAAACCGGACAGGGTTCCAGCTTCGCTGTCGACGGCACGACATGACACGCAGTGTTGGCCGGGCTTAGCGCATTATTCACCAGGAATAGATGCATCGCCAGTGAGACTCCGCAGAACAACGTGAAGATAAATATCGCCGGCGCCGCGCCCACGATCATTTCTTTCAGTCCGCCCTTCTTTCCGTCGGTTTCACTACCTTTCGCGGTGAGCAGACTAAGCACACCGAGAACCGCCGTCGCCGCGCCGCCCGAGGCAAGAACATAGGTGTTCCAGGAATCCCAAACCCACAACAAGACCAGCGGACCGTAGATCCCGATGGCGCCCACGACCAGTAGCGCCAGGCTCTTCATGTAGATTAGTGCGCCTAACCGGCTCCACGCTTCGCGCACTAGATCGGGCATCGCCCGGCCCGTGATCGCGATCAGGACGATGATGCAAAGGCCCATCATTGCAAGCAGTCCTGGTGAAGAGAGCAATGCGTACTTCCAGATATCGTCGCTTGCGACCCACAGTCCGCCGTTATTCTTCAAGACGAGCGTAGCCCGCTGCGCCCAGTCGCTGAGGAACAGGCCGGCGATCGTAATTCCGCCCATCGCCGTGATGCCGCAGGCCAGGCCGGCGATAAGCGCACGGACAAGATCCCACGTCTTCTCCTTCCGTTCGACTGTAAAAAGAACCAATGAGCCGATCACCGTAAAGAACGTTATGAACACGGCGATGGCAATAGTCACGTAGACAATGTTTTCGAGGTAATTGACCAGAGTCGGAGTAGTGGTTAGGTATGTCGCGACACCGGTATAAACAGCGAGGAATACGAGTTGCACCAAATAATGTGTCTTGAGTCCTCGGCCAAAGCCCAACGAGAACAACGAAAGAAAGAATCCAGCGACGCCGAGTGTGATCCCAAACTGAATTCTCAGAACGTCAAAGGCAGGGCCCCGCTCTGCGAACGCGGTAAAGCCGCCAAGCGCAAATAGGGTCGCTGCGACCAGAGCGAAGAAGATGATCCCGGACAACCGCCATCGCATTTCTGTTGGCGTCATTAGCGCCGGCTCGGATTCCTCGGCGGTCCAACGTCGCCAGGCATTCGGAAAGTCGGAGAAGTGCTCGACGCCCTCGTAGTTGACGATGAGCAGGCGGCAGATTGCGAGAGTGATCGTGTGGAAGATCCAGATTGAAATCGGCACGCCCCATGTCTCCAGCCCGTCGGAACTGTTGAACAAATGGGTTCGAACCATCGCTCCCCAGAGGCGCGGCAGCAACAGCATGATTGCGAATGCGCAGAGCAGGAACGCCTGCATCACGATGGTGTTTCGGAACCAGACCATGAGCATCGACCAGGTATCGACGCTAAACAGTCCAATTGCTGGAGTGAGGAAATTTCCGTACTTGCGAAGGTGTTCGAGCGGCTTGGCGTCTTCGACTGAATTGGCTACGCTATCGGTTTCGTCTTTATCGAGCTTGCGGCCCCGCAGGCGGTTCGCGAGGAAGTACGATCCGATGTAGCCGCCGCCGGAGACGGTGGAAACGTAGTCGGCTAGCGATAGGAACCCATGCTTTTCGAGCATCCGCAGGATTCCGAGATTAAACGTGCCGCTGCGGATTCCGCCGCCCGACATGGCGAGGCCGACGAGGGGCTCGTCTTTTTCGGCGCGGCGTTTGTCGAGAAGTTCGCGTTCCTCGGCAATGATCGCGTCGATGTCTTTGTGGACCGGGCCGCTCATTTGCCGGCTCCGGTGACGGTGCGGGTGGCGCGCCAGGAGTTGAAGAGATTGACGAAGTCGATGCCGACGCCGATTCGGTAGGTGTCGCGGGAGCTGGGGCGAGAGACGATGGTGACGTCGCGGTCATAGACGTTGACGGTAGCTCCGGTAGTTGCGGGCGGCACGGCGGCTCGTGTGCCGGCCGGTTCCAATGCAAACACCGGCCCGTTCGACGGCTTCGACAACCGCAGATTCGCCGTTCCGAACAGGTAGAGAAACTGCCACTTGCCGTCTTCTTTGCCGATCGGAAGCGGGTAGAAGACATCGGCCCGCGCAACGACGCCGCGATAGAATCCGCCCGTCACCAACTGATCTTGGCCGAGCGTCACCATGTACGTCGACGGCGGCGCGTATGGGCGTTGCAGCTCCCATCCAGTCAGACGAATGCCACCGCCGTATTGGCGGTAGAAGCGCTCGCGGTCGGGCGGAGTGAAGGCGACGTAATCCGAAGTGACGTTCGCGAACTGGGACTGGAACGGGGTGAAATGTGTGCTTCCCGTTTTCGGGGTCTTGAAAATTTTCGTAGGCTCCGTCGCCGGATCGGTAAACGAACCGTTGGCGCCCCAGAAGGTCACAAACTCCAACATGCGCAGGCGCGCGCCTTGGTCCCACTTCTTCATTCGGACTCCGAGGCCCGTCAGAAATTCGCCGCTCTGTGCGAGCTTGTTTACCGGTATCTGCGCAGCCGTCCCGGCAAAGTTGGTGATGAAATTCGCGACGCCCGTGTCCACCTGTTGCGGCGCGCTTGCAATCCGCACATTGCCCCAAACGTTTAATCGCGAGTTGTATACATGCTCATGGTTGCCCAACCCGCGCATGATGAAGAAGTCGAAGAAGTAATTCTGCTTCGATTCGGTCGAACTTGCGCCCGCCTGATGGAACCCAAACACGGCGCGCGCTTCCCACTCACCAGCCTTTTCGTCGACGACACTGATTGGGATCGTGACCTTCTTGCTCGCGTCAGCGGTCTCGTTCACGTTTAGTTTGCAGTCGAGTCGCCGCACGCCGTTCGGCAGCTTGCCGGCCGTCACGGTCATCGTGGAGTTATCGGCCGACCAGCCTATTTTCACTTTGTCGGCGCAGATCTCCGGATCAAGCGTTCCCACGGTGACGCTGTCCTTCGTCAACGCATCGTTGCCAACTTTGAATGTAAGTTTGCGCTGCTCGTTGTTGTCGAGCGTCAGGCTCGGCGGTGTTACCGAGAGTTTGCCTTCGACGACGGTTATCGCCAGGTCAAGCGTCTTCGTCGTATCGCTGTTCGCGGTAACCGTCTGTTTGCACTCCAGCTTCTTGGTTCCCGTCGGAAGCGCATTCGCGCCAACCACAAGAAACTTCTGATCGGCTGTCCAAGCATTTGTTACCGTAGCCTGGCACTGCCCAGCGGAGAGAGCGCCGATCGTAACAGTGCTCTGCGTCAAGTCGGTACTGCCGAGCTTAAAGGCCACGTTGATCTTGTCGCCTTTTACCACCGAAATCGAATTGAGCGTGGCGGACAACTTGTCAGTGCTGGCCGCTGGGGGGAGGAGGCGGCGGCGGAGCTAGCGCGGGGGCCGCTGTTGCCGCGGGAGCGGCAGCAGGCGTCGCCACAGCCGCCACCGGCAAGATCCGCACCGCCGGCGCGCCAACACTCACATTCCCGGCGACCGGAGCCACAGACCCACGCGCCTTCGCCTCAATCGCATCAGCCTGCGCGCGCAGCGCCGCGGCCTGTTCGAGCAGCGCCTTCCTATAAGACTCCTGCGCCTCGCGCAGTGCGGCTTCGGCTTCGCGTACCTTCGCGGCCGCCGCGTCGATGTTTTGCGCGTGCACGGTCAACGCCGTGAACAGCGCCACCAGCGGCCGCAGCCGCCAGAATTGTTTCGCCATATTGGTCCTCAACACGGTTAGCGTAGTCAACGCTTTGATAGTGACATTTCCCGCAAGGCCGTTACAGCGCCTTAATCTTTGTAATGCAGAATCGCGTTAAATAGCATGGCAAACTCCGCGTGGTTCTGCCACCGGTAGCAGGGGTTCGTCGCAAATAAGAGCACGCGCCCCTTGCCCGCCGGGACATCCAAAATCGCCGGCTTGTCGCGAATCTCGCCCGCACCCTTGAGTAGCCCACTCAACTCCGTGCCTGTATATTTCATCAACGTCCACCCCGCCTTGTACTTTTCGGGAACACTCAGGATCGGCCCGTTGGCGTACCGCACCGGCAACTTCTTCGCGTCGTAGCCATAGAACACCGGATGCGCCGCTTTTTCGATCTGCGTTTCCACAACCGGACCCGGCGCATAAAATGCGGCCGACGTGCGGCCCGCGCTGACATCGCGTGTAATGCCGTACTCCGCCGGGAACGCGCTCGATCCGCCGAGCGTGATCAACACGCCGCCTTCCTGCACGAACTTCTCGAACTCCAGCGCGCCCGCGATACCCATGCCGCCGGTGATGTCGTCGCTCTTTCCGTACCCGCCATCGTAGGCCAGCGGAACCTTCGCCGGATCGATGTCATGCACCAGCCCCTTCGCCGTCGACATCTGATGCGGAATCAGAATCACATCGAAGTCGCGCCGCAGCGAGCCGCGCTTCACGCGCTCCTTGAAGATCAACTCATACGGCACTTCGATCTGATCGAACGCGTGCCGCACCCAACCGACCGGCTGCGTCGCGCCCCAGGTGCTGAACATCGCCAGCCTCGGCAGGTCGACCGCGTGGCGCTTGCCTTCCGGCATCGCGTTCAGCGCCACCGCTCGCAAGCCGAGCTTTTCGATCTCACCGCGCAACCGCGCCGAATCGGCAACCAGGTACGATCCCGCCGGCACCTTCACGCCATTGGCTTCGAACTCCTTCTCGTTGGCGTCGAACAACACGTCCTTCATGCGATATCGCAACGTCGCCAGCCCATGCGCGCCATTGTGAATCACAGCGACAATCGACCCGCCATTCTTGATTTCGCCCTTCGGCGCGTAGGTGTCGACCGCCGTCACCGCCGCATCCAGCAGCGCCTTATCCGCGATCTCCTTCACTTCGATCCCCGCCGTCAGACCCATCGTCCAGCCCGTGTCGTCGTACGTGCGCAGATTCGCGTCCGGAAAAACCTGCTTTTCCAACAGCGATTTCGCCAGCCGTCCGTACGGTTGATTCCGCTTGATCACAAACGAGCCAGCCGCGAACGTCGTGTCCTTCAACTTGAGCTCGGCACTGAGCCGTCCAATTTCGATCCCCTGCAACCGCAGCGTATTCACCACCCACGCTACGCGCGTTTCATCCTTCTGCGCGGCGGGAATGACAAACCCATACGGCGCCGACTTCGCCCCATCTTCCACCGCGTGCAGCGACTTCTTGTAGAAGTTTTCGAGAATGACTTTCGGATGCGACGACGCCAGTTCCAATGCCGCGAGCACGCCCGTCTGGCCATAATTCGTGTTATTGCGCAGCGACCAGTCGACCTCCTTGTACGCCGGAATCGGCCGATACCACTCCCGCTGCGTCGCCCCAAAGCCGGTCACCTTGCGCTTCATCGTATTCGCGCCGCCGTTGCCGTAGACCTCATACATGCGCAACATGCCGTTGTGATTCGACGCCATGAAGCCGAGGTAGCCAACCGACCACATATCGACAAACGCGTGCGTCCAAACACCGGGCATGCCGTAGCCGATCAACTTCGTCATCTCGTAGTTGGCGAACCATGGGAGCTCGGCGTAGAGAATCGGATCGAGGTTGGGATTCTGCGGCGCTTGCCCGGAGAAGGTGTAGAGGAAGGGCACCGACTCGTGGATGTCGTGCACGATCGGCGGATGCCAGTCGAGATACGCGCGCAGCCAGTGGCGCATCGTGACCTGCGAGTAGTGCATGTCGCGGTTGTTGTCGTGGAAGATGTACTTGCCCCAGTAGGGCGGGCCGGGAAGGCGGTCGTCTTCGTTTTCCTCGGTGACTTTGTAACGCCGATACCACTCGACGTAACGGTCGCGCCCATCGGGCTCGAGCATCGGCGTCATCATCACGATCAGATTGTTGCGAATCGAATCGTACAGCACGCCGTCTTCGGCGATGAGGCGATAGGCGAGTTCCATGATCATCTCCGGCGGGCCAGTTTCGCCGGAGTGCAGGCCGGTGGTGATGTGATAGACGGGCTTGGCGGCTTCGATGATTCTGCGCGCGTCATCGGCCGAGAGCCCGCGCGGATCGGCCAGCTTCGCCAGATGCGCTTTGTACACTTCGGCACTGGCGATCGTCGCTTCATCGGCAATAATCGCGGTCCAACAGGGACGGCCTTCGTCGGTGCGGCCGAGGTCGATGATCCGGATGCGCTTCGACGCCTTCGCCAGCGCGTCAAAGTACCGGCGGATGTCGGCCGATGCCGTCAACTTTTTCGGCGTGCCGATGTGATAGCCCAGTACGTCTTTCGGAGTCGGTATGCCCTTCACCAGCGGCAGATGATCGACCAGCGGAGAAGAAAACTCCGGCTTGGTGGTCCACTCTTTGACAGACTTGGCGAAGTCGAGATCCATCGACGGCTGTGCAAACGCGGCGAGGCTGAGGAGCCCCAGTAGAAAGCGCATGGGTGTAGGGTAGCAGGAGTGAGAGCGATCGACTGGGCGCGGGTACCAGATCAGCATGCCGCCAACGACGGAGCAACTCTTTGACATAGTCGCGATTCGGTGTTTCCGCGATGTCGCGGACGACGACTATGTTTCTGCTCGAATGGCGTACCGAGGGAGGCTGTTAATTCAATTCCTGTGGGCCTCGCAGCAGGCGATCGAAAAATACCTGAAGTGCATTCTGCTTCTCGAACGTATCCCTGCGCCCGAGATTGGCCACGGGCTCAAGAAGGGCTTGGCCCTCATTCAGGTGTCGCCAAGTCTTTCGCTGCATCTTACAAGACCGACAGTGAATTTGATTGACGAACTGGATTCGCTTGGCGTCAACCGGTACCTCGAAAATTCCACTCATGGCAATTCTCTACAGATCATCGAACTCGATCGGGCTGTTTGGGAACTGCGACGTTTCTGCACGCGCGTGCCTGGATTACGCGAGCTGAATCTGAAGGATCGGATGCCAATCCCGCCCTACCAAATTCCAGGCGGACGGTTGGAGAGCATAATCGCCCAAAAGAGTCACCCGGCACGTGAACCGCTCATGTGGATGAACGCGTTCGTCTCAAAGCGGCACCGGAAGACGGTGCGTTTAAATAGCTGGTTTGAAGCAAAGAACTCGCCGTTCTGGATGAACCCGGAAATCCTCGACGAAATTGTTGGCCTAATGAAAATTCCAAAGGATTTGGCCGCGGAGTATCGACGGCTGGCCAAGTCGCGTAAGATCGATAGAGATGTCGGAGTTTGATCAAGAACGTCAGCCAGCGACCGAACCCCACGCTGAAAGTCTGACCCTGGAGCGCTGGGCCGGTTACTGCAACGAGCGCTTCCGCGATCTCGGATTCGAATCCGTCGACGACTACATCGATGCCGTCCGTGGAAGGTGATATATAAGAGTGACTCTATGCGAGTCTCTTTCCTGTTCGCCCTCGCCGCCACCGCCGCCGACTGGCCCAGCTTCCGCGGCCCCAACGCTTCCGGCCAATCCGCCGGCACCGCGCCCGTCGAAATCGGCCCAGCCAAGAACGTCGCCTGGCGCATCGATCTCCCGCCCGGCAACTCTTCCCCCGTACTCACCAACGACGCCATCTTCCTCACCGCCTCCTCCTCCAACGAACTGCTGACGTTGAAGATCGACCGCGCCACCGGTCGAATCGCCTGGCGCCGCGCCGTCCGGTCGCAGCGCGCCGACGCACGCCACAAGCTAAACAACGCCGCCAGCCCGACCCCCGTCACCGACGGCCGCAACGTCTACAGCTTCTTCGCCGAATTCGGCCTCGTCTCCTACGGCCCCGACGGCAACGAACGCTGGCGCCTGC
>Ga0194132_10011182_pt1 | contig 11664 bp, 8 predicted proteins | sample TA2KigOf80mmetaG_FD_148612 | JGI IMG/M metagenome (GOLD analysis project Ga0194132, IMG submission 148612) | Freshwater microbial communities from Lake Tanganyika, Tanzania - TA2015054 Kigoma Offshore 80m | ecosystem: Environmental > Aquatic > Freshwater > Lake | place: Tanzania: Lake Tanganyika... | reverse complement strand
TGCTCCCACCGGCGCAGCGTTGATACTGAGGTGCCAAGTGCCCGACTCGCTTGACCTATTGACAAATACATAGGCGATACCTCCCTGCGTCCTATCGGCAGGGAGGGCGTAAGCTATTGAATGGGCACATTTAGGTAAGGATTTGGCTAGCTCTAGTCAGCCCCTCCCCTTTGCGCCCATAATCTAGCTGGGAAGCGCAGTGCGTGACGTGCACTTTGACTAAAGTTTTCCACAAAAATGCCGATAAGATGGGCGATTTTAGTAACAAAGAGGCTTAGACTTTTGCTTCTCGCTACTGCTATGTTAGCCATTTCCCTCGTCTTTCTTGGTGGTTGCCAAGGTGATGACGACCACTCCGATAAGGCGGCGGCGCCAGGAGCGTCACAGGGCAAGACTAGTCTTGCCCTGGTGGATGCGACGGCAGCTGTTAAGAAAAATCCCCGCACGGTTAATGGCTCGGGAGATCCCAGTGATCCGGTCAACATCGCGATCGCTGGCTCTAAAGCTCAGCTACTAAAGGCGTTTAGTAAGGCAGGTTGGGTTGTTCCCGATAAACGAGGTCTTGGTGCGAATACGCGAATGGCGACTTCAGTGATTTTCAAGAAGTCTTACCCTGCGGCCCCAATCAGCGATCTTTATCTCTACGGTCGCCATCAGGATATCGCTTTTGAACAGGAGGTCGACACTGGGGATGGACTGTCGCCCGCTGTGCGGCACCACGTTCGGTTCTGGCAGAGTGACGAAGTAGCCAGCGATGGCACACCAATTTGGTTGGGCGCGGCGACTTTTGATAGCGGCGTCGGTGTAAGTTTCAAAGGTAAACCGCATACAACGCACTGGATCGCGCCCAATATCGACGAGGAAAGGCAAGCAGTAGTCGACGCCCTGCAAGGCGCAGGAGCGGTCGAGGAATCCGGGTTACAAAGTGGCGGTTTAACGTCACTCACTGGGCTTGCCAATGCCGACGGCAATCCCATGTATACCGACGGTAAGATCGTGGCGATCGACCTCTCGTCGAAATGACGTCATCCACCGAGACGAATCTGCTCCTGCTAAAACAACTCGATCGCGGCGAGCCGGTGCTCGCTCATACGTCCAAGTTTACTTATCGGTCGATGTTTCCAAATGCATCTTTTTTGCCTGAGCCACTAGATCTAACCAATGGGACGGATCAACTTCCCCAGCGACTGGTCCATCAAGGGGATCAGCCATAGTGATGACGCGTCTTTTGTCTGGTCTGAGTTTTCGGATCATATCCCCCAGACCAAAGGCCGACTCCTGTAGTTGATCCCTCGTGCCATCAGCTATCATGCGCTCAAGTCCTAGTTTCAGTCTTTGAGCCAGCTCGTTGGCATTCTTTTTGACATAGAAATAATCGGCTGCCTGATACTTAAGAAGCAGGGTTTCCTCAATCATGAGATTCGATGTACCGGACATCTCCAGTTCGTAGATAGGTTCATGAAATGCACGAGGATAGTAGTCAATACGCCCTTTCGACAACATGGGATAAAAGCTGTCCGTCGCGTCGGCGGTGACAAAGGGCAGTGTATTGATCTTAAGCACATCAGTTGACTGCCAGTCGCGACCAGTGCCGGCGACATACTTGCGCAGATCCTCTAACGACTTCACCTGTGCAAATTTATCTTTATCACTCTTGCGGATCACCAGAACGCGGTAGCCGTGTAAGCCACGATAAACGGGAATTTTGATTGACTGCATCCGCTCTTCGCGTACCTTAGTTCGGACCCGCCAAATAATATCTAGCTGGCCGCTTTCGATCCTAATGATATTACGATCACCGCCGCCGGACGAAGCAAATTTGATTTGGCATGGGCCATACTCTTTTTCGGTCTTACGCAGAGCCATGTCGATCAGAATAACGGGATAGTGATTGCGCGGATCACTCTGCGGTGCGTCCGGCAATTTGAGCACACACTCTTTGACCGGATGTTGTATTGATCCCAACTCGCTCTGTGCCACGGCGCAAGGTGCCCAAGAGGCCAAAGCTATGAGCGGCGGTAACGGGACCATACGCCATGAGAAGTGCGGAGTCGTCAAAGACCTCAATGCCTCAAAAGTGGAAAGCATCACACCAGCCCAAAAAATTTAAGAAATTCGGTCAAAGACAATGGCCTTGGCTTCACATCATCAAAATAGTTTAGACGCAGGAGCAACGCCATCACAGCCATTGTAGCAATAAACGGCCATTTATCCCTAGAATTCTCGCTACGAGAGATCGTCACCATTCGCACGAGAATGATCTGTACAAAGGTAATGAAAAACCATCGATCCGTGTCCCACCCCATTAGCCCAAGCAATAATGGTGATAAACTACAGCACCAAAGAACAAAGCGCTGCACACGAGGATGCTGGCCTTTTAGAGTTACGTTTAACAAACCAATTGAGGCAAACACCATCAGCGGTAAAATGCAGGTCAACACCTCGATCCAAGAATAGTAAAAATTCATCCGATCGGAGAATCGGTGCAAGAAGATCGAGTAAAAATCGGGACGGTGCACCGGGTATTCGCAGGTAAACACGCGTTGGAAGTAGGTCAAAACGGTAGCCTCATCCACCGTTTGAAGCTTGAGCCAGATCAGCAGAAAGACACCCAGAGCTGGCAGCAACAGCAATATATAGCGTCGCAGCTCCTGCGTTGGTGCAAGCATTAGGTATGCAATGACGATCGGCAATACCTGCAATAGCGTCATCTCATGGGTAAACATACAGGCAGATAGCAAAAAAGAGGCTGCGATGTCCTTGTCGCGGCTAAGCAACCAAAGGACCAAAGCCCCCAGTAGCCAGATCACTTGATCTATATAGCCGACCTCGTGGAAGAGATAGCCGCCTGCCGCCGACAGAAAAAACAAGGGTGCGACCGCCATTAAGCCACGCCGCACAGCCATCCATACAAAGGTCAATATGCAGCCGCACAGGACAGTAAATTGCAATCGCGCAATAATCTCAAAATTGAATAGACTGCAACCGAGCGGGTAAAGCAGTGTGCCTAGTAGCGCTCGACGACCAAAGCCATCCCACCAGTTTAACTGGTAATAGTTCACCGTCCAGTCGCTTGGCATGCGGTAGCCGACGTAGCATGCATAGACAACCGACGCCAGGGTGAGCATCAGCCATCCCAGATAACGTGCTGGCTTCAGTTTCGCCACTGATCACCCCCTACAGTATCCATGGTAAGCAACAATGCACTGAAAACCAAGAAGGCGAAGGACTTTTGCCCTTCGCCTTCGTAAGTTAATAGGTACAAGCTCCGTCAGTGCTTCTGTTTATCGGGATCTCCGAAAAGATCTCGTCCTGGTTTCGTGGCCTGTATGGCTGAAGTAATCGAACGTGACGCCATGATATAAGATGTATTTCATCACTCTACCATGATTGCACCGCTCAAAGATCCTGCGTTGTTATTCCATTGGTAGATGTCCATGACCGCAAAGTAAAGACGCGCGGCTCCCTCCGGCACCACGACGCGATGATGTTCGCCGGTGGTAGTCTTGCCGTCACCGATGAAAAACACCTGACCTAGTGCGGGACTGAGGTTGTAATAGTCGCGAGCTGCTTGCGTCGAGAAATCGAGAGGTGCCGGTGGCGGCAGAGGTGTCGGATCACCTTCCCCTAGAAAGACCGCGATCAAACTGTTGATGGGTGCTGTGATGTTGGATTTACCGTAAATAGAGCCTTTTTGATGGCTGACAATCTTACTCAAATTGCCGTTAGCGTTCGTCGGTGCATCAAGTTGGGAAAAGGTAATGGCTCCCCCAACGGAGAAGTAAACAGGTTTACCCACCTTCAAACAGCCTCCCACTGGGCTGACAAGAACGGGAGCATTGGCAAGGACGCGGTCCGTTGGCGTCTGCGGATCGTACTGAGTGATGATGTAATCGAGGTAGCTGCCAGCTGGGGACCCAGCAAAATAGGGATTCGCCGTAGCAGGAACCAGGTAATTTACGCTGCACGGCTTGACCGTTACAGTGGTCGTCGGCCCTGGGTTACTTGGGACACCTGGCCCCGAGGGTGTCATGCCACCGTTTCCTGGGTTTGGCGCCGATGATGTGCCTGGCCCATTGGTCACTGTAGTGGTTATGCTAACATCTACCGAAGCCTTGATCTTTATCGTCATCGTTGGTGGCATCGAACCTATCGGCGTCGTCGATACACCGGGCTTGCTGGAGGGTGAGGAGGGTTCCTTACGCGGCCAGATGAACGGGCCAAAATAGTCACTGAGAGAGCGAGGATCGGTTCCCCGTAGTTCAGGCTGGTCCTCTCCCGGCTCACGCGCTGCGTCCTCGGTGACACCGGCCAACGGCGCATTCGTCTTGTTAACCTGGGAGGGCGCTTTGCCACCTCCGGTCGCTGACTTCGCATCAGCCGTAGTCGGTCTTAGGTCAGCGTTCTGTGCCGCAAACTCGGCCTTACCGCAGGCGGTGGCTACTAACATCAAGCCAGAGCTAAACCAAAGCTGGCTACGCTGAAGTGAAAAATGACGCATGGTGTTCCTCCAAAAATTCCCAGGGGCCTGAGCGGGTATGCTGATCCGCCTGAGACAACTGGGCTATCGGAGGGAGCAATTTTAAACTTTAGCAAAAAGTGAGGTATCTCTTTTGAAAACACAGGAAGATGCCGTGAGCCCTGGGGTTTTTAAAGCCACCCATGGCCGCTAATCGCCTCAACCCTCACCAACCAACTCGAGCACTTTAGCAATCACCGAGGCATCGTCAGCGATTTTAGTGTGGGGATCCAAAGGTGCTGCGGGAAAACTTATTTTGACGTTTTCTGCCCCGTTTAGCACACCGGAATGCAGGAGGTTGGCATCTGTTTGATAAAAGTTCAGCCATTTGTCCGTCACTGCCGCAATATCCTGAAGAGAGTCCTCCGACAAATCAGCAGGCGCCTGGTTGCAAGTAGATTTAACGGGGTTGCCAATCAAACTATTGATGACGTCCGGCGGGGTGCAGAGAACGTGACTGATGGGATCGACGGTCGTCAGAGAACGCGGCGGTTTTGTATTCCGGATAGCGCTGGCAACCTGCAGGCTCAGCCATCCTCCGTAGGAATGTCCCACTACGTGTAGATCCGCGTCCGTTTGAGTCTCTGCTAGGTCACCAAACTCCTTAATGAAGTCCCGAACCCCTAGCTTCGTGACTTTTTGGGGATCAGCAGAGGTTATGAAGTTTACGACCGTGGCATCAAGACCGAAACAGCTAATGACGTGAGTCGGCTGACTGCCGCCTTCTTTATTAAGTTTAGTGCTGATTGCCTGCATATAGCGCACCATACGGGTACCATCGAGTGGTGCCTCCTCGTTGCTACCGCAACTCAGATAGCCACCAAAAAGCCCCAGCATCACCTGCCGCTTTTTGGGCTGATTCTGTACCTGCCGCGGCTTCGTGTTTACGGTCGGCGTTTCCGCACTGCGCGTTTTGTTTTCCCCGCAGCCAATGGTGATACATGTCAGCGTGGCTAGCAGGATGTGTTGTAGATTAATTAGCTTTGACAATGTTGGTTCCTCGAAGTCCCTGCACCTCTTTCTGGGTATCGGCATTTTCAAGGTGAAACTTTAGGGCTAAGCGAACCTAAGTCCTCGTAACCAAGGTTAAAAATAACACTTTAATTAAAACAATGTTTTGTTTTTTAAACATTAACTTGTTTTTGGTCGTCATTGGTTCGCAGAATATTCGCAAAAAATTCCCGGATTGCGGCGATCGTTTGTTCCATGTTGAGGTTTCAGCGATCCATTATGCGGATGGGCCATCGCTGATGATCAGGTTAGGTGTGTTGCCATTATTTTTCTAGAGAACGAACAAAAGCCGCTGACCACAAAGCCAGCGGCGCCTGTCAAAGACCGGGATAAATCAGGCCTTTTTCTCTTTTTTACCGCCGCCTTTGGCCTTGGGAGCCGGAGCTACGACGCGTTTTTTCTTCTCTTTCGGCACCTTAGGAGCCGCTGCACGCTCAGCGCGCCGTTGCTCAACGTCCGTTAGCACAGCTTGGAGTTTGTCTAGAGATGCTAGACGGTTAGCATACTTGCGGACTAGAGCTTGCAGCTTGCGAAAGGTGACGTCCCGCTTGGTTTGCTTTTTGTCCAGTTTCTTGTCGGCCAGCAGTTTGGTGCGGGCAGCAAGGTGTTCCTGGGCGTTCTTCAGGTGTTTTTCAATAACCTCACGGCTCTTCGACATGACGGCGGGGTCCTCTCGCTAACTAGTTTATGGATACGTTGTCTCTCAAATTTCTAGAGAGCCTAGAGTATTAGCTCATAATGACGTCCGAGCCAAGCCGTTCTGCTTGACATCTGGCAGAGGATTCTCATCTTTTTATAACGGGCCGTTGGCCACGATATGAGAACCTGATCTCGATTCCAAACCTGTGGGAGTGAGGCGTATGAGTCAAATGAGTAAACCCAAGTGGTTATGGTTACTTAACCTGGTGCTCGGGATAGCCCTGAGTGGCATCGCTCCGGTGGCGACGGCCGCGGGCTACCAGATACCAGCCTCCTCCGGTGCTGGTATCACTGGGGAGAACGTGGACGTCCTCCAGCGGATGTCCAAAGGAGTGGCCCAGATTGCTAAGCAGTCGAGTCAGGCCGTGGTCTTCGTCTCCGTTTATAAAAATGTGCAGAGCATGCCTTACGGCATGATCGATCCATTCGACTTCTTTTTCGGACCAGGTGGCGGACGCGGCGGTCAGGGTGGCCCAGGCGGCGGTCCGGGCGGACCCGGTGGGGGCCCCGGAGGTGGCGGTGGTGGCGGGAGACCTCACCGCGAGAAGCGTGAGGAGGGCGTAGGCTCGGGCTTTTTCATCGACGTGGCTAAAGGCTACATCATCACTAATAACCACGTGGTCCAAGGCGCAGATGAAATTCAGCTGAAGCTCGCCAACAACGAGACCTACACCGGTAAGGTTGTGGGCCGCGATCCCAACACCGACATCGCTGTCGTTCAGATCAAGAAAGAGGACTTTAACCGCACAGGCCTGGGTGCCCTACAACTAACCAATTCGGACGACTTGTCGGTTGGTGACTTCGTGGTGGCAGTTGGCGCTCCTTTTGGACTCGAGGCCAGTCTTTCCTTCGGTGTGGTCTCAGCTCTCAGTCGCGGCAGCCTCGGCATCGCCAATATCGGCAACTTCATCCAGACCGATGCGGCGATCAATCCCGGTAACAGCGGTGGACCACTCATCGATATGCGCGGCAAATGCGTCGGTATGAACACGGCGATTTACTCGCGTTCCGGTGCTTACAACGGTATCGGTTTCGCCGTGCCCGCATCGATGGTCAGAACGGTCGCCGAGCAGCTCATTAATAATGGGCACGTGCGTCGCGGCTACCTTGGTGTTTATTTGCAGCCGCTAGATGACGAGATGATCACCAGTCTGAATTTACCTGAGGGCGTTCACGGTGGCGGTTTGGTGAGCCGTTTGATGCCAGGTGGTCCCGCTGCAAAAGCAGGGCTGGAGACAGGCGATGTGATCGTCGAAGTTAATGGCCAGCTGATTAAATCGCATTCGGAAGTCACAACGGCGATCGGCCTCATGAAGCCAGGGACCAAAGCCAACCTCACGGTGTTCCGCGACGGCAAAAAGAAAACGATCACTGTGACAGTGTCGCAGCACCCTGAGGATCGCGGCCATGGTAGCGCTAAGGATGACGACAGCGAGGACGAAGACGAAGCGTCCAGTGCAGGTCCTCAAGTCTTTGGTATGACCATTGCGCCGTGGAGTAAATCAGCTCAAGAGCGCTACAACCTCGAATCCAAAAGTGGCGTCATCATCACCCAAGTCAGTCCGGATAGTCCCGCCGAGCGCGCAGGACTCCGTCCCGGTGATCTGATCCTCAAGGTTGACGGCCGCAAAGTTGAGGGCGTTGATACGGTGCGCAAGGCGGCCAAGGGTAAAAACCGCCTATTAGTTTGGATCGAACGAGCTGGTGAATATTACTTCGTCAGTCTCAAGTCATGAGTTTTGACCGCAAGTGACCACAGGTCACGCGACTGCGCCAGCTAACCACCTGATATTTCTGGATCTTGCCACAAAGCACCAAAAGTCAGGTGGTTTTGCCTGTTTAAGCCTCTCCGCCGCATAAAAATCTCAATCCTTTCAGAGTTCCATTCAACTATTACGCCAAAGTGACGATAAGCATTCTGGGATACCGGGTTTTGTCGGTCTCCGAGGGACGTGATATGCAACTAAAGAAGACATGGCCCCGCATAAGTGCGGCTGCTTTGGCGGCTGCCTTGGTGTCTTCTTGTAGTTCGAAGAACGGACTGTCGGGTTACTCTATTGGGAGCTCGAAGCTCCCCATATGCACAGGAACTGAGAGTGCTGACGCTAAATCGAACACAACGGCAAAAAAATGCGTCACTGACGATACGCTTGCCAAAAGCGCGGTCATCTATGTTGACGCCCTAACGGGACTGCCAACCTGCGACGCTACGCGCAAAGGCGCTATGTACTACGTGTCGCAGAACAAAACTCTACAGAGCTGCGACGGTAGTAAGTGGCAAATAATCAACGCCCAGGGAGCCGCGGGACCGCAAGGCGAAAAAGGTGCTAAGGGCGAAACAGGCTCGTCGGCACCAACATCGATCAGTAATTACTACACCGAGACTGGTTCGGTTTCGACCGTGGTCGAGAGCGGCAAGACGATCGCCAGAACGATCACCAAATTTTGGACTGCCAAGAACGGATCCTTAATAAAGACCTGCACTAGTGACACCTGGTCGGAAGTGAGTGGGGTTGCCAACGGCTTCAAGGCATTCAGCCGGACTTACGGCGACGCACTTTGCGGCGACATGACGACGGAGTCGCTCGCCTGCAACAGTGGCTATGCCTCCGTCAGTGGCGCCTGTAAAGCCGTGTGCAGCACAACGAATCTTGCGGCATGCAATACCATCGATGATTGCGTCAACTCTGGCATGAGCTGGGTTGGTGACCGGTGCGTCGGCGCCTGCAGTCAGGCAAACCTGATCGCTTGTAATTCTCTTGCCAAATGCCAAGGCACGGGAGGCGGTGGGCCCGGCGTGTGGATCGGCAGTCAGTGCAGTGCTATCTGCCCCGCGGGCCAAACGCCGACTTCAAGAGGATGCGAAGCTACCACGATCTGCACGGCCACCCAACAGGTGGTCGATAACCGTTGCGTCGACACCAGCTTTGCTGTGCAAGGCGGCAATTTGTGCGGCAAATACCCGAAGCCGATCAAGCTCGATAGCGGTTACCATCTGGTCAACTGCGATGTCGATTTCCAGGATGCTGTTACCATCGAACCAGGGGCCGTCATTGCAGTCGATGGGGCATGGACAATTCGATTTGCCAAAACGCTTCACGCGATTGGCACGGCAGATCTACCGATTACCTTCGAAGCTTCTATAAGAAACCCTATGGGCAAGTGGCTGGGGCTCATCGTCGGAAACAGCCACGGCTACGGTAACCAGGCGCCGTTTACCGTCACGGGCACGCATAACTTCGGTACCAAGGCAGCATACATCACGGTCAAAAACTTGGCAGAAAAGGCCAACGGTGGCGTCTTAACGCTATCGGGATACATAACCAACTTGACCGCAAGCTCCAACCCCTCGGCTGTCAATCTCGGCACCACCGAAGCACCGGTCTATCTCGAGAACTCCACGATCACCGGTGACACCATCAGCGTGCAGATGGGCGGCTCACCAGCTACCTCTGTTATTGCTAACACGCTGACTGCCGCAACCGAATTCACGCCAACAGCAGGTATCGTCGCCAGAAACACGGTGACGGCTCCCAACACGCAAGTGGCAGCAGGATCGCCTGGCCTTCTTCTTTTTAACACCATTAATGGCAACCTCTCATGCGCGAGTGCCACCACGCAATCACTCGCACAAGTTTACGGTAACGCCGTCTCTGGCACCGTATCCCTGAGTGCCTGTGGCAACAAGGGCGACAACACAAGCACTCTCGCAGCAGGGACTTGGGCCTTCGGCGACGATGGCACTTTAGGGCGAAGCACCACCACCGTTACCAATAGGCAAGTGCCACTTACGGCTCTCTTGATGACGGCGGCTGGGTGGGTCACTAATGCCACCGTGACCCTCGAACTAACGACAGTACTCGACGGCACTACGGTTCCGATCAATCTGCAACCTGGTTACAGTCCGGTTGTCATAATCGGTTTAGCCGGAATCTATTCGTCGCGCGTGAAGCAAGTCACGGGACTCACCGATCTCCTAGGCAACGTCAGCCGTACAGTCACCGTCGTCTCTCAAGGCAACGGTCCAATCGTCCGGACCGTGGGCGCGATCACCAACACGCCAACCTGGATGTGGACCAGCGCGGCTGGAGTCACTGGCCGGACGTACCGCTATAAGCTAAACGATCCGAACTTTATGACCACGTCCTTTGAGACCAAGTTACTTAGCTACAGCGCTCCGTCAGCTTTGCTGGAGGGCGTCCATACATTTTATGTGCAGGAAAAAGACGACCACGGCAACTGGAGCGACGCTACCTCCAGCAGCATCCTGCTCGACAAGACCGTCCCCAACACGCCGACGGCACCAACCGGTCCATCCCCGTTCACCAACTCTGCTACAGTGGTCTTCAATTGGACGAATCCAGGGGATAATGCCGAAGGCAGTGGTGTGGCCTCCTACAACGTGCAAATCGGTACCACTTCAGGCGGCTCAAACGTATTCAGTGGCAATGTGCGCGGCCTATCCAAAAGCATCACTGGCTCAGACCGCGACGTATACTACGCGCGCGTTCAGACAGTCGACTACGGCGGCAACGTATCGCCCTACTCTGGTAGCTCCGCCTCAGTGACGATCGATCTTGTGGCACCTAATCAACCGGATGCACCAACCGCTCCGAGCTCTCTATCCAACAGTGATAGCTTGACTTTTAGTTGGTCTAGCCCAGGTGACAATCTAGGCGGCTCGGGAATTACCTCCTACAATGTTCAGATTGGTACGACTCCGGGTGGGAGTGACGTCTTCAACGGCAACGTGGTCGGGGCCACATCGAAAACGGTAGCCGTGACAAACGGCAACGTTTATTACGCACGCGTCCAGGCAGTGGATAGCGCGGGCAATACATCCTTGTGGTCATCAGATTCCAACAGTGTCACGGTAGATTTGGTGGCCCCGGATCAACCTGCAGCCCCGACGACCACCAACTACTTCACGCGGATCACACGTTTCACGTTTAGTTGGGTGGCACCTGCAGACAACCCCGGTGGCACCGGAGTCGCACGGTACAATGTCCGTATCGGCACCACTCCAGGTGGTACGGACATATATAGTGGCAGCGAGACAGGTTTGATCAAAGAGGTTTTTGGTATCAACGGTGTGGTCTACTATGCGTCGGTGCAAGCCGTAGATCGCGCAGGGAATCTATCGGCGTTTTCGAACAGTTCACAGGTTGTGATCGTCGATACCACATCACCACCACAACCTGCTGCTCCCACTACGCCGAACTCACTCACCAACTCTGGAAGCGTTACCTTTTATTGGACGACCGCTGCAGACAACACCAATGGCTCAGGCATCGCATCATACAACCTGCAAGTAGGGACGAGCCCCGGAGCCTCCGACGTCTTCAACGGAAACGTGACAACCCTTGAACGAACCGTGACGCTGACCAATGCACCCTCTTATTACGCACGCATCCAGGCTGTCGACAAAGCCGGCA
>Ga0194132_10011181_pt1 | contig 11666 bp, 9 predicted proteins | sample TA2KigOf80mmetaG_FD_148612 | JGI IMG/M metagenome (GOLD analysis project Ga0194132, IMG submission 148612) | Freshwater microbial communities from Lake Tanganyika, Tanzania - TA2015054 Kigoma Offshore 80m | ecosystem: Environmental > Aquatic > Freshwater > Lake | place: Tanzania: Lake Tanganyika... | reverse complement strand
AAAAGAACAAAAAGAAAAAGAACAAAAAGAAAAAGAGCTCAAAGAAAAAGAACAAAAAGAAAAAAAAGAGAAAGAGCTCAAAGAAAAAAAAGAAAAAGAACTCAAAGAAAAAGAGCTCAAAGAAAAAGAGCTCAAAGAAAAAGAGCTCAAAGAAAAAGAGCTCAAAGATAAAAAAGAAAAAGAACTCAAAGAAAAAGAACTCAAAGAAAAAGAGCTCAAAGAAAAAAAAGAAAAAGAGCTCAAAGAAAAAAAAGAAAAAGAACTCAAAGAAAAAGAGCTAAAAGAAAAAGAGCTCAAAGAAAAAAAAGAAAGAGAACTTAAAGAAAAAGAACTCAAAGATAAAAAAGAAAAAGAACTTAAGGAAAAAGAACTCAGGGAAAAAGAGTAAAGAGAAAAAGAACTCAAAGAATAAAAAGAAAAAGAACTCAAAGAAAAAGAGCAAAGAGAAAAAGAACTCAAAGAAAAAGAGCAGAGAGAAAAAGAAAAATAAAATAAATAGAAATCCTAAGTTGTAAATTATCAATCAAACGATGATTTATATGATTAATGGGATATGAATTTAGAACTAAATAATAAGGTATTAAAAAATTTTTAAAATGATAAAAAAAACTAATAAAAACCTGAAGAAACTTTAATTGACCTTCAAAATATGGACCTTTAAACTCTCAAACTAAAATTAAAAGACAAATAATTTAGAGCATAGCTAATAAAAGAAGGAGTAGATATCAACTAGATCGAAATGGAGATCAATTAAATCCCAGATTTTGAGGAGGAAATTTAGTAATAAGAATTAGAAAATATCGATGTAGAAAATATGGATATTTTTGAACTTAAATAGAAATTAAATGACAATAAATTTAGAAAATAATTAGAACAATAGGGTTACGATGTCTAAGATCTAGAGAATTAATTAATGGCAGAACTTTAGAATATGCATGAATAAATAGATCTTACAATTCTAGAGAATATGTCGCCACAGGAACTTAAACAAAAGTTGAGCGAAAATTAATTTAGAACATAGCTTGAGTTATAAGGTATAGATATAAACGAGCTAGATCGAGAGTTAAATGAAAGAATTTAATAGGAATCACAACTAAAAATACCTACCCCCTAAACAAAATAACCTCAATCTGATAAGCAAGAAAATAATAGTGATTTAGAAGAAGAATTAGATCTCGAAAATATGGACACAGAAGAATTGAGACAAAGATTGAAGCAGCCTAAATTTAGGCTTAAATTAGAATTATTAGGTGTAGATATCGAAGATCTAGAACAACAGTTAGCAGGATAAATGGAGGAAGAAAATCAGGATATGGAAAACTTAAATCCTTTAGAAATAAAAGAGGGAAATAAATATTAAGAAGATAAATTGGTATAAAATAACAATGGTGAAAAAAATGTCATAAAAAATATAGATTCCTCTGATTAATTAGTGCAGGAACATTTACAAAAAACAGCTTAGTTAGAATCTAATTAAAATCAGAAATAAATAGAATAAATACCAGCCAATGATAACTTTGGTGAGGATCTATTGCAGTAATTGCAAGATATGACGCCTTAATAATTGAGAGAAAAATTATAAGATTAAAATTGTGTCAACATTTTGTAATAAAATGGTGTTGATGTTGAAGATTTGTTGGCAAACCTTGAATAGTTCTAAAAGGATGATGAAACTTTGGATGTATAATCTTTGAATGCTAAATAATTGCAAGATTTATTATCAAACGAGGAAAGTAAATAAATGCTTGTTTAACAAGGTCATTAATTAGATGACTTGGTTAATTTACTTAACTAAAAAATTGATGAATAGAATTAGATTATTAATGATTTACTTAAATTAGACCCTCAATAATTAAAAGAGTAGCTTTAAAATGAAGAATTGCGATAAGCACTGACATATTAGGGTATAGACGTTGATTTATTACTGAAATAATTAGAAACTCCCCAATAGATCGATTTAGAAAATATTAGCCATGAGGAATTGAAAGCTAATTTGTAAAATGAAGAATTTAGAAATATGTTAGAATAATAGGGCTACAATGTTGAAGATATTATTAAACAATTATAAGGGCTTTCTAACGAAGCTAACGAATAACGAGAAGGTATTTTACCAATTATTATTTCATAGCACCTATTGATATTGATTTAGAAAATATGGATATTGATGAACTAAAATTAAATTTATAAAATTAAAAATTTTTGGAAAAAATAGCGCTTCAAGGTTATGATGTCCAAGATATATTATAATAAGTTTTTGGAGATCAGGAATAAGAAAATAATATCGATTAAGGAAAAGAGATCCCCAAACCAGAATTAGAGATAGAAGATCTTGGGAATATTCCCTCCGATCAAATGATACTTGATTCTAATTTCAATAAATAAAATAAAAATCAAGGTTTATAAAATGGCAGTGATAATAATTAGAAAAACTAAGGTATTTGATTTTCATTATTCAAAAGATGAAAAACCTGAAGGAGATATCATAGATTTATAAAATATGGATATCGAGGAATTGAAATTAAATTTATAAAATGAAGAATTCTAACAGCTTCTTGCCAAATAAGGATATGATGTCGAAGATATATTATAATAAGTATTTGGCAATGATGTGCCTTGTCAATAGCGTATTAAATATTAATTTACCATTAGAAGAGGGAACAGATTCAAAATTAGATTTATAAAATATGGATATCGAATAATTAAAACTTGGTTTATAAAACGAAGAATTCGTTCAAAGTTTAATATAATAAGGTTATGATGTAGAAGAAATAATGAAATAAGTATTTGGAGATTAAGCCGAATAAGGTATATATTTATCATAAATTTTTAGCTGGCGAATAAAATTAATAAGAAATGTTTCATGAAGACGAGCCAATTGATTTAGAAAATATGAACGAAGAAGAATTAAGAAAAAATTTATTAAATCCTTAATTTATTAAAGCTTTGGAGAAATAAGGTTGGGATGTATAAAATATAATTGACTAATTAAATGAAAGTAAATAATATTATAATATTATAAAAGAAGAACAAAATCAATAATTAGATTAAAACTTTGACCTGGAAAATATGGACCAAGACGAACTTATAGAAAATCTAAAAAATCCCGAATTTTAGTAGCTCCTCGCAAACCAAGGTATCAATCCTGAGGAAATATTAAATCAAATATAACAGATTCAATAATAAGATTAAAATTGACGAATAATTTTTTCTTATAGAAATTTAATTATTATATATTTATAAATAATTTAATTATTATTTATTAATAATTACATAGCGATATACATCATATAATTTATATAGAATTATACATAATATAATTTATATATATATCCTTTTTTTGCACCATTCTTTGTTTTTTCGCTTGCTATAAAATATGGTAATCTTTTTTTTTGCTCACCATAAAAAATGGCAATATTCTTTTTTCTTACCATAAAAAATGGATAAATATAGCAATATACTCATATAATTTATATATATGGCAATTTATATCATATAATTTATATATATAGCAATATACATCATATAATTTATTAGTCATTTATTATTTTATTCATTTATTCTTTTTTTTATTTCATTAAATTTTCAAATAATTTAAATTCATTTGTTTGGCAATTTTAGTCTTCGTGATTTTAGTCTTCGTCGGAAAAATTTATTTCGCCTTCTTTTTTAAATTAAAATTTTTTATTTTCTTGAACATTTAGGCCATTCAATTCAGCTAGTTCGTTTCTTTCCTCCTTTAGCTCTATAAATAAGTCATAGATTGCTCGGAATTCTTTTAATTTGAAACTAGTACGAAATTCGGGCTTTGATTTTAAAATTTCAGTCTTTCGAAAAAAATTTTTTAGGTCTGCTTCCAAAACAAGTATTCTAAATTTTTATTTTTTATTTATTTTCTCTTATTCTTCTTTCTCTTTTATACAATCATCCAATTATTATTTTTATTTGCTTATCTCATCACGCAATTATTAATTTTCATTCTATAATTAAGTAATAGACTCAATATTTTCTTTTATTGATGACGTTTGATTTTGATTAATTATATAATCTTTTATTAATATATCTACTTTACGATTTTTATTGCACTAACATTTAGATAATTTATTAATTTTAAATTCATCAGTTTATGATAATTTTTATTTCTATGATGTATGCTTAAAGTCATCGTTTTCTATGGACCTATTAGTTTTTTTAGAATTGCTAGAAATGGTTTCTTTTTAGAAACTCATTTCAAGGGGTATACTTTCAGTGCTTGTATTAATATCAGCTAAAATTTATGTTTTTTATTAATTTAAAAATTAATTATTTTATTATCCTAACTATTATAGATTATATTACATCAAAATATTAATTTATCCATATTATTTCTCATTGCATTTTATATTATACCATTCTGAAAATTATTTCACATTTCTCTAGATTATTTAATCAACATTTATCTCAGCATTCCCAATTACAAGATTTTCAAGATCAGAAATTTATAAATCTATTTGTATAATATCTTATTTATGAATAAATAATGTTGCATTTTAATTAAATGATAATTTTTCGTCCATATTACCATTTAATAGAATGACACATTATGGATTAAGATTGACTAATTTATCGTTTTCTAACTCCAAATCAGCGAATTTAATATTTGCTATATAATAATTTTCTTTATTCATGATTTTAATTTATTTTTTTAAATTTTTATTTATTAAATTTAATATAAATAATTTATTTATTCAAATTATTCAAATAAAGTAACCATTAATAATTTTTTGGCAAATAAAATCACTCAAACTTTATCCTTAACAATCTAAAAAGTCATATAAATTTTCAACTTCCAGCTTCCCATCACACATAAAATTTAATTATTACTCCCATTTTTAAAATTTATTGGATTAAAATTTCGACATATCATCCAATTATAGATAATTAAATTAATCGAAAAAATTATTATTTATATATTTCATCCTTATTTTTAATTCTTAAATTTTTCTTTAATCAAATTCATTTAAATTAATTTTAAGATTTTCAATATTATTAATATCTTAATTTAGTATACCAAGAAAAAAACAATTGGGAATACAATCGTATTCATATACATTCCATTTTGTGCCAATAGCATAATTTATTAAAATATCAAATCCAAAAGGATCAAAATCACAAAGACAGAAAACAGGGAGATACCTATACAATTAAATTATTTTTTTTATGAAACGTTTGGTTTATTAATCAGGATACCCTTTTCCTGTAATAAGAATACAATTATCTAACAGGTTAGATTAGTTTTCGCTTAATAATTTAAAGAAAATAGTTTCTTTTTCTACAATCAAAATAAATTTTGCAGATGTTTAGAAATCTGCATTAATGTGTAATTAATTTATCTATGTACCATTATTACCCAAATTTAAAAAACCCATACCTTCATTTTAAATATCATTAAATTAGATGTTTCCAGCGAATAAACCTTTTCCTGCCGAAACTATATTTAATGAAATTCTAGGTAATTGTAAATAATAGGCTAGTTTTTTCAGGCATAGATCAAGATTTTCCTGGTTCTCAAATATTTGAATATCTTGATAATAAATCTCTCTCTTATTTGAATATTTATTTTCTATCAATAATTTAAGAATTCTTTCTAGTAATTTAATATATCTCGATAAAGTTTTAATTGTTTAGAAATTATTGTAATTTAAATATTCTTTTTAAATTGTATTAGATTCTAGTTTTATAAGATTAAAACATCTAAAATCGTATAGATAACTCGAATTTTCATTTTTATCCTCTTAAAGCAAGTCCAATTTCCCTTACTAGGTTAGGATGCTATCAAAAATTCTTTCGCATAGATTTTTTATCTTTAAATATACATCCTGAGGACTCGGTACTAAATTAGGTATTTATTGAATATAATAGAAATGCATATTTAAAATAAGACATGATTAATCTGATGCTATTTTCAAATGATTTTGCGACATATTTATTCATAATAAATTATTAAAAATAAAAATATTTAAAAACTGAGTAAATCTACTTAATTTAGTTAAATTCAGCATATACAAATAAAAAATTAGATTTATATAAAAATTTAGTTCTAATCAAGCTCGCTATTCTGTTGGTGGACTAGTAGGATTAGAATCATTTTTAAATTCATTTTCATTCAGCCATTTAATCCTTTTTCCATGTTCATACAGAGTATACTTTACTTCCTGGTTTGGATAAATATATTTTCCTTTTCCATGCTGGAAATATAAAAAATATTTTAAAATACTTATTAACCTTCAAGCCACCCACCCTCATATATTTTGCCATCCACCCATTTATATATCCCATAGCCATGCTAATTTAAAAATATAAGGAAATTAAATTTACTTTTTTATCATTTAAATAATCTCCTTCATATTATCTCCCATCTTTCCATGTATATTTACCATTTCCGTGCATATTACTATCCTTCCAGCCTCCTTCATATCTCCTGCCATCAGCCCAACAATAAATCCCCTTAAAAATAAAGGAAATTATTATACTATTCCATCTAATTAGTTGTCTTTCCATTCACCTTCATATTTAGATCCATCTTTTTATAGTAATCTATAAATAATAAAACCTGCCCAAGTATACATTCCTTTACCGTGTTTTTTCCCTTAGGCATAATTTCCTTCATATTTAGATTCATCAGCCCTAAAAATATATCAAATTTATATTACCAAACTTCAACACCTTAACCGTCCTATAGATCATCTTTCCAATATCCATCGTATCTGGCGCCATTACTATGTAAATAAACTCCATATCCATTTGCTTTGTCATCCTCCCAATCTCCTAAAAGAATTATTTCAATATTTAACCTTCAAAAATATCTCCATCAATATGAAAGAATTTTCCTTTGCCTTAATTTATATTATCTATCTAAAATACCGTGTGCCTTATTATTTTTCCACTAGCCTTCGTATCTAGCATCGTCAGGCCTTAATTTTGAAAATATCAATAATACCATTTTTAAATTCCATAACCATCTCTTGAATCTCCACACCATTCCCCATCATATATAGCTCCATTCTTAAATTCATATGTAGGTCTTTTTTCTCTAATATTTGAGGAATCTTCAATCTTTTTAAATCAAAAAAAATTATAACTTTTGTTTGTACCATACTTTATTAATTAAAATATTTAGAATTGTGAGATGCTTAAATCTGAGGTGATTATGATTAATTCTAACTGGTATTATTATGTTAAGAACTTGATTAAATTTTCTTTTTATTTTAATCTGATTTTTAATCTGATTATTGATTGCCTGATTTTTATTATCCCTTCTAATGAATTGTGATAAATAATATTAAATTACATCGGTTACTATTTAGTTTTATTCTTATTGCTTTTAACAATTGCATGCCGAGCAATCGCTTCCCATAATTATTAAAATATACTTAGCTAAATTGATAAATTATTTAAATTATATTAGAGATTGAGTTAATTAATTACAAATTAAAATTTAAAAAAAAACAAATTTTAATTTAAGACCAATTTATATAAATTAAAAAAATAATTTTATGTATTCATATAAAACTTGTGGAGGCAAGCTCTTAGCAAATTCGTTTTACATGGATGAAAATCAAATAATTTCTTGTTTTGGAAGGTGTATAAACTAATATAGTAGAAAAACTGGGAATTTTTTGCTATGCATTAGTTAATAAAATTCCTAAATATTATATTTTAAACTATAAAATAATAAACTAAAGTTAATAACCTCTTCATAATGTCATGAATTTGAAAAAAATGAAAACCATGAATATAAAATTAAACATTCAATTGAATTAAAATTTTCAATCTTAAATTGTTGTATGGACAAAAACCTCAATCAATTATTTTTTTTGCAAGACAATTAACTTTCAATTTTTAATTTTAAAAATAATAAAATATCTTTTCTATTAAAAATAGATAATTCTTTTGATACAAATAGTTTAATTTATATATCTCCTCAAGAAAATTACTTGATTTCTACTATTGGCCACATATTTTATTTATTTGATATAGAAGAAAATAAAATAATTTTACAATTCAAGCATCATGATATCATAACTTCAGTTTTAATGAATAATGATGAAAATTCATTAGTTGTTGGCAGTATATAAGGAAAAATTACATTTTATAATGACATATTAAATGTAAATATATTATTAATAAAAATAATATTTTAGAATCAATAATATTAAATAATGCACTGGCATGCACATTAAGTAACTAGTCTAAATTTTAATGATGAAAATTCTGTGTTATTTTCCGGAGGATAAGAAGTAAATTAACTAATTAGAATTATTAAAGGGAGTATTAGTTATGTGGAATTAATTTAATTAAAAAAGAGATTTTCTTCCTAGATTAGGTAGTGAAATAATAGGAATATATTTGGATTCTCAATAATCTGAAATTGCAGTTTTACTAAAAGAAAATTCAATTAAAATTATTTAGCTTCATAATTTCTTAGAAAATTTATAAATAAGTTCGATACAAAATCCTTAATGCATAAAAACAATCAAAAATTAAAATAATTAGATTTTTAAATCAGGCTTTAAATAAAAAAAGTATAATATTATCACAAATTCATTATCTGGAAGACTATAAGTTTTTTAATTAAATGGAGGATTAATGATAAAAGAAATAGATATATTACCAAGAAATTTAATATAAAGTGATGAACTTCCTAATCCATCTGATATTGTTTCATTTGATTTTGACATAAATTTCAAAATTCTAGTTACAATTACATAAAGAGAATGCGATGATAACCAAATGAGCTGTATTAGATTTTGGGAAGAATAATCGGAATTTGAATTTAAATTAAATACTAAAATTGAATAACCTCATGGTTAATATGCTACAAATGTTTCTCAATTTTTTAGTTAATAACTAAATGAACAGTAATTTGTAACTTTTGGTAGTGATAACAGCTTTAAGATTTGGAAAAAATTTCAAAAAATTTAAGAAAATAAATTAGAAAAAAGTAATTTATTTATTCATTAAAAATAAAGATGGTAATTCGTAAGAAAAAATAATAAGTTATTGGAATTCTTATATACAAGGTAATTATAAAAATCAAGAGATTAAAAAAATGAAGTATATTTTCAAAAATCAATAAGACTGTTTTTTAATTTTGACCTTTTAATCATTATTAATACATGTAATTTAGTTAAAATAAATTAATAGAACATTAATGAAAATGAAATAATTTTTTCATATGATATATCTAATTTATAAAGTGATGAAGTAAATTAATATTTTGATTTTGATTATGATAATGAAGACTAAATCATATATATGACAACTAATAACAATATAATTATTTTTGATTTAATAATAAACTACCCTATATTTCAATAATAAATTAATATGATAGAATAGATGTGTTATGATAATATTAAAAAATAACTGATACTCTTAATTTTATAAAACGAGCAAAAAGGAATATTAATAATCAATCAAAAAAGTAATAATATTTAATTAATTTGGATTGGACTTAAAATTTTATAAATTTTTTTATATCATCAGGATACTAATAAGTATTTATTATCAATATAATTAATTAAGTGAAAATTTATTATTGGGGATAGATTAAGATATTAATTTATTTATATTAAAAGGTGAAGAATTTTAACAAATTAATATCAATTAAATTGAAATCGAAGAAGAAAAATTGATTAAAAAAATTGACAAAAAAGAATAAATTACGTATAATTAAAATTACAAAAATATAATTGAATCCGAGTATAATATAATTAATTTATATTTAAAGATTTAGATCAGATTTTAAGAAAATGCCATAATTTTTTTCCAAAAATTCTCATTTATTGCCTAAAACTGATATATTATTCAATAAATTCATTAATTTTTCACTAATTAATAATGAATAAATATAATACAAAACCCAAGAAATAAATAATTAAATGAATGATTCGAGTGATGTAGACTCAGAAATAACAACAAACATTGAGATAAATTAAGAAAAAAAACATCAAAATCAAAACAAAAAAATGTAAAATTTTTTTGAAATAAAAAAATAAATCCATAATATATTTAATTGATTATAAAAAAATTGAATTATTTAAATGTATATTGGTAATTAATAAATAAATATAAAAAAAGCTAAAATATACTGTAATCATTTTTTTTGTTGAGTAAAACTTCTTAACCTAGCATTTTTCCTATTCTTATCTTATTTTAATTATGCTTATTATTATCCTAATTTTTGTAATTTTTACTATCCATTAAAACTAAACTAAAACATATCCAATGGGACGTTATCATGGTCTTGATTATACTAATTCTAATCAATGTCTTCTTAGAATAATTTGTAATTTGTTTGTTTTTTGATTCCGGCACTTTATATTTCTTGTATTTATATTTTGGGAGGGGTATTTTAGAAATTATTATTCATTAAATTAGTCTCATCAAGGAACTATACATTTTATATAATACGTTATTCCAATTTGCTGAGTTTAATCTAGTTATTTTGCTATTCTCTTTCTCTTATCCGTTGATAAATATGATCCTTATTACTAAAATCTAAAGGTTATTTTTGTGGAGAGGATTTTATAATATATTAATTATTCCTTTATTTAATTTTTGGCAAATTTATTTTAAAAACTGAAGGAAGTTAGTTAGTTTAAATTGTTTTATAATTATTATTCTAATATTATTGAATATAATATATTTTTACATTTTCATTTTAATCGAGCTAAAAGGGGGTAATTAATCTTTCTTTCCATTCTGATTATAGTCTTTCTTTCCGTTCTGATTGTACATTTCTTTAAATTATTTCATTTTTTTATATTATTTCGTTTGTATTTTATAGTGTTTTGAAATGTCCACTATAAAAATCTTTAGTTAGACTAATTTATACTTCTTATTATTTTATTTCTGGATTTATTATATTTTTCTTAAAAAATTCTTGAGTATCTAATTAAAATCCTTAAAGGTCCATCCATGCATTTTATTGAGATTATTTTTCAGCTATTTTTTTCTATTAGATATTAGGAGTATGGGGCTTTTATTGTCTCTGTGTCTGAGTGCGTCTCTAATTTGGATAATTCTTATTTAAATATTATGCATTATGAGATTATTATGAATCGAAAGGCTAGGAAATATTTACTAGATTATTTGAATTCTTTTCTGAATAATTTACATGATTAATTGAATTTTCTTCTGTATTGCATATCATACTTTGATCTGTATTTTTCCTTGTATTTTTACTATAATAAAAGAAATCACTTGGAAAAGCACTGTTGTATCTTTTTTTTGCCATTTTACATTTTGGTTATTATTCACTTTGTTCTTCTAAATTTTGTATTTCATAAATATTTTATATCTTTTAGTTTTTTTGTTATTTATTTTATACTTATTATTTTTATATTTATATTTTATTTTATATTATATCAATCTTAGTTTAGTAGAGTAAATCATTTTTACGATTATCAATATTTGCTGACGATGAACGTTTAGCTTAAGAATCATACATGCATTAATTTTTATTTATAGTGTTTTAAATCTTTTTATAATTAAAAGATTTTGACAAAATTTTTATATTTTATATAATATGTTTATTTTAATTTAATTTAAGATAAAATTTCCTTAATTATTTTATAAAATGAAATTATTTAAAAATAATAAATTAAATTATTTAATAAGATTTA
>Ga0194132_10011179_pt1 | contig 11666 bp, 16 predicted proteins | sample TA2KigOf80mmetaG_FD_148612 | JGI IMG/M metagenome (GOLD analysis project Ga0194132, IMG submission 148612) | Freshwater microbial communities from Lake Tanganyika, Tanzania - TA2015054 Kigoma Offshore 80m | ecosystem: Environmental > Aquatic > Freshwater > Lake | place: Tanzania: Lake... | reverse complement strand
ACTCGGCGTGCACCGCCATCAGCTTGCTGAGCGCAGGGCCTGGGGCAACCCCTAGCAGCTCCGTGGCAACCGCCCTGGTAGCGGCCCGGTCGTCTGCCGGGGAATCGAGCATGGTGCCATCTAGGTCCAGCGTGATGGCCTGGATAGTGCCGGTCATGGGCGGGATCGTTCCGTGAGTGGTAGGTTGGCGAGCGCAGGCGCAGAATACAGTACAAAGTCGGCATGGATCTGGCAGGGCTAACCGGGAGCGCTCATGAACTCATACGGCCCCGAGACCTACGGCGACCGCATCGCCTCCGTCTACGACTCCATGTACGCGGCCACCAAGGATTTCGATACATCCGTCGCTTTGCTGGCCGAACTCGCGCACGGTGGGCGGGCCCTGGAGCTTGGCATAGGCACCGGGAGGGTCGCACTCCCGTTGGCGCGCCTCGGCGTGGAGGTGCACGGGATCGATGCCTCCAGGCAGATGGTGGCTGAGCTACGATCCAAGCGAGGCGGCAAGGGCATCGACGTGACGATCGGCGACTTCTCCCGCTTCTCGATTCGCCCGCGCTTCGACCTCGTCTACGTCGTTTTCAACACGTTCTTCGGGCTTTTGACCCAGGACGACCAGGTCGCCTGCTTCGCCAGCGTCGCGAAGCACCTCAAGACATCGGGAGTCTTCCTGATCGAGGCGTTCAAACCGGACCTCAGCCGCTTCCGGCACGGGCAGAGCGTGAGCGCCTCCAATGTGGACACCGACCAGGTGAAGCTGGATGTGACGCACCATGACGCGGTTGCACAGACCGTCACGACCTCGTACGTGCTCATATCGGAGGCCGGTGTGAAGCTGTACCCGGTCAGGCTCCGGTACGCCTGGCCGGCCGAGCTCGATCTGATGGCGCAGCTGGCAGGACTGCGCCTGGTTGACCGCTGGGGGGACTGGGACCGGCGGGATTTCACGGCGAACAGCGCAAGGCACATCTCGGTGTGGAGCAGGTCATGACGGAGGTTCGCGGCAGCCGCTGATTGAGCGGCCGCGCGCAAGCCGGTGCTCGAGACGTGAAAGCTAAGGCACCAGGATAGACAGCTCCGCACCCAGAACTGATTCGTCAGAACACGGCGATCGTCGCCGCCCTGCGAGAGACTGTGGGATGGGACTTTGACCTCGGTATCGAAACCCACCGGAACATGGTCCCGAGCGAGGCCATCGTCTTCGCATAGCACATCGAAGAATTCTTGCGGTACTGTGTCGAAGACCCGGTGGCCCCAGAAAGTGTTCTATCGATGGGAGATGTGGCCGCGAAAAACCGCGTGCCGCTCGCCGCTGGCGAGCGCAACACCACGATCTGGGAGTTCCGCGAGTACACGGACAAGGGCGGCGTTCATTTCGTTCGCCCTGACGTCGCCCTCGCGGGAGGCATCAGTCAATTGAAAAAGATTGCTGCCATCGCCTAGTCCGAACTTCCGGCTGCTTTGAATTTGTTCAGCTTTGAAGATGTAGACAGAATATAGGGGTTGGGGAACGGGCATCACACATTCATGCCAAGGAAGCGGCTCGGCGGCGCGATGCACGTGGTCAGGGTTAAGAAGGTCGAGAAGGGCGCGACCTACGAATCGATCCTGCTTCGCCAGTCCTACCGTGAAGGGGCCAAAGTCAGGAAGCGCACTTTGGCGAGCCTGACTGCCCTGCCCGCGCCGGTGATCGACGCTGTAGAACGGATGTTTGGAGGCGAGGTCTTGGTGCCGGCCCACGAGGCCCTGACCAATACACGCAGCCTTCCGGACGGTCATGTCCTAGCGGTGTTGGGGACGACTCGGAAGTTGGGGCTGGATGACCACACGGACCCGCGGTCGAGCCGGGAGCGGGATCTCGTGTTGGCGATGGTGGCGGTCCGGGTGCTCGAGCCGGCATCGAAGCTGGCGACGACCCGGCTGTTTTCCAGCACGAGCCTGGGACCGACGCTGGGTGTGGAAGGCGCCACCGACGACGAACTCTATGCGGCCATGGACTAGCTGCTCGAACGCCAGGCAGCCATCGAGACACGCCTCGCCAGGCGCTACCTCAAACCGGGCGGCATCGCCCTGTACGACCTCACGGCGACCTACGTTGAGGGCGAGCATTGTGCGCTGGCAAAGCGGGGGTACAGCCGGCACGGACGACCTAGAAAGGATCAGATCGAGTTCGGCCTCTTGACCAACAGCGAGGGCGACCCGGTGGCGATCGAGGCCTTCCCAGGGGATACCGGCGACCCGGCCACTTTCCAAGCGCAGGAGCGCAAGGTGCGAGAGCGCTTCGGCGTGAGCGACGTGATCTGGGTGGCCGGTCAGGGGATGCTGACCAGCGCCTAGGTGGAGAAGCTGCAGGAAGTGGCGGGGGCGCGCTGGATCACCGCTCTGCGCGCGCCTTCTATCCAGCAGCTGGTGGACGCCGGGAGCGTCCAGCTGTCGGTATTCGACCAGCAGAACCTGGCCGAAGTCACAGACCCCCGCTATCCGGGGGAGCGCCTGGTGGTCTGCCACAACCCGCTGTTGGCGGAAAAGCGGGCCCGCAAGCGTGAGGACATGCTGCAGGCGACAGAACGAGAGCTTTCAAAGGTTGCCGTCATGGTGGAGCGCGGGGCTGCGGGCGGGCGTGCCGGATTGCACGGGGCGGCAGTGATTGGCGAGCGGGTCGGGCGGGTCGTCAACAAGTACAAGATGGCCAAGCACTTTGCCCGGACCATCACCGAAGACAGCTTCCCCTACCTCCGCGACGAGACCTCAATCGCCGAGGAGGCGGCCCTCGACGGGCTGTACGTACTGCGGACCAACGTGCCCCAGGAACGACTGGGCGCGCCGGACGTCGTGCTCGCCTACAAGAGCCTTTCGCATGTGGAGCAGGCGTTCCGGCAGTTCAACTGACGGGCCTGGAGGTGCGGCCCATCTACCACTACAGCGAGCCGCGGATGCGGCCGCACCTTCTCCTGTGCATGCTTGCCTACCTGGTCCGGCGTGAGATGCAGCGCGCCCTGGCGCCGCTGCTGTTCGTCGATGAAACGCCGCCCAAACGCCCAGACCCTGTGGTGCCAGCGCCACGCTCCATGGCCGCGCAACGCAAAGATCTTACCCAGCGCACCATCGCCGGCCACCCGGTGCACAGCTTCAAGACGCTGCTGGACTACCTGGGAACGGTCGTCAAGAACTGGGTCGTGCCGAAGGGCGCTGATGCTGCAGCCTCGTTCGAGATGATCACCGAGCCCACGCCGCTCCAACAGCGAGCGTTCGATCTGCTCGGGGTCTCCGTCAGCTGGTTGTAGACAGCCAGCCCAGCCCGCAGCGCCTGTTTCGTATCTGTGCACGCCCTACGAGCGTAGGAAGTTCGGGCTAATCCTTGAGCGGTCCCAACGGCATCCAGCAACCGGCAACTGGGAGTCGCGCCGCCTTTTTAGCCACGACTCAATTCGCAACGTGCTGCGGCAGATCTCTAGTGTGGACGGCCCAAGGGATGAAGGCGTTTTCAACAGATACGAATAAGTTGGACTCGCTACCAATAAGCGAGAGAGAGTCAGGAACGGCGCGCAAGGCCGGTTCCTAGACTCCAAAGCGCCGGACCGAGATTTGCCCCGACTGCGGCGGCGGCCAGTGCGGTCACGCGCGCGTCCTGCGTCTTCACATCGACGTCAAAAACGATGACCGCGTAGTATGACCCGCCCCAAGCGCCAAGTATTCCTCCCAATAGCGATAGCCCAACACACCGTAGCTGAGCCAGTCTTGGCCTATCGAGGTCAAGCCACGCGGGAAATGAGCCCACACCTGCGCCTACGCCCATCCCGCTCGTGAGAAGCGCCGTTGCGGCGGTCAGACTGGAACCGGGACCGAAAACCATCCATCCTGCAAAGTAGCCAACGATGGAGCCGATCACACCTAGCCCTAAGCCGACGACGCATCTCGCGATCATGCCCCACATGACTTGCAAATCTCTCACGCGAAATACCCTCCGTGAGGTCTCTATCCTCCCGAGTTTAGATCCCCTCTGAATTAACTGGTTGACACACGCCAAATCTCATGGTGTAGGTTCCTCTGCTTTGCGAGTCCGAGGAGGGACGATGATGCCAAGCCTACGTTGCCGAAGGCTCTACTGCTCCTCTATTTTGATGTTGGCCTTGAGCACGATTCTTCCCGTAATTCTGGCGTGCGGCGGGACCGAGACCGTGGAAAAGGTGGTCGAGCGGACCGTCGTCGTTGAAAAACAGATCGAAAAGGTCGTAGAAAAACCAGTCGCGCAGACCGTCGTCGTTGAAAAACAGATCGAAAAGGTCGTAGAAAAACCAGTCGCGCAGACCGTCGTCGTCGTCGCTACGCCGACGCCGGGGGCCCCGACAACCGCGCCAAGCGGACCTACAGGCAAAGTAGTCGTCGCCGAGACCAGGGTCATCCCGCCTGTGATGCTTCCTTCGAAACAGGGGGCTGGCGTCGAATTCGTATACGTGGACTGGGGCGTCTTCGAGTACCTGCTGCGCGCGAAGGCCCATACGTCGAAAGAAACCCCCGATCCAGCGGAGGCGATATTCGGCATCGGTATCGGATGGGAGGCGGATACGACGGCCGAAACGGTCACGTTCACGATCCGCAAGGGGGTGAAATTCCACGGAGACTGGGGAGAGTTGACGGCGCAGGACGTCGCGTTCAGCTTCAACGAGGGCAACAAGGAAGGTACGCGCTTCTACCGAAACACCCGAGACCGGGTCGATCGATGGGAGGTCGTCGACAACTACTTGGTCCGCATCCACTACCGGAAAGGACAGTTCGATCCCAGGTTCGTCGAAGGTTTGTGGAACGCCGGTGGTGGTAACACCCCACTGATCAGCAAGAAGCTGGTCGAGACCGTAGGTGAAGAAAAAGCCGTGACGATGATGATCGGCACGGGTCCGTTCATTTCGAAGAAGTGGGTCGCCGACGACGAGGTCGTGCTGGAGGCCAATGCCAACTACTGGCGCGAAGATGGGCAGCCGCAAGTCAAACAAATCCGGATTGTCGCGATCCCCGAGGAACAGGCCAAGATCGCTGCAATGAAGACTGGCGAAGTAGATATCGCGGCGATATCCAGCAAGTTCCTGAGAGAGACACTCGACGGCGTCAAGGGTTCGAAGGCCCGTCCCGTGGGCGCTGCGCAGTTGCAGGTCGTGTTCTGGGGCGGGAACTACTGGGCGAAGACGTGGGTTGAAGAGAAGAAACAGGTCTTCCCGCGCGATGGTCTCAAAGCGGACGCGGCGCACCCGTGGATTGGCGATCCGCGGGATCCGGCGAGCATGGAACGGGCGAAGAAGGTCCGCGAGGCGTTGACCATTTCGATCAATAGCGACCTGATCAACAAAAAGGTGCTCGCTGGTCTCGGCAGGTCGGCTCACATCTACTGGGGGGCGGTCGATGATAAGTCGCCGTTCTTCCAGGAGCGGTGGAGAATCAAATACGACCCGAACCGAGCCAAGCAACTCCTGTCAGAAGCTGGCGTCGCAGCAGGGTCGACCATCCCATTCTGGGTGCCTCCGGACAACCCGGCGGTGGACCCCGAGGTTGGTTTCGCGGTGGCCCAGATGTGGCGGGACATCGGCCTCAAGACTGCCATTGAGGCAACGGCGTACGCGGCGCGCCGTCCGACCCTTGTCGCCAGAACGATTGACATTCCGTGGCTGCACCACGGGGGCGTGGGTGGCAGGCCGGATACCGAGTTAATGGGCACCATGCGCCCCACCGCGGGGTTCAGTCATGGCTTGGAGGCGACCGATGAGATCATCGACCTGTACTTCGCGAACCGCACCGAGCCGAACTTCCTGAAGCGTATCGAGAACAACACCAAGATAACGGACTGGATTTTGGAATGGCGGTTCGTAACGCCAACGGTCGTCCAGCAGGCCCACTACGTAGCCGGCCCACGCGTCCTTGTTTGGGAGCCACACAGCTTTGCCTGGAAGGACTTCCTGTCGCCGGAGACTATTGTCGTCAGATAGAGATAACGGCAACGTGTCCGCTGTCCGCTGCGCGACGCACCACCGCTCCTGATGCGTCGCGCAGTTGGTTCCTGAGCGTCTGGTCGGAGACCCTTCGTGACGCGATTTCTGGTCCGGCGGCTGATTTACCTCGTGGTCGTGATTCTCATTGCGACCGTGCTCGTGTTTACCCTGTCTAGGCTGTCGGGAGACCCGCGCGCTCTGTTCCTGAGCGAGTACACGAGCCAAGCTGATTGGGATGCCTGGGGCCGGGAGATGGGCCTGGACAAGCCCTACGTGTTTCAATACGCGATCTGGCTGGGCAAGGCAGTCAGAGGCGATTTCGGCGTCTCACTCCGCGATCAGACCCCGGCTTTCGGGGTCATCGTCAGCCGCATTCCGGCGACTCTCCAGCTGGCCCTGGGCGCCTTCGTGTTCGCCCTGGTCACGGGAATTCCTCTTGGAGTCCTCTCCGCAGTCAAGAGAGGAAGCGCATGGGACTACATCGGCCGCATCTTCGCCCTTCTTGGACAATCAATGCCGGCTTTCTGGCTGGGCATCATGTTGATTCTCGTCCTCGCCGTGCAACTGGACTGGTTCCCGACAGGCCGAAGAGGGGGGATCACCCATTTCATCTTGCCGTCGATCACATTGGGGTGGGGCGCCGCCGCCGGGTTCGTCCGGTTGATCCGCTCGTCAATGCTCGAGATCCTGGACTCCGAATATATAAAGTTCGCGCGCTCCAAGGGAGTTGGCGGACCGACCATCATCTGGAAGCACGCCTTCAAGAACGCTGCAATTGCCCCCCTCACCTTTGCGGGCTTGTTGTTGGCCGGTCTGATTACCGGTGCGGTGGTAACAGAAACCGTCTTCGCATGGCCGGGTCTTGGCCGGCTGGGCGTGGACGCCGTATTCAACAACGACTTCCCGATAATGGCCGGGGTCGTGCTGATCGTGTCCGTGATGTACGTAGGCGTGAATCTCGTCGTTGACGTCGCCTACGCCCTGATCGACCCGCGGATCAGATATGGATAATGTTCTCGCACGTCCCTTCGCGCGAGGGGCCAACTGGCGCAAGCTATGGACCTTTTTTAGAAGATGGCCGGTGCTTCCAGTGCTCGTCTTCGCGGCATTGGTAGTCGCAGCCATCTTCGCTCCGCTTTTGGCGCCATCAAGTCCCACCGAGGGAAACCTCGAGTTTCGCAACGAGAAACCGATGTGGTACCCGGAAGGCTCGTCACGGTTCATCCTTGGAACCGATGCGCTCGGCCGCGATGTGCTCAGCCGAGTCATCTATGGCGCCCGCATCTCGCTATTGATCGCGGCCATCGTGCTCGGCGCCGGAGCGATCGGCGGCACTATGCTAGGCCTCGTCTCCGGCTATTACGGTGGTCAGGTCGATGAAGTTGCCATGCGGTTCGTGGACCTGACCCTAGCGATTCCGTTCATACTGATCGCCCTTGTCGTCGTGATCGTGCTGGGCCAGAGCCTGGCGATCATCATTGCGCTATTGGTAATTTTCAGCTGGAACGGCTTCGCCCGGCAGGTGCGGGGCGAGACGCTGCAGCTCAAGACGATGGATTACGTTAGCCTGGCCAGGGTCTCCGGCGCGACGACGTCCCGGATCCTCTTCAAGCACATCCTCCCGGGTGTCACGAACACCGTCATAGTCGTTGCGACACTGCGTGTCGGGTCGCTGATCCTGACTGAGGCCACGCTCAGCTTTCTCGGAGTCGGGGTGCCGCCGCCGACGCCAGCCTGGGGACTGATGGTTTCCGATGGCCGTCAGTACATCTCCACCGCGTGGTGGATTACGTGCTTCCCGGGGGTTGCAATTTTCCTAACCGTAGTTTCGATGAATTTTCTCGGCGACTGGCTGCGCGACCGGTGGGATCCGCGGCTGAGGCAGCAGATGTAGATCAATGACCTCTATGTGGGGCAGAACTCCATGCGATTGACTGGCAAGGTCGCTCTGATTGCAGGCGGTGCGGGCGCGATGGGATCGGCACAGGCACGCCTGTTCGCGTCCGAAGGCGCTGCGGTCGCGGTAGCGGATTTCCGACCCGAGAAAGCAGACCAGGTAGCAAACGAGTTACGAAGTCGCGGCGGACGGGCGATCGCCATTAGCTTGGACGTGGGATCCGAAGAGCAGTGGCGAGCGGCGGTTGTCAGGACGGAGGGCGAGCTCGGAAAGCTGAACGTGCTTGCCTACAGCGCCGGTGCGAATTTTCGGGTCGATTTCGACCACCAGACCAAGGCGATGTGGGAGACGATCATCACTGCCAACCTGACCGGCCCATTCCTCGGAATCAAAGCAGTCGTTCCTGCCATGCGTCGAGCCGGCGGAGGCTCGATCATAGTCGTGGGATCGATAGCGTCCGTGCGGCCAGGCGGGGGCAGTCCGGGTTACGGCGCGAGCAAGATGGGCGTAGTTGGTCTGGCGCGGAGCGCGGCACGATCGTACGCACGGGAGGGGATACGGTGCAACGTGGTAGCTCCCGGCCACGTCGACACGCCGTTCCTGCGCGCGAACAACCCGTACAGCCCGAACGATTGGTCGACCAGCATCGATAATCCTGACAACTATCAAGGTCGGTTGCGGGGAACCCCGATCGGGCGGCTGATGACTCCAGAGGACATCGCGTGGGCCTATCTGTACTTGGCCTCCGACGAATCCGCAGCCGTCACCGGCGCCACCCTACCCGTCGACGGCGGGGCCTTGCTGTGAATCCCCGCAACACGCGCGGAATTTGACGGCATGCGGTGCCTCGTTACATCGACCAATTTCATCGGCCGTTCCATGGCGGAGTTGCTCGCGTCCGAGGGCGACGAGCTGGTCCTGTTCGGGGACCGCATCGAGGAGCGAAAACTCGGTCCCCTCGGCGGGTTAGTAGAAGTCAGATAAGGAAGCCTTGCTCACTTCAGCGAGGTCCTCGATGTCGTCAAACAGTTTCGACCGGCGGTCATCTTCCATGTGAGGCAGTTGTTCGCGAAGGACTCGGATGCAGATCTCTGGAATGCCTACCGGGTAAACGCCGGAGGTAGCTACCGGATCCTCGAGGCTGCCCGCCTGTTTGACGTTGGCCAAGTGATCTATTTCAGTACTTTGGGTACGCATACCGGAGCGAATGTCCCCGTGCTCGACGAGAACAGCTCGCAGCGGCCAGCCAGCATGTACGGAGCGACCAAGCTGACCGGGGAGCTTCTCGGCCGTGCATACCGTCATCGTTTCGGCCTGGACCTCCGGTGCGTCCCGTTCCCGCCTCTGTTCGGCCCTGGCGCAGATGTGGATACATTTTCCAGTCCGATCAACCGGATCATTCAGGAACCCGGGCTGGGCCGACCATACACAGTGCCGAGGCACCGCGAATCGCCGATGCGCGGCATTTACCTCAAAGACGCACGCCGGGCGTTCCTTGAACTTCAGCGCGCCTCTCCGCAAGCGATGAAGAGCAGGTTTTGCGTGCTGGAAGGAGTGGAATCTACCGCTGACGAGATGGCAGAGACAGTGCACGCGATTCTCCCGGAGGCGGAGATCCGTTTCGCAGACGAGACGCTCGACGGCGCGGCCGGTACTCGCACGACAATCAATGAGAGCCGAGCCAGACTGGAATGGGGCTGGAAGGCGCGCTATTCAATGGACGAGGCGATCGCCGATTTCCTTCAAGAAGTGCGGGGGGATCCGGAACGATACGGATAGGTGCTGTTCCCGAATCGGAAGGGGTGGGGTGAGAACGTGAGTCTCAATCTGGCACTGGTTGGATGCGGAGGAATGGGTCTTCGCCACGTGCGCGGTTACATCGAGCTGCGTCGGCGCTTCGAAAGTCTCAGCCTGGCGGCTGTTTGCGACCTCCATCGTGAAGCGGCGGACCATGTAGCGAGCGAAGTAGAAGCGGCTACCGGCATGCGGCCACACGTACACACCAATTTCGATCAGATGCTCGACGTGGAGCGTGGGCTGGACGCGGTCGACATCGTCACGGATACGAGGATGCACCACGTTTTCGCCCTGAAGGCTTTCGATGCCGGACTGCACGTCATCACCGAAAAGCCCATGGGGATCACTCTCGGGATGTGTCAGCAGATGCGCGAAGCCGCGACGAATGCGGGAAGAAAGCTCGCGGTTGCTGAGAACTTCCGCCGGGACCCAATGAACCGGTTCGCGAAGGCACTGCTGAGCGCCGATGTCATCGGCGCGCCGTGTTTCGCGGTGAAGGTGGGGTTGGGCGGAGGTGCGGCACTCATGCACAACACTGGCTGGCGGGCTAGAAAGAGCAGGGCTGGCAGCCACATCTTAGAAAACGCGGTCCACGACTGCGACCTCCTGCTGTATTTCCTCGGCGACATCGACACCATCTACGCGGAGACGGATGTCTGCTTCAAGGTTAGGCGACGTGCAGGGGTGGCAGGGCAGCTCGCGCAGTTCTACCAACATCGCGTAGAGGACGAATTCGTCGACCAACAGGAGGTCGAAGTTGACACGGAGGACACCGCTTTTGGGGTGGTCCGCTTCAAGTCCGGGGTGGTAGGTCAGCTGACTTTTACGTCCGCGTCGGTCGGTTACAGCGCTGGCTTAAGTTCGGTTCACGGATCCAAGGGGACCTTGCTGCTTCCACCCAGTCGCGTCGGCCGCGGGCCAGAGTTGCGCCTCGACGGAAGGAGAGAATCGTTAAAAGGTGAAGAACTCCTGGCCTTGGCACCAAAGTTTGAGCTAGACGACACGACCGCCGCTTTCTGGGATGGCAAGAGGCGGATGGCTTCGTACGAGATGCCATTCGAGCAGATCGACGCCAGACTTGTGGGGATCGAGTATCAGGATTTCGCCGAGTCAATCTTGACCGGGCGCGAGCCTGAAGTCGGCCCGCTGGAAGGGATGAAAGCGCTATCGGTAGCTTACGGACTGCTCGAATCTGGAAGGCTGCGCCGCCCGGTATCGATGGACGATGTCATGTCGGGCGCGGTAAGTGCTTACCAGTCAGAAATTGGGGTGGCCTGACAGCGGTCCTGGGGATCTTCATGCGAATTGCGTCTCTCGAGACGTGGCTGGTGTACCGGTGGCTCACGGTGCGAATCACAACCGAGGACGGCGTCTGCAGTGTCGGCGAAGGGACATTTTGGGGATTTGCGGGTGCTGCGCAGAACATCGCCGAGTCGCTGAAGCAGGATCTGGTCGGGCAGGACCCGGGCAACATCGAGTACATTTGGAACGCCGCGTATCGAAAGTACAGCCCCCGGAGCGCGGCCATCTTCAGCGCACTGAGCGCGATCGACCAAGCCCGATGGGACATCAAAGGCAAGCGCTGCGGCATGCCTGTTTGGGATCTCCTTGGCGGGAAAGTGCGGAACAAGGTGCGAGCCATGGTGTTGCTCGGTGGAGGGACGATCGACGACTTCGTGGCCTCAGCCAAGCGAGCCAAGGCGGATGGATTCACCGCCGCCAAGTTCACTCCTTTCCCACGTGGATGGGCAGGGCTTTCATACGGGTCCAACCCTGCGAGTGCTCGCCCTTGAACGATTCGTGCTGCGCTGGGGTCAAAACGCCAAGCTGCAGTTCACGTTCAACTGGACCGACGCCGAGCGCTGGGAGGGCCGCAACTTCACCGTGAAGCTGGCTGAGGGCCCGACCTAGGGCAAGAATTTGAGACAGACGGGCGAGGGCACCTCCGTGATGTCGCCCGTGTCCTTCAGCTTGCCGGTTGCCCTGTCGATGCGGAA
>Ga0194132_10011178_pt1 | contig 11667 bp, 9 predicted proteins | sample TA2KigOf80mmetaG_FD_148612 | JGI IMG/M metagenome (GOLD analysis project Ga0194132, IMG submission 148612) | Freshwater microbial communities from Lake Tanganyika, Tanzania - TA2015054 Kigoma Offshore 80m | ecosystem: Environmental > Aquatic > Freshwater > Lake | place: Tanzania: Lake Tanganyika... | reverse complement strand
CTGGTCTTGGCGCCCTCGGCCCCAATCTCAATCTGGTGTCCCGAGGCGATGTCGCCTTGCAGCGTCAGCCGTGCGATCTTAGCGGACTTATCTTCGTTCCGTCTGTCGCCACCAATCTGCACATTCGGGCTTGGAACAATGTTCGATGTCAGGCTGTCGAAGTCGACGTCGCCGCGCGAATAAATGCCGAACAGCAGGGCTTTGATCGACTCGCCAAGGGGGACAACGACGTCGGTTGAGACTTCGTACTTGAGGTCGTGTCCCTTGGTCCGATCTTGAATCGCGAACAGGCGGCGCTCGGTCGCGCCGGTTACGGCAAAGGACTCCGATGTGTCGAACTCCTTGCGTGGGGCGTAATTGCCGAGCGCCGTCAGTTGCGTCGAGGCACCGTTGGTCCACGAGTATCCGGTCCGCAGGCGGCCGATGTATTCGGCGTTAAATCGCGTGCGATTCTCGAAGAACCGGCCGGTCTGAGCGCCGGCGGGGCTGCGAATAGCGTCGTTGACCACTTGTGTGAACGCCTGCGGCCGGTTCTCGAGGCCGATGGTCGCGCTGAACCCGCCGCGTTCGTAGCTGTACGAGAGTTGGTTGACCGGTTTGGCCGGCCCGGAGGTCGTGTATGAAATGCCGGTGACAAAAGCGCCCGAGCCTGAGCCTTTATCTCCGCCCTTGAGCACGATGTTGACTACGCGACCCGAGACCGAGGCATCGATCTCCTTGACGTTACCGGTGATCACTTCGATTCGCTCGACTTGCGCCGCCGGAATGCGTTCCAGAAAGTCGGTTGCGTCAGACTCCTTGCTGGTCGAGCGGCGCCCGTTGATCAGGAGTTGATCAGTGTCGGAGCGCATGCCGCGCCGATCTTGTACCCCTTGCCCGCCAAAATTTCCGCCACGCTGCGTGAGGGAGGCGAGAACGGGGCCCATGCCTGGAATGCGCTCCAACAAATCGCGCGCTGTGACCACGGCGTATTGGGAGAAGAACTTCTGGTCGTAGATGGTGACGCCGTTTTGCACCGTCTGCGCGAGTACGACGTGGGCCAGCGCCAGGGCAAACAGAAGCGCGAGAGCGGAAACGGAAAGGCGTGCCATCAATAATTTCCCCGCAGCCGGAAGCCGATAAAGAATTTGGTGCGCTCGATCCGTCGCTCGGTCTGACGGACGACGCCATCGCTTTGGCTGACGGCGAAGACGGTTCGGTCGCGCAGGGTGAACTGCTGTGCGGCGTTCCCGGCGAACATCCGCCAGATCAGGCCCCAGCCGAGCCTCTTTTCGTAGTTGACCCGGATATCGCCACGCTTCACGACGCGCCGGTCGAATCTGCCGAAATCGCTCTCGACGCTGGCGCCCGACTTGTTGATTTCGAAACCGTAACTGAAGCCCCAGGCGGTGATGTCGTGCTTGTAGTCGATCTTGAATTCGTATTCTGGCAGACGGCCGATGCGGCGCTTCGAACCGGTGAATGCATCGCCGACGCTCGAATCCTGCACCAGCAGAGAACCGCCGGTCGTCGCGTCGAACAGATTCATCCGTGCCAGCTTGAAACTCCATTCGAGCTGCGCGCCATAGGCGGTGCCGCGGCCAAGATTGCCGGGCCCCGAGGCGCCAATGCCGATCGGGACTTCATCGTTGACGTCGCTGATGCGCTTGTAAAAGCCGCGGGCGTTGAGCACGCCGGCGTCGCGCGGCAGGCGATGCTCGGTGCCCAGCTCGAACGCCCAGGTCTTTTCCGGTACCAGATTAGGATTGCCGGCGACGACTTCGTTATCCTCGCGGATGAAACTGGCGGCGAAATCCTCGAACGTCAGTTGGCCGACATCGCGCTGTGCCGACAAAAACCACCGCGTCGAGGGTGCTGGCGAGAACCAGATGTTGAGGCTCGGCTTGACGAACGAAAACGTCCGGGAAACGTTGGCGTCGGGGCCTGCCTGCCGCAGCTTTGAGAACTCAGCGCCGACGCCGGGCTCGATCTCGAGCGATCCCGGTTTCCAGGTGTAGCTTACGAAAACGTCGGCGCGATCTTCGTTGATGACGGTGTCGCTATTGAAAACCGGAGTGTCGATCCTCGTGCCGCCGATCAGATTGAAGAAATCGAGGTCCTTGTCGAGCTGGGTCTTGGCGCCCTCGGCGCCAAATTCGAGCTGTTGCTTCGGCGTCAGTTCGGCCTGAATCGTGAGCCGCGCGATCTTCTGCGTCTTGACTTCGTCGCGGGCGTCGCCGGCGAATTGCACCGGTGAGCGACCGATGACGTCGAAGATTTCGCTGTCGGTCTTGATCTCGCCCTCGGAGTAGACGCCAAGGCCAAGAACCTTGATCGACTCGCCGAGCGGCACCGTCACGTCACTCGACACTTCATAGCGCTGTTCGTGGCCATTGGTTTGATCCTGCACCGCGCTGACGTAGGTTTCTCGTCCGCCGGCGATGACGAAGATGTCCGCGGTGTCGGCGTCGTCGTAGGGGACGCGATTGCCATACCCCGCGAGCTGGAGCGCCGTGCCGCCGTCAAACGCGTAACTGACTCGGCCGCGGACCGAATATTCGTTGCGATTGCGCTCGCGGTTCTCGTAGCGCCGGCCGATCTGAACCCCGGCTGGGTTGCGAATGGTGTCGTAGACCTGCGCCGGCTGAATGCGAGAGCGAGTCTCGAATCCGGCTGTAAAGCCGAAGCCGCCATTGGTGTAGTTGTAGGACACATCGCCACTGGGCGAGGTGGCGCCGGTCGGCGATACGAAACCACCCATGGCGAATGCGCCGGACCCGGTGCCGCCGGCGCCGCCGGCGCCGCTTTTCAGGACGACATTGACCACCCGGCCCGACACCGAAGCGTCGATCTCCTTGACGTTGCCGCTGATCACCTCGACCCGCAGGACCTGGTTGGCCGGGATGCGCGAAAGGTAGTCGGAGACATCGCTTTCCTTGCTGGTCGAGCGCTTGCCGTTGATCAGGATCTGATCGGTGTCGGATCTGAGGCCGCGACGCTGCGCTTGGTCGGCGGTAGCGAAGCTAGCGCCGATCACCGCCGTCATGCCGGGGATGCGCTCGAGCAGATCGCGCGCGGTGACGACGCCGTACTGCGAGAAGAATTTCTCGTCGTAGATCGTGATATTGCCGGCGGAGGGTATCGCGGCGGGCGAAGGTGACGGCTGGGCGCCGGCTTCAGCGGCCGCCAACCCTCCGGCCAAGGCCAAGAGGCACACAGTTGTCCGACGCATCGTCACTCGGCTCGCGGCAGGGCAACGCGCGGCCACGGTTTTGGCTCTTGTCGCGTCACCAGTGAGGCGTCGGTCCTCTCAAGGATCGTACCATCACGGAATTTCTCAGAAAATTCAATAGCTTTGGGTAAACTGATTCGCTCTGTGAACGAACTCAGAACGTGCCGCGGACGCGGACGCCGTAATACGCGGCCGGCCTTTCGGCGCGACGCTCGGTTTGCAGGACGGTTCCGTCGGCCTGGCTCACTGCGTAGCGGGTGCGCATCCGCACCGACGATTCCCGTGCGACATTGGTGTAAAAAAATCGCGCCGAGACGTTGCGGGTGAACTGCTGTTCGAAGAACACACGCGCATCCGCCGCCGTCGTTCGACGGTCGAATTTGTCGAAGTCGCTCTCGATGAAGCCGCCATTTTTGGTGTATTCGAGGCCGTAGCTGAAACCCCAGGATCTGACGTCATGGCGGAACTGGTTTCCCCAGATGTAGCGCGGTTGTTTCGCGATACGGCGTTTGAGACGCGTGAAAGGGTCGGTGACACGCGAATCCTGCCACGTGTAGTTCGACGAGAGCGTGCCGTCGAACAGGCCGAATTTGCCGAGTTTGACGCTCATCTCAACCTTGCCGCCATAGCTCTTGCCCGAGCCGATATTGCCAGGGCCCGACGCCGTGCCGACGATCGGAACGCGGTCGAGCACGTCATCGATGGCGCGATAGAATCCGCGCAAGCCAAAATTGCCGCGATCGCCGGGCAATGTCACCGAGGTGCCGAGCGCGAAGTCCCATGATCGTTCGGGCCGAAGCAACGGGTTGCCACCCAGAATTTCGTCGCCGTCGCGATCAACGGTGGCGGCGAAATCGGTAAACGACAGCTGCGCCACATCGCGGATGACGTTGATGTAAATCTGTTCGCGCGGTGACAGCGTCCAGTAGAAATTGAAGCTCGGTTTGACGAATTTGAAATGGCGCTCTTCGTCGACGTCGGGGCCGATTTGATCGAGCCACGAGAATTCCGCGGCGATGCCGGGCTCGATCACCAGGCTGTCGAACGGCTGCCAGGTGTAGCTGAGGAACGGCTCAATGCGGTCTTCGGTGATGACTTGATCGCTATTGAACAACGGTACTTCGGTGCGAACACCTGGCGTCAGCGTGAAGAAGTCGAGGTCCTTGTCGAGTTTGTTACGCGCGCCTTCGGCGCCGAGTTCGATCGTATCGCCGTTGAACACCGAAAACTGAAATGTGCCGCGCAGGATGCCTTCGGCCGCATGCTCGTCGCGCGTATCCGCAGCGAAGGCAACCGTCGTGGCGCTAACCAAGTTCGACGTCAGGCTGTCTTCGTCGATGGTCCGGCGATTGTAGACGCCGAGAGCGAGAAACTTGTGACCCGACCCAAACGGAACGGTAAGATCGACGCTCCCTTCGGCCTTGTAGTCTTTATTGTCGGTGCGATCGAGGATGGCCGTGGTGGGTGTTCGAGTTGTTCCAGCAATTGTGAAGGCGCCGGCAATGTCCGGGTATTCGCTCGGAACAAAGCTGCCGATGCCGTTGAATTGCAGCGTCGTGCCGCTCTCGAAATTGTAGCCAATCAACAGTCGCGACGTCAGTAGGCGGCCCGAGCGATCGCGAGTTTCGTCGACGCCGCCAATCAATACCCCGGCTGGGCTGAACCGGCGATCGACGATGCGGCCTGGTGACGCCTGGGGACGCTTTTCGACGGAAAAGTTGTAGCTAAGGCCGCCGGACTCGCCGCTGATATTGACCAGAAACACCGGAATGGTGTCGCCCATGGTCGTGTTGATGATGCCGTTGGTATAGCTGCCGCCAATGGTCGAGCTCTGGTCGGTGACGATATTGATCACCCGGGCGCCGACTTCGGCGTCGAGTTCCTTGATCTCGCCGGTGATCACCTCGATCCGAACGATTCGTTGCGCCGGAAGTTTCTCGAGCAGATCGCTTGGCGTGCCTTCCTTTCCCGACACCCGGCGGCCATTGATGAGAACTTGATCGGTCGAAGACCGCAATCCACGACGCGCGCTTTTTTCGTTATTGCGCACTCCTACGGCGCCGGCGAGGGACGTGACGCCGGGCACGCGTTCGATAATGTCCTTGGCGCTGATCGGCGAATAGGATGCGAAGTAGGCGCGGTCGTAGACCGTCTTGACCGAACCGCCATCGATGATCTCGGTCACGCCTGGTGCGACGGCGCGTTCGATCGGTTGCGCCACGACGGTGGCGGCACCTAGCAGCGCGGCAATGACGACCAACGAAACCTGGCGCACCCGAGCCCCTGGTCGCGCCGTGTTTGCTCTTGCTTTTTCGGCAACGACACCAAGTCGCTATCACAAGTTCTTAACGCAATCGTAAACTTCCGCGTCAAGGATATTGATCCGCAACGAAATTCAGGTGCGTGTCGCGGGGCTATTTCGTGGCGCCGTTCGATATCCGCCGTGCCTCATCTGGGATGTCCAGCTCTCCGCGGTGCAGATTGTACCAGCGAAACCAGTCGTCCTGGATCAACGAAGCCTCACGAGCGCCATCGCGGTCGAGTTTGGCGATGGCATCGAGATAAAACCGGGTACTGCGCAGGAACGCGCCATGCCAAATCTCTGGGAGATCCGCGTGGACACGCCTCAGCACGTCGTCGCCCGCCTTGGCGGAAAGCTCCGACGCGCGCTGGTAATAGATCTTGAGCTCGTCGGCCTGGAGATCGTCGATGGCGCCGCCACGGCGTCGCACAAATCCGTTGGCTGCTTCCACTTCCAGTATCGCGGCATAAGCCGCGCGCGCCTGTTCGATTTCGCCTGGGCTCCAGCGCAAGCTCCACAGAAAAGCCGCGACGATGACAAGGGCGATCGTCCACAATCCGCCAAAGACCAGCTTCTGACGAGGCGTGAGGCGCGTCAGGCCGATCCGCTCAAAGAATTGTGAGAACATGTTCGGGCGAGCGCCCTAACGCGGCTTTTTTGCCCGACACGACAATCGGCCGCTCAATCAGGATCGGGTGCTTGACCATGGCTGCCACCAGCTGATCTTCCGTCAGCCGATCGGGCGATACCCCGACATCCGCGGCCTCTTTCTTGCGCACCAGATCCTGCGCCGTCATGCCGAGCTGTTTAAGGATCGATTTGAGGTCCGCGGCCGACGGCGGCGTTACCAAGTACTCTACGACCCTGGGCTTGATGCCTTTGCCTTCAAGCAGTGCCAACGTCGTGCGCGATTTGCCGCAGCGCGGATTATGGTAAATCGTGACGGACATCGACGGCTTATTTACCGGCCAGTTCGTTGTAGATGCGTGTCACGAAGACGTCGCCCTGGTCGGGGCGCGGCGCATAGACGGCATCGAACTCCTTGGTGTGCTTCTCGGCCAGGGTCTGCTCAAGGGTTTTGCCGGCCTTAACAGAAGCCGCAACGCGCTTTTCGACGGCCTCAAGCATCGGAATGGTGTCAGCCAGCTCCTTCATGGTCGACAGAACGCCATGGCCGGGGATAATCTGTGTGTCGGCATTGACGTGGCTGAGAATCTTCTTTCGTGCCGCGATCATGCCCTTGATGCTGCCGCCGCTGCTGACATCGACGAACGGATAGCTGAGGCGGGTGTAAACATCGCCGGTATGTACGACATTGGCCTCCGCGAAGAGGTACATCACGTCGGTGTCGGTATGGGCCGCCGGGAGGTGCATCATCTGAACGGTATGCCCGTTGAGGCGGAGCGTCCCCGTGTCGTTGACCGTCACTTTCGGCAACGCGGCGGCCGGAGACGGTTCGAACTCAAGTTTCATGTCTTTGATCGCGCTCTTCGTGGCCATGCGCTTGAAGGTGTTCTCGTGGGCGATGATCAAAGCGCCCGACTTGCCGAGGCCCTCATTGCCGCCGGTATGATCGAAATGCCAGTGCGTGTTGAGCACGTAGCCGATCGGTTTTGAATCGAGCTTACCGACCGCGGCCTTGATCCGGTCGACCATCTCGGCGAACTGCGTGTCGATGACAGCATTGCCGTAGACGCCGGTGGTGACGCCAATATTGCCGCCGGCGCCCATGAACATGTGAATGTTGCCGCGGAGCGGGATGTCCTTAATTTCGGCAGTGCGGGTGAGCTGCGCCATGGCGGGCGTCGCCAAAACGATGGCGAGCGCGATAACACTCAAACGGCGATGGATCGTCATGACGGTGGCCTCCCTGCAGGTGAACGCCATGTAGGTTTTCACGGAGCAAATGATGATGCAAGCACTGGGCTTAGCCTGGCCTTGGCCGCGTCCTAAGGCTGTGCCAGTTTGACCTTGCCCGCCATGACCGCCCCAGCGAACCCAGGACCGACGACGCCGGAACACCCGCCCGGTTTAGGCGCGCCACTGAAAATTCCGGAATTCCGCAGATTCTACACGGTCTTGTCGGTTGCCATGCTGGCCGGCTGGATCAATTCGGTCGCATGCTCATGGCAGATGACGCTGCTCAACGACGCGGCCGTGATGCAGGGGCTGGTGCAGGCCTCATATACGTTGCCGGGTCTGTTTTTCGCGCTTCCCGGAGGTGTGCTGGCCGACAAGGTCGACCGCACGCGCTACCTCCTGACTTTGAATACTTTGCTCGCCGGTGTCGGGATCAGCCTGACCGCACTGGCCGCTACCGGTCTCATCACGCCGACCCTGTTGCTGCTCCACACCCTGATCATGGGCACGGTGTTCTCGTTACAGAGCCCGGCGATGATGGCTGTCGTCCAGGATCTGGTGAAGCGCGACCTGCTGGCGCAGGCGCTTACGCTCAATTCGATCGCCCTCAATGTCGGCCGTGCGGTCGGCCCCGCCATCGCCGGCGCGATCATCGGCGCCTTCAACGTCGCCGTCGCCCTGGTCGCCAACGTCGTCGCCTACGGCCTGATGGCGCTCTATTTTCTTCGATTGCCGCGGCCCGAACTGAAGGTTCGCCTGCGCGAGGGTTTCATCGAGGCGCTTTGGAACGGGCTCAAATTCGCCGCCAGCGAACGCCGGTTTCGCGGAATCCTCGTCCGCTTCTTCCTCTTCCTGTCGTGCATGAGCGCACTGATGGCCTTGATGCCCCTGGTTGCCAAGACCTCGCTCGGCGGCGGGCCTGGCACCTTCGGAACCTTGATCACGTGGGTTGGGATCGGCTCAGTGCTGAGCGCTTTCTCGCGCGGCCGGCTTTCCGGTCGTATCACGCCCGATATCCACGTCTATCTCAGCGCCGTCATCGGTACGATCGCGTATCTCGGAATCGCCGCCACCAGCGACATCCGCATCGCATCCGCCATGGCGTTTCTGTTCGGTGTCGCCTGGACCAACTCGACTATCACTTTTCAGGTCGCCGCGCAGATCATTCTGCCCGCCTCAATGCAGGGGCGAGGAATTTCGCTGTTCATGATGACCTTCAGCTCAGGGATGATGTCTGGCGGATTGCTGTGGGGCGGAATCGCCGACGTGATCGGCCTCCGCGACGCCATCACGGCGGCAGGTATCGGCATTCTGGCGCTGACGCTGGCGACATGGCGGATGCGCCTGGCGACGGCTTCTGATTGATTGACCTCACGTCGGTATCGGCAAATGCTAAAGCATATGCTAACAGGCGCATACCCGCACAGGAGGTCCCGTGGCCGCCCAACGTCAGGTCAAACTGTTTCGCAACGGCCGCAATCAAGCGGTACGCATCCCGCGCGAGTATGAGCTGCCGGGAACGAGTGCGATCATGCGCCGGGAAGGCAGGCGTTTGATCATCGAGCCGACGCGACCGAAAACATTTTCGGCATGGCTCAAAACATTAGAGCCGATTGAACATGAGTTTCCCCACATTGACGATCCACCGCCGGAACCTGTCGATCTATGAGCACACGGTACTTGCTCGACACCAATATCATTTCGGATGCGCTTCGGCATACGAACGGCGTCGTCGCCTCAAGGATTCAACGCGTTGGAAACGAAGAACTCGCGACAAGCATCATCGTCGCGTGTGAACTCAGATTCGGTGTGCCGAAGAAACCGCATCCGAAAATGACGGAGCGCGTGCAGGGTATGATGGAGAGATTCAAGATTCTACCGTTCGAAGCTCCGGCGGACATCATCTATGCGCGAACTCGCGCTGATCTTGAATCGAAAGGACTGATAATTGGCGCGAATGACCTTCTCATCGCGTCACAAGCCATGGCTGTCAATCTGATACTAGTGACAGACAATGTTCGTGAGTTCTCGCGGGTCAGGGGGTTGAAGATCGAGAACTGGCTTCGTGGGTAGGTAGCGCAAGTCCAGAGAAAGATAACCCCCGGCCCAGCCATCCTGGCCGGAACCGGGGGGTGGTGGTCACCTCGGGAAACTTGGTGGCTTACTTTTCCGCGCTGACGCCGCGGACCTCGACCAACTGGCCGGTCACCACTTCGGTGACCTCGGTGTAAGCGGCTTCCAATTCCTGGAGCCTGAGGCGCATGCTGCGCAGCTGGTCGGTCTCGGCGTCGGTCACCGGGGTGCGGTTGCCGGCGAAGGCGAGGGTGGTCGCGACGTACTTGGCCTTGAGCTCGGCGACCATCTTCGCGAGATCGATCATCTCGCGAGGGTCCACCGTCTCGACCTGGCGCTTCATGGCGCGGCGCGTCTCATCCTCTGCAATTTGATTGAGGTGACGGGCAAACTGGCTGGCGGTCAGGGTCGGCGGGGGGGCGGCCTTGGCGGCGGCGCCTTGCGTTGGGAACGCATCGTTCGCCTTCTTCCGGACCGACAGAAAATCGATGACCGACATTGCTCAAGCTCCGTGACCACTGACCAAGCGCATGCGGGCAACTTCGTTGTCCGCGTTCTCTTCTTTGCAAACGGCGTGCCAGAGGAGAGGAAGGAATATAGCGTAATTATATCAATAGGTTATCTGACGATCCTGAGGTGCTTTCGAGCGCTGCCGCCGGTCGCTCCGGCAACTTCTGCCCGCCTTGGGTCGGAACAGTTTGCCGTCTTGCGCTCCTATAATAAGGTCCCACTACGAGGGGCACCGTCGCCGGACCCACATTCCCGGCGACCGAAACAGGGGTTCACAATCATGACGGCACAATCGGGCCAGGGAGGCGGCCGCCTGATCATCAGGAAATCGATCGACCAAATCATCGGCGAGGCGGAGACGCAGAGTCTGAAGCGCACACTTGGTCCTTTGAACCTTGTGTTTCTCGGCATCGGCTGCATCATCGGAGCCGGCATCTACGTGATGACCGGTAACGCCGCCGCCAACTTCGCCGGGCCCGGCGTGATGCTGTCGTTCGTGATCGCGGGCATCGCCTGCGTCTTCGCCGGTTTGTGTTACGCGGAGCTGGCCTCGACCATGCCGGTCGCGGGTTCCGCCTATACCTATTCCTACGCCACCATGGGCGAGGTCTTCGCTTGGATCATGGGCTGGCTGCTGGTGCTAGAGTATGGCGTCGCCGCCGCGACGGTCGCGGTCGGCTGGTCGGGCTACGTCCTCAGTTTCCTCCGCGATTTTGGCATCGAGGTACCATCATCTCTGGCGGCGTCGATGATCCAGTCGACGGCGGACGAGAGCGGCAAGCTCGCGTTCCGGTTCACGTCGGATTTCAATCTGGTCGGCGCCATCGGCATTCTGATGGTCACCGGGTTGCTGGTGATTGGCGTGTCAGAATCGGCATCGGTCAACAACGTGATCGTGGTCATCAAGGTTGTGGTGCTGCTGGCTTTCATCGCGATGGGGATCGCCTATGTGGATCCGGCCAACTGGACGCCGCTCATACCCGAGAACGAGGGCGGCTACAAGTACGGCATGGACGGCGTGTTTCGCGCCGCGTCAGTGATCTTCTTCGCTTACGTCGGTTTCGAGGCGGTATCGACGGCGGCTGGTGAAGCCAAGAATCCGCAGAAGGATATGCCGGTCGGTATTCTTGGTTCGCTGCTGGTTTGCACGGCCATCTACATGGCGGTTGCGGCGGTTCTCACCGGTATTGTGCCGTACCGCGAATTGGGCGGCCCCGAGCCGATTGCCGTTGCGGTCGATCGCATGGGGATCGGGTGGTTCTCGTTCATGATCAAGGTCGGTGCCGTCGCCGGCTTGTCGTCGGTCATGCTGATCCTGACTTACGGCCAGACGCGCGTGTTCTACGCCATGGCCCGCGACGGCCTGCTGCCGCGGGCGTTTACGACGGTGCACCCCAAGTATCGCACGCCGTGGAAGGGCACCATTCTGCTTGGCGGGATGATCGCGATTGCCGCCTCGATGCTGCCGATCACCATCCTTGGCGATCTCGTTAGCCTCGGCACGGCGGTCGCGTTCGCCATCGTTTGCATCAGCGTGATGTGGCTTAGGCGGTCGCGGCCCGATCTGCCGCGGCCGTTTAAGGTTCCGGGCGGAGACGTGATCCCGGTTCTCGGCGTGATCGCTTGCGGCGTTCTGGTCGAGCCGCTGATCAGCGACATTTACACTAAGGCGGTCACAGGCGATCCGATTCCGGCCATCATCCTGGTGTCA
>Ga0194132_10011177_pt1 | contig 11667 bp, 5 predicted proteins | sample TA2KigOf80mmetaG_FD_148612 | JGI IMG/M metagenome (GOLD analysis project Ga0194132, IMG submission 148612) | Freshwater microbial communities from Lake Tanganyika, Tanzania - TA2015054 Kigoma Offshore 80m | ecosystem: Environmental > Aquatic > Freshwater > Lake | place: Tanzania: Lake Tanganyika... | reverse complement strand
CAAAACGAGAATTGGGGGGTCACCCCGGATCGGACCATCGAGCCCCGATGGACTCCTTCTGAGGCTCAAGGGATGGTTGATCGGAGCAATGCTGTTGGGATGCTTTCCTTCCCCCTCACAGGCGGGGTCCCCGGGGCTGTCGATCCTGCTGCCGCGTGGAGGACAGCGCGGGACGGAAATGGATGTGAGCTTCCACGGCGCCCGTCTGGGTGACGCCCAGGAAATCCTTTTCTACGAACCGGGGCTCACCGTCCTGTCGATGAACACATCGAATGCGACCGAGTTGAAAGTGCGGTTAAAGGCGGCGCCCGATGCGCGACTTGGACAACACGTGGTTCGGGTGCGCACAGCCGGCGGGATCACGGAGGCTCGGACTCTCTCGATCGGGCAGTACCCGGTCATTGATGAGAAGGAGCCGAACAACGATTTCGCTTCTCCACAGCCTATTCCACTCAACACCACGGTTCACGGTGTGGCGGGGACCGAGGACATCGATTACTTCAAAGTGGAGGCGAAAAAGGGCATGCGCCTCACCGTGGAAGTGGAATCGATGCGACTGGGATCATCGCTCGTCGATTGCCATGCCTCGATCCTGGACCTCAAACGATTCGAGCTCTCGGCATCCGATGATTCCGCATTCGCGCTTCAGGACCCCGTGGCTTCGGCGCTCATCGCCGAGGATGGTGTGTATGTGGTGGCGATTCGGGAAAGCAGTTACGCCGGTAACAATGACAGTCGCTACCGAGTGCACGTGGGCACCGCCCCCCGTCCTCTCGTGGCCTATCCGCCCGGTGGACGTATCGATGAAGAAACGGACATCGTTTTTCTGGGCGATGTGAAAGGGGGCCATCGGGAGAAGATCAAGTTCGCAGGAAACGCGTCGGGTGAGGTTGAACATTATGTGATCCAGGACGGCCAGACATCGCCTTCACCAAATCGGCTGAGAGCCTCGCCCTTTGCCAACGTCCTTGAGACAGAGCCCAACAACTCCCACGCCCAGACGAACACTCCCGTTGCGGAGCTTCCGGTGGCGTTCAATGGGATCATTGAAAAGTCCGGAGACACGGACTTCTTTCGGTTCAAGGCGAAAGGCGGCCAGAAGTATGAAGTTCGCTGTCTGGCCCGGAGCGTGCAGTCGCCGCTCGACCCGGTGCTGGCTCTACACAAGGCAGACGGTGCCAAGCTGGCCGAGAACGATGATTCCGGCGGGCCTGATAGTTTGATCTCCTGGACGGTTCCTGCAGATGGCGATTACTGGATCTCTGTGAGGGATCATCTGGGCAAAGGAGGCCCGCTCTATGTTTATCGGGTTGAGTTCGTGCCACCCAATCCCTCCCTCAGTCTATCGATCCCGGAATACGCCCGAAACAGCCAGCAACGAAACTCCATCCCGGTGCCCAAAGGCAACCGGTTTGCCACGTTGCTTCGAGTGAACCGCGCGAACTTCGGGGGAAATGTGATTCTCTCCGCTCAAAATCTTCCACCAGGCGTGAGCCTGATGTCCGATCTCATCGCGGGAAGCGTGAACGAAACCCCGGTGGTGTTTGAATCGGCGGCAGACGCACCGCTGGCATCCAGGATGGCAACACTGTCTGGAGCCTGGACGAATTCGCCGGGGGCCTCGGGGGGCTTTCGTCAGCAGATCGATCTGGTGTATGGCGAGCCGAACAACACGGTTTACTACAAGGCGGTGGTCGATAAAGCCACCGTGGCGGTTACGGAGGAAGCCCCGTTCAAAATCCGGGCTGTGGAACCCAAGGTGCCCCTGGTGCAGTCCGGGACCATGAGCCTCAAGATCGTAGCTGATCGAAAGGAAGGGTTCAAAGGGCCTATCAAGCTCTCCATGCTTTGGAATCCTCCAGGGATCGGCTCACAAAATGAAGTGGTGATTCCGGAGGGACAAACCGAGGCTCTCTATCCCCTCAATGCCAGCGGTGATGCCGCGGTTCAGACCTGGAAGATCGCGATTCTTGCCAACGCTGATGCGGGCAAAGGCACCGTTTGGACCTCTTCCCAACTCACCTCCTTGACCGTAAGCCCCCCGTTTCTGTCCCTCCAGATTCCCATGGCAGCCGGAGAGCAGGGCCAGAGCGTTGCGATCGTCGGCAAGATTCAAGCGCTGCAGCCTTTTGAGGGGGAGGCTCGAATCGAGTTGCTGGGGCTGCCACCCAAAGTGGATCTCACCACGAACCTCCTGTTCATCACCCGCACAAACCAGGAGATATCGTTTGCCTCCAGGATCGCTTCGGACGCACCAGTGGGCCAGCACAAGACCCTTTTTTGCCAGGCCGTCATCATGAAGGATGGCGAGCCCATCGCCCATAGTCTCGGTGGAGGCGGAACCCTGCGCATCGACGCGCCTCCTCCTCCAAAGCCCGCTGCTCCCGCAGTCGCCGCTGCTTCACCCACCCCCGCCCCCGCCCCCGTCGCAACTCCAGCAGCCCAGGCACCTCCGAAACCTCTGTCACGACTGGAGAAGCTTCGGCTGGAAGCCCGCGAAAGGGCCCAAGCCCAGATCAAACAGTAACATCGCATGTGCCCTCTGCTTAAACCCTCCCCCATTCACCTAAAGGCTGCACGATGGTTGTGCTTCGGTCTTCTGCTTGCGGGGCTTTCGGCGATTCAGTTGAAAGCGGAACGACTGCTTACCAAAATCGAAGTCTTCCCATCCTCCATCAAGCTCCTTCACTCGAGAGACCGTCAGAACGTTGTTGTACAGGCAGCCTACTCTGACGGCGTTACGCGGGATGTGACTGCTGAAGCTCTTTCAAGTCTGGGTTCATCCAACATCGCGCTGATTAAAGACGGCCGGATAACGCCACTCGGTGACGGTAGGACCGAATTAAAAATCCAGTTTGAGGGAAACACGGTCACGGTGCCGTTGGAAATCAAGGATTCAACCAGGGACCTTCCCGTCAGTTTCCGGAACGATGTCATGCACGTGTTCATGAAAGCCGGATGCAATGCCGGGTCCTGCCATGGCGCAGCGCGGGGCAAGGATGGGTTTCGCCTGTCGCTGTTCGGCTTCGATCCCGATGGAGACCATCACCGCATCACCCGGGAGCTGGCCCTGAGACGCGTCAACATGGCGCTGCCACACGAGTCGCTCATGATCCTCAAAGCAACCGGCAAGTCCCCGCACACGGGTGGAACGCGCATCCAGGAAGGAGACGATGATTACAACACCCTCATTCGTTGGCTCGACGCAGGCGCCCCTCCGGATCCGAAGGGCGTTATTTCACCGACATCTCTCGAGATCCTTCCTCAGCAGGCCGTGTTGGAGGGCGAGGGAGCCACGCAACGAACCGTCGTCATGGCCTCCTACTCGGACGGAACACGAAGAGATGTCACCAGCCTTTCCTTGTTCATGTCGAACAACGAAACTTCAGCGTCCATTGATGCCCATGGCCGGGTGAAAGCCGGGCAGCAAGGCGAGGCCTTTGTCATGGCCCGTTTTGGTCCTTTCACAGTGGGGTCTCAAATCATCGTCATTCCCAAAGGGTTGGACTATCGCTGGCCCGGGATCCCTGAACGCAACTACATCGACACCCTCACCTTCAACAAGCACAAGAAACTGCGCATAACCCCCTCGGAGCTTTGCACCGATGATGATTTCATCCGGCGCGCCTACGTTGATATCACCGGCCAGTTGCCGGCGCCTGCAGACTTCGATCAGTTCATGACGAACAGCTCGTCGGACAAGCGCGATCGCCTTGTGGATGAGCTGCTGGGGCGGAAGGAGTTTGTGGAGCTCTGGGTGATGAAGTTTTCGGAGCTGCTGCGAATCCGCAGCGATGGCAACCAGCGGATGAGTTACAAGACCACGCTGCTCTACTTCAACTGGCTCAACGAGAAATTCGCAGCCAATGTTCCGATGGACCAGATCGTGCGGGAGCTTCTCGCAGCCAGCGGTGGCACCTTCAGCAACCCAGCGAGCAACTTCTACCAGGTCGAGCAGGAAACACTGAAGCTCAGCGAGAACGTCGCACAGGTTTTCATGGGGATGCGCATGCAGTGTGCACAATGCCACAACCATCCTTTTGACCGGTGGACCATGGATGACTACTACGGATTCTCCGCTTTCTTCAGCCAGGTGGGGAGGAAGGGCGCTGAGGATCCCCGCGAGCGCATCATCTTCAATTCAGGCGAGGGCGAGGTGAAGCATCCTGTTGGCAATCGTGACGTCGCTCCAAAGTTCCTCGGCGGAGCTTCTCCTGATACCAGGGGCAAGGACCGACGGGCCGTCCTCGCAGAATGGCTCGCCTCCCCGGAAAATCCCTTCTTCGCCCGCAACCTGGTAAACATCGTCTGGGCTCACTTCATGGGAAAAGGAATCATCGAACCTGTGGACGACGTCCGCATCAGCAATCCGCCCGTCAACCCTGAGCTGCTGGACGAACTTGCCCGCCGGTTCACGGAGTACAGATACGACTTCAAGAAGCTCGTGGCGGACATCTGCAAATCGCGCATCTACCAGCTCAGCACCCGGCCCAATGAATCCAACAAGCTCGACAATCGAAACTTTGCCAAGGCGGAGGTGCGCCGGATGCGTGCGGAGGTTTTGCTGGATGTCATCTCGCAGGTGACCGATACCCGCAACAAGTTTCAGGGACTGCCGCTCGGTGCACGCGCCGTGCAGATTGCAGACGGGAATGTAAACACCTACTTCCTCACAACCTTCGGACGGGCCAAACGCGACACTGTTTGCTCCTGCGAAGTCGTGATGGAACCAAACCTGTCGCAAGCCTTGCATCTGCTGATGGGCGACACAGTTAACGCACGCATCCCCGAGGGCGGTGTCGTGGCCCGGCTCCTGAAGGAAGGCAAGACCCCCACCCAGGTGATCGAGGACCTGTACGTGCGATGCTTCAGCCGTCGTCCAACACCCGCCGAGCTCGAGGATCTGGTCAAGGAGCTGCCGCGGGATGGCAGTCCACAGGAGGCATTGGAGGATGTGTTCTGGTCCCTGCTGAACGCGAAGGAATTTGCCTTCAACCATTGAGGTCTTTGATGATCCGACACGTCTCTCTTTTCATCGGCCTGGCAATCCTCGCCCCATCTGCGCGGGCTGCGGAGAAAACAACGTTTGATGATCACGTTGCACCCATATTGAGAAACCACTGTCTGAACTGTCATAACGCGGACAAGAAGAAGGCAGGATTGGATGCATCCACCTACGGCGCTTTGATGGCGGGCGGGACGAGTGGGAAGGCCGTGGCACCGGAGGATCCGGCTGGAAGCCTGCTCTGGAGACTGGTCAATCATCTGGAAGAACCCGCGATGCCGCCGAAGACCGGCAAACTTCCTGAAACCGAATTGACCGTGTTGAAGAAATGGATTGAAGGCGGGCTGCTGGAGAATTCGGGATCCAAAGCCGCCCCTTCGTCAAAACCCAAGCTCGACCTCGCCATCAAGGGAGGGGCATTCGGAAAGCCCGAAGGTCCGCCCCCGATGCCGACGGGCGACATGCTCCTCGAGCCGGTCGTACATGCTCCACGACCCGGTGCCGTTGCGGCGATTGCGGCGAGCCCATGGGCGCCGCTGATCGCCGTCGCCGGCCAGAAGCAGGTGCTGTTCTACAACAGCTCATCCCTCCAGCTTGAGGCGGTGCTCCCCTTCCCTGATGGATTTCCCTATGTCCTCCGGTTCAGCCGATCCGGTCAGCTTCTTCTGGCGGCTGGAGGTGTGGGCGGCAAGGCGGGGAAGGCCGTAATCTACAGCGTGGCCACCGGACGGAAGATCGCGGAGGTGGGTGACGAGTTCGATGCCGTGACGGCCGTAGACATTTCCCCCGATCAGACCCGCGTCGCCCTGGGTGGACCGTCCAAATCGGTTCGCATCTATTCCATCGCCACCGGCGAACTCATCCACTCCATCAAGAAACACACCGAGTGGATCACCTCCATTGCCTATGCGCCGGACGGTGTTCTGCTTGCGAGCGCGGACCGTAACGGAGGGGTTCATCTGTGGGAGGCTGAAACCGGAGCCGCCTATAGCGAGCTGCGGTCGAGTAATCCGAGGCACATCACAGCGCTTGCATGGCGCCCGGACGCCAACGCGGTTGCCACGGCTGGTGAGGACGGGCAGATCAGGCTCTGGGAGGTTGAGAACAGCAGTCGCCTCCTCAACATCGCGGGACATCCCGAAGGGGTTCAGGCCATCAGCTTCGCTGAAGACGGCCGCATTGTTTCCATCGGTCGTGATCGGGTGGCTAAGCTCTGGGATAGCGCAGGCGCGTTGCAGAAAACATTTGAAGCTTTGCCGGATGTGGGGCTTGCCGTGGCCATTTCATTCGATGGCACTCGTGCCTTCGGCGGGGATTTCTCCGGTCAGGTCTTTGCGTGGAACACGTCGGACGGAAAGCGTGCAGGGCTGTTGGACGCCAATCCACCTCCCCTTGCAGCTCGGATTCAGAGCGCAGCGAAACGCCTGGATGAAACCCGGACCGCCGCCCTGGCGGCCAGCGTGAGTCTCACCAATGCCTTGAAGGAGGCATCGAAGCTGGCCGGTGAACTCGAGAATACCAAGACCCGGCTTGTTCATGCGGAAGCCTTGCTCAAAGCCGCGGATCTGGCGTCCAAAGGAATAGCCGAACCCCTGCTTCAGTCCGCGGCGATCCGGAAGGCTGCGAAAGATCAGGAGACCTCGACGGGATCGAACGTGCTTTCAGAAACGTCCCAGGCACTCACCGCTCTGGAGTCTGCCGCCGTCAGGGCGTTGAGCCTCAGTCAAACGGCTTTCACCAACAGCCGAGTTCAGGTCGGCCTGGCGGAATCCCGGGCTCAAGCCGCCAACCAGGCGCTCACCGCGGCCAGGGAGCAATCTTCGTCCACCTCGGCCGCCTTGATGGCTGCGTCGAAGGATCTCGCGAAATGGAAGTCTGCAGAGTTCCACCTTCAAGTGAGGGCAGCCTCCGAGGCGCTTGCCGTAAAGGAAACGCTGCTTGCGGGCGCCATCACGCAGGCTGAAGCCGCAGAATCAAGGCGCAAGGAAGCGGCTTCGCTCCTCGAGTCCGCCAGGAAGGAGTTGCAGGCTTCGCCAAACCTCATCGAATCGAAGGAACAATCCTTGAAGGATGCTCAAGGCGCGTTGGCGATGACTCAATCCGTCATCGGAATGCTGAAGACCCAGCTCGCTGACCGCATGAGCGAGGCCGGCGCGAAGGCAAGTCAGGTGACGGCGGCTTCCAACTCCTTCGCCAAGGCGGAATCCCTGCTCAAGACGTTGCGATCTGCTGCCGCGGATTCACTGGCCGGTTCCAGCAACGCATTGCAAAGCGCGGCCAAGGCGGAGGTCGCTGTCGTTGCTGATCCGTCCATGACTTCATTGCAGGCGGCTCTGGAGAAAGCCCGGGCCAGTGCCACGAACGCCCTGATCTCGCTCGAGGCAGCCAACAAGGCCGTCCAGGATGTCGAAGCATTGCATGCGCGTGAGAAGCAACAGCTGGCGCAGGCTGAGGCTCAATCCGCCTCCGCGGTGCAGAACGTGGCCGCAGCGCGTGATGCCCTCAGCCGTCAGGAGGCTGCCGTCAAGACGGCCGAGACCGCGGTGGCCTCTGCTACCGAGGCTGTCCAACGATCGCGGCAGCGGGAGAAAGAGTTGGTGGAGGGAATCCCCAATCTCGAGCTCAAGGCGGCGACAGCTTCAAAAAGCGCGGAAGCCGCCAAAGTGGATCGGGAGAAAATCGAAGCCGAGACGATACCGCTGCGCATAAGGCACGAACAGCTCGCAGCCGAGCATCAGAAAATGAAGCACGCCGGGCTGTGATCGGGGCGATGTCTCATCGTGCGAACACGAAGCGCACGATCACCAGAGTCAGGGCGAAGAGATAGCCATACGTGAACGTGTCGATGCGGATGGTCTGCTGTCCACGCCGGGCTCGCCACACTCCCATCGCACACATGACCAACCCGACGGCTATGGGTGTGATGATGAGATTGGCGATCCTGATACCTTCGGAGCCCACCAGGTGAGACGGGAAGGCAAGCGGGCTGAGTCCGCCAGCAATCGCACCGAAGAGGGCGTAGCCCAGCGCGGCTAGCCAGGGATTCGGCGTCCTGCGAAAAGGCTCGGCCACCGAATGCAGCCCAAGTTCCGGGAGCGCCTCCAGCACTATTTGCAGAAGGGCTTCCCAGATGATCCCCAGGAGAATCTCAAACATCTGTTGTCATGGAGCCGACAGCTCCGAGATCAGAGCGAGGCTGCGGAAACATCCATCATCCCGCTGAGGCATCGTCGAATGGCCCCGCCGGCATGGGAGCAGCGCCTCAAAACCGATACGTAGCGGCGAGCACAAGGCTGTTCACCTTGTATCCAAATCCGGTGTCGGAAGTTCGTTGAGTATGGCTGTAGCGAAGGGAGGGGGAGATCCGGTCGGTGATTCGATACGCCACCCCTCCGCCGATGCCATACCGCTTGTACTCTTCGCTCAGCAGTCGCCGGCTCTCCTTGCCGTCTTCGAACCGGGCGTCCGAGCTGAAGCTCAACCGCTCATTGGCACGCCATGCCACACCGTAAATGAGCTCCGTGGAGGAGACGTATTGCCCTACCTGCGAAACTCCCAACGAAACAGACTTGTCCGCGCTGAGCGAATGGCTGATGCGGTCGGTCAGCTTGTGCTGAAGCTCCGCCCCCATGTAGTAGGAATTCAAAGTGGAGCTGCCAAACGCCCCCGCAGAATCGGCCTCAAAGGAGTAGCGGACCGCTCCTCCACGCAGGGTCAGATTCAGAAACTGGGTGATCTGCCACTCGATGAACGGACCGAAACTGATGCTCCGGTTGTCAGGCTGAGTGGCACTCGCGTAATCGCTGAACGCCACCGTCCCTTCCAAACCCGCCATGGTGGCTGGCCGGAAACGGTAGGCGGCACGCGCGAACACACTGTCCGTGATGCGATTCAACTGAACGAACTGCGCGGAGGTGCTTCGGAATATCTGGTGGGAGTATCCCGACTGAATCATGTATCGATCCGGACGCCAGGCCGCCCGTATCCCGGAGACATTGTCGAAGCGTGGAAAAGCGGCCACTCCCGAAACCACGCCCTGGCTGAGCACATCCTCAGTGTAGGAACCACGGTTGAACACGGTGAAAAGAAAGTCCTTCACCGGAAGATCCCAGGAAAATGAAGTGTTCGGAGCGAGGCTGATCCGGTCCTGATCGCTCAGCCGGGTGTATTTGGTATAGCCCACGCCCGCACCGAAGTTGAACACCGAGGATTTCGTCGCCTGCCAGATGATGTGGGTATCAAGGCCCGGCCGGTGAATAAAGTCGTGCTGCTCGTTGGCCGCCGATGCAAAGACATTGTCACGGTACTCCAAGGCATAGCGAAGCCCGAAGTAATAGGTCACAGGCCCCGCCTTGTGGTAATCACCTTCGTTCTGAAGAGGTGCCTGGCGAACGCGCTGCGCTCGATCACCATCAACCGCGTGGCGCAAACCCTCCTGCGCAAGGACATCGCTCAGGGAAATCGCGAACGAAGAACAGGCTGCCAGGCAGCCGGCCAGGGTTCTTGATGAAAAGGGATGTAGTGTTTTCTTAGGCTTCATCGGCACCGTTCTTACTTTGACGAAATGCGTTTTGCAACGAATACTGCGCACGAGATACCTCATCGGCAAATTTTGCTGGAGCTCCAGTCGCCCCCAGTATGTCATCTGCCCCGGCAAACGCTGATCATCATGAACACCCCCCTCCAACCCTCCGGAACCCTGCCCTGGTGGGAAATCTCCAACCCCGAGGATGTTCCCTCACCCGCCCTGCTCATCTACGTCAGCCGCGTGGAGGAAAACATCCGCCGGATGATCCAGGCAGCCGGCGGAACCACCAGGCTCCGACCTCACGTCAAAACCCACAAGCTCCCACAGATCATCGAAATGCACCTGAGGCAGGGGATCGACAAATTCAAGGCCGCAACGATCGCCGAGTCGGAGATGGCTGCGGCTGCCGGAGCCAGGGATGTCCTGCTGGCCCATCAACCCGTGGGCCCGGGCGTGGAAAGGTTTGCTGAACTCAATCGAAGATTCCCAAAGACAAAGTTCCACACAATCGCCGACTGCGCAGAAACCCTTCAGGCCCTCTCGAAGGCAGCGCAACACGCCCACGTCATTCTCTCCGTTCTGATCGACTTGAACGTCGGAATGAACCGGACGGGGATCGAGCCGGGGCCCGCAGCCGCAGATCTCTATCGACGTCTGTGCAACACTCCGGGACTGATGGCTGGGGGACTGCACGCCTATGATGGACACCTGAAGAGCACGGACCACGAAGCGCTCAGCCGCGACGCACGATCGGCGTTTGACAGGGTGTTGAAGCTTCGGGAGGAGCTGCGCGCAGCCGGGCTGCCAGTGCCGCTAACGGCGTCCAGCGGAACCCCAACCTTCCCGATCCTGGCTGCATCTGATCCAGAGGTGGAAGTCGGTGCGGGCACGACCGTGCTGTGGGACGCAGGCCAGGAAGCAGCCTCACCGGACCTCAAGTTCGAACATGCAGCCGTCCTGCTCACCCGGGTTATCAGCAAACCCTTGCCCGGAAGAGTCTGTCTCGATCTCGGCCACAAGTCCGTAGCCAGTGAAATGCCGCAGCCAAGAGTACGATTTCTGATGGACGCGGAACCCGTCTTCGCGATGCACAGCGAAGAACACCTGGCATTGGATTTTCCCCTGGACGCAGCTGCAGGCCTGTCCGTCGGATCCGTGGTTTATGCCATTCCCAAACACGTGTGTCCCACCGTGGCCTTGCACAACGAGGTCTATGCGGTCCGCGAGGGCCGGGCAGCGGAACGATGGCCTGTAACCGCCCGGGCCCGCCGAATTACAGTCTGAACTGGCGGTCCACCATGCAGTCACCCTGCCTGACTCCCGGTTGGAATGCCGCTATCACCGCCGCTCTCATGGCCATACTTCCTGGATGCGTCACCAAACAGGCACCGGAGCAAAAGCCGACATTGGAGCAGGAGCTTCGCAGCGCGGGTGGATTTGAATGGATGCTTCAAGACCCGGAATCCCGGAGGGCACAAATCCTCATCACCGAAATCGTCAAGGACCCGAACGGCCGCACACAGCTGCGAAGTCATGGTTACCGGGTGGATGCAGAGTATTTCTACCCCGCGAGCGCGATCAAGCTGTGTGCCGCCGTCGCCGCTCTCCAGCTCATTGAAACATTGGAGCACACCCATGGCCTGGCGGACCTGGCCAAGGCTCCGCTGCGCATTGAGCCGTTGTTTCCGGGAGACCGGGCCCAAACCATCGACGATCCCAAGCCCCCAAAGGTGCCTCTCACCGTTGGGCGCGAGATTCGCAAACTATGCCTGGTGTCCGATAATCCCGCATTTAACCGACTTTTCGATCTGGTAGGGCACGCGGAGATGAACCAGTCGATGCACGCTCTTGGATTGAATTCCGTGGTCATCAACCATCGGCTTTCGGAATCGAGAAAAATACCGAATCCCCAGGCCGCAGCCGGGGTTTCGTTTCATCCACCTGGAAGACCGCCCATTCTCATCGCTCCGCGCACGAGCGACCTGAAGTTTGCAAACTCCAAGCCTGGCTTGCTCGTTGGATCCTCCTATCTGCAAGGGGACGGGAAAGTAGATCGTCCGATGGATTTCACCCGACGCAACGGGATCAGTCTGGTGGATTTGCAGGGTCTCCTGATCAAGGTGGTACGGCCGGA
>Ga0194132_10011173_pt1 | contig 11668 bp, 7 predicted proteins | sample TA2KigOf80mmetaG_FD_148612 | JGI IMG/M metagenome (GOLD analysis project Ga0194132, IMG submission 148612) | Freshwater microbial communities from Lake Tanganyika, Tanzania - TA2015054 Kigoma Offshore 80m | ecosystem: Environmental > Aquatic > Freshwater > Lake | place: Tanzania: Lake Tanganyika... | reverse complement strand
CCGGGGACTGTTCTGGGAGACGTGGAATGAAGAGCTTGAACGGGGTCGCGGTGGCGGCGCTGATCGCAGCGGTCGGTGCGCCGATCGCCCACGCCCAGGAGGCCGTGCAGTGGCGCGTCGAGGACGGCGGGAATGGGCATTGGTACGCGATCATCGATCGAGGTGCTAGCGATCAATATGGCCTGCAAGCGTCCATCGCTGCACAGTTTGGAGCCCGTATCGCGGCGCTTGGTACCGAGGGCGAGTACGACGCCGTGCTCCAGTTGCTCGCCAAGCACATGGCCATGCTGCCATCAGGCGCATCGGTACTCCTGAACTGCATTGGCTACTGCTTCGGCGACTGCGCAGCATATTGGCATGATCGCTCCGCGATCACGACCAACTGGAGCGAGGGCGAGCCCAGTACACCCAACTTTTTTGTCTGCGCCTTTGACCCGCCGACGCAGTTGCTGCAGTCGCGGTCAACCAGCAGCGGGTTTCGGTGGGTGATGTGGGAGTGGAGCGAGGATTGCGACGCGAATGGCGTTGTCGACTTTGGCGAGATCCGTGATGGCTTACTACCCGACGCCGATGGCAATCACGTCCCGGACCAATGCGACGTATACCGTCAGGCTAACCATGTACTCAACGGCGGATTCGAAGCAAATCCGGTGAACCAGTGCTGTACGTCCGCTGCACACTGGACCGGGGGGATTGACCTGGTGGTGGACGAGTGGTTCGCTGATACCGGCGGGGTGTCAATTGATCTGAACACTGGCGTCGCGTCATCGATCACGCAGTCCATCGCGGTAGCGCAGGCGGGTACGTATCGACTGTCCTTCGCGATGGCGGGCAACTGGTGCGGAGGCAGTCCCCAAACCAAGCGCCTCCGCGCGACCATCGATACCTATAGTGAAGAGTTTGAGCACGTGTTACCCGACGGAAGCGAGCTGCCTGGTGAGTGGAGCGTGTTCGAACGGTCGCTATACCTCTCGGTGGGTACACACTCCTTGAAGTTCCAGAGCCTTGTCGGCGGATGCGGTGGGCCAGCCGTGGACTCCGTCGCGCTCCATCTGCTTGCCGATTGCAATGGTGATGGCGTCCCGGACATCGACCAGATTCGCCTCGGTGTTCTCGCCGATGTAAACCAGAACGGCGTGCCCGACGTCTGCGAGTGCCTCGCCGACCTCAACCACGACGGTACCGTGGGCGGCGCCGACATCTCAGTGCTGCTCGGCTTCTGGGGACTGAGCGGGAAGAGCATCCTCGGCGACCTGACCAACGACGGCACCGTGAACGGCGCGGACCTGTCCGTGCTGCTCGGCAGCTGGGGACCCTGCCCGTGACGAACTCGAGCGGGGACCGGCTCGAGTGGTCGAGTCGTTCGACGCTGCCCGGCGTCGCGACGCCGTGGAGTCCCTCTGCCTTCGGTCCACCGGGTGGGGTGATCGCGGAGTGGTGCGGCGGTCGCGACGGTCGAGGAGCAGTTGAGCGAGTCGTCGGAGCGTGGTCCGCGCGGGGGCGCGCGGAAGCCAATGGGAAGCACGAGAGCGGGAGTCGAGCCATGCGAGTCAACATGCAGCGTGCGCCAGGAAGCACCGACGCGGGTCAAGGTCGTCGGTGGCTTCTCGTGATGGTCGCGGTCCTACTCATCGCCTCCGACTGGTCATGGGCGGGAGGTGTCGCCGACTGCGGTGGCGAGGGTCAGTGGGTGCCGATCCCGAACGGACCGAACGGTCAGGTGCACTCGATGGTGACCTTCGACGACGGCGGCGGTCCGGTCACCGTCGCGGGCGGCACGTTCACGACCGCAGGTGGTGCGCCGTGCAGCAACGTCGCTCGCTGGGATGGGCAGGTCTGGTCGCCTCTCGGCGCCGGTCTCAACGGGACGGTGCGCAGCCTCGTCGTCCACGATGACGGAACTGGCGTGGCGCTCTACGCGGGCGGGCAGTTCAGCGCCTCCGGGAGCACCGCCGCGTCGAACGTCGCCCGGTGGAACGGCACGCAGTGGGAGCCGGTCGGAGGCGGCATCGGCGGCGTCGTGAACATCCTCGCGAGCGCGACGGGCGGCAGCATCGCCGGGCTCTACGCTGGCGGTGACTTCGACTCCGCGGGCGGGCAGCCCGCCAAGAACCTCGCCAAGTGGAACGGCAGCCAGTGGCAGCAGGTCGGCGGAGGCGTCACCTACCCGCTCGGACCAGACGATTGGGGCGCGGAAGTCCACGCAATCGTGGTCCACGACCTGGGGAGCGGACCTCGCGTCGTCCTTGGCGGACGCTTCACGCGAGCCGGGACGATCGAGGCGATCTGCATCGCGCAGTGGGATGGTGCGAGCTTCTCGTCGCTGGGATGGCTTCCGCTGGACCTCACGGACAGCCCAAGTATCAATGGTTGGGTCACCTCGCTCGCCGTCCTTCTGCGGGATGGCATCCCGCGTCTTCATGCAACCTTGACGGATAACGACTTCGGTCTGCAGTTGTACTCCTCCGCCGCCCGGCTTGCCTCGTGGTCGGGTCAGGACTGGGCGACCGAGTTCGAACGCACCGAATACTGGTGCTTCGGCTGCCCGCCATGCTTCCCGCAAGGGAGCGCAGCGGCCTATGGAGTGGCAGCACTGGGCGACGTCCGCTATCTCGCCGCAAGCGTTCGTCGAACCTATCCGTGCGACCCCGCCCAGTCGTATTCGCAGCGGTTGTTCGTCTCGAGCGACGGAGTCTTTGAGTTGGCGGCGGACCAGCCGGGGTTCTCGTCACCCGCCGAACCCTCAGACCTGCGAGTCGGCGTCTTCGACCGCATCACCAGCCCGCCGGTCATCTGGATGAGCAAACCGGGCGAGACCCTGATCTTGACCTGCGAGCCTGCGTGCATCGCCGACCTCGACGACGACGGCGTGGTGGGCGGCGCCGACATCGCGGTGCTGCTCGGCTACTGGGGCTTGAGCGGCAAGAACGTGGTCGGCGACCTGACCGGTGACGGCACCGTGAACGGCGCGGACCTGTCCGTGCTGCTCGGCAGCTGGGGACCCTGCCCATGAAGGAGGACGCACTCATGAAGAAGACCTTGGTGCATCTCGTCGCGGCGGTTGCGGTCGGACTGATCGGCACCGCGCAGGCGAGGCAGTCCGCGTGCACGAGCGACCTGAACGGCGATGGACTCGTCAATGGCGGCGACCTCGCGGTGCTGCTGTCGGAGTGGGGCGAGTCGTTCCCGCCGGTGGTGACCGGGGTGTCGCCGGGCTCCGGGTTCGCGACGGGAGGCACCGAGGTCACGATCCTCGGCTCGCACCTCGCGGCCGCGTCGGCGGTCTCGATCGGCGGCGCGTCCGTGGCGAAGATCGTGTCGATCTCGGGAGAGGCGATCGTCGTCATCACGCCGCCGGGCGGCGTGGGTCAAGCCGACGTGGTGGTGACGACGCCCTTCGGGACGGTGACGCTCGACGACGCCTTTGAGTACACGACCCTGCCCGTCCCGTGGGCGACCATCCTCGAGGTCGCGCCGGATCCGGCGGTCGTCACCAACGCGGGTCTGCGTGCCGCGATCACCGCGACCGGTCTCCCGTGGCGGGTCCGCGACAACGCGAGCCAGATCGAGATGCTGCTCGTCCCGCCGGGCACGTTCATGATGGGGTGCTCGCCATCGCTGCAGTACGGGTGCTTGAGCGACGAGAACCCCGTCCATCAGGTGACGCTGACGCAGGCGTACTACCTTGGTCGCTACGAAGTGACGCAGGCACAGTGGACGGCGGTGATGGGGAGCAATCCGAGTCAGTTCCAAGGGCAGGCAGACAGTCCTTCACGCCCAGTCGAGAGCGTGTCATGGAACATGATCCAGGGCTTCGAGACGGCGACGGGTCTTCGGCTGCCGACCGAGGCGGAGTGGGAGTACGCCTGCCGAGCGGGAACGACGACGGCGTTCAACAACGGCAGCGACGATGACTCCCTCCTCGGCGTGCTGGCATGGCACAGCTCTCCACCAGGCGGAAACTCCGGTGGTCAGACGCATCCGGTGGGTCTGAAGTCGCCTAACGCACTTGGGCTACACGACATGCACGGCAACGTGCAAGAGTGGGTCGAGGACTGGTACGGAAGCATTTACTACTCGAACACGCCCCTCATCGACCCTCCCGGACCCTCGACAGGGCAGTTCCGCATCATGCGGGGCGGAGGCTGGGGCAACTGGTCAAACGACAGTCGAACATCTGACCGCAGCGGCTGGACTGTGCCCGACATGTCGCTTGCCGACGACGGCTTCCGCGCTGCCCGCACGCCCTGACCACCTACAAACCAACACCCCGTGCACGTTCCCGGTACGTGCACCCGAAGCACCGCTCTCGCTCACGCGGGGGCGGCTTTCACATGTGCAGTCGCTCTCCGCGCCCGCGCGTCGCCTGCGAGCCTCCGCCGCCTTCGCGCCTCCGCCGCTGACAGGCAGAGCGGCAGCCAGCCCGTGCGGCTGCCTCGCTTTCGCCCGTCGCGCTTCATGTCCGCAGCCGCCCTCGCCCGGGAGCGCGATCCTCCGCGGCGTTGATCGCGATCTGCGGCGGGATCCACGACCGTCCGCCTCGGCGGCGAGCCTCCCGACCCTCGCATCTCGCCGGAGGGCTGTGGAAGGACCGATTCCGTCCCGGGTTGCCGAGGACGAGCGAGGCACCTCGCGGTGACGACGTCAGGTCAGCGAGGGGATCCTGGGAGGTTGTGCTCGGCGAGATGAACTCGAGAAACCACTCCCGAGGGGTTGAACGTGGGCGATCGGAGGTCATACTCGACAGCGGTCGCACTGGGCGACCACTCGTCCGAGGGCTCCGGGTTCCAACTATTCTCCGTTCACTGTTCGCCGTTCGGGGACTTGTTGGACACGGGGCAAATCCTGAGGGGACTCCCATGGCTGCCACTCGTCTCGTGACCGCGCTCGCGGTGCTCGGCGTCTCGGCGTGCGCGTCCGCCGAATTCACCACCTTCCACTTCGAGAGCTATCCGGTGACGGTGAACGGCGCGGTCTTCGCCGTCGTCGACGCGTACGCGCAGTTCGACAGCACGAGCGACACCGTGCTGAACCTCTTCAACTGCCAGATCACGACCTCGAACGGCACGCCCTTCCTCCACAACGACCTGAACACCCTCGGCGGCTCGGCAGGCGCATGGAACGCGACGGGCTCGGGGAACTTCCCGGGACTCGGCGTCGTGCCGACCAACGACTCGTTCGTGCTCGTCGGAGGGCAGCCCGCCGACTCCGCGAACACCACGACGCTCGACGGATCCTTCGTGCCCGCGACCGGCGGCTTCGTCAGCGCGAACGCGGGTTGGTACAACTCGTCGCCGCCGAACCTGCAGGGCCGCGTGGATCCCGTCACGCGGCGCGCGTGGATCGCGCGGTTCACGGTGCCCGTCAACAACGATGGCGCCGTCCTCCGCTTCGCCGCCAACCTCGGCTACAACCAGGGGCTCGGCACGGGGGTCCAGTTCGCCTACGCGAACACCCTCGGATACGGACCGACCTTCGAGACGCCCTTCGTCTCCTACTGCCTCGCGCCGCCGCTGAGTCCAGCCTCCTCCTCGATCGCCGCGTCGGGCGGCACCGGCAGCCTCAGCGTGCAGGCGACCTCGGCGTGCGTGTGGACCGCCACCTCGACGGTGCCGTGGATCACCTTCCCGAGCGGGAACACCGGCTCCGGTCCGGGCACGCTCTCCTTCGCGGTCGCTTCGCAGTCGAGCGCGGACGTCCGGACCGGGCAGATCCTCGTCGACGGCAGCAGCCACCTCGTGACGCAGCAGGGCGCCGCATGCACGGTCGTCTCGCTGAGCGATCCTGACCAGTCGTTCCCGACCGGGGGAGGCAGTCACTCGTTCGGGGTGAACACGAACGGCTCGACCTGCTCGTGGACGGCGTTCCCGTCGGCGACCTGGGTGACCATCACCTCGGGAGCGACGGGCACCGGCGCGTCGGGGACGATCGCCTACAGCGTCGCCGCGAATCCAAGCGCGGTCGAGCGCACCGCGGTCATCGTCGTCGGCAGCCAGATCCACCAGATCTCGCAGGCGGCGGCGTCCTGCGCGGTGACCGGGATCGGCGATTCCTCGGAGTCCTTCCCGCCGATCGGCGGCAGCCACCTCTTCACCGTCTCGACCAACGGCAGCGCCTGCGGGTGGACGGCGGTCAGCTCGGCGAGCTGGGTGACGGTGGTCGCGGGCGGAAGCGGCACCGGCTCGAGCGGCGCGATCGTCTACGAGGTCGCCTCGAACCCGATCACCGCGCCTCGGACCGCGCAGATCACCGTCGGCGGCTTCGTCCACTCGATCAGCCAGGCGGCGGCGCCCTGCGAGGTGCTCGCGATCCTGCCGACGAGCGCCGACTATCCGGCGGCGGGAGGCAGCGGCTCGTTCACCGTGGCGACCAACGGCGCGACCTGCGGCTTCTCCGCCTCGACCTCGACCTCGTGGATCACCATCACGCAGGGCTCGGGGACCGGCGTCAGCGGGACGATCTCCTACACGGTCGCGGCGAACCCGCTCGCGGCGACGCGCAGCGGCTCGGTGACGGTGGGCTCGTTCACCCACGTCGTCACGCAGCAGGCGGCGCCCTGCGCGGTCACGGGGGTCACGCCCTCGTCGATCGACGCGCCCGCCGCGGGCGGCAGCTTCGCGCTGGCGGTCTCGACCAACGGAGGCGCCTGCGGGTGGGCGGCGTCGAGCTCGGCGCCGTGGATCGTGCTCGGCGCGTCGGGCGGTCAAGGGACCGGCACGCTGCCGGTGACGGTGCAGCCGAACGTCGCGACCTCGACGAGGACCGGACAGGTGACCGTCGAGGGCGTGGTCGTCTCGATCAGCCAGCAGCCGCTTCCCTGCACGACGACCGGCTTCTCGCCGAGCGAGAGCGTCTTCGGCTTCGCGGGCGGCGCTGGCTCGACCATCCTCTCGACCAACGGCGCGAATTGCTCCTGGTCCGCGACGAGCACGGCGGCGTGGATCGTCGTCACGAGCGGGACCGGTCAGGGCGCGAGCGGCACGGTCACCTTCGAGGTCGCGGAGTACTCGGGCGTCGCGACGCGGACCGGCTCGGTGATCTCCGGCGGCGCGGTGCACCTCGTGACCCAGACCGGCGGACCCGACTGCAACTCGAACGGGATCGGCGACCCCTACGAGGTCGCGGAGGGCCTCACGCCCGACTGCAACGCCAACGGCATCCCAGACTCCTGCGACATCGCGAGCGGCCAGAGCCCCGACCTCAACCTCAACGGGATCCCCGACGAGTGCGAGGTCGGTCGCGTGGTGACGGTGCCGGGGGAGTTCCCGACGATCCAGTCCGCGATCGACGGCTCCGTCACCGGCTGGATCATCAAGGTCGCCCCCGGCACCTACAACCAGCGCATCGCCCTCGGCAACCGCCAGATCGTCGTCGAGTCGACGGGCGGTCCCGCGGTCACCACGCTGAACGGAACCGGCCTGCCCGGGACGGTCGTGACGATGATCGCCCCGCCGGGCAACACCGCGCCGGGTCCGGTGCTCCGCGGCTTCACGGTCAAGGGCGGCACGCTGGGCACGCAGATCGGCGCCGGGAACAACTTCGGCGGCGGAGGCATCTACACCGCGTACAGCCGCGGGGTCATCGAGGACTGCTGGCTCGAGCAGAACAGCGCCCCCAACGGCGCTGGCGCCTACCTCTACATCTCCGAGGTCGATCTCCTCGGCTGCCGCGTCGGCTCCAACCAGGCGTCCGGCTTCGGCGGCGGTCTGCTCTTCTTCCGCGGCGCCTGCGTCATGGAGGGCGGCGAGATCCGCCTCAACACCACGCTCGGGCAGGCGGGCGGCATCCACGTCGTGGAGGGCAACTCGGCGCTCCTCGGCGTGGAGATCTCGAGCAACGGCGCCGCGATCGGCGGCGGGCTGAGCGTCTTCCCGAACGAGTCCTCCTCGATGCTCGTCGAGGGGTGCTCGATCCGGCTCAACGTGGCGACGACGGCGGCGGGCGGTCTGTGGGTCCGTCCGGGCTTCGACAACGTGCTGCTGCAGGGGACGACCATCTGCACCAACCAGCCGGACAACATCACCGGCGACTTCACCGACCTCGGCGGGAACTCGCTCTGCCTCTGCCCCGGCGACGTCACCGGGAACGGCGAGGTCAACGGCGCCGACCTGGCGGAGGTCCTCGCGGCGTGGGGTCCCTGCGTGGGATGCCCGGCGGACATCAACCGCGACGGCGTCGTGAACGGGGTCGACCTCGCGATCGTGCTCGGAAGCTGGGGACCCTGTCCGACCACCCCGCCGCTGGCGTGGGCGACCACGCTGGAGATCGCGCCGGATCCCACGGTCGTGACCAACGCGTCGCTCCGCGCGGCGATCACCGCGACGGGTCTCCCTTGGCGGGTCCGCGACAACGCAAGCCAGGTCGAGATGCTGCTCGTCCCCGCGGGCACCTACTCGATGGGCTGCTCGCCGTCGCAGCTCTACCCCTGCAACGCCGACGAGAACCCCGTGCACTCGATCACCATCACCGAGGCGTTCTACCTCGGTCGCTACGAGGTGACGCAGGCGCAGTGGACCGCGGTCATGGGCAGCAACCCAAGCCAGTTCCAGGGTCTCGCCGACAGCCCCTCGCGTCCGGTCGAGAGGGTGAACTGGTCCATGATCCAGGGCTTCGAGGCGGCGACGGGTCTGCGGCTGCCGACCGAGGCGGAGTGGGAGTACGCCTGCCGGGCGGGTACCACGACGGCGTTCAACAACGGCAGCAACGCGGACGGGACGCTCGGGACGCTGGCGTGGACCTCCGGCAACGCGGGCGGACAGACTCGTCCGGTCGGGCAGAAGCTCGCGAACGCCCTCGGTCTCCACGACATGCACGGCAACGTGAACGAGTGGTGCGAGGACTGGTACGGGGCGACCTACTACGCGGTCAGCCCGTCGCTCGACCCGCTTGGTCCCGCGACGGGCGAGCAGCGCGTGCTGCGCGGCGGCTCGTGGGGCGAGGACTCGAGGTGGAACCGCTCCTCCGCGCGGAGCAACGGCTTCCCCGGCGTGATCTTCGCCGGGAGCGACCGGTTCGGCTTCCGCCCGGCGAGGACGCCGTGAGCGTCGTCCCTCGCGACGCGGCGGCATCGCGACGCTCGCCGCGTGCCTTCTCGCTCTGCTCGACCTCGTCATGCATCACCATCCGCCGAAGATCGCCGCGGTCGGGAGGGTGGTCGTGAGCAGATCGTCCGTCGCTTCCTCGATCACGCGGCGATCACGACGCGCTCCGCGGCGCTCCTCCATCCGCGGAGGTCTCCTCCAAGGACCACGATCATGAACAGCACGAGCCTCGGTCACCGACTCGTCCGTCACCTCGCCGTCGCCGCGGTCGCTGGACTGGCGACCTCGGCGTCGAGCGAGATCGTGTGGAGAGCGGTCAACCTGACCATTCCCGGGACGACCAACGGCCTCTACCTGAACGTCGTCACCGGCGCGTTCAACACGACCGGCGGCACCGGCTCCACCGTCCCCGGCTGGGACGTGAATCCCTGGTCGTCCACGACCCTGAACTTCTTCAACCCGACGGCGCCGACCGGCGGCGTCTACATGCGGCTCACGAGCGGGGGTGCCCCGGCCTCCGGCGTCAGCAACCTTGCCGGCGGCACGATCATCGGAAGCGCCTCGACCTGGTCCTCCGGCGGCGCGCAGACGACCGGTCCCGGCGCGTTCGTGTTCAACAGCAGCAACAACCTCGTCGGCTTCCGCTTCAACAACGAGGCGACGGGCACGCTGCACTACGGGTGGATGCGGATCTCGCTGTCGGGCACGCTGCAGGGTCAGCCTCGCAGGGTCGTCGAGTACGCCTACGAGTCGCAGCCGGGCGCGAGCATCACCGCGGGCGAACTGCCGCCGTGCCGTGCGGACCTCGACGGCAACGGGCTTGTCGGCGGAGGCGACCTCGCGGTGCTGCTCGGCGAGTGGGGCGACCCATGCTGCGGCGCCGACCTCAACGGTGACGGACTCGTCAACGCCGCGGACATCACGGTGCTGCTGGGCGAATGGTCGACGCAGTGCTCGCCGGTGCTGAACGGGCTCGCGCCGACCGGCGGATCGATCCTCGGCGGCACGGAGGTCGTGCTCTCCGGGCGCCACCTCGCTGCGGCGAGCGAGGTCGCCTTCGGTGGAGTTCCGGCGACCGACGTCGAGGCGGTGGACGGCACGACCGTCGTCGCGGTGGTGCCAGCGCGGAAGTCGGTCGGCACCGTGGACGTCTCGGTCACGACGCCCTTCGGGACCGTCACGCTTGCTGGCGGCTTCAACTACACCTCGCCGGTGCCGTGGGCGACCATCCTCGAAGTCGCGCCGGATCCGGCGGTCGTCACCAATGCGAGCCTGAGGAACGCGATCATCGCGACCGGTCTCCCCTGGCGGGTCCGCGACAACGCGAGCCAGATCGAGATGCTGCTCGTGCCGCCGGGGACGTTCATGATGGGCTGCTCGCCGTCGCTGCAGTACGGGTGCAACAGCGCCGAGAACCCCGTCCATCAGGTGACGCTGACGCAGGCGTACTACCTCGGTCGCTACGAAGTGACGCAGGCACAGTGGACGGCGGTGATGGGGAGCAACCCGAGCGCCTTCCAGAGCGCCAGTGCGCAGGTCCCTGCCGCCCAAGTACCGCTGCGTCCGGTGGAGCGGGTCTCGTGGAACATGATCCAGGGCTTCGAGACGGCGACGGGTCTTCGGCTGCCGACCGAGGCGGAGTGGGAGTACGCCTGCCGCGCAGGCACGACCACCGCCTTCAACAACGGGAGCAACGACGACGCGACGCTCGGCACGCTCGCGTGGTTCTATTCAAACTCCGGGAGCCAGACCCGCCCGGTCGGACAGAAGCTCGCGAACGCGCTCGGCCTGCACGACATGCACGGGAACGTGTTTGAGTGGGTGGAGGACTGGTACGGGAGCAACTACTACGCGCAGAGTCCCGCGGTCGACCCGCCCGGTCCGATAAGCGGCTCGTACCGGTTGTTGCGTGGCGGGAGCTGGCTCTACGGCTCCGACCTCTGTCGTGCGTCGAACCGCGGCAGCATCGAGCCCGGCGCCGGCATCAACGTCTTCGGGTTTCGTGTCGCGAGGACTCCTTGAGTTCCCTGTTCCCATCTTCCATCTTCCATCTTCACTTCTTCCTTCTTCTTCTTCTTCTTGCCGTGCTGCTTCTTCGCGCTTCTCCACCGTGCAGGTCACGCGTCGGATGAACGACTCATGACCGCGCCGCCGCCTTCGGAGCCAGCCGCGGTGATCCTTGCGGGGGACCTGCTGAAGTGGATCATTCCCAAGGTAGGGCGGTTTCCGAGGCAGGTGCGCTTTGGGTTGGGAAGCCGCATCGAGGCGGCGCACCTCGACGTGCTCGAGTCGCTCGTCGCGGCGCAGTACAGCCGCGGCTCGCGCCGCGGCGAGGCGCTTGAGTTCGCGAACCGGCGCCTGCAGGTCGCGCGGCACCTGCTGCGGCTTGCCTGCGAGATGACGCTTCTTTCGGAGCAGAGCTTCGTCCACGCGGCGAAGCTGCAGGTCGATCTGGGAATGCAGGTGGGCGCATGGCGAAAGGCATCGGACGCAACGGCGAGCTCTTCCGCGAGCTCTGCGATCCAGCCCACCTGATCCGGAGCGCACGCTCGACCGCCAAGGGCAAGAAGCGGGCGGCCCGACGCGGCCCGGTTCCTGCTCGACCTCAAGCCGGAGTGCGTTCGATT
>Ga0194132_10011172_pt1 | contig 11668 bp, 10 predicted proteins | sample TA2KigOf80mmetaG_FD_148612 | JGI IMG/M metagenome (GOLD analysis project Ga0194132, IMG submission 148612) | Freshwater microbial communities from Lake Tanganyika, Tanzania - TA2015054 Kigoma Offshore 80m | ecosystem: Environmental > Aquatic > Freshwater > Lake | place: Tanzania: Lake... | reverse complement strand
TTCGTGGACGTACTCGTACTCGGCGTACATCAGCTCGCCGAAAAGGCCCTCGCGCCATTTGCGGGCCAGCCACATATTGGCCGCCGAGAAGGGGTAGTTCTCGGCCAGGTTGTAGACCTTGCCACTGGCCTCCACCGCCTCGATCAGGCGCACGGCTTCGGCGGCGGTGTGGAAGCTGGTCACTTCGGAGAGCACGTGGCGGCCGGCCTTGAGACAGCGGATGGCGTCGTCGGCGTGGGCGGGGCAGTAGGTGGCCAGGAGCACCGCGTCGAAGTCCTGGGCGAGGAAGTGCTCGACGTCGTCGGTGGCGTACGCCCCGGGATTGAGCTGGGCGAAACGCTGGCGCATGTGCAGGTTGAAATCGCAGCCGGCCACCACGTCCATGTTGAGGGCGCGGCAGGTGTTGAAGAAGGACAGTCCGCGGCCCAGGCCCCAGATCCCCAGGCGGAGGCGGCGGTCGGTGGCGAAGATGGGTTTGGGTTTGGCCATGGGGGCCTCCTTTGCGTGGGGTAAAGCTAAGGCCGGCCCAACGCTGCGGACAAGGGCGGCCCTTGATCGGGGCCCCCCCATGCCCTACCTTGTGCGCCGGGAGACCCCGATGGATATCACCCCCCAGGCCGCGCCATGACGGAGCGCCCCCGGACCACGGAGCTGGACGAGGACTTCCTGACCCCCTGGGAGGAGGAGGCCGGCGCTTCCTCCCGACTGGGACTGCTGCTCTTCCTCGCCTCGCTGGCCGTGCTCTTTGGCGCCAGCATCGTTGGCTACCTGTTCATCCGCCTGCAAAGCCCCCTGGCCCCGCCCCCCGGCCACCTGCTCCTGCCCGGGGGGCTGTGGGTCTCCACCCTGCTGCTTCTGGCCACCGGCTGGGCCATCCACATGGCCGACCGCCGCGCCCGGCGGCGGGCCGGCGGGTCGCTGCGGGGGTGGCTGGGCCTGAGCCTGGGCGCCGGGCTGGCCTTCGTGGCGGTGCAGATGCCCTGCCTGGCGGAGTTGCTGCGGGTCCACCAGGTCGCCCTGGCCCAGCAGGGAGGGGCCATCTACGGGCTGGCCTTTGCCCTGGTGGTCGTCCACGCCCTGCACGTGCTGGGGGGCATGGTGGCCCTGGGGGCATTGGCCTTTGGTACCTGGGGTCGCGGGCCGGCCGCCCTGTCGCGGCGGCGGATGCGGGGCTGCGCCCTGTACTGGCACTTTTTAGAGGTGGTCTGGATCGCCCTCTTCGGGGTCTTTCAGATCACCGCCTGAGAGGAGATCATGGAACTGGAACGACGCGTGGAGGCATTGGAGCGGCAGCTCTGGCGGTTGCGGATCATTGCCGCCCTGCTGGGCGCCGGGGTGGTGGCACTGCTCTCGCTGGGCGCCGCCGGGTTGCAGGATTTCCAGGTGGTGCGCACCCGGGATCTGTTGGTGGTCGATGCCCAGGGGAGGGTGGTGTGCAGCATAGGGGAGGATGGGGAGGGCAACGGCCGGCTGGCCATCAACTCGCGAGGTGACAAGCAGGTTTTCATCGCCGGGGCCGACGAGCGGGGCAACGGCCAACTCCTGATCAGCTCCAACGCCGACCAGGGGGTTTTTTCGGCGGTGGTGGACGCCGACGGCAACGGCCGGCTGCTGATCGGCTCGCGCAAACAGCGGCCCCTGCTCTCCGCCGGGGCCGACAAACTGGGACACGGGCAGTTCCTGCTCTTCTCCGGGACCGAGCAGCCGGTGCTCTCGGCCGGGGTGGACGCCGAGGGCCAGGGCGGCATCGTCGATCTGTACAACCGCGCCGGCCAGGGGGTGGTGCAACTCAGTTGCGACGGCCAGGGCAGCGGCATGGTGGGGGCGTACGACCCCAAGGGGACGGGGCGGGCACTGAAGGCCAGACCCTGAGCCATGAGCGGCGAGCCTGCCCCCGGGCCGCGCCGGGCCGAAGTGCTGATGTGGCAGGGGCGGCCTCTGCCCTGCTTCATCAAGGCGGTGGTGTACGAGGCGGGGCAGGCGGCGGCCCTGGGCATCAAGACCCCCAATCCGGAGATGATCCGGGGCCTGCTGGAGGACCCGGATCTGCAGCGGGAGCTGCGCGCCCTGCTGCGCCGGCAGGTGCAGGCCGAGCTGGGGTGCCAGGGGATCAGCTACGGGGTGGACGACGACAAGATCGCCCAGGTGATCGACACCTTCGTCGGGCAGGTGCAGCAGGGCCTGGGCAATATGGCCACCGCCAGGATCGCCCAGGGCGAGAAGCCGGCGGCGGGGGAGGACGGCCGCCTCGAATACGTGCGCAACCCCCAGGGAGCGGCGCTGCGGCTGCTGTCGCCGGCCGAGCAGCAGCAGGCCCTGCGCCAGGTCCACCAGGTGAAGAAGGGGGAGATGCTGGTGCTGCGCCATCCCCCGGTGGCCGGCAAGCCGGGGGTGGACGTGCGCGGCGAGAAGGTGGAGCCCAAGAGACCGCCCGAGGACGTGGGGCTCCAGGCCATCGGCGGGGCCAACACCGAGGTACAGGGGCAGAAGCTGGTGGCCGCCATCGACGGGGTGTGTCGCGAGGACCTGAAGGGCCGGGTCCGGGTGGTGCAGGAACTGGCGGTGGACGAGGTGAGCCCGGCCACCGGGGACCTGCCCCGCTCGGGGGTGGCGGCGGTCAACGTGTGGGTGCGCCGCCTGATCGCCAACGGGGCCAGCGTGGCGACCTCGGAGGACGTGTTTGTGGGCCAGGCACGGGAGGCGGGGGTGGTGGAGGCTGCCGCCAGGGTGCGGGCCAGGCACCTTTTGGTGCGCGGGCAGGTGGCGGGCCGGCCCCTGCCCGCTGCGTATCTGAGCGGCGAGTTGGCAACCCTGGAGGGCGTGGCCCAGCGCCAGATATACGGCCAGTTGGAGCGCTCGCACCTGGAGGTGGAGGGACTCTTCGCCGCCCGCGAGGTGCTGGGGCGCAACGTCAGCGCCGGCCAGGTGCTGGTGCTCCAGGACGCGCGGGGGGCGGCGCTGGAGGCGCGGGAGGAGGTGCGGGTGGACGGCAATCTTTCGGGAGGGCTGGTGGTGTGCGGGGCGCGGCTGCAGGTGGTCGGCGACCTGGGCAACGAGGCGGGGACCACCACCCGGGTCCATCTGGGTGAGGCGGGGGGGCAGTCCCGGGAGCAGGACCGCCACCGGCTCCAGGCCGAGCGCGAGAAGCTGGAGGCCCGGATGCGGGCCCTGGAGGTCCACCAGGCCGGCATGGAGAAGAAATCGGCCAAGAGCGCGTACTGGGCGGCCTTCATGCGCGGGGAGAAACGCGCGCCGCAGCACCCCCTCGAACGCCAGTTGCTGATCCAATTCCTCCAGGCGGCCAAGGACCGCCAGCACCTGGAGCGCGAGGTGGCCGAGGCCCGGCGGCAGGTGGCCGACCTGGCGCGGCTGGTGCGGCGGGAAGAGGAGGCCGAGGGGGAGGAGGGAGAGGGGATTCAGGTAGTGGTGGGAGGGACCATCTACCCGGGGGTGTCGCTGGAGATGGTGCGGCGCCTGGAGCCGGGGGACTTGGAAAAGAAGGTCCGCGACCGGACCGGCCGGCAGACGACCCTGGGGGCGATCAAGGGCGAACTCGCCGAGCAGGTGGCCCACTATCTCTCCCTGTACCAGGAGGGGATAGAGGAGCGGCAGAAGGCCCTGGAGCAGATGTTCCGGGGCATGGAGAAGCGCCCCGAGGCGCCGCGCCTGTCCGAGCGCCGCTTCCAGATGGAGGTGGTCTTCCTCGACGAGGAGCAGGTCCGAGGGTGGGCACCGCTGGCGCCGGAGGGCCTGGTCTACGTGCTGGCCCACGATCCGGCCGCCTTCCACCTGAAGCTGGTGGGCCGGCTCAGGGAGCCGGTGCGGCAGATGGCGATTGCGGCGGAGAGAAGCGGGGCGGAACTGGGGTTGAGGTGCCAACCGGCGGCGGCCCCGCCGGTGCCCTGGCAGCGGGACGAGCAGGTGCTGGCGCGGCTGGAGGCGCTGGGCATCCTGGGCCGGTCCGGCCGGGCTCATTTGCTGGAATGAAGGAGGAGAAGATGGCGGTGAAGGCCGCGGACATCATGCAGCGCGAGGTCATCTCAGTGCAGGAAGGCATGTCCATCGCCGATCTGGTGGAGCTGCTCTACGACCACCGGATCAGCGGGGTGCCGGTGGTGGATGGGGGGGGGGCGCTGGTGGGGGTGATCTCCGCCACCGACGTGCTGTTGGGGGACATGGTGCTGGGGCCGGCGCCGGTGGCGGAGACCGACTACCACACCCACGTCGATATCCACCCCAACCAGTGGGAGGTGATGCGCATCGAGCCGGAGGACGACCGGCGGGTGAAGGATCTGATGTCCACCGGGGTGATCACCGCCGGGCCGGACACCCCTGTCGATGAACTGGCCCGGATCATGTACTCCAACCGCATCCACCGCCTGATCGTGTTGGACGGGGAATTGCTGGCCGGCATCGTCACCACCATCGACATCCTGCGGGCGGTGATGGACCGGAGACTCAGCTGAGCCATGAAGGTAGAGCTGACCAAACGCTACCTGCACCTGCCGGTGCGCACCGGTGCGCCCAAGGTGCGGGTGAGCCTGTGGGTGGGGGGCCGGACAGCGCGGGAGTTCGAGGTGGAAATGGACCCGGCGGCCCCGGATTTCTGGGCCTTTCTGGACCTGGGGCCCTTCCAGGGGCAGGAGGGGGAATTGCGCCTCGAAGGTGGGCCGGAGGCGCTGCTCGAAGGCGTCGAACAGGGGGACCAGCTCAAAGGCGGGGCGGACCTCTATGCCGAGGCGCTGCGGCCGCAGTTCCATTTCTCCTCGCGCCGGGGTTGGAACAACGATCCCAATGGGCTGGTGTACTTCCAGGGCGAGTATCACCTCTTCTACCAGCACAATCCGTACGGCTGGAACTGGGGCAACATGCACTGGGGGCACGCGGTCAGCCCGGATCTGGTCCACTGGAGCGAACTGCCCATCGCCCTGTACCCGCGCGCCTTTGGCGACTGGGCCTTTTCGGGCAGCGCGGTGGTGGACTGGCAGCACAGCGCCGGTTTCCAGCAGGGGGAGGAGCCGGCCCTGGTGGTGGCCTACACCAGCACCGGGCGGGGCGAATGTATCGCCTACAGCCTGGATCGGGGCCGCAGTTTTGCCGAGTACGAGGGCAACCCGGTGGTGGCGCATCAGGGTCGCGACCCCCGACTGCTGTGGTACGCGCCGGGCCGGCACTGGGTCATGGCGGTGTACGACGAGGTCGGGGAGAAGCAGTACGTCGCCTTCTACACCTCGTCCGATCTCAAGGAGTGGACCTTCCAGAGCCGGATCGAAGGGTACTACGAGTGTCCCGAGCTTTTCGCTCTGCCCGTGGACGGCGACCCGCGCCGGACGAAGTGGGTGCTGTACGCGGCGGACGGCGAGTACGCGCTGGGGCATTTCGACGGCCGCGCCTTCTACCCCGAGGGGCCCAAGCTCCCCTTCAACCGGGGGAACTGTTTCTACGCCTCCCAGACCTTCAGCGAGATCCCGGGGGCCGATGGCCGGCGCCTCCAACTGGCCTGGGGGCGGGTGGAAATGCCGGGTATGCCCTTCAACCAGATGATGAACTTCCCGGTCGAACTCTCCCTGCGCACCACCGGGGAGGGGGTGCGGCTGTGCGCCGAGCCGGCGCGGGAGCTGGCGGTGCTGCGGGGGGAGACGCGGCTGTGGCGCGACCTGGAGCTGCGCCCGGGGGACAATCCCCTGGCCGGCAGCGGGGGGGAGTTGTGGGAACTGGAACTTGAGTTCGAGCCGGGGTCGGCGGCTGAGGTGGAGTTGGTGGTGGATGGGGTGATGGTCGGCTACGAGGCCGGGGCCCAGGTCCTGCGCTGTGGCGGCCTGCGGGCCCCGCTGGGGCCGGTGGCTGGCGGGGTGGGCCTGCACCTGCTCATCGACCGGGCCTCCATCGAGGTCTTCGCCAAGGGCGGGCAGGTCTACATGCCCGTGGGGGGGCGCCGCCAGGGGCGGGGTCTGGAATTGCGGGCCAGGGGCGGGACGGCGCAGGTGGGGCTGCTCCGGCGCTGCGCGCTGCGCTCCATCTGGCCCTGAGCGGCTACCAGGCGCATTCCAGGAGCAGAGCCAGGTTGCGGCCGTCCTGGGCGATGGCCCCCTGGCGAAGGTCCAATCCGGCGGGCACGGCATATCCGGCGTCAAAGAGGTTGTGGGCCCTCAAGGCGAGCCGAGGTTGCGCCCCACCCAGGACCCAGCGCCGGGGCGGGGTGAAGGTCAGATGGAGGTCGGCCAGCCAGAAGGCCCCGGTGTGGCTCTGCCTCAGGGTCAACCGCCGGCTCTCGCCCAAAAGCTGCACTGAGGCTCGCAGGTAGGGGCCCAGGGGGCTGCCCCCGCCCAGGCGCAGGAGCTGGGCCGGGGAGTTGGTCAGCCGCCGGCCGGTGTCCTCGTCCTCGGCCCGCTGCAGGGTGTAGCGGATGTACCCGTGCGCCCCGCCGGCTCGCCGGGCCTCCCACTGCATCTCCGTCCCCCGCGCTCTGGCCGCGGAGGTGTTCTGGAACTGGTACTCCCCCTCCCCCACCTCCACCTGATCGATCAGGTTTTCCATCCGATACTCGTAGAACGAGACCGTCTGGAAAAGCCAGCGGGCCAGTCCTTGCTCCCAGACCAGCTCGGCGGTGCGGATCTTCTCGGGTTTCAGGTCCGGGTTGGCCAGGTAGCCGAGGTGCTCGTCCTCCACCCTGGACTCCCAGATGCCGGGGGCGCGGAAGGCCGCCCCGTAGAGGAGCTTGAATCCGGCGCGGGGGGTGGGATGGTAGAGCAGGGCGACCCTGGGGGTGGTGGTGGGGCTGGCGAGGGCGGAGCGGTCGTGGCGGGCTCCCAGCAGGGCCGAGAGCGAGGGGCTGATCGCCCAGTGGTCCTGGAGGTAAAAGGAGTACTGGTGGAAGGGATAGTTGCCCGAAAAATCTACTCCCTCCTCGTCGTACAGGCGGTAACTGGCGCGGAAGTCGCGGCGGAATTCGCCGCCCGCCACCAGGCGGTGGGCGCGGGGCAGGGCGGCGTGGAATTGCCCCTCGCCGCCAAAGGCGCGGTTCTCGGTTTTGTCTAGCTGGAGGAAGTCGGGGTAGAGATAGCTGCCCCGGTACGGGGCGTCGTCAAGGTAAGCGCGCAGCACTAGCCGCCGCTCCCCGCCCAGGGGGCGGTCAAGGCGGGCCTCGGCGAAGCTGTGCAGGTCGCGCGTCCAGGTGCGCCGGTCCCCCAGCAGGGTTTCGTAGGCCCCGGTGGGGAGGGCCTTGTGCCGCCAGGCGTGCAGTCCCTGCACGGTCAGGTCTCCCCAGTCGAGCCGGGCGTGCAGACCGCGGTAGCGCTCCCCGTCGCTGTGGCGCGAGTGGCCGGCGGCCGGATCGGACGCGGCGTACTCGGGATAGAAATAGTCCTGCCCCTCGGCCTCGCCCCAGCGGCCGGAGAGATGGACCTGGAGCTTGCCCGCCGCGGTCCCGGCGTAGGCGGCGCTTAGTTCGCGCCGGCCCCAACTGCCGCCCTCGGCCTCCAGGCGGACCCCCGGCGGCGTTCCGCCCTTGCGGGTGACGACATTGACCACCGCGAACATGGCGTAACTGCCGTAGAGGGCCGAGCCGGGGCCGCGCACGATCTCGATCTTCTCGACGCTGTCCATGTCGAGGGGCAACTCGTGGTCCAGGAGGGCCTGGCCGAAGATGCTCTCGTTGAGGGGGTGGCCGTTCAGCAGCAGCAGGACGCGGTTGTTGTGATCGGAGGGGCGGCTGAAGCCGCGCACCCCCAGATAGGTGTAGTTGCGGTCGTCGCTCAGGTAAAAGCCCGCGGCGTGGCGCAGCACCTCGGCCAGGGTCCGATACCCGTAGAGCTGGATCTCGGCGGCGGGGACCAGGGTTACGGAGGCCGGAGCCTCGGCGGTGCGCTGCTCGTACTTGGCGGCGGTGCTGATCTTCACCTGGAGCAACTCCTCCAGAGGCAGGTCCAGCAACTCCTCCATCACCTGGCTGGTATCCAGATCAGCCGCCGGGGCGTTTCCGGGCAGGGCGGCGAGGAGCAGGGCGAGGAGGGCAAAGGCGGGGAAGGTCATGGGATGGAGCCTCTTTCCGGGAGCAGCCGCGCGATGGTGGCGGCCAGGTCGTTGAGGTGTACGGGTTTGACCAGGAAGGCTTCGGCCCCGCAGCTCATCCAGCGCTCCTCGGCGGCTTTGAGGGCCAGGGCGGTCATGAGCACCACCGGGATGTGCCGGGTGTGTTCCTGGCTCTTGATGGCGGTGGTGGCGGCGAAACCGTCGAGGTGGGGGAGTTGCACGTCCATCAGCACCAGGTCGGGCAGGAGTTGGCCGGCCAACTCCAGGCCGGTCCTGCCGTCGGCCGCTTCGAGCACCTGGTATCCCAGGTGCCTGAGCAGCACCCCCAGCAGCTTGAGGTTGGCGTCGTGATCCTCGACGACGAGCACGGTGGCGGGCATGGACCCTCAGCCGGGCGCCTGGGGGGGCAGGGTGAAGTAGAAGCGGCTGCCCCGCCCAGGGGCGCTGTCCAGCCAGATCCGGCCCCCGTGCTGGCCGACCAGGCGCTTGACCAGGGCCAGCCCCAGGCCGGTGCCCTCGTAGCGGCGGGCCAGGGTGGTGTCGGCCTGCTCAAAGGGGGCGAAGATCCGCTCGTGGTTCTCTGGGGCGATGCCTATACCTGTGTCCCAGACGCAGAACTGTACCCCGCCGTCGGCGAGGGCTTCGGCGGCGACGCCCACCCGGCCCTCGGCGGGGGTGAACTTGATCCCGTTGGCCAGCAGGTTGACGAGGATCTGCCGGATCTTGAGGGAATCGCCAGTCAGGGGCGGCAGGGTTTCGGAGATCGAGCGGGCCAGGGTGATCTGTTTCTTGCTGGCGTGTCCGCGCACGATGACCAGGGCGTCGTCCAGGAGCCCGGGGACGTGGAGGTCCTCCAATTGGAGCTGGTTGTAGCCGGCCTCGATCTTGGCCAGGTCCAGCAGGTCGTTGATGAGGGTGAGGAGGTGTTCGCCGCTGGCGTGGATGTCGCTGAGCAGCTCCTGCTGCCCGGGGGTCAGGGGCGCGAACTGAGGATCGCGCAGCAACTCGGACATGCCGATGATGGCGTTGAGGGGGGTGCGCAGTTCGTGGGACATATTGGCCAGGAAGGTGCTCTTGGCCCGGTTGGCGGCCTCGGCCTGCTCCTTGGCGGCGAGTAGTTCGCTGGTGCGCTCGGCCACCCGCAGCTCCAACTGGTCGCGGGCCCGCTGTAGTTCCAGGTCGCGGCGGCTGATCTGTTCGAGCATCTCGTTGAAGCTGGAGACGAGGGAGCCCAGCTCGTCGCGGCCGGCGACCGGGACGCGGACGGTGTAGTCGGCCTGCGCCGAGACTTGACGGGTGATGCGGGCCAAAGCCAGGATCGGCCCTGAGATCACCCGCTGCAGCGCGGCGGCCAGCCCCAGGATGAGCAGGGTGGCGCCGCCGGCCAGCAGCAGGGCCGCGCTGAGGTTGCGTTCGAGGCGGGCGTCCATCTCCAGCAGGTCGGCCTCCAGCAGCACCGCGCCCAGTTCCTCGCCCTCGAAAATCATGGGGCGATGTAGCACCAGGCTGTGGTCGGTGAAGGCATGGGGTCCGTCCGGCCGCGGCGGGGGCGGGACCGGGCGGCCATCGCGGTGATAGGCGGCAAAGATCCTTTCGCCGGCGTTGTAGATGTGGGCCGAGACCACGTGGGGTTCGGCGCGCAGGGCCGCCAATGTCCGCTCTGCAGCTCCTGGGTCGTCGAACTCGAGGGCCGCGATGCTGTTGTCCGCGGTCACATCGGCCAGCACCTGCAGCTTCTGGACCAGGTCGTCGCGGTAGCTGTGGCGGTCGTAGGCCACCAGCGCCACACAGGCCAAAAGCAGGGCGAGGATGCTGGGGACCAGGATGATGGTCAGCAGCTTGAGGCGGATGGACCAATCGCCGAAAGGGGGCATCTCAGGGGGCCTCGTCGCGGTTGCGGGCCAGCTTGAGCAACTGCGAGCTGAGCTTGAGCCCGGCGCGCTGGGCGGCACCGGCGTTGATCTCAAAAAAGACCTGCTGCCCCTCCACCAGCAGGCGGATGATCCCGCCCGCCCGGTTGAAACCCTCGGCCTCTCCCACGCTCAGCACCGGCTGGCCCTCTGCTAGGTCGAGGACCGGGGATAGCCCGGACTGCTGCAGGCGGCCGACGAAGAGGATGTGGCAGGGAGGTGCCTGGTCGAGGTGGGAGAAGCGCAGGACCTGCAGCTGGCGGCCCTGCACCCGTTTGCCCGCGACCGCCTGATCCAGCATGGGGCCAAAGGGATCGTCGCCGAGGATGCCGATAACCAGCGGCGCCTCGGGCGAGGCGAAGCTGGAGTCCGGCCACTCGACGAAACGGGCGAACTTGTACAAGAAGGCCGCCTTGACCTGGTACTCGGAGGGACCCGTGGCGCCAGGGGCGGGGGAGGACCACAGCAGGCAGGTGGCCAGCACGAGGAATCGGCGGGACATCGGGCTTCAATCTATGGATTGGGGCCGCGAAAAGCCAGATGCCCCTTTACTTGTCCGGGTGGGGGTAGGTGTTTATTGTACGAGCATATGGGCAGCGAAAGGCAGCCACAGCGCGCCGGACCGGCCGGTGATCCGGGGCAACGCCCTCAGGGACGGGCTCCCAGGGAGGTCTACCGCCCGGAGGTGGTGCGCTGCCTGTTGATCTCAACCGCGCTCCCCAACCGCCTCGACCGGTTTTTCTACTACGCTGACGCCCGCCGGGCCGATTACCTGTTCCTGGGGGTGATGCAGGCGCTCTATCCGGGGTTAAAGGGCGAGTTCCTGGCGGCCCGGCGGCCCAGCGCCCTGAAAGAGCACATGCTGCGGCGGTTCCAGGGCGACGGTTTTTACCTCATCGACCTTCCCGAATCCCCGGCGGATGGCTTCTTTGGTGTGACGCCGCGGGCGGTGGCCGAACTGGTCCGTCGGGTGGAAGAGGTAGCCAGCCGGCAGACCCCGATCGTGCTGATCAAGGCCGCTGCCTTTGGCGCGGCCTATGCGCCGCTGAGGGCCGCAGGGTACCAGCGGGTACACCCTCGCGCCATTCCCTTTCCCAGCGAGGGCTGGCAGCAGCGCTTCTGCGAGCTGTTCCGCCAGGCCCTGGCCCAGGGCGGGGTCTCCTGGCAGGTCCAATAAGAGGGCCCGGAGACCGTTGCGTCTCCGGGCCTTTTTATTACTGGTCGGGGTGGACAGATTCGAACTGTCGACCCTCTGCTCCCAAAGCAGATGCGCTAACCGGGCTGCGCTACACCCCGAAAACCCTCAAAAGATAGCCGGCCCTCCCCGGCGCGGCAAGGCTCAGGCCGGCAGACAGGCTTGGATCTGCTGGCGCAGTTGGGCGGCGGCGGCGCGGGCGGCCTGGGCGAAGTCGGGGCCTTTCGCGGCGTAGAGCACGCCGCGCGAGGCGTTGATGAGCAGGCCGCCGCCCCGGCGGTCGATTCCGTGGCGCACCACAGCCTCCAGGTCCCCTCCCTGGGCACCCACCCCGGGCACCAGGAAGGGCAGGTCCGGGGCGAGCTGGCGCAGTTGGGCAAAGGCCCCCGGCTGGGTGGCACCCACCACCAGACCGCAGTTGCCAGCGGTGTTCCATTCGACCGCCTTGCGGGCCACCCGCAGGTAGAGCGGGCCGTCGGTCAGTTGCTGCTGCTCAAAATCCTCGGCGCCCTTGTTGGAGGTCAGGCAGAGC
>Ga0194132_10011169_pt1 | contig 11670 bp, 9 predicted proteins | sample TA2KigOf80mmetaG_FD_148612 | JGI IMG/M metagenome (GOLD analysis project Ga0194132, IMG submission 148612) | Freshwater microbial communities from Lake Tanganyika, Tanzania - TA2015054 Kigoma Offshore 80m | ecosystem: Environmental > Aquatic > Freshwater > Lake | place: Tanzania: Lake Tanganyika... | reverse complement strand
CCCCGAGCACTCCGAAGAGGAAGATCGCGAAATCACGATCGGTCGTTCCGCGCGGCAACGCGTGCTCTTCGTGGCACACGCTGCGCGCGAGGACGGCGTCAGAATCATCAGCGCACGACGGGCGACCCGCCGGGAGCAGACCCAGTATGAGGAAAGAATTCGCGAAGCGACGTAGTGACGATCTCCGTCCCGAGTACGATCTCGCCCGCCTGAAAGGCGGCGTCCGCGGCAAGTACTACAAGCAGGCGGCTGCGGGGACGAACCTGGTCCTCTTGGAACCAGACGTGGCGCGTGCGTTTCCGGATAGCACCTCGGTGAACCGAGCTCTACGCCTGCTCCAAGAGGTCGCCACGAAGAGCTCGAGAAACGCTAGAGCGGCGGCCGGCGCTCGGCGAAAAGCAACGGGATAACTTCGCAGTGGAGCGGACGCGCTTCGCGCGCCGCTCACCGCGGCGTTCGCCAGCGCAACCCGTAGACGCGCCGCCAGCGTAGGATAGGGCGCATGGGAGGACGAATGCGGAACGAATTCACCGCCGTCGTCGAGCGCGCGGGCCGTTGGCACATCGCCTACTGCCCGGAGATCCCCGGGGCGAATGGCCAAGGGCGTACAAAGGCCGCTGCATTGAAGAGCTTGTCGAGCGCGATCGCGCTCATTCTTGCCGCCTACGACGACATGGGTGCCACCTGAAACGAGAAGGACGTTCCCACTCGCTGTGGACGAATCCGACCACGGGCGCGGTTGAAGCTGTGCCGCGGCACACCGAGATACCAGACGTCCTCCCACGCAAGGTTTGTCGCGGATTGTCGGTGCCTGAGATCGGCCGATGAGCCTGTCGAACTACCGAATGCAACCGACCGCAGCTCGCTCCGCTCGCTGCGGCAGGTCACCGTACGTTCGGCGAGCTACTGATCAACGTGAACACCGCAAAGGCGGTCGGCCTCACCATTCCGCAACCGGCACTGCTACGCGCCGACCGCGTGATCGAATGACGACGAGCAACCTCTTCGTAGACACCTGGGGCGAGGGCCCGCGCGTCGTGCTCGTGCACGGCTCGCTCGCCGTCGGCGCCGACGAGTGGCAGGCGCAGCGGCCGCTCGCCGATGAGGGCTTCCGCCTGTTGGTGCCTGACCGGCGCGGCTACGGGCAAAGCCCCGCGGCAGGCGGTGAGGACTTCCTGCGCGATGCCGGCGACATCCTCGAGCTCATGGGCGATCGCGCGCACCTCGTGGGTCACTCCTACGGCGGCCTCGGCGTGCTCTTCGCGGCGGCGCGCCGTCCGGGCGAGGAGCATCCGCATGACCGCACCTCGCCGCCCGCTGGGTTGCTGCCGGCCTGGTCGCCAGCCTCGCGCTCCCTGGCGCAGTCGGTCCTGCGACGCGCCCCAACCCAGCGTTTCGGCTGGCCCATCATTTGCGTCGCTCCCTGGAGCAGTGACCCCGAGGGAGGCTCGCCGATGCGAGTTCGGGTGAGTACCGATGTCACATCGAGGGCGGCGATGCGCTGACCCGCCAGGTCGAGGCCGTGGTGGAAGGCGCCTTGGGCCGGTTCAGCGAGTGGGTCACTCGGGTGGAAGTCCAGCTCAGCGACGAGAGCAGCAGCTCAAAAACCCGCGATGACGACAAGCGCTGCGTCATGGAGGCCCGCCCCGAGGGTCTTCGGCCTACGCCGGCGACCAAACGACCCTGAGTTGAACGTCCGAGGGGACGGGATAGACCATGAAACAAGTGACCATCGGCCACGTGACCGGCCTGTTGACCGGGCAGGAGCCGCCGTGCATCTCCCTCTACCAGCCGACCCACCGGCATCACCCGGACAACCGGCAAGACCCGATCCGCTACCGCAACCTGCTCGCGGAGCTGGAAGGCTCCCTCCGCCAGAAGTACCCGACGCGGGAAGTGCGAACGCTCCTGGAACGGTTCCAGGCGCTTGCGCGGGACGACCGCTTCTGGAATCACCGGACGGACGGCCTGGCGATCCTCAGTTCCCCCGACACGTTCCAGATCTTCGAGCTCCAACGCACGGTCCCGGAACTGCTCGTTGTGGCTGAGAGCTTTCACCTGAAGCCGCTGCTCCGCGTCCTCCAGTCGGCGGACCGCTACCAGATCCTCGCCCTGAGTCGTCACGAGGCCAAGCTCTACGAAGGCAACCGCTACGCCCTCGACCCGGTCGAGTTGACGAACGTGCCATCGACGATCACGGAGGCGTTGGGCGCGGAGCTGACCGAGCAGCACCTGACGGTCGCTTCGTACGGGGCCGGGGCCGCCCGCGCGGCGGGCGGCGGGGTGGCCCCGTCGGTCCATGCGCACGGGGATAAGAAGGACGAGGTGGACATCGACCGGGATCGGTTCTTCCGGTCCATCGACCGCGGCGTCCTGGAGCACCACTCCCGTCCGTCCGGTCTGCCCCTGATGCTCGCCGCCCTGACGGAGTACCACGAGCCGTTTCGCGCGGTCAGCCACAACCCCTCCCTGATGGCCGACGGGATCAGGATGAATCCCGAGGCCCTCAGCCTGGACCAGTTGCGGACGGAGGCGTGGCGGATCGTTGAACCCGTCTACCTGCGGCGCCTGGCCGGACTGGTGGACACCTACGAAGTGGCGCGGTCCCGACAGCTCGGGTCGGACGACCTCGCACAGGTTGCGGAAGCTGCGACAACGGGTCGTGTCCGCACCCTGCTGGTCGAGGCCGACCGCCAGATTCCCGGAAAGATCGCCGCGACTGGCCAGATCGTGTCGAATGACCTTGCCCGGCCGGGCGACCTCTCCGACCCCGAGGTCGATGACATCCTCGACGACCTGGCGGAGCTCGTCCTGCGCACGAAGGGGGACGTCGTGGTCGTGCCTACGGAGCGGATGCCTTCCCGCACGGGCGTGGCGGCAACATATCGCTTCTGACTCGGCCGCATGACGGCTTCGCCACGCGTCTTTGATACGCCGTCGAACTTCCTTGACCGCGGACCTTCAAGCTCGCCCACTACCAGCAATCTCGACAGATCGGCGGGGGGCTCGAGCGCGTGACGAACGGAGAAGGCGGCGGGGAGTCGGACCTCCCGATTCGCGAGGACGTCGTGTCGCCTCCAGTTCGCCGTCACATGGTCGAGCGTCCGGGCGCGGTGGCTGCGGCAGTGGGTCACGGGGGAGCCGCTCATCCTGCTGTACCGCGGGGAGCTCCTGCCCGCGGCCCTGCGACGCGCGCGGGTCGTCGAGGACGAGGTGCGGGCGGCGGTCCGATCGGCCGGGCTTGCGTCGCTGAACGACGCCGAAGCCGTCGTCCTGGAGACGGACGGCTCGTTCAGCGTCGTCCGCCGAGGCGGAGGAAACGGCCGTTCGAGCCTCGACGGTGTTCCGCCGGACAGGTGAGAACCTGCCGAGGCCTTTGCCGACGCCCCGTCAGCGCGACGTCGCGACGCCCTCGCGGATCTTCGCCGACGCCTCCCGGTGATCCGTGCGATCGGCCGCCGGCGCCGCCTGCACCGCCGGCGCGGCCGGATCGAACACGAGCCGCACGTACACCGGGAAGTGATCCGAGCCGATGTGACCCAGCACCTGCAGCCGCTCGAGCCGGAAGGCCGCGCCGTGGAAGACGTGGTCGAGCGGCCAGCGCGCGAGCCAATGATCGGCGTGGAACGTCGGATAGAGCCCGCGGCCGACGCGCGGATCGAGGAGCCCGCTGATCCGCTGGAACAGGCGCGTGGTGTGCGACCACGCGACGTCGTTCAGATCGCCGCAGACGATCACGCGATGGGGCGCGGTCTCGACCTCGCGCGCGACCAGGAGCAGCTCGGCGTCGCGCTGGTCGACGTCGTCGCCGATCTGCGGCGGACGCGGATGCAGCCCGTACAGCGCGATCTCCTCACCCGATCGCAGCACGACGCGCGCGAAGACCGACGGGATGTCCCGCGTCACCCGGTCGGTCACCCGCACATCGCGCAGCTCGAGGCGTGAGAACAGGTGCAGCCCGTAGGTGTTGTCGAGCGGATGACGGACCGCGTGGCGATAGCGCTCGGCGAGCGCCACGACGAGCCGCGCATCCCACCAGTGATCGGTCTCCACCGCCAGGATGACGTCGGGATCGACCTCGTCGATGCGGCGCAGGAACCGGTCGACGTCTCGATTGTCCTGGTAGACGTTCGCGATCAGGAGCCCGACGGCGTTCGCCACGTCGGCGCGCTCGGCCTCTCGCACCTGCGCGCGATGCAGCCGCGTGTACGGCGCGATCTGCCACGCCTGCCACGCCAGGCTCGCCGCCGTCGCGGCGCCGAGGCCCGCGGTCGCACGCCGTCGGGGCAGCGCGAGCGCCTGCAGCGCGCCGGTGAGCGCCAGCGTGGCGGCGAGCTGCTGGCGTGGGTAATCCCAGAGCCGCACCCACCACTTCGCGGTCTTCAGAAGCGGCAGGACGGTCAGCGCGATGGGCACGAGCGACAGCAGCCAGACCAGCCGGGACGTGAGCGTGGAGGCGCGCTTCTCTCGCACGCCGCGCGACGTCGCAAGTCCGATGCCGTCAGACCGGCCCCGCGAGCGGCAGCGTGAACGTGAACGTCGAGCCCACGCCGAGCTGGCTTTCCACCCAGATGCGCCCTCCGTGGAGCTCGACGAACCGGCGTGCGAGCGCGAGACCGAGGCCCGTCCCCTCGTTGATCGTCCCATGGCGGCCGACCTGGCGGAACTCGTCGAACACGGCGGCGTGGTCCTCGGCGGCGATGCCCACGCCCGTGTCGCACACCGCGATCTCCACCACACCGGCGGCGACGCGCGCGCGCACCTCGATGCGGCCGCCGTCCGGCGTGAACTTCACCGCGTTGGAGAGGAGATTCAGCAGCACCTGCCGCACCTTGTGCTCATCCGCGCGCACCGTCCCCACACCGGCGTCCACGGCGCGCTCGACCGCGATCCGGCGGCGGGCGGCGCGGGGCTCGACGAGCGCGAGCGCGGCCGCGATCGCCGCCGGCACGTCGACGTCGCCGAGGTCCAGCTCCATCCGGCCCGCCTCGATCTTGGCGACGTCGAGGATGTCGCTGATGAGCGCGAGCAGATGGCGGGCCGCGCGGAGGATGCGCTCGAGCGCGTCGGTGTCGTCCGGCGAGCGCTCGTCCTCCAGCAGGATCTCGCTGAAGCCGATGATCGCGTTGAGCGGGGTGCGCAGCTCGTGGCTCATGTTCGCGAGGAACTCGGACTTGTGGCGGCTCGCGATCTCCAGCTCCCGGCTCTTGTCGGCGATCTCGCGGAAGAGGCGGGCGTTCTGGATGGCCAGCGCGGATTGCGCGGCGAACGTGCGCAGGAGCTCGACCGTGGCGGGCGCGAACGCGCCGGGCACGCGCCGGCGCACGACGAGGCAGCCGACGATGCGGTCCTCGCGCACGAGCGGCACCGCCAGCAGCCCGCGGAAGCCGGCCAGCACGAGCAGCTCGCGCAGCCGTCCCTCCGTGCCCGCACCGACGCCGAGGTCGGGTACCTGTATGGGCTCGCGGCGCAGCGCCGACTGTCCGACGGCGCCCTCGCCGAGGCGCGGTGGCACCTCGCGCAGGTGCCCCGTGAGCTCGTCGCTCATTGCGTGGGTGGCGCGCAGGTGGAACTCCTCCGCCGCTTCGTCGTACTCGTAGATCGCGCCCGCGTCGCTCGCGCTCAGAGCCGCCGCGTGGGCGACGATGCTCGCGAGCACGCGATCGAGATCGAGGGTCGAGCTCACGGTCTGGCTGACCTGCGCGAGCGCGCGCAGCTCGTCCACCGAGCGCGTCAGCTCTTCGAAGAGGCGCGCGTTCTCCAGGCCGACGGCGGCCTGGTCCGCGAACGTCTTCAGGAGCTCGACCTCGCGGGCGGAGAAGCGGCCCGCGGCGACGCGCGCCGCGCCGAGCGCGCCGATGGGGCGGCCGTCGCGCAGCATCGGCACGATGAGGAGCCCGCGGTAGCCGCCCGCCCGGGCGACCGAACGGACGCGGTCCGGCAGGCTCGGGCCGTCCTGCGCATCGTCGAGGTTGACGGTCTCGCCGTCGAGGACCACGCGCGCGAGGAGGCTCTCCTCGCGATTCAGCGTGAGGAATGCCGTCCGCGCGAGCTCGCCGCGGGCCGAGTCGGAGAGGTTGTGCGAAGCCACGAGCTGCGCGCCGTCGCCGTCGACGCGGTACACGGTGCTCAGCTTCACGTCGCACAACCGCATGATGCCGTCGACGATCGCCTCGAGGACGGGGCCGACGTCGGCGGTGGAGCGGTTGATCACCCGCAGCACGTCCGCGATCGCGGTCTGCTGCGCGAGCGACTCGCGCAGCTCGGCGACCAGCCGCACGTTCTCGATGGCGATGACCGCCTGGTCGGCGAAGCTCTCCAGCATCGCGATCTGCTCGGGCGTGAACGGGTCGACCTTCGTCTTCCAGAGGTTGATGACGCCGACCACGACCTGGTCGCGCAGCATCGGCGCCGCGAGGAACGTGCGGAAGCCCGAGACGCGCTGGCGATCGGACATGCGGTATTCCGGATCGTCCAGCACGTCCGCGATGTGGACCGTCCGCCGCTCGATGGCCGCGCGCCCCGACGCCGAGCGCCGGTCCGCGCGGACGGGCGCCCGCCGCGCCAGCTCGATGTACTCGGGCGTGCCGCGATAGGTCGCGCCGAGGTGGAGGAGCTCGCCGTCGAAGCGGTGGACGGCGCCCACCTCGGCGCCGGACAGGCGGCCCGCGCTCTCGATGATCGCGGTCAGCAGCGGCTCCAGCGAGACGGCGGCGCGCGCCATCGCGCGCAGGATCGCGCTGGTGGCGGCCTGCTGCTCCTGCGCCGCGGCGAGCGCGCGCCGCAGCTCGGCTTCCGTCGCCATGGCGCTCGATTCTACGCGTACAATGCCCCCCGACATGAACGGCACCCTCGCGATCGACGTCGGCGGCACGTTCACGGACGTCACCTACGCGGACGCGACGACGGGCGCCAGCTGGGTCGCGAAGACACCGTCGACGCCCGGCGATCTCTCGGCGGGCTTCATGGCCGCGATCCGCAAGGTGCTGGCCCTCGCGCAGCGCGGCCCCGGCGACGTGATCCGCGTGCTGCACGGCACCACGACCGCGACGAACGCGATCCTCGAGGGCAAGACACCGCCGACGGCGCTCGTGACGACCGCCGGATTCAAGTACGTGCTGGAGATCGGGCGCCACGACATCCCGCGCCACGGCAACCTCTACGGCTGGAGCAAGCCGTCGCGCCCCGTGCCCCCGGAGCGCGCATTCGAGGTGACCGAGCGCCTCGACCAGGACGGCCGCGTGCTGACACCGCTCGACGAGGCCGAGGCGCGCGCCGTGGCGCGACAGCTCGCACAGCTCGGCGTCCCGGCCGTCGCGGTCGTGTTCCTCCACGCATACGCGAACCCCGCGCACGAGCAGCGGATGGCCGCCATCCTCCGCGCGGAGTGCCCCGGGCTCCTCGTCTCGCTCTCGTCGGAGGTGCTGCCGCAGTTCCGCGAGTTCGAGCGCACGATGGCGACCGCGCTCAACGCCGCGGTGATGCCGCCCGTGAGCCGCTACATGGGCGTGCTGCGCGAGGCGCTCGACGCGGACGGCATCAAGGCGCCGCTGCTGATCATGAAGTCCGACGGCGGGGTGACGAGCGCCGCGACGTGCGTGCGGCAGCCGGTGCAGACGGTGCTCTCCGGCCCCGCGGCGGGCGTGGTCGGCGCGCTCAGCATCGCGCGCGCGGCCGGCATCGACGACATCATCTCGATCGACGTCGGCGGCACCAGCGCGGACATCTGTCTCGTACGCGGCGGGCGCCCCGAGATCACCAAAGACGGCCGCATCGGACCGTGGCCGCTCAAGCTGCCGATGATCGACATCCACACCATCGGCGCGGGCGGCGGCAGCATCGCGGTGGCGAGCGCGAACGGACGCCTGACCGTCGGGCCGCAGAGCGCGGGCGCGCAGCCGGGGCCCGTCTGTTACGGACGCGGCGGCACCGAGCCGACCGTCACCGACGCGCACCTGGTGCTCGCGCGCATCCAGCCCGCGCTGCTCGGCGGCGAGCTGGCGCTGGACGTCGCCGCCGCGCGTGCCGCCGTCGAGACGAAGGTCGCGAAGCCCCTCGGGCTCTCGATCGAGGAGGCGGCGGCGGGCATCGTCGAGATCATCGACAACTCGATGGCCCGCGCGATTCGCCTCGTGTCGGTCGGACGCGGCCACGATCCGCGGCGCTTCGCGCTCGTCGCCTTCGGCGGCGCGGGTCCCCTCCACGCGTGCCGGCTCGCGGAGCTGCTCGACATGCCGGCGGTCGTCGTGCCGCCGCGCCCGGGCGTCCTCTCGACGTGGGGCCTGCTCGACACCGACATTCGCGCGACCTTCGTGCGCACGGTCGGCGCGGGCGAGCGCCACGCCGTCGACGATCCGAGCGCGGTGCCGGCGCTCGAAGCCGTGTGGGGCGAGCTGGAAGCGCAGGCGCGCGCGTGGCTCGACGGCGAGCAGGTGCCGCGCGAGCGGCAGCGCTTCGAGCGCTCGGCGGACCTCCGGTACGAGCACCAGAGCTTCGAGCTGACGATTGGAACCGGCGAGTCAGTCTCTGAAATGGCGAAGACGTTCCACGCCGAGCACCGCCGGCTCTACTCCTACGACATCCCGTCGGCGACGATCGAGCTCGTGAACCTGCGCGTGACGGCGATCGGCCGGCTGCCGCAGCGCGCGGCGCCCGCGCCAGCGAAGGGTGGCGCCGACGTCTCGAGCGCGCTCGTGGGCCGCCGGCCCGTGTACTTCCGCGGCAGCGGGTTCGTGGACACGCCGTGCTACGCGCGCGAGCGCCTGGCGCCGGGGCTGCGATTCACCGGGCCCGCGGTCGTCGACCAGGACGACGCCACCATCCTCGTCGCGCCCGGCTTCACCGCCCGCATCGACGCCGCCACCGACATCGTCCTGGAGCCCACGCGATGAAGCAGGCCGTCGATCCCGTCACGCTGGAGATCATCCGTGGCGCGCTGATCTCGACCATCAAGGAGATGGAGCTCCTGATGGAGCGGTGCGCGATGTCGCCGTTCATCAAGGAGAAGAAGGACTACTTCGTCGGCATCTACGACGTGACCGGCCGCATCGTGGCCGCGCACATCTCCGCGAGCGGGCCGGGCATGCTCACCGCGATCCTGAAGGCGTACCCGCTCGAGACCATGCGCCCCGGCGACATCTACTGGTTCAACGACCCGTACGTCACCGACGGCGCCGTCCAGCACCACCAGGACATGGTGTTCGTGGCGCCCATCTTCCACGCGCAGGCGCCCGTCGGCTTCGCCGCGACGTTCGGGCACTACCAGGACATCGGCGGGCTGCACGCCGGGTCGATCTCGCCGCACGCGACGGAGATCTACCACGAGGGCGTGCTGGTGCCGCCCGTCCGCATCGTGCGCGAAGGACGGATGAACGAGGAGGCCTATCGCATCTTCCTGCGCAACTCGCGCCTGCCCGAGATCGTCGAGGGCGACACGCGCGCGATGATGGCGTCCTGCCACCTGGCGGAGTCGCGCCTGGCGGAGCTGTTCGCGCGCTACGGCGGCCCGACCGTGCTCGCCGCCTTCGACGAGATCCTCGCGCAGACCGCGGCGCGCGTCCGCCCGCTGTTCCTCGAGCAGGTCCCGCAGGGCGAGTGGACGTTCCACGACTTCCTCGACAGCGACGGCGGCGCCGACCAGCGGCCGTACAAGGTCGAGCTCACGCTGAGCCGCCGGGGCGATCACGTGAAGCTCGACGGCTCGCGCTCGGACGACCAGGCGCGCGGCCCCGTCAACTACACGACGAACCCGGGCCTGCTGCGCATCGCGTTCGGCCGCTACCTCCAGTCGCTGGATGCCGACCTCGACGTCAACGACGGCCTCCTGGCGAACCTGGACGAATGGGTGGCGCGCGAGGGCAGCCTGCTCAAGCCGCGCTTCCCCGCCCCGCTCGGCATGCGCGCGAACACGCGCTTCCGCGTGATGTCGTGCATCTTCGGCGCGCTCGCCCAGGCGAACGGCGGCCGCGTGCCCGCCGGCTCGCCCGTGTACGTCCTCTACTACTTCCGCGCGTGGGACGCGAAGGCGCAGAAGCCGATCCTCTGCATCGAGGGGCTCGGCGTCGGCCTCGGCGCGCGGCCGTTCGCCGACGGCGTGGACGTCGTCTACTACATCGCGCAGGAGAACTATCCCGTCGAGTACGTCGAGCGTGACTTTCCGCTGCGCATCGAGCGCTACGCGGTGCGGCCCGACTCCGGCGGCCCCGGCTATCACCGCGGCGGCACCGGCGTCGTGCGCGACGTGCGGGTGCTGTGCGAGACCGCGACGCTCGCGACGCGCATGGAGAACACGATGGTGGCGCCGTACGGCGTGAGCGGCGGCCGGGCCGGGCGGACGGGCCGCATCGTGCTGAACCCGGGCACGCCGGACGAGCAGGTCCTGCCCGCGCTCGGCGACGGCATCGTGGTGAAGCGCGGCGACCTGCTGCGCTTCGAGACGTGCGGGGGCGGCGGCTGGGGCGATCCGCTCACGCGCGATCCGCTGCGCGTGTGGGAGGACGTGGCGCGCGGCTTCATCACCGCCCGCGGCGCGCTGGAGGACTACGGCGTGGTGCTCGACGCCGCGACGGGCGAGCCGGACAAGACGGCGACCGAAGCGGAACGCGCGCGGCGTGGCGCCACGACCGAGCTGATCGACCGGGGCCCGGGCTTCGCCGAGGCCGAAGCGCGCTGGCAGGCCGCGCGCGCGCGGACGTAGCCGAGCCCACCATCAGCGCCCGGCGCGCCCGGCAGCGTCACTTCTCGATGATCCGCGACTTCCACCTCGCGGACTTCCTGACGCTCGCCAACGGCGTGTGCGGCACCGCGGCGATCTTCCTGGCCATCGATCACGTGCGCGCGGCCGACGTCGGCAAGGTCTACGCCGCCGGCCTCCTGGTCGTGGCCGCGCTCGCCTTCGACGTCCTCGACGGCCGCGTCGCGCGCTGGCGCCACGACGCTTCACCGCTCGGGCGCGAGCTCGACTCGCTGGCCGACGTCATCAGCTTCGGCGTCGCGCCCGCGTGCCTCGCCTACGCGGTCGGGATGACGAGTCCCCTCGACGCGCTCGTGCTGCTGTACTTCGTCGCCTGCGGCATCAGCCGCCTCGCGCGCTACAACGTCACCGCGGAGGCGCTCGCGGCGGACACCGGCAAGGTGCGCTACTTCGAGGGCACGCCGATTCCGAGCAGCACGCTGCTGGTCGTGCTCCTCATGGTCCTCGCCTGGTTGGGGCGCATCGGCGCCGCGCTCCCGCTGGGCGTCGTCGACCTCGGCCCCATGAGCGTGCACCCGCTCGTCCTGCTGTTCGGCCTCTCCGGCTCGCTCATGATCAGCAAGACGCTGCGCATCCCGAAGCCGTGAGCGCGCCCGGGACGTGGTGCGTGTACGTCCTCCGCTGCGCGGACCGGACGTACTACACGGGCGTGACGAACGATCTCGCGAAGCGCCTCGCCGCCCACCGCGCGGGGACCGCGAGCAAGTACACGCGCGCGCGCTTGCCCGTGAAGCTCGTGATGAGCGTGGGCGCGTGGCCCACGCGCGGCCCCGCGCTCAGCGTCGAAGCGAGCATCAAGGCGTTGCCCCGGAGCCGGAAGCTGGCGGCGCTGCGGGCGGCGCGGACGGCGGCGGGCTGAGGCCGCCGACGGGTCGGAGCCGGCGCGTCTGCAGGCGACGCGCTTACGTGGCCGCGGC
>Ga0194132_10011168_pt1 | contig 11673 bp, 10 predicted proteins | sample TA2KigOf80mmetaG_FD_148612 | JGI IMG/M metagenome (GOLD analysis project Ga0194132, IMG submission 148612) | Freshwater microbial communities from Lake Tanganyika, Tanzania - TA2015054 Kigoma Offshore 80m | ecosystem: Environmental > Aquatic > Freshwater > Lake | place: Tanzania: Lake... | reverse complement strand
TATTTACAAAATAAATAGAAAAATTAAAAATATTTAAAATAAATTTTATCAAAAAGCATTACATAAAAAAATTGAAATTTAAAAAATATTTAAAATAAATTTTATTAAAAAGTAATACCAAAAATATAATCATAAAAAAAATACAATTTTTTTATTCAATTATTTGAGTTATTTTGTAAAATTTCGGATGGAATTTTTGATTAAATTTAATATACATGATTAAACATTGAAAAATCTTCAGGATCAGGCTCACTTTTGTCATCTTACTACTATTTTAATTCCCTACTTTATTAAACAGGAGATTTTTAAGTTTCCATATTTAATGCATAAAATTAATTATTAGCATCATCTTCTTGCTCCGCAACTATTTATAGATGATTTTAAGATTTAGATTTATCAGATTTGGATTCAGAAGTTACTAAGCTGGATCCAGAAATCATTTATCCAGCAATCTTTGGATATAGAAAATTATGAATCGGCCTTCGATCACCTGGAAATTCTTACTATTCTTTTATATAACCAGTGTATCTTAGCCAACTATAAAAACTCATTCTTACAAAAATAACAAGTATAAAAGGATTAAGATTGGGATTTTATAATTTTTTGAGAGCTTCGTCCCTATATTCTCCGAATATTTATTTATGATCCAATTCTTGAGAGGCCTTTTAAAAATAAATTATTTTAAAATTACTTTTTTATTAGATTGATCTAATATTTTTTATTTTATTAGAGATTCTTCGAAAGCTATATATGTTATCATCTTTTAAGTAGTCTAAAGAGCAATTTTTTAACCTATTATTAATAAATATATAAAATTTACCATAACTTCTTTTCAAAGCAGCAAATAATAATTCATTGAAATAGACACAACCATCAATATCACTTTATTTAATTAATTAATTTTTATTATTACCCATGTAATTTCATTTTGACTACTTTCTTAGCAACTTCGTTTTTTTTTGAATTTTACCCAAAACCTAAAGGAGGATTCATTGACATAAAAAAAGGAACTAAATTTTTTTCTTTTATTTTGGATCCCTTATATTCAAGAGTAAATTAATTCCACGAGTTATTAAATTGATCTAGATTATCTTTGAATTGATCTATTGAATTATCTTCTTTCAGATTAAATTCTTCGAAATCATTTAAAATGATTAATATAAACAGATTTAACATTACGATTGTTGTCATCATCATATAAGTTAAAAAAAATAATGTGGAAAATTCTTGAAAATATTTAAAATATTAAATTACATGATCCACAATTTACATCAGGATTACAATTTGTTGTAATACTTAGATCAAACATAATTTTATACCAGTTTTCTCCTGTTGTACATTGGAATAAAGTAATCAATGCCTTGTGAAAATTCCAAAAATTAGTATATTTATTTATTATTTCTCCTTATTTTACATTACTAAACAAAAAAACTCCTAAAGTACTATATATAAACAATACTAAAAGGGTGAGAGCACCGACATTCAGAAGACTTGGAAGAGATATTTTCATTGTTAATAATATTTGTTAAAGCCCTTAAAAGCTTTTTACTAGCTTTAGAAGTCTTGAAACTCTTAAGACTCTTACAATTCGAACTAATTAAGGGCCAATTCTCAAAAAAGAAGCATTTCCTCCACTCGAAGTAACTTATCCCATGATTATATCAATAATACTTGATAATACTACAAAAAAATCAAATTAGTTCCAACCAGAAACCCAATAACCTTTAAAACCTAATGCTATAATTTTTAGTAGTGATTCTAAGAAGAAAATAGACGTAAAAAAATAATTGATTCCTTCTAGAACACTATTGTAGTAATCTGATGATCCCTCATAATTTAAACCCATAGATATTATATTGAGAAGAATACAAATCATAATAAAAACATCAAATGTAATAGAGTTAATTGTATTGTAAAGTATTAATTTGAATCTAGATTTAGGAATAAAAAAGATATAAAGGTCGGGTTAGGCTTTTATAATCATTTTTTGCATTTCGATCCATTTGATTTGCTCTTCTGTAAGCAAATCAAACATGGAACATTTCTCATTTTTATGGCATTTATCAAAATGATAACAAATGGCTCCTACAAAAAGATTCAATAAGAAGAATGATCCAATCATAATAAAAAGAATAAAATACAAACAAAGAACATAGGAGTTATTTTCTGAGGGTCCAATTTTTGCATCATCTCCATCAATTGCTTAATACATAATGCTTATCCAATTTTCAAGCGTACCTAAAATAAATAAAGTGAGCATTGCACTCCCTATATTATTGAAATTTTCATCAAATATTTTCCATTTTTATCCCATTTAATTGCATTAATCTTTATTTACTCCGTAATAATTATTTATATCACAACGGCCCATTTTTCCTTGCATTAAAGAAATTCCTAAAATAGCAAACATGAGATAAACAAGGAAAACAACTATAAAAACGTTCGCTATTGCCCCGGTTGAGGAAAGTAATGCAGTTACTACAATTTTTATATTAACATTATGAGACACGAATCTAAGTGGTCTTAGAGTACGCATCATTCTAAGAATTTTGACAGCTTAAAGATCAATAGTTGTAATTGACATATCAAATATACTTGATACAACAATAATGAAGTCCATTTGATTCCAAGTGTCTTGATATTAAAAAAAATTTTAATACCTCTTAAATAAGTATTTTTATCCAATAAGAATCCATATGAAATTATTTTAAGAAGACATTCAATTATAAAGCATATATTGAAAGTATAATCTAAAATCTGCGAAATATTGAAATATATCATTTCTATTTGGGTAGTGGGATCATCTAAAAAATATGTGTCAATTGCCAATTTGATAGAACTAAATATAATTAGTACTAAAATTATAGATTCGAAATGTTCCCATTGAACTATTTTAAAGCAAATTTTTCTGAATTTCATTTTTTTACTGAATATGAACAAACTTTCATAACAATCCAATGCTTTATATATTTTATTAAGTTTATCTTTATCATATTGTTCTTAATTGAATTCTTATACGTGTTCCTCAATATCAGACATATTAAAGGAGTCGTTAAGATGATATTAATTGAGTTATTTTTCTTCTTTTACATATATTTAATCTTACTCTTCTATCAGATCTTATTCAGCATTATCACTCGTAAATCCATCCAATAAAATGGCTAAAAATAAATTTAGAAGCGAATAGTTTCCAACAAAAATCCAACTAAATAAATATAATACTGTAATAAACTAATTAACTTATGATTGCATGGTGGCAATAAGTATATCATTCCAGTTTTCAAGTGTTAATAATTAGAAACTAGTGATAAATGATTAATCAAATGCATCAAAATTAGATCTAATGAAAGATTATCCATCAATATTTAACTAACCAGCGAATATCTATCTTCCTAGTAAGGCATATATAAATATGAATAGAAATAATAGAAGGGCTATATAAATAAAAGAGGACAATGATCTTGACAATACTCCGATAATTACTTTCATGAATGCTAGAGATCTTAACAGCTTTGTTACTCTTAATACCCTAAAAGTTCTAAAAATTCTAACGCTTCTGAAAGCTGATATCGCTTTTGCTCCCCCTGATAAAAATATGATCTCAACTAATGATACTATAACAATTAACCCATCAAACATATTCATTTTGTCCTTGAGGTAATCAATTATTCCATAAGCAATAATTTTGATTCCCATTTCTACAGTAAACAGCATAGTAAAAGAAAAATTCATAGTATCGAATACTTTGATTGATAAATCGTCAGTTAATGTACCATCCATAGATAATACAAAGGTATTAATAATGACAGAAATAATAATTAAATTTTCAAAATAATAATTTTCCATAATTTTTTTTAGAAGCTTTCTAAAAACGATAATTTAGCCTTTTCTAAAAATTAAAATAAAGATAATACAGTCCAGAAATCCATATAAGCAAATCTCTATTATTGAGGGAATTTATGATCTTGTTGATATGATTTTTATTCAAATCTTTATAAGAATTAAGCACATTTTTAATTGACTGATTTTTTTTTTATATAATTTCAGTTTTGAATTCTTCGTCCCTTATATTCTGATATATATTTTCAAAATTCATGATACTTTATACAGGAATTTATTCAAATTGCTCTTTTATTATTTACGATGCTTCAGAGTAGGTCATGTAAGTAAGACCATTTATTTATTGGTCATGAATTATTTCAAGCTTATGATTATCCTTTATCTTAGAAATTATATTTTTTATTTTTTCTCGTTTAGATAAAATTTTGTCTATTTTTTGGAAAATCTAATGCTATTTTGACTTATTCATCACTATATTTTCTTCATCACCTATATTATCTAAGTCAGATATTTAATTAGACTCGCTTTATTAATTTTTTTCCCGATTTTCTTTTTCATCTTATTTAGGTTGTTGCTTAATAGAAGATAAATTCTTTGCAAAATTTAACAATGTACCGCTCTTTTTTTTAAAATTCTTTAAATAGGAAATATGGTGTTTATCTTTAATTTATATAAAGTTTTGTTTTTTTAATTTTGATTTAGAATATTAACTGCTGAATAAAATTTAAAATTAATATATACGCCTAAGATTCAATTCTTAATTGTGCAAGTAACAAGCTCATGATCCCTTTTTTATTTGAATTTTGATCGGAGACTAACTAAACTTCCTTTATCTCATTTTGATTATTTAATGTATTAGGAAATAAATCTTCGTTTTACAGTAGATAAGGGTTTTAGTTGATTAAATTAAAGAGAGTTTTATTATCATATATAATTTATCTTCTAATTTTCATAGGTGATTTTGATTGCTCTACTTCATCAGAATTGCTATCTTCATTTACTTTATTAAGATCTCCATTTTTCTTTGGTCTCAATAATGAATTAATGACTGCAAATTTTCTTTTTTTATTTTTTTATTTCCAACAATTTTCGAATATTGAATCCAGCTCAATATCTTATTTTTTCATTATGTCTTCTTAATTTAAAATTATTTTTTACTCATCTTTTTACTATGATTCTAAGTTTTGTAGCAACTTATAAATTATATTATATTATTTATCTTAAAATTCTTTTTAATGTTGTAATAATAATTTATTATTTTATTATTTTATTCTATTGCAAAAAATATCTTCGATATTATCAGTCATATATTCTATATTAAATTTAACCACGCTTTTAAGATGTTCAAGTTATATTTTGTTGAATAAATTTATTCTTTATAATTTTTTGCGCTGATCAATATCAATCTACTCATCATATTATACTACCTCCTTATTATATAAAAAAAAAATATTTTTATTTATTATTTAACTATCATTTTCCTCATTTTCATTCGAAAAATAATAACTCTAGATTGCCAGTAAGTTTGGGTCATCAATCTATAATAAATATTTTAAATCGGGAACTCTATTTATACAATTTTAAATATTTTTTTGGAGATTTCTAAATAATTTGTACATTAATTCTTCTTTAATAAAATTTTTGGGAGAATTTAAAATCTTTTTTTTCACTATATCGTTTTTTGATTCTTCTACATTTTATTCTTAAATTTATTGGCTAAAATATTGATTTAACTCAGATTTATCCTAAGAGATATTCATAATATCATCATTAAATTTTTCTTGAATAAATTCATATTCTTTTTTATCATAATCAATCTAATCATCGATCTCATTAAATATTTCACCACTTTTTGGGATTTAAACCGGATTTAGAGATTCAAAATTATTTTCTTGTTTATCAATTTAAATTATTTATTTTTTATCACCTAAAGAATCATCAGAAATTTTATCATTTTTTGTGTTTTTTTTTTCAATTTACTTTTTTCATTTTTTATTTTATTTTATTATATCCTTAATTTCATCACATGTATTATAATTTTATTAATTCGTTTGTTATATTTAATCATTCATATGTTCAGTGAAATTATTAGTCAGAGGATTCTATATTATGAAATCACCACTATTATTAATTTAAGTATTTTCCAAAATTATTTTAAATTCTTCTACCATCTACTATTTTTATTATATGGTTTTTTGTTTCGTAAGTTAAAACTGAAAATAATCAATGTTTTTTTCTTTTTTCAATTCCAGATTTTTTAGGTCATCTTTAATTTATTAATCAGCCTAAATGTGTCGAAAATATCTTTTTCTTCTAAAAAACTGGTAAAATCGAGCATATTCAGATAATTCTTTTATGGTGTAGCAAAATTCAACATTCATATTTTCTTCTTATCCTTCTGAATGTTTCTGATGTTTTTCTTACTTTTTTTAGTCTATTTCTTATTCTTCACGAACTTCAGAGAATTTCGCTTTAATAACTGCCAACATCATATTCATAACAAAAAAATTTCCAAGAAAAATCAGAAAAATAAAGTAAATTATGACATAATCTCCGATTGTTATTCTTAGAATGTCTTATATATATGACCAACCCTCTAACGTTGTTATTTAAAAGACTTATAGCAAAGAATAAAAGATATTATCAAAGTTTATTAAATTTTAATCTTGATTAGATATCATTTTCCCACAAATATACTCTTAAGGGCATGCTTAAGATCCACATTATTATTCTATTTAGAATATAGGATCATATAAAACCACACCTGACGTCATCTTGAAACATTTTTTTTTCAAAATTCCTGAAAATAATTAAAGTCCACCAATAGCAAATATTAAAAATACAAATAAAAGGACCATAAATATATCACACAACATAGGAAGGGCGGCTAAAAATGCTTGTATTAGAATTTTTAAAGACTTTATACTAGAAATTGTTCTCAAAGGTCTTAATATTCTTAAAGCCCTTAATACTGATATATCAATTTTAACATCCGATCCCTCAAGAAACATAGAAATATAAGCTGAAATGACTATAATGAAATCCAAAATATTCCATAGATCCTTAAGATACGCATTCTAAAATTTTGAAAAAAAAAATTACTTTATTTATCCAAAATCCCATACTAAGAATTTTAAGACCCATTTCTATCGAATAGCATATCAAAAAAAATTTTTCTAATAATAATATTAATTGAGTATCTTAATTTGGATCTGCAAAGCACAATGAAATTGAATTAAAAATAATTATAGTAAGACAAACAGCCTCGAAAGCTTTGTGTTTAATTATGATAGTGCTTATATAAGAAGCATATAATTTTAACCAAATAATATTCTTTCTAAATTCTAGTAGAAAATAATTATCTTTATATTATTTTAATTTTTCAAAACTATCTTATTCAACGATATATAAAAATTCAATCGTTTTTTTTTCTTCGAATAAATTTTTATATTCTTTAATTTCCTCATCATCTGGTTGATAGCAAATTTTTTCAATCTTATCTTAAATTCTTTTTTATTATAAATTAGCTTAATTTGTAAAAAATATAAAATACTTTTTATTTAGTCATTATTAAATAGAAAATCATCATCTAATATTTTATTTTCTTCATTTATTTTTTTATTTGTATAATTAATCTTATCTTTTTTAATATTATTTAAATTGTACCAGCAATATATATTTAATTAGATTCATCTAATTCTTTCTCAATATTTTATTAAGATACTTTCATAAAATTGATTTATTTGAAGAAAATAATTAAAAATTTTATTTTAATCTATAAATTTTTGAAATTTAAAACTAATTAATTAAATTTTATTTTTTAAAAATTTTTAAAAAAATTAATTTATTTTATATTTTTAATATATTTAATTTTATTTATGAAATATAAATTTATATATAATATTTAAAAACATAAAAAAAATATAAAATTTATTTTTATAATAGATTTTAATTTTAAATTGTTTAGTTTTAAATATATTTTATTTCTTTTTTAAGTAACTTCTAATTGTAAAAAAATCTAAATCATAAATTAAATATATTAATAAAACAAAAATATAATTTAATAAATTAAATTATATAATTTCACTAATTTTAATTTTATTTTTAAATCTGAGAATTAGACATATCCAACCACTCTATTTATTCATTATGTTGTTCAATCGTTTCATCTTTTTTTGCTAGAATTGAACTATTTATTATCAATAATTATTTACCTTGTAAATTTTAACGATTTTTAATGAAAATTTAATTTTTTTTAATTTGTATTATCTTCATAATTTTATGTTATACCAGAATCGTTAAATAGTAATTTCTAAAAATTGAAATAATTATTTACCTTTTTAAGAAGATTTTTATTAGAATTAATAAACTCTGGAGATTAAAATTCGTCACTTTAATTATTATTTAAAGTCAATTATTATTATTTTAGTCCTAAAAATCCTTTTGTCAACTGATTATTATCTTCTGTTTATTAAATTTTGAAATTTAAAGTAAGTTTTTATTCATTTTCTTATAATTGATGTTCTTTTTTATTTTTAATTTGTAGCATATTTTATTCTTCTTTACTATGATTTTATACGTCAATTATTTTTGTTTTTTTCAAATCACTTTAGACAAAAGATTCAATTTCATTTTTATTAATCAATTCGGAAACTTAATGTTAATTTCTATCTGATAATATTCTTTCTGATAAAGGTTATCTACTTACTGGTAATGATAAATTATATTCTCGACAAATTTAAATGGCATTATTGTGAACAAAATAATCATAAAAATTTTTGATTTAATCACATTCTAATCGCCAATTATAATAATTAGTCTCAATTTGAATACCTTAATTTTATTTCTAACTTAAATTTAGTGATAAATTATTATCCATATTTTTTGGTGATTATTTTGAAAATTTATCATTTAGAGTAACGTTAAACTTTTAATTTTTTTTTAAAAGATAATTAATAAAATCTTATTACTTTTCTTGAGAAATATCTAAAATATTAATCAATAAATAGTACCCAATTTATATATAAATACATATTTTTATATATATACTGATAAATTCTTTTGTAATTTTGTAATTTGCTAAACCAAGAATGATTGATTTAAGTAAGCATTGAAAATTTGTTTTTTATGTTTTTTTCTTTTAAAAGAATCTATCTTTTGATAATTCATTATAATATTTGTTTTGAAATTTTAATGAAGGTATTTAAAAGATAGATTGTGACAATCAAACATGATATGATCTTTTTCTTGACAAATTTCACACTTTAGATTAAGGTCCTCATAATTATTGTATAAGTTAATTTTGTCTTTGATCATATGAAATTTTTCTAAATCTGTAGGAAATTTTTTCAAAGTTTGAATAAATTATGATCTTTAAATAAAGAAAACATTTGTAAAGTCTGCCGCTCTAACTGATGCTTTTGGAGATTAATCTGAAAAGAAAGATATTTCTCCAAAATATTGCTCGTCGTTTCGTTTAGATAAAAATGTTCTAGAAGTTCTATGATAAATTTCTATTTCTCCTTGCTTCACAAAATATAAATTGTAATCCTGATATATTTTCGAAAAATTATCTTCTTATATTATATCTTCTTCAGGTAATACAATTTTCTCTGCCAGCATTAGAGTAATATCGAATACAAATTTATGCGAAAAATAATTCTATTAAAATAATGGAAAATTATTTATCATTCTTCCATTAACTTCTACAATAAGCTCAGATCTTAAATTATTGGATAATTTTTAAAATATTATTTTTTCATCTATCATTGCTTGATTGCTGCATTCTTGCATATATTAAATATATTTAATAACTCTTCTTTTCATATCTACTTTGTATTAAATTAATATATTTTACTATTAGGAATATTATTTTCATTCATATAGATTTGAACTTACTTTATCTCTAGCTTTTATTATTCGTCAAATTATTCCATTTATTATAATACTGATCCCATAGTGTTCATGGTATAGGCAAAAATTCCACATGAAAGTAACATTGTAAAAATGGCAAAAACCTTTTCACTGTTATTTATAGGTGCTATATCTCCATATCCAACGGTTATCATAGTAGTAACAGCCCAATATATTGATGTTACATATCTTACACCCCATTATTCATCTTATAATCCGTATTTTATAATCCAATTATTAGTTTCATCTTATTTTAAATGTATATAAAAGTAAATACCGACAGTACTAACTAAATGCCATAAGCAAGCCATCCAATGAGCAATAAAAATGACTACTGAGGATAATTTTAAAAATCCTAAAAGTCCCATAAGGGTGTTAGAAATTGAAAGATATTCTAGAATTTTTTCTATAATGATTCTCAATTTTGCAACTCGAAGAAGCCTTAAAACTTTTGCAAAACGAAAAAATTTAACTAATCTGAGTATTCTTGCTCCAGTTTAAATATTTTAGGCAGATGATTATGAGGATGAATTTATCACTTAATCATCTTAAGAACTAAATACTGCTTGTATAACTAATCCATAAGGAAAAGAAGAAAATAAATCAAGCCAAAACCATAATTTTAAATATTATATTACAATAATTTTTCTTTTAAAACAAGGAACCCCCTATATTATAAAAAAATAATAAATACTCGGTGGTAAATTCCTGTATTCAAATTAAAAAAAATATCACTCAAAAACACAAAATCCATCACCGGATCAATTTGACTAAAAATTTAAAACATTATATTATTTTCTTCTTCAAAAGAAAGTCTGAATGGAATCATAATCATTTCATAAATAATTAAAAACATGCACAATACATCCCAAATAACTCTAAAATTTGAATCAGGTGCAATAATTAAAAAATCTCTAATATTTATATATAAAGAATACCTATCCTCTTTAGGTTCATTTTCAATTTAGTTTTTAAATTATTCTGAATATCTCACATGATAATTTTCACCATGCATAGAACCAAGAAAGAAATATCGGATTTTAATTAGCAATTAATTATGTTCAAGATAGTAAATTATTTTATGTTATCGAGTAACATCTTTATTTTGTTTTTTTTTATTTTATTTTTATAATAATTCTCATTATTTATCCAAAAATTATTATTTTTTATTTTATTTACTGATTGAAATTTCATTAAACGGATTATCCTAAAAATTTTAATTAACAAATTACTTGTTCTTGTTTAAAAAAAACTTAATCGTTGATCATTTATAAATAATTATGGGGAAATATATTTTCTGGCTATGGGTTAGTTGCTGAATTTCCTTCTTATGAGATTAGACACCTGAAACGTTTTTTAATCATAATTTAAGAATTTTTATTTTCATTTGCAGATAAATCATCACCTATGATGTCCTTAAATTTAGGATTTTTATTTTCTACACTCTCGTGTATTTTATAAAGCTATAAATTTTCAATTTCTTTTTATTAACGATAATGTTTTATATGTTCAGTGTGAGGTAATCCTGATAATTAAGTTAATTTTTTATATTTGTCTTAATTGTCAAATGATTTGATTTCTTTATTTGCTTAAAGAAAAGATTTAATATAAATTTACCAGAATTACCAGGATTTTAATTAGTATTTATCATCTTTCCTAAAAACATCTTGGTATATTAATTTTTTGAGATATTTAAATTGAAGATTTATTTAATTTGTTAGATATAAATAAAATTTAAAATTCATAAAAATTATCTAAAATTTATAATTAAAATTTATATTTTTATTTTTTGTGATTATATTATAACATATATAATAATTTATTTTTATTAAATAGATTTATTTATAAAAAAAATAAATTTTATTTTCAAAATTTGAGCAATTATCAATTTAAACTAATATTTTATGAATTAATTAAATA
>Ga0194132_10011167_pt1 | contig 11675 bp, 12 predicted proteins | sample TA2KigOf80mmetaG_FD_148612 | JGI IMG/M metagenome (GOLD analysis project Ga0194132, IMG submission 148612) | Freshwater microbial communities from Lake Tanganyika, Tanzania - TA2015054 Kigoma Offshore 80m | ecosystem: Environmental > Aquatic > Freshwater > Lake | place: Tanzania: Lake... | reverse complement strand
TTCATCTTCGCTTCCTTTAAGAGCTACGATGAACCAGAAATCCTCCAGTATCAAACTACGCCACCCTGTCTAACGAACGCTGACGGCGGACAAAATGTCCCGTTCCAAAGCCACGCTGCGCTCGCTGCCGTCGAAGCTCGGCGAGCACACCCTGCAAGTGTTGCAGGAAAAATGAGAACCGCCCCCACTACAGCATTCGTTGTTATGCTGGCGAACGCCAGCATCTATGTTTCCAAAAATCCCGCCAGAGCAGATGGATGGATAGACCCTGGCTTCCGCCAGGGAGACATCCAGAAACGTTGCTGACATGGGCATGACGATAGTCGAGAAGATCCTCGCGCGCGCGAGCAGCCAGAAAAAAGTCTCGCCCGGCGATCTCGCGGTGGTCGACGTCGACACCGCGGTGATGCTCGACACCAACTTCCAGCCTGCCCTGCGCCGCGAGATCCTGAAAGTCCATGATCCCGAGAAAATCGTGCTGATCTACGATCACCTCGTCCCCGCCCCCGACCGCGACGCCGCCGACGCCCAGGCCATGGGCCGAGCCTTCGTCAAGAAACACGGTATCAAGCGCTTTCACGACGTCGGCCCCGAGCAGGGGATCAACCATGTTGTCGTCTCCGAGCGCGGCTACGGGCTGCCTGGAACTGTGCTGGTGTGTTCGGACTCCCACGCCTGCGCCGCGGGCGCGACCAATTGCGCCGGGCGCGGCACCGGCTTCCCCGATCTCCTCCACGCCGTCACCACCGGCAAGACCTGGTTCCGCATCGGCGGCACGGTGAGTTACGACCGCTCCGGCCGCCTTGGTCCCCACGTCACCGCCAAGGACGTGTTCCTTCACATCGCCGGCACCTTTGGCGACCACGCCAACCTCAACGTCGAATACGGCGGCCCGGCCTGAGGTGCCCCCTTTGAGGTGGTCCATCCTGAGGTATGGATTTTTGAAGGAGGACCACGTTGGGAAAGAGGCATGCGGCTGAAGAGATTGTCGCAAAGCTGCGGCAGGCGACGGCATTCTAACGGAAAACGCACCGGCCCGCTTGACCGGTTGGACGATAGAACAGCCTAGGCCCCTGGACCTACCTAGGCTCCGGATAGGACCCCGGACATTCGAGAGCGCGGTCCAAGCCGGAATACGAATATTCGTATCGCGAAAAAATGGGTGGTACCCCCTCCAGTTTGGCTGCGTCGAACCGCCGTGCGCCAAGGAAAAAAGAAATGTAGGAGTGGCTGAAAACTGCCTTTACCGCGCCGATGAACGGTTTGCGCAAGCGATCAAGTTAGGCGCGAAATTGATCTTGGTGAGTCCCTGGTGAGTTCCCAGACACACCATTGAGGTTTGAAAGACAATCTAACCCATTGAAAAATTGGTGGAGCCGGACGGAATCGAACCGACGGCCTCCACAATGCCATTGTGGCGCTCTCCCAACTGAGCTACGGCCCCACGCAACGCGATGATCCTCCGGTGCGGTCGGGACGCACCGAGCAACTGTATCAGGTTCCTTCGTCTTTCTCGACGTCAACCTCGACCTCGTCGTCTTCGCCGAGATCAGAGGTGTCCTCGATCACATCTTCTTCTTCGTCGCTGTCGTCGTCCGCGTCGGTGCCGGGCTCGTCGGCCGGCTTCTTGGCCGCGGGCGCGGCGACCGGAGGACGGTCCCGCTTGGCTTCTTCAGACGGCCGGCGTGATCGGAAAACCTGCGGACGATGGTTCTGCGCGCCGCACTTGGGGCAGGTGGCAGGCTGCTTGCCGAGATCGTAGAAGCGGCAGCCGCAGCTCTCGCACGTCAGCTTGACGCCTAGATCGACCTTGCCCACTCCGTCCTCCGTTATCGGGTTATCCTCCCCCGAATTGGGGCCACGGGCATTTGCCACTTTTGCCTCGGCAAGTCAAAAGCAAAAAACCCCTTTATTTTGATGGAGATATAAGACGGATCGCGGTGCGTTTCCGCAGCCGGCCCGTCGCCGTGGGCTAGGCCGGGTCCCGTGGACTGTGCTATCAGGCCGCGCCTTCCCGGAAGCGGCCATTCAAAACCGATGTCCTCAAGCCCACCACGCCCACTTGTCGCGACAAAGGCGCGCCCGCTCAAGGGCGCGGCCGTGATCCCCGGCGACAAGTCGATTTCGCATCGTTCCCTCATCATGGGTGCCTTGGCGGTCGGAGAGACCACGGTGACCGGCCTCCTCGAGGGCGACGACGTCCTTCGCACCGCTTCGGCGATGAGGGCCTTGGGTGCCACCGTAGAGCGCCGGCCGGCGACCGGGGAGCCCGCCACCTGGCATGTCTGGGGGCCCGGCATCAACGGCCTATCTGAACCGGAAGATGTGCTCGACATGGGTAATTCTGGGACCGGCGCGCGTCTCGTCGCTGGTCTGCTGTCGGCATATCGCTTTACGTCGGTCCTGACCGGCGATGCATCATTGCGGCGCCGTCCCATGGATCGCGTGATCAAGCCGTTGAGCCAGACCGGCGCCACGTTCACCAGCCGCGCTGGCGGTCGCTTGCCGATGACAATCGTTGGCGGGCCGTTGCCAATGCCGCTTGCTTACGACAGTCCGATCGCTTCGGCGCAGGTCAAGTCGGCCGTGTTGCTGGCAGGTCTGCATATGCCGGGCATCACCACCGTGACCGAACCAAGCGCGAGCCGCGATCATACCGAGCGAATGTTCAAGCACTTTGGCGTCAAGGTGGAGTGCGGCCCAATCGCTCCAGGGTCGTCGGTCTATAAAGTTTCGATCGTCGGACAGCCCGAATTGACCGGTCGCCGCATCGTTGTTCCTGGCGATCCATCTTCGGCCGCATTTCCGCTGGTTGCCGCTTTGCTGGTGCCGGGTTCCGAGATCACGCTCAAGAACGTCGGGCTCAATCCGCTGCGTACCGGTCTCTTCGATACTCTCATCGAAATGGGCGCCGACATCACCTTCGCCAATCGCCGCGAGGAAGCCGGTGAGCCCGTGGCCGACCTCATCGTCAAGGCGTCGCATCTCAAAGGCGTCAAGGTGCCGGCGTCGCGTGCGCCTTCGATGATCGACGAATATCCCATTCTCGCCGTCGCCGCCGCGTGTGCAGAGGGCGAGACACGGATGGAGGGGCTGGCCGAACTCAAGGTCAAGGAGAGCGATCGACTGAGCGCAATGGCGATTGGGTTGCAGGCTTGCGGCGTCGACGCGCGTGCCGAAGGTGAGACGCTGATCGTGCGCGGCAACGGCAAACCGCCCAAAGGCAACGCGACGATCGCGGTCAATCTCGATCACCGTATTGCGATGTCGTTTCTGGTGCTGGGCCTCGTTGCCGAACAGCCGATCACGATCGATGACGAGGCTTCGATCGCGACAAGCTTTCCGAACTTCATTCAGCTCATGACGGATCTTGGCTCGGCCATCCTGAGGTCCAACCGGCCGTGACGGCGTACCAAAAGACTTCCGGCAAAGTCATTGTCGCGGTTGATGGTCATGCGGCATCGGGAAAAGGCACGATGGCACGCAGCCTCGCCGAAGCCCTCAATCTCGCCTACCTCGACACTGGTTCGCTCTATCGCGCCGTGGGCGTTGCGGTCCTGCGCGCCGGCGGCGACCCCGCCCGCGACGCGGATGCCGTCAGGGCGGCCGAGTCGCTCGATTTGACCAAATTTTCCCGGGACGACCTCCGTTCCGAGGCGGCCGGCGGGGCCGCGTCCACGGTCGCCGCCATTCCGGGGGTTAGGGCGGCGCTGCTCGAGTTCCAGCGGCGTTTTGCCTACCAACCCCCGCAAAACAAGGCCGGCGCGGTCTTAGACGGGCGGGATATCGGCACCGTGATCTGCCCCGACGCCGACGTTAAGATCTTCGTGACCGCCAGCCTGGAAGCCCGGGTTGAGAGGCGAATCAAGGAGTTGCGGGCCGGCGGCCAAGCCGTTATAGACGCCCGCGTTCGCGACGACATGATTGCCCGCGACGCCCGCGATTCAGGGCGAAGCGTGGCGCCCATGGTGGCCGCGGCGGACGCCTGGGTGCTCGATACCACCACCCTCGACGCCGGTCAGGTTCTGGCGCAAGCCAAGGCTTTCATCGCGCGCAAGCTGTCACGTTAAACGTTTCTGTTACCGGCTGACCCGGCTCAATCAATTTGGGGTGCTGCCGCGACACACCGGCATGGGGCCGGCGCGCGGACCAAGACCACGGGACCCAACCCGCGGCCTGGATCAGAATATCAGAAGGAATACGCACATGGCTCAGGCAGCCACGGCGGCCAAAGAAGATTTTGCCGCCCTCCTCGACGAATCGTTCAAGCGCAGTGAAACCATCGAAGGCTCGGTGCTCCGCGGCACCGTGCTCCGCATCGACGACGACGCCGTTCTGGTCGACGTCGGTCTCAAGTCCGAAGGTCGCGTGCCGGTGAAGGAATTCACTCGCGGCGGCAAGGAAATCGAAATCAAGGCGGGCGATAACGTTGACGTGTTCGTCGAGCGTTACGAAGACCGCGAAGGCCTGATCATTCTGTCGCGCGACAAGGCGCGCCGCGAAGAGGCCTGGAACGTTCTCGAAAGAATGCACAAGGACAGCGCCCGCGTCGAAGGCAACATCTTCGGACGCGTCAAAGGCGGATTCACGGTCGACCTCAACGGCGCAGTGGCGTTTCTGCCGGGCAGCCAGGTCGATATTCGCCCGGTCCGCGACGTCAATCACCTGATGGGCATTGCGCAGACATTTCAGATTTTGAAAATGGATCGTGCCCGCGGCAACATCGTTGTCTCGCGCCGTGCCGTGCTGGAAGAGACCCGCGCTCACGAGCGCTCGAAATTGATGGAAGATCTGCGCGAAGGCCAAGTTCTTGACGGCGTCGTCAAGAACATCACCGACTACGGCGCTTTCGTCGATTTGGGCGGTGTCGACGGTTTGCTCCACGTCACCGACATTTCGTGGAAGCGCGTCAACCATCCGTCGGAAGCCTTGCATGTCGGCCAACAACTCAAGGTGCAGGTGATCCGCTTCAACTCCGAGACTCAGCGCATCAGCCTCGGCATTAAGCAACTCGGCGTCGATCCGTGGGAAGGCGCCATTGCCAAGTACCCGGTCGGCACCCGCTTCCGTGGCCGCGTCACCAACATCACCGACTACGGCGCGTTTGTGGAATTGGAGCCCGGCGTCGAAGGCCTGGTCCACGTCTCCGAAATGAGCTGGACCAAGAAGAACGTTCATCCGGGCAAGATTGTGTCGACCTCGCAGGAAGTCGAGGTCATGGTCCTCGACGTCGATCAGGAAAAGCGTCGCATCTCGCTGGGTCTCAAGCAGTGCCTCGACAATCCGTGGATTTCGTTCAAGAACAAGTTCTCGCCCGGCGCGCTGATCGAGGGCGAAATCAAGAACATCACCGAGTTCGGCCTGTTCGTCGGCCTCGATGGCGAAATCGACGGCATGGTGCATTTGTCCGACCTGTCGTGGGAGCAGGAAGGCGAAGCCGCGCTCAAGATCTATCAGAAGGGCCAGCGCGTTCAGGCCAAAGTGCTCGACGTCGATGTCGAGAAGGAGCGCATCTCGCTCGGCATCAAGCAGCTCACCGAGAACAAAGCCGAGAAGGCCTCGGTTGGTTTGCAGAAGGGTCAGGTCGTCACCTGCGTCGTCAAGCAGGTGATCGATACCGGCCTCGAAGTCATGGTCAACGAGTCGGTGCCGGGCTTCATCAAGCGCGGCGAGCTGGCCAAGGAACGCTCCGAGCAGCGTAGCGACCGATTCGCAATCGGTGAAAAGGTCGATGCGCGGATCGTCGCCATCGATGCCAAGACGCACAAACTCACGCTGTCCATCAAGTCGCGTGAGGTCGAGGAAGAGAAGCAGGCCATGGCCGAATTCGGCTCGGCCGATTCGGGGGCGTCGCTGGGTGATATTCTGGGCGCGGCCCTCAAGCAGAAGCAGGCCAAGGCCAAAGCAGACGGCGGAGATTCCGCCGAATAACCCAGCTTCTGCCTTGTTTTTCGATGCGGGCGCCCCGGGGAAACCCGAGGCGCCCGCAATGTTTTGACGGCTGGAGCGAAAAGCACAGTCTTTTGAACGGCTTATCTTGACTCTTGCTGACGGGGCCCGCATCCTTGCGCTAACCCCTTGGGGACTCCACGCTTTCTGGCGCCAGCCGGCGGCGGGGGGAGGGAGCTGAGCGTATGACCAAATCCGAGTTGATCGCGCAGATCGCCAACGGTAATCCGCATCTTTATCAGCGGGATGTCGAGCGGATCGTCACCAATATTTTCGAGGAAATCTCGAAAGCGCTCGGCAAGGGCGACCGGGTCGAGCTCCGCGGCTTTGGCGCATTCTCGGTCAAGCACCGCGATTCTCGCGTCGGCCGTAACCCGCGAACCGGGGCATCGGTGGCGGTCGCCGAAAAGGCTGTGCCCTACTTCAAGACCGGCAAGCAGCTCCGCGATCAGTTGAACGGTTGATCCGGCGCCCGGTTTCATGGGCATTTTCAAGACTCTGCTGGCGGTCATCTTTGCCATCGCCGTGACGCTGTTCGCGGTCTCCAACCGCAATCCGGTGACGATCGAGTTATGGCCGTTGCCGCATACGGTCATGATCGATTTATACGCTGCGATCTTGTTGGGCGTGCTGGTGGGGTTTATCGCGGGAATGATCGCGGCCTGGTTCGCCGGCGCCGCAAAGCGGCGGGCGCTCCGCGATGGCAAACGCCAAATCCGCGATTTGGAACGCGACCTTGCCAATGCCAAAGCCAAGGCTGAAACGCCTGTCACGGCCGCGCCAAAAGTTTAAGGCCGCCGTTTCTCGGCATGCACCGCGACTCGAGTTGTGATATGAGGCGCCCCATGCCCGCCGTCGTGAAACCACGCAATCCTGTCTTTTGCGCGTTCGACACGGCGTTGTTGGATCAAGCCAAGAGTTGGGCGAAATCACTGGCGCAGTCCATCGGCGGCATCAAGCTGGGGCTGGAATTCTTTTCGGCCCAAGGTCCCGCCGGCGTTGCCGAGGTTGTCGGCCAGTCGGGTCTCCCGCTGTTTCTCGATCTCAAGTTTCACGATATTCCGAATACGGTTGCGGGCGCGATCAAGTCTGTCGCGCCGCTTCGGCCTTTTATGGTGAATGTTCATGCCAGCGGCAGCGCGACGATGATGCGCGCCGCGGCCGATGCCGCCGGCGAAGCAGCCGCCAAGCTTGGTTCGCCGCGTCCGCTGGTGTTGGGCGTTACCATCCTCACCAGCCTCGACGATGGCGATCTCGCGGCCGTCGGCATGCAGACTTCGACCGCCGATCAGGTCCGCCGCCTCGCGGCGCTCGCGAAGTCATCCGGGCTTGATGGTGTCGTGTGTTCACCCCATGAAGCGGCCTTGCTGCGTCGTGATCTCGGCCCGGGTTTCGTCCTCGTGACCCCTGGTGTGCGCCCAACCTGGGCCGGCGCTCAGGACCAAAAGCGCGTCATGACGCCGGCCGAGGTGCTCGCGACCGGCGCCGACTATGTCGTCGTCGGCCGGCCAATTACGGGCGCGGCCGATCAGGCTGCGGCGGCGCAACGCATTGTCACCGAACTCGCCGCGTAATTTGCCCGTGCCCGTCGCCGTCAAGATTTGCGGACTCTCCGAACCGAAGACCGTGACCGCCGCGGTCGATGCGGGGGCTTCGTTCATCGGCTTCAATTTTTTTCGCCGATCGCCACGCTTTGTCTCGATCGACATTGCCGCCACGCTTGCTGGCCAAGTGCCGCGGGCCGTGAAAACCGTCGGATTGTTCGTCGACGCCAAGGACAAGGAGATCGAGGCCGTCCTGAAGAAGGTCTCCCTGAGCGTTCTGCAGTTGCATGGCCAGGAATCGCCTGGTCGCGTGGTCGAGGTCCGTCGCAAGTTTGGGCTGCCGGTCATGAAAGCGCTCGGCATCTCGACGTCGCGCGATGTGGTGGCCGCGCTCGCCTTTAGCAAAGCCGCCGACTGGTTGTTATTCGACGCCAAGCCGCCACCCGACGCTTCCCGCCCCGGCGGCAATGCGCGCGCCTTCGATTGGCACGTCCTCAAATCCTATGCCGTTTCGCTGCCGTGGCTCTTGGCGGGTGGCTTGACGCGCGCCAACGTCGCGGTCGCCATCCGTGCGGCCGGGGCCCGGGCGGTTGATGTGTCGTCGGGCGTCGAGTCGCGGCCCGGCGTGAAAAGCGCAGCCAAAATCAGGGCCTTTGTCAACGCGGTCCGCGCGGCAGGGTGATCGGCTCCCCCTGTGGACGCGTTGCAGCGTGCGGTGTATGACCCGCGCATGTCCGTGATCACCAAGCCCAACACCTATCGTGCCGGCGCCGATGGCCAGGGGCACTTCGGCATCTTTGGCGGGCGTTATGTCGCCGAAACGTTGATGCCGCTGATCCTTGAGGTCGAGAAAGCCTACGCCGCCGCCAAAGCGGACCCGGCGTTCGCGCGCGAGCTCAAGTCGTTTCAAGATCACTATGCCGGCCGGCCGAGCCCGCTCTATTTTGCCGAACGGCTGACCCGGCATTTCGGCGGGGCCAAAATCTATTTCAAGCGTGACGAGCTGAATCACACCGGCTCGCACAAGATCAACAACTGCCTCGGCCAAATCCTCCTGGCGCGGCGGATGGGCAAGTCGCGCATCATCGCCGAGACCGGCGCGGGCCAGCACGGCGTTGCGACCGCGACGGTGTGCGCGCGGTTTGGTTTGCAGTGCGTTGTCTACATGGGCGCCAAGGATATCGAGCGCCAGAAGCCCAACGTTTTCCGGATGAAGTTGCTGGGCGCCGAGGTGCGACCGGTCGACAAGGGCACCGCGACGCTCAAGGATGCCATGAACGAAGCGTTGCGCGACTGGGTCGCCAATGTTGATAGCACTTATTATTTGATCGGCACGGCCGCAGGCCCGCATCCGTACCCGACCATGGTCCGCGATTTTCAGTCGATCATCGGCGAGGAAGTTCGCGCGCAGCTTCAAGAGCAGGAAGGCCGGTTGCCCGATGTGCTGGTCGCCTGCATCGGCGGCGGCTCGAATGCGATTGGCCTGTTCCATCCGTTCCTCGACGACAAATCCGTGCGGATCGTTGGCGTCGAAGCGGCCGGCAAGGGCGTGGCGACCGGCGCCCATGCTGCGTCCATCGCGGGCGGCGCGCCCGGCGTGTTGCACGGCAATCGGACCTACCTGCTTCAGGATGCGAACGGCCAAATCCAGGATGCTCATTCGATTTCGGCCGGTCTCGATTATCCCGGGATTGGACCCGAGCACTCGTGGCTGCATTCGATGGGGCGCGTCCAGTACGTCTCGGCGACCGACGATGAGGCGCTTGAAGCCTTTCAACTGTGCTCGCGCATCGAAGGTATTCTGCCGGCTTTGGAGCCGGCCCATGCCATCGCGCACGTGAAGAAACTCGCGCCGACGCTGCCGAGTTCATCGCTCCTCGTGATGAACATGTGCGGCCGCGGCGATAAAGATGTCTTCACCGTCGCCGAAGCGCTCGGCGCCAAACTCTGAGGCGTCCGTGAAGAACTCGTCATTGTCCGATACCCGTGTCACGCGCCGTTTCGCTGCGTTGAAGAGAGCTGGTCGCCCAGGCTTCTCGGCGTTCGTCACCGCCGGCGATCCGACACCGGGAGCGTTCCGCGAGATCCTCGCAGGGCTGCCGGCGGCCGGCGCCGATCTGATCGAGGTCGGGGTTCCGTTTTCCGACCCCATGGCCGATGGGCCGTCGATCCAATTGTCGAGCCAGCGATCCCTCAAACACGGCTCGTCGATGAAGAGTGTGCTGGCCGACGTTGCCGCATTCCGAAAGAACGATGCGGACACGCCCATCATCCTGATGGGCTACTTCAATCCGATCTATCGCTATGGCGCCGAGGCGTTTGCGCGCGATGCGGCCGCGGCTGGTGCCGACGGCGTGATCGTCGTCGACCTGCCGCCCGAAGAAGCCGACGAGCTTTGCCCGGCGCTCGACGCCAGCGGGCTCCACATGATCTTCCTGACGGCGCCGACGTCGAGCGGCGCGCGCTTGCCGGCGATTCTCAAACGCGCCTCGGGCTTCGTCTATTACGTCTCGGTGACCGGCGTGACCGGCACCAAGCTCGCCGACGAAGACCACGTGAAGGCGGCCGTCGCCCGGTTGCGCCGTCACACCCAGCTTCCGATCGCCGTCGGCTTCGGCATCAAGACGCCGGACGCTGCCCGCGCGATCGGCCGCCACTGCGATGCCATCGTTGTCGGCTCGGCTATCGTCGACGTGATCGGCAAAGGCGGCTCACCCGCGGAGGTCCTCTCGTTCGTCCGCAGCCTCGCCGGCAAGTAAAATCATAAATTAGGGTACGGCCCTATTTATGATAGAATAACCAAATATATTTCAATTAATTGGACTCAGACTCGCGATGATGGCGCGGTCGGACCTATATCGCTGATGAATTCTCAAGGATTTTGGCGCACAACACGGCGATCGTGCTCTCCCGCTCCCGTTAACAGTCGTGAGGTTCGGCCATGAACTGGCTGACCAATTTCGTAAAGCCGAAGATTCAACGCCTGGTCCGGCCCAAGGAAGTGCCGGACAACCTGTGGCACCAGTGCCCGAAATGCTCGGAGATGGTGTTCCATCGCGAGCTCGAGAAGACGCTTCGGGTGTGCGTTCACTGCGGCCATCACATGCGCATGCCGGTCAAGGCGCGCCTCAAGATGCTGTTCGACGAAGGCAAGTGGGCCGAGATCGAGCTGCAGCCGGAGCCGACCGACCCGCTGCGTTTCAAGGACCGCAAGCGGTACAGCGAGCGCCTCAAGGAGGCCCAGACCGAAACCGGCCTCAAGGATGCCGTCGTCGTCGCGCATGGCACCATGGGAGGCCTTGGCGTCGTCGTTGCCGCCTTCGAGTTCGACTTCATGGGCGGCTCGATGGGCGCCGCCGTTGGCGAGGCCATTGTCGCCGCGGCCGAGCTCGCCTGCCTGCAAGAAGCGCCACTGATCGTGATCCCATCATCGGGCGGCGCCCGCATGCAGGAAGGAATCATTTCGCTGATGCAGATGGCGCGCACGACGGTTGCCGTCGACAAAGTGCGCGAGAAGCGCCTGCCGTACATCGTCGTCCTGACCGATCCCACCACCGGCGGCGTCACCGCCTCGTTCGCCATGCTGGGCGACATCGCAGTGGCCGAGCCGGGCGCGCTGATTGGTTTTGCCGGCGCCCGAGTCATCGAACAAACCATCCGCGAGAAACTCCCCGAGGGCTTCCAGCGCTCGGAGTATCTGATGGATCACGGCATGGTTGATATGGTGGTGCCGCGGCATGAACTTCGCGCCAAGCTGATCCAGCTGGTGGGATTGTTGATGCATAAGAACCCGGCGGCGGACGTAGTCGCGTTGGCGCCCTCGGCGCGCCGCCGCAAAGTCGACGGCAAGCCTGAAACCGACACGTCGCGGCCCGAACCGGCCATCCCCGATATGGCCTTCGACGAGCGGTGAGCGCGAGCCAAGCGGCCGCCGAACGGGCGGCGATCCCGATCCCGGATACCGCCGCCGATAACCCCGACGTTCAGGCGGCGCTCGCCCGCTTCGCGACGCTGTTTCCGAAGCTGATCGATTTATCGCTTGATCGCTTGCGACGACTGTTGGCCGACCTCGGCGACCCCCATCGGCGACTGCCGCCCGTCATCCACGTCGCCGGCACCAACGGCAAGGGCTCAACGGTCGCGATGATGCGCGCGGTTCTGGAGGCGGCCGGGTACCGCGTC
>Ga0194132_10011161_pt1 | contig 11682 bp, 13 predicted proteins | sample TA2KigOf80mmetaG_FD_148612 | JGI IMG/M metagenome (GOLD analysis project Ga0194132, IMG submission 148612) | Freshwater microbial communities from Lake Tanganyika, Tanzania - TA2015054 Kigoma Offshore 80m | ecosystem: Environmental > Aquatic > Freshwater > Lake | place: Tanzania: Lake... | reverse complement strand
TCCATGGTGATCACCCTCGTTTCCCCTGCTCAAAAAACGAGCAGGCAGGTTAAACACCCTGGTCAATTTTCAATTGAAATTCACCCCAAAACCTGGTCAATTTTCGGTCAGCGACAACACTCGCGACCACGTGTTGGCCGAATTGCGTGCCTACGCTCCGCTGGTCACTCCGGGCTCCTATGCCGTAGCCGCCGATGGCATCATGGCATCGCTGCGCGGTGCGCCCCGCACCCAGCCCGACTGGGAATGGAACAATCCCATGGAGGCCGCGCGCTTGTTTGCCGCCGAGGACGCGCATTTCACCATCGAGCAGCCGGGGTACGTCTTCAACGAAGGCGACGTGCGCGAACCCGTCACCTATTGGCCGAACGCTTACCTGCGCAGAGTGAAAGCATGAGTCCCGAGGACATTCGCACGTTCGAACGAGATGGCATGTTGGTGTTGCGTGGCGCCTTGGCCGGGCGTCCCGAGCTGACCGCGCTCCGACAAGAGGTTGAAGCCTTCGGCCGCACCTACGCCCCGAGCTTCAGTCTTGAGGATTGCTCGGAATTGCTGGACCAAGGTGCTGCGGTGCGAGGAGACTTCTACCGTGCACTGCGTTACCTGCCCAGTCTGTCCGCTCTGGGGTCCAGTGCGTTCATGCTGCAACTGGTTCGCCAGGCAGGCCTGCGTTTTCCGTTGCTGATGAAATCGTGCAACGTGCGGATGGACTTGCCCCATGCCGACGAACAGCTGTTTCAGTGGCATCAGGACATCACCTATCTGCTGGGTTCCTTGAACTCCATCACCCTGTGGCTGCCGCTGGGTCCTGCCGACGCGGTGCACGGCTCTATCGCCTGTGTGCCCGGCACCCACCGCTCTCTCCGTGCCTATGAGCCGGCGACCGAGGCTGCACTCGCCAAGAGCGCGCAACTGAGCCCGCGTGATCTGCGCCTGCAGCGTGAACCGGAGACGACGGGCGAGATTCTCGACGTCGGCTTGGGCGACGTGGTGCTCTTCTCCCAGTTTCTGCTCCACCGCAGCACGCCGAATCGATCGCAACGTTGCCGCTGGACGGTGCAGTTGCGCTATTCGGATCTGCTTGATCCGGCGTTTCGGGGAGCGGGCTACCCACTGGGTGACATGACCACCATCTTGCGCACGCAATACCTGGATCGTCACGGCGATGCCGTCGAAGCTGTTTCCCTATTGACGCCGGCGTGACCCTGGTGATTAGTCCGACACATTCATCGAGGCTCACATGATCGTTCTGGGCTTGCACAAGGATCCCTGGCACAACACCGGCGCCGCCATGATCCGTGATGACGGCGACGGCCCGCGCATCGCCTATATCAGCGAAGAACGCCTGGACCGGGTCAAGGATTCGCGTGCCTTTCCCGAGCAATCGGTGCGCGCCTGCATGCGGCAGCTGGGCGTGCGGAGTCATCAAGAGATCGACGTGGTGGTAATGGATTACATCCGGACCGGCAACGACTGGCGTGCCGATCACTTCCGCACGCCCTGTCGGCGGGATGTCTTCCTGCATGACTTGCCCGCGGAGCGTCTGCACATCGTCAATCATCACCTGTTGCATGCCTATGCCACCTTCTGCACCTCACCCTTTGAGCGCGCTGCCGTTCTGGTGGTGGATGGACGAGGATCCGATGGCGAGACCCAGAGCCTGTTCCGCGCCGGGCCCGAGGGCGTAACCCTGCTGGCAAAGAGCGATCGCATCGGCGTGGGTCTGCTCTATGCGGCCATCACGCAAGCCATTGGCTTTGGGCTGCTGCAAGAGGGCAAGACCATGGGACTGGCACCCTACGGCGCTGCCTGCGACGAACCGGTGCTGGATCTGCGTGGCCGCTTCGACGGCATCCATACCGACTACAGCCGCCTTTGCGCTGCTGGCAGTTACGACTTGCTGGTGCCGCATCGCCCCTTGACGAGTTTCGAAGACAAGGCGCGCGCCGCCTGGGAAGTGCAGCACGAGTGCGAACGCGCCATGCTGCACCTGGCGCGTGTGGCTCGCGAGCAGACGGGCGAGCGCTTCCTGTGTTTGTCCGGTGGCGTCCGATACCGGTATCCCGCTGGGGGCGGCACTCTATGGCTATCACTACTTGATGAAGCGGCCGCGCCAGCCGCGCGCGCTGACACCGTTTCTGGGGCCGGTGTACGACACCACGACCATCACCGCTGCCATCGGCCGGTTCTCAGGGTTTCAGGTTCACACTGAAGACAGTTTCACCCGTGCCGCCGACTTGCTGGCGCGCAACCGGATCGTCGGCGGTTTTCAAGGGCGTTCCGAAATGGGGCCACGGGCACTGGGTCATCGCAGCATCCTCATGAGTCCACTGGTGGCGGAGAACAAGGACGTACTCAACGCCCGTGTCAAACATCGCGAGGCCTTCCGTCCGTTTGCGCCCGCTTGTCTGGAGGAGTGTACGCAGGAGTATTTCGAGATCGACCGCCCCAGCCCCTTCATGCTGCTGGTGCCCGCCGTTCGCGCCGACAAGCGTGCCGTGATTCCGGCGGTGACTCATGTCGATGGCACCGCCCGCCTGCAGACGCTGACCGCGGCGCGCAACGGCCGCTTCTACGATCTGGTCAAGGCCTTCCAGCAACGCACTGGCGTGCCGGTGTTGCTCAACACGTCATTTAACGTCGCCGGCGAACCCATCGTCGAAACGCCCGAGGATGCTATCCGCTGCTTCCTGTCGACCGAGATCGACGCGCTGCTGCTGGAGGACCATCTGTTGATCAAGGATGGCGTGTGAGCGTCTGCGAAATCGAAACGGGCTTCGACACCCCGGTGATGGCTGACCGTATCGACGATTACGCCAGCGCCATGTTTCGCTTTGAACGGCTGCACGCGCGCTGGATCGACGACTGTGCCCGCTACCTCACTCACCTCTTCGGTGAGCGCCTGCGCGACGCCGTGGTGCTTGACTATGCCTTCGGGCGCGGCAATTGGTCCGTGGCATTCCGTCGCGCTGGTGCGCGCCGGGTGATTGCCGTTGATGCTTCCGCCAGCAACGTTGTCCGCTTTGGCCGCGAGTGTGAGCGCCTCGGCGTCGACGGCATCGACATGGTGCAGGGCAATTTCCTGGAGCAGGCAACGGACATCCGCGTGGATCTGGTGTGGGCACACGGCATCCTGCATCACGTGCCCGATGCCGACGCCTTGGTCGGACGGTTGGCCAACTGTCTGCCACCTGACCGGGGGCTGCTGCATCTGTACGCCTATGACAGCGGGAGCTTGCGCCAGTGGGTGGTGGAGACGGCGCGCCGCGCAGTACCTATCATGTCAGAGACCGCGTTCCGTGCCTTCAGCATGATGCTGTCGCCCCGCGCACGCTTGCGCGCGCGCGACGATCTGACCGCGCCGGTGATCCGTTGGTACTCCATCGATCAACTGACCAGCATGGCGCGTCGCCAAGGCTTGCACGTCATGCGGCAGGACGGTGACTTCCAGAGTTTTCTCGGTGGCGAGAGCCGGTGCGCCGAATTCAGTCCCCACCATCTACTCTGTGGGCGTGAACCCGCGGAGGCATTGCCCGACGCGCCCCCCGCGCGACCGCCGCTTGCCGACTTGATGATTCTGCGCCAGCTCGGAGATGCATTGCTGACGCACCACGAAGGCCATCCGGAGCGACTGGCGAGGTTCGCTGCCGGTCTGTTCAACACCCACTTCAGTGTGTTGGATCGACGCGATGCCAGCGCCGCGGTGGTGGAGGATTTCCTGTTCTTGCTCTACTGCCAGCAGAGCGATGGCCCGCCCGTCAAAACGTTGCCCGTCGAGGCGCGATCGATGGTGGAGTCCGCACTGGCCAGCGCCCGCGGCGAGCGGCCCCAGGCTGGTGCCGACAGCATCATTGCCCGGCAACTGTCCGCACAGGTGATCCGGTTATGACCCTCGACGCCGGACTCAACACGATCATCATCCCGTCCAAGGGGCGGCTCAACCAACTGCTGTCGTATCTGGTCTATCTGAGCGCGCATCGCGTGCCCTATCCGGTGGTCGTGCTCGAGTCAGGTGACGAGTATCCCGATCTGGCCGCCACATTCTCCATGCTGCAGCTCACGCACACGCGCTACGCGGAGGATGCTCCGGTGCGCGACAAAATAATCGATGTACTGGCGCGCACGGACACGCCCTTCGTTACCCTGTGCACCGACGATGACATCACCACCTGGGCCGGCATACGTGACAGCGTGGAGTTTCTGTACCGGAATCCTGATCATGTGGCTTGCCAGGGCTATCACGCGCTGTACTCCATCGCCGCGCCGGCCTTCAATCTCGTGCGAGTGGCGTGGTTCACGCCGGGGCCGGCCCACTCCGCCCCCCTGCACCGCCTGAACGAACTGTTGCGCCGCTACCAGCCCATCTGCTGGGCCACCTTCCGCACCGATTGCCTGCGCCGCACCTTTGCCACCGCCTCGCAGTTGCCCATGTTCATCTTCGGCGAGCTGGCCTGGTCGGGACTCACGGTCATCGAAGGCCCGGTACACCGGCTGCCGCTGGTGTACTGCTGGCGCAGCATCGATCCGCTCAATCCCATGGGTCATCCGCTCTATGCCTGGATGGAGAGTCCGGAGAACTTTCGTGCACACTACGAGCGCTACCGTACGTTCATGTTTGATGCGCTCGGCGCCGTGGACGGCATGACAAGTGAGCAACTGACTCGCGCCTTTGATCTCATGCACGGACGCTATTTCTCTCGCGAGTTCGATTTCGGCATTGTCGATCGCTTCGTCAGCGCCGCTCTGGAGTCACCTGATGTGTCGGTGTTCGATGCGGCCATGGCTCAGGCGATCTATCCGCCGCTTCCCGCCACCGACAAGGGGTGGAGCGCCGAAGCGCAACGCGGCGATCGCGTGTACCGCGTGTTCCCCGCCATGCTCGACCCACAACCGCGCGACGAGATTCAGCTGCCCCTCGATACGCTCGAAGCTCTGCTGCTCGACCTCGATCTGTATCCGGTGCTGTGATGGCGCAACTGACCAATCCCTCCGCGACCTTTTGGCGTGACCGCCGCGTGCTCATTACGGGGCATACCGGCTTCAAGGGCGGCTGGTTGTCGCTGTGGTTGTCACTGATGGGGGCACGGGTCACCGGATTGGCGCTGGCACCCGATACGTCGCCGGCGTTGTTTGATTTGGCGGGTGTGGCGTGCGGTATGCGTTCCGTGTTCGCTGACATTCGCGATCGCGCCCTGGTAAGTGAAGTGGTGCGCGAGTGTGATCCTGAGATCGTGCTGCACTTGGCCGCGCAACCTCTGGTGCGGCGCTCATACCAGATGCCGGTGGAGACCTACGCCGTCAATCTGATGGGCACGGTGCACTTGCTGGACGCCGTGCGTGAACTGTCCGATCTGCGCTGTGTGCTCGTGGTGACCAGTGACAAGGCCTATGAGAACTCCGAAGACGGCAGCGCCCGCATCGAGTCAGACCGCCTGGGCGGCGCTGATCCCTACTCCAGCAGCAAGGCGTGTGCGGAACTGGCGGTGGACACCTTCCGCCGCAGCTACTTCTCGTATCCAGGCGCGCCTTGCATTGCCACTGCACGGGCGGGCAATGTGGTGGGCGGGGGCGATTGGGCAGAGGATCGCCTGGTGCCCGACATGATCCGCGCCTTTCAGTCCGGCCTGCCTGCGGTGGTACGCAATCCCGAGGCCACTCGGCCTTGGCAACATGTGCTGGAGCCCTTGCATGGCTATCTCACGCTGTGCGAACGCGCATGCGCCGATCCCCCTGCCTTCGCGCGCGGGTGGAATTTCGGTCCTCAAACCGGCGACGTGCCGGTATACGAGGTGGCCGACCGGCTGTGCGCGCTATGGGGCAGCAGCGCCCGCTGGCGCGCCGCGCCCGACAGACGTGCGCCACAGGAGGCACGTCAGTTGGCGCTCGACATCGGCGCCGTCAATCGAAATCTGGGTTGGGCGCCACGGCTTGATCTGGACACAACTCTTGCACTGACTGCTCAGTGGTACCGCGAGTGTGCCCGCGATCCTGCGGCCGCCAGACGGCTAACCGAGGACCAGATCGCGGAATACTTGACGCGCGTCGACGTTGATTGTCAGACGCTCGTAAGCGCTTAGCGATCTGATTTCCCTCGCCCCCCATGCCGGTTGTCGGTGCACCGAGCGAGATGAGGTGTTCATGGGAGCTATTTGCTGCAGGTACCGCCTTTGGCCAACTCTAACTTCCTGACAGCTGACTTTCCTTCGTCCTCGCTGACAAGCTCCAGGCCGGCCCCGCCCACGAATACGCCGAACTTGATGTACTGTCGAATGAAGTAGTTCACGCCACTGACTGTCTTTACCAGGAGATCGTTTGGTGAGAACTCAGACTCAGTGGAGACTTTATGTTCGGTGTCGCCAGGTACCTCGTGGTAGAAGAATACGTTACGCGCTGACTCACCCACGCATTTCCCGTCTACGAAGATATCCTTCTTCAAAGCGGCACCAAAGCTGCCTGATCTATAGATATACAGTCCGGAGTTGCCGCTCGATGGCGCTGCAAACTGCTTGGCTGCGTCGGATTTCTCTTTGCTTTCCATGGGGACCGATGCACAAGCGGACAGCAGTGATACCACCAGTGTAGCCAGTGATGCCTTAAGAAACGCCATAGAAACCTCCCTGATCGAGTAGAAATGTTCGCAGACACGCGGCTATGCTTTTGGCATGTAACGCAATCGTGCATGACTTTGCACGTTCCGCAGGAAATTCTGCGCCTGGGAAGCGGGGATTGCAAGATTCGAAATCCAGGTACGTCTTGTTCTAGGTCTTCATGCAGTCAGTGAGATTCCGCAGGTGATCGACTACCTGCGGACTGTCAATAGGAGATCTATAGGAAGAACCGACTGGGGTGTTTGAGGTAAAGAAGACTCAGAACGGGGCAAGACCAATCAAATCGTTCGCCTCAGATAAGTCCGACCGAGGGGGATAGGGTCTAATGCGCCCTATCCAGCGTGGTAGTTTCGCGCACGTGCTCGGTAGTACGCGTACTACCGCCGTGCCGAAGCATCAGCCATTTTCTATTGCCGCGCTGGGTTTATAGATAGCTCGGTGATAAGCCTAGTGAGCAGGTAAAGCCGGGGCTCGATGGAATCCAGTTCGACGTATTCTTCCTCCGAGGAGTGAAAGCCGAATCCGATCAGGGCAAAGCTTTCCGCCACGGCCGGGAGGCCTGAGGCGGCAGCGAAGGCGGCATCGGTGCCGCCCCCATTGCCGCTTTCGTCCACCGACAGCGTCCGACCGATTTCGGCGTAGATTGCCTGCGCCGTTCGTGCAAGCGCGCGCGAAGCCTCCGTCGCCTGCAATGGAGCGCGACGATATTCGAAGCCCACTTCAATCGAGGTACCAGCAATCAATGGACGCTGCGCCATGACACGCGCTCTGTAGCGCTGCTCAACGTCCTCGAGATCAGACAAACGATTGACACGCACATCGGCAATGGCGCTGGCGTGATCAGGAATCATGTTGCGCACTTGACCACCCTTCGCCAAGGTCCAGTTGAACTTGATGCGCCGCGCCGGATCGGACAAATCGTTCAATTGCAGGAGCCGGTGCGCGAGTTCGAGGATGGCGTTGCTGCCCAGTTCGGGGTTGACGCCCGCATGGGCGGCCTTGCCCTTGATCGTCAGGGTGGCCAGTCCAATACCGCTGGTGGCCAGTGCAATTTCGTCACGTCGACTCAAAGGCGGTTCACAGGACAACACCACGTCATGCTCGGCACCAAGACGTTGAATGAGGGCGCGCGAGGCAGGCGAACTGATTTCCTCGTCGCCATTGACTACGACGGTGAGGGTGCCATAGTCATGGAAGCCCAGCGTGCGCAGTACAGACAAGGAGTGCAGGATGACCGCGATGCCGCCCTTCGCATCGGCGATGCCGGGCCCGTAGGCGCGATTGCCCATGATCTTGAAGGGCCGGGCGGCCAAGGTGCCTCGCGCGTAGACCGTATCCATGTGGGCGAGAAGCATGATCTTGCGTGTGCCCTTGCCGTTGAAGCGGCCAATGACTACTTTGCTCACGGATGCTGGCGTGTCATGCAGCCGGACGATCTCCGTGGGCGTGGGTTCGTAGTACTCAACGCGCGCCCCTAAAGCCGCCAGGCGACTACCGATCTGCGTCGCAATGCGATCAAGTCCGTCGAGATCACGGCTGCCTGATTCGATGTCGACCAGTGCACGTAGCGTATCGACCAGCGCGGGACGTTCGCGCTGGACGAGGGACCAGAGAGGCTCCGCGGGCTCGGCGCGAACATACGTCGAGGGCAAGGAAAGCAGTATTACGAACGCTAGGCTTAGTGAAGGCAAGGTCATCGGACGAGTACGCGCAGGCAGTTATGGCCACAGAGGAGAAGCTTATCCCGGATCTTTCGGTCGATGTTGGTGGCCGCGCTTCTTTAGGGAACGCGTCGATTCGCCAGGCAGGGGCGCCACTACGGGTGCGTTGGTATGGCAGGTTCCGATAAGATTTACCCCCCCATTCACTGACACGCGACTCGTTCATGATCGAAGGCATGCTGACCCTGCTCTTGTTCCAAGTACTCGGCGAGTCCGTCTCGCATTTGGCGAACTGGCCGGTACCCGGGCCGATATTCGGTCTGATGCTCATGGTGATATGGGCCGCGCTGGGCGGCAAACTGGCAGAGCCCGCGGTGCAGGTCGCGCGTGGACTCATGAACAATCTGGGTCTGATGTTCGTGCCGGTGGCGGCGGGCATCCTGTTCCAGTTGCGCAGCCTGGGCGATGCGGCTTGGCACGTGGTATGGATCGTCGTGGTGGCGACGGTCGTCACGCTGCTGGCGACTGCGGCGACCTTTGCGTGGCTGGCGCGCGCGACGGCGAAGGATGTGTCATGACAACGCCGCCAATTTCCGAGTTATGGGTGTTCCTCAAGGCCAAGCCGCTGCTCTGGCTGGTGTTGACGTTGGGCGCATGGGTACTTGCGCGTCGCCTGCAGGACGCGGCAGGCGGCGCCGCATGGGCCAATCCGGTGGCAGGGTCGTCGTTGTTCCTGGGACTGATTCTCTGGTTGACGAACACCTCCTATCAGGAATTCTTCGCGGGCGCGCAGTTTGTGCATTTTCTGCTCGGGCCTGCCACCATTGCGTTGGGTGTGACCATCATCGAGCACGGACCGGCTGTGCGCAAGCGACTGTTGCCGGTCGCGGGTGCCTTGGTGGTGGGCGTGACGGTGTCTGTGCTGTCCACCTGGGCACTGTGCCGCGCGGTGGGATTGACCTCGACCATCACGTTGTCGCTATTGCCCAAGTCCGCGACTGCGCCGGTGGCTATGGCGGTGAGCGAGAGCATTGGCGGGGTAGCCAGCATTTCCATGTGCGCCGTTTTGTTGACCGGTATCGCTGGTGCGATCATCGTGACGCCGCTGTTCAACCTGTTCGGCTTCAAGGACTGGAGCGCACGCGGCTTCGCTGCCGGTCTGACGGCGCATGGCATCGGCACGGCGAGAGCGTACCAAGTGAGCAATGAAGCGGGTGTGTATGCGGCGCTGGCGCTGGCGTTCGCAGCGCTGCTGCAGGGGATCGTGTTGCCGTTGGTGCTGTAGCACGCCTCCGAACGCTATGGCTCGACTTCTGAGCGGTTTGTACTATGCAGAGACATACACCACCGCATAGACGATCTGATATCCCTCTCCCTCGGCGCCGAGGATCAATGGATTGAGGTCGAAGTTGACGACCTTGGAATCCGGGTCGGCCAGCATTCGCCCGACGCCGACACAGGCTTGGGTCAGAGCCCAAAAATCCATGGCGGGATCGCCCCGGATGCCGTCGAAGAGAGGGGCGATGCGCAGGCGCTTGAGAGCGGCGCGGACATCAGCGCCCATTGCGCCGCGCAGGAAGGAGGTGCGAGATTTGACATGCACGCTGCTCCCACAGGTCGCACTTGGCTTGGCCAATTGGTCCGCTCCGCGCACCTCCAGACCGTAGTCATGCATCGTTCTGCCCGTTGGCATGGGCAGAACGACATCACGGGTTATTCCCAGGCAACCTTCCGACGATGTATCCGAGCCGCACCCCAGCATGAAAGTCCCATAAGACACATCAGCACACCCATGCCCGGCTCAGAAATCCCTTGCGGAATCGATGTGCCGACAATCTCGTATTCCGAAGCATTCAGGAAGGTATTCGTGATGGTGGTCGTGCGCAGCACATTCTCAACGACACCCGCAGAAGTCAGCAGCACCGTATCACCGGCGGCCACGAACAACTTACCGAAATCGAGGCTGCAGTCGAACTGAATGCCGTTGACTTGCGCGACACATCCGAATTGGTTGGAGTTGAGTGCAAACAACTCCTCTCCCACGAGCTCGACAGTCTCAACCCAGAGCAATTCCTCGCTCTGCAGCGCATCTGCACTAGCTGATGACGAATTCTTCAAAACGCGACTGTTTGACGTCAGCGTCGGCCCCGTAAATGACAGCGGATCGGCAGAGGCTGCAGAAAGCAGGTTGCGAGTAGTGGTAACGGCCGCCTGTACCGCGGCGTCGCCAAATGGCAGTTGGAACTGAACATCGACCAACGCAGAAGGGGCGCCGGCGAGAAAACCCAATATACGAGTATCGTAGGTCTCCAAGATCTGTGTGTGTGTCTCCGTGCTCAGGTTGATCACACGATACTCCAGCGTCTTGGTGGTCACGCTCCCTGTACTCTGTGCTGCTGCCTGTCCAGCACCTACCAATATCAGCGCGCCGCACAACGCCAACGCGCGCCTTTGTCCGATCCGATTGAGATACATCAGGTACACCTCTGCTTATTGTTGATCTGGGTTGGTGCCCCGTCGAGACAGCCAGAAGAAGCGCGGAAGCGGGGAGTATCATTGCTGGTTACAATTTCCACGCCACTCGTGCAACTCGTTGATTGCTCGTGCCGGACATTCACGAGACCAGTGCGGGTGTAAAGAAAGCGGACGCTTGCAGGTCTACCGCGTCGAAACTGTGGCCGCCGGCACATGTCACTCAGCTGAACCGGAGCATGCAGTGTTTGCCGACACTCCATTCATCGCATGTACCCACCAGGCTCATCAATCGGGGGGCGCGCCACCGGACACCACACCATGGCCCGCAAGCGGGCGGTGGTGTTACCTCTTGTCTTGGTTCTATTCGCCGAAGGCTAGGAATTTGAGTCCCCTTGATCGGGTCGGGGAGGGTCGGTGCGAAGACTGTTACGGTGCCGAGGAGAGCAGTGGAGATGGAACTGAGCGAGCTAGGAAGTTTGAGCAGGACTATTGTGTCGGAGGAATGCCGCTCTGGTTAGGATGAGTTCGAGCGCGAGCGCAAGCAGTCGGTACGCGGTGCTTGGGAACGGAAGGCTCGGGGTGGGTTACTTACCAGGAGATGCGCTGATCGAACTGGAAGGGCGGAGCAGGCTGAGCGTTGGGATCGAAGGGTATGTGTTGTTCGGGATCCTGGTTCGCGAGGAGGCTAGGTGAGGATTGTGGGGCGTGCCGCGTGCGGGGGAAGGACGCGGAGCGCTGGTGGGCAAGTCAAGATGCCAGAGGTTGGCCTTGATGGGAATCGGATCAGAGATGAAGGCGATGTTCCGCATGGTGTTGGCGACGGTCGAATTTTGACCAGGGGCGACGATTGAATTTTGACCAGGCAGCGTGGCCGCAGCAAAGGTGCTGTGGCTGTGGATAAGTGTAGCGGATTCCGGTGGCATGAGTGATCGCCACGA
>Ga0194132_10011160_pt1 | contig 11683 bp, 14 predicted proteins | sample TA2KigOf80mmetaG_FD_148612 | JGI IMG/M metagenome (GOLD analysis project Ga0194132, IMG submission 148612) | Freshwater microbial communities from Lake Tanganyika, Tanzania - TA2015054 Kigoma Offshore 80m | ecosystem: Environmental > Aquatic > Freshwater > Lake | place: Tanzania: Lake... | reverse complement strand
ACGGGATGGCCGCGACGGCCCCCATACACGGGCACCAGGATGTCGGCGTCGCTGGCCGCTGCCGCCATCTGAAACAGCGGACGTATGACCGCCGCCGGGCGAGGCTGGTCCACGCCAAGCACTGCGATCCAGTCGGCAGAGGCGGGCACCGCGGCGGTGCCTGCCCGCACCGAGGTGGCGCGCCCCTCGGCGAACTTTTCGTTCACCACCACCGTGACCCCCAAGGCTTCGATGAACGGCAGCACCCGGTCGGCCCGACTACCTAGCACCGCCACCACGGCGCCGCAGCCGGCAGCACGCAGCTGCTCCACCTGATACTGGACCAGCGGACGGCCCTTCCAGTGCAGCAGCGGCTTGGGACTGCCCATCCGGCGGGACTCTCCGGCGGCCAGCAGCAGGCCGGCGATCATTGGGGCAACTCCCGCCACTCAGGCAGATTGCCCCAGCCTGTGGTCTTCCCAGCCTCCAGGTCTCGCAGAATGCCTGGAAGGTACTCGGTGAGCTGCCCCGCCAGTAGCCCGGCGTCGCCGTGCTCCAGACGGAATGCCTCGCCCGCAAGGCCGTGGAGGAATACACCAACGCAGGCGGCGTCGAAGGGGGACAGGCCTTGGGACAGCATGGCGCCGGTGATGCCCGCGAGCACGTCGCCGGTACCCGCGGTGGCCAGCGCCGGGTTGGCGAAAGGGGCGATGCGGACGGCCCCGCCAGGATCGGCGATGACGGTATATGCGCCCTTGAGCACGACCACCCGGCCCCAGGTGGCGGCGGCCTGCCGGGCTGCCTGCAGGCGATTCGCTTGCACCTCGGCGACCGTATTGCCCAGTAGGCGAGCCATCTCGCCGGGGTGGGGTGTCAGCACCGCTTGGGCTGGAGCGTCATGCCACCACTCGGGGATGCCCGCCAGCAGGTTCAAGCCGTCGGCGTCGATCACCACCTTGGCATCGGCCGCTACGCCATCCAAGAGTAGAGCCTCGAGGAAAGCCCGAGCGCCCTGAGACTGACCCATGCCACACCCGGCCACCAGGGCGTCGTAACGGCCGATGGCCTCCTCGATCAGGGAAGTGGCCCCGGCGGCGATGCCTCCCTCGGCGGACTCCGTCAGCGGCAGGTGGGTCGCCTCCAGCAGGGCGCTGGCCATGGCCTGCGAGACGGTGTGCGGGACCGCCAGTGTCACCAGGCCCGCTCCGGCACGCAACGCCGCCTTAGCGGCCAACACCGGCGCACCCATGTAGTTGCTGCAGCCGCCCACGCTGAGCATCCGGCCAAAGGATCCCTTGTTCGCTGCCCCATCGCGGGCGGGCAGTAGCGTGGCGATGGTCGCTGGCGTCAGCAGTTCGGTGGCAACGCCGGTGTAGGCTGAAGCCGGCAGGCCGATGTCGGCCACGATGAGGCGGCTTGTGAGTGCGGCGCACGGATGGCTGAAGTGGCCGTGCTTGGGTAGGCCAAAGGTCACGGTCAGGTCGCAAGCGGGGGTCGCTGGGTCGGCCGCTCCGGTGTCGGCGTCTGCACCGCTCGGGATATCAGCGGCGACGACACGGAGGGCAGGCCGCCGCACACGTTCACCTGCGACTGCCTGCAGCAGGTGCAAGAACTCCCCCGTCAGTGGGCGTGAACGGCCGGTGCCGAGCAGTGCGTCCACCACCACCGCGGCGGTGCTCAGAGGCAGGTCGATGGCTGTGCTGGGATTTAGGACGGGCACGCCTCGATCCCGGCACACTTGCACCAGGCGGTCGGCATCAGCCCGTGGTGCTGCGAGCGCGACGGTCACAGAAGCACCCAAGTTCGCAAGGTCGGCTGCCGCTACCAGTCCATCGCCGCCGTTGTTGCCGGCGCCGGCAAGCACCAGCACGCTGGCTCCGTCCGGGCCCTCTGCGATGAGTGCGGCCACTTCGCCGGCGAGCGCGCGTCCGGCCCGCTGCATCAGCGCCTCCACGGAGTCGCCCAGGGCGATCGCCCGCTGTTCAATGGTCCGCATCTCGGCGGTGGTGACCACCAACACGGGTCAGCTCAGCCGGTCGGCGAGTGTCTTCGCCAGACGCTCGATGGTCTCAGCCTTGAGGGAAGCGGTGACACCCGTCACGGTGAGCCATGCGGTAGTCACTCCACGCCGAATGAACACCTGGTACGTGGTGAGCGTTCCGGACTGCTGGGTCAGCGCGAACGAGGCATCGCCCAGGCCAGACATAGCCGCTGGTGCCCCGCCGGCCTTGGTCAGGCGCTCCTGGGTGTCGCGCAGCGCGTCTCGGGGGCCATCGGGCGAGCGAAAACTGGAGACGTCGACCCGCAGGTACACCACAGGGCTCTCGGCGGTGCTGGCTTGCGGGCGGGTGAACACCACCTGATACCCGCTGACGCGGCCCCAGCCGTCGAGCCGTCCCTTCGCTCCCTGAGGGTCGGGCCATGCCGCGGCCACTGCCGCGTTGCTCAAAGGCTCGCCCTCGCCAGGGTTGGCAGTCAAGTCTCGGGCCAGCGGCAGCACGTCATCGAGCCTTGGGAGGGCCGCCTGCAGGGTGTCGTTGCCGGCAGGGAGCGGCTCGCTAGCTGCGGGCAGCGACGGCAGCGTTACCGAGAACGTTGGGAGTGAGGGCGATGGAGCGCCCAACAGTCCCAACAACGCGCCTGCGACTGCAACCAGTGTGACAATGGTCAGCGACCCACGGGCAGTGGGGATAAGCGGCCGGGGGAGGCGCGCCGCCACTAGTCCGAGCCTCCGACCACCGACGCTACGGCGAAGGCCCGCGAGTGCGAGAGGCTGATGGCGAAATCGTGCAAGCCAAGATACTCGGCGCGCCGTTGGGCCTTGCCGTTGAGGAACACCAGCGGTTTGCCGCTGCGCATCGGCAGGATCTCAATCTCTCGCCAGCCGATGCCGCGGACGCCGGTACCGAGCGCCTTCATCACCGCCTCTTTCGCGGCAAAGCGAACGGCCAGTTCAGGTACCCGCCCGCGGCAGTAGGCCACCTCTGCGGGCGTGAACACTCTGCTCAAGAAGCGATCGCCCCAGCGCCGCACCGCCTCTTCAATCCGGTCGATCTCAACGATATCGACGCCGACGGTGTGCATCGGTGGGCGCGGCTAGCGCGTCTCGGAGATGTTGAGGCGGTTGATCTTGTCGCCGACCTTGAGGTCTCGCACGATGTCCAGGCCATCAATCACCTTGCCGACCACGACGTGGGGGACGCCAGGGTCACCGTCGGCGGTAGTAATAATGAGCTGGCTACTCACTTTGCCGCTCTGAAGCAGCATCGCGACCGACCCGGCGCTGGCGGGCTTGCTGCTGGCATCGGGATCGATGGTGTACCCGGGAGTACCGGTACCATCCTCGTTCAGCCCGCCCAATGCGATGTACTTTCCTGTCTCGACCTTGTAGACGGTTGAGCCCTGGTAGAAGTTGGCACGGCTCAGCGCCACAAGGTTGTTGGTGCTCAGCGGTGCATCCTGATGGGTCAGGTCGATGCGGATGGTTCCTTTAGCGGTGGCAATGTTCGCGCCGTATTTGGAGGTGTCGCGCAGGCGCATCTTAGGGGCGCTCAGGCTATCACGCGTCGGTGTGGGGGTGAACACGGGTGTTTCCGTATCGGGCACCGGCGTGACCGTGGGTTGCGCGTTGGCGTTCGTCAGGGTGGGCAGTGCAGCCGGCGCCGCGATCAGCACTGCCATGAGCAGTACCGCCACGAAGGCCAGCGGGCGCTTGCCCGAAACCCAGCCTTTCGCGCGCTCGCTCAATGTGGGCGGGGGACCCGCCTTGCGTTGCACAATGGCCTGCCGCACCTTGTGGGCGGCACGCTGGCGGGCAGATTCACGTCGTAGTCTTCGTTGTTCGCTCACGGCCTGCTACAGTTGTTGCCCGCCACGGGGTGGCGGGCAACGTGGTGAGATATGGTACCCCCGGAGCGATTCGAACGCTCGCACCCGGCTCCGGAGGCCGGTGCTCTATCCCCTGAGCTACGGGGGCCCGCTACGCCTTTAGAGTAGGCGTTTTGCGCTTCGGTGGGAAGGGGTTAGCGCCCGCCGCAGCCGCAACCGCCGCCGTTCGGGTTGATGATAGCGAAACCGCGGCTGACGTCGGTCTCCACAAAGTCGATGGTGGCGCCTTCGAGACCGGGTGCATCACCCTCGCTTACGTAGAACTTCAGGCCGCCGTGCTCGATCACAGCGTCGTCCTCGGCCACAGCGTCGTCGAAGCCCATGCCGTAGTTCATGCTGCCACAGCCGCACTGATGGCGGACGAACACCCGGACGCCGACGTCAGTCAGGTCCTGCGTGTCCATGATGGCCTTCAACTGCTCGGCGGCAGTCTCGGTAACCGTGAGGGCGGGAGGTGTCATGTCGGCTCCTTCATCATTTCCCAGAAGTGATGCTTCTAGTATACCCGGCAGACCCTTCGGGTGCCACCGCGTGCGCCCACGGAACGCCGGGGCTGCCGCCATGCGCCCCCGGTGAGGAGACGGGAGGTGGCTGCCCTATCAGTAAGCGACAGCGTCACAGTCTTAAGCAGTACCAAGGTACCGCGGGCCGGTACCCCCAGCCGTACCCCCGGCGCTCTGTATCACGCACCATAGGCGTACCGCAGCGGCCGCCAGGCAGGCTGCGGACTTAGAGGCCTCCGTGAATCGTGCGCAACGGCGACATGGCGGAGCGGCGACGCCGCCGCACCTTCAGCATCGGCCGTCCTCGGACCAGGTGCTCCGCCGCGCAGCAGCATGGCATCAGGCAGGTGATCTGCGCCAGGCGGAGCTGCTGTACCGGGAGGTGCTGGCTGCCGAGCCCCGCAACCCCGGCGGGCGATACGTCGGCTTCGACCCCCATGGCGCGGCGGTGAGCCAGCGAGGGCTGGAGTCGCGCCCCGAGCTGTTCGATCCGCAACGGCATCTGGCGGAACTGCGCCCAAACCTCATTATCAGCCGTCACGTTTTGGAGCACCTGACCAACCCCCTCGGTTTCATCCAGTCGGTCGCTTACGTCGCCGCGTGTATCAACCTGCGTCCCGCTTACCTCATGGAGGTGCCGTGCATCGACCGTGCGTTGGAGGGCTACCGCACGGTGGACTTCTACTACGAGCACAACTCACATTTCACCACGGGCTCCTTCCGCCGGATGCTGGAGCGGAGTGGCGGCGCTGTGCAGTTCGTGGAGCATGGGTACGACGGCGAGGTCATCTTTGGGCAGGTGCGGCTTGGCGCCAAGGTGGAACAGGCTAAGCATGCTGAAGAGGCAGCGGGTTTCCTGGCGGCTGCCCAGCGATCTCGTATGACCATCGAGTCGCAGTTGGAGTCTCTGTACCGGAGCGGGCTGCGGGTGGTGATATGGGGAGGCACCGGGAAGTCGGCTGCCTTCATGAACCGCTACGGCGCCGACGTCACCCGGTTTCCCTGGGTGGTCGATTCCGATGCGAGCAAAGCGGGAACCTACATGCCGGGAACCGGCCAGCCGATTCTGCATCGGGACTGGCTGCTGGACCACCCGGTGGATTGTGTGATCATCCCGAGTCAGTGGCGTGCTCGCGACATTCTGGGTGAAATGCAGCGCTGCGGCATTGCCCCCGAGATGGTGTTGATTGAGCATATGGGCCGCCTGATGAACTATTGGGAAGACCATCACCCGTACCGGGAGCACAACGAGCAGCCGCAGGGTATCCCGTCAATCGCCAGCTAGCGCTAGGGGGGACGTTGGCCGCCGCCAGCGTCGCGGCCGGTAAGCGAGGCTGAGCGGGAGACGAGGGGCAGCCGCCGCTGGTAGGGGAGCTGCCGGGGCGTCGGAGTGGCGGTGGGCACAGGGTGAGGGGTTGGGGTGGCCGCCAAGTTGCCGGCGAAGTACCACTCGTTGGTTTGGGGGCGGCCTCCGCTGCGTGCCGTGTCGAGGTCCGCGAAGGGCACGTCCACCGACTCCCAGGTGGCAGCATCGACGATGGTGAAGTGCAGGTGGGTGGTGCCGCACAGAAAGCCGGTGTGCCCGGTTTTGGCCACCGGTTGCCCGCGGTCCACCCGCTGCCCCTCCGCTGCCAGCGCGCTGTCTCTGCTCAGGTGCAGGTACACGCTGCCGTAGCCGTCTCCGTGGTCGATGAGCATGTAGTTGGTGCGGGCGTTGTAGCTGGCGTCGCAGTCGGGGCTGTCGTCGAAGTGCTGCACCACCTTTTTCACCACGCCATCGCGGGCGGCCACTGCGGTGAAGGGGGTAGAGTCGAAGGGGGCCCGTGCGAAGTCCCAGGCGTACTTGCCGTAGAAGCCGAGGTGCGAGCCCTGGTTCTGGCCCTGCAGCACGAACCGGCGCTCGCCGCCGCCCCAGGGCAGGGTGAAGGGTGCGGTGGGGGCGGGCAGCGCCGAGGCTCGATGAGGCATCAGCGCCGGCAGGGTGAGGGCGGCAGCGCCTCCGGCCGCAAGCTGCAGTAGGCGGCGGCGGGAGAGGCGTTGGGGTACGAAGGTGGCCAGTGGGTCGAGAGGCGGGCTCAGGTTTGGGTCCTCCCATTGGCACGTGCTTGGCGTGGTGTTCCTCCGCGGTGACGCCCCCTATGCCGTCGAGCTTCGCCGTCCCAACACCTGGTACTCCGCTCGTCCTTCGACGGGCTCAGGATGAGCGGGACTGGGGGCTGGCCGATATCCGCGAGTGACCGGATCCCCTCCCCTACGGGCTCCGCTACGAGGCGGGGCCGGCGCTGGTTTGGGCGAGGTCGGGCTTGAGCACCTCGTCGCGGGTAATCTCCATCATGATGAAGTTGTAGCCGTTGCGCACCACTTTGCCAATGGGGCGGAAGCCGCACTTTTCGAAGGAGCGCTGCGCCCGGTGGTTCCAGTCGAGGGTGTGTAGATAGACCCGGCGCAGGTTGAACTTCTGGAAGATGAAGGGCAGGAAGGCGGTGATGGCCTCGGTGCCATAGCCCTGACTCCAGCAGTCTTTGCGGCCGACCATGATGCCCAGCTCACCCTCGCGCGAGGGTAGATCGATATCGTAGCACATGCAGTTGGCAATGTGTTCACCGCGTTCGTTGTCGACGCCGAGCACGAGCTGGCGAGCTGGGGGTACCCGCAGGTCGCTCTTATACAGGCGCAGGTAGTCGGGGAAGCCCATGCGCAGCGGGTTGACGGCGTCGTAGCGGGCCAGCTCGGCATCCGTACGCCAGGCGTAGTCGTCCTCGGCGTCTTCCAGACGCTTTTCCCGCAGGGTGAGGCGGGCCGTCTTGATGGTCACTGGCTCGACGCCAGAGCCACCGCGGCCGGGCAGACCGTCGCCGTTCATGCGGTGGCCGTCGCTGGTGGGCGTCGCCGTCGCCGCCGGGTGTTCCCCGGATGCAGGGTTATGCGCCCGGCCAGCACCTCGATGGCCTTGCGCACCATCTCCACCTCATTGGCGTAGGTCATGCGGGTCACGGCCTCTGCGATGGGCACCCACAGCACCTCGTCGAACTCGTGGTCGTGCAGGCTGGTGTCGCCCGCCACCGGTTCCATCAGGTAGTGGTACACCTGCTTGTTCAGGCGGGTGTGGTTGGGGCCGCCGTAGAAGAAGTAGCGGATGACGCCCAGCTTGCCGAGAATGCGGGCCTGGTAGCCCGTCTCCTCCTGCACCTCGCGCAGTGCGGTCTCGCGGATGGCCTCTCCCTCGTTGGGCGTGCCTTTGGGCAGGCACCACAGCAGGGGCTTGCGCCGCAGGCACAGCAGGATCTCGTGGGTGTCGCCGGCCGGGCGGTACACCACGCCCCCGGCCGAGGTCAGCCAGTCGCCCCGGCGACCGGCGTCTCGTGGGCCGTCGACCCTCATCCGGCACGTCCTGCGGGCACGCCGGCGTAGACCGGGGTCAGCCAGCCGAGGTGGGCGGGGTCTTGCCCGCGCACGACGCGGGTGAAGGCCTGCTGCAGGGTGCGGGTGATGGGGCCGGGGGTGCCGTCGCCCAGAGTGTAGTGATCGATGGCTCCGATGGCCTCGACCTCGATATACGTGCCGATAAAGAAGGCCTCGTCGGCGACGTACAGCTCGGTGCGGTCGACCTCGCGCTCCTGCACCGGGATACCGGCCTCGGCGGCCAGCGCCAGCACGGTGTCGCGGGTGATGCTCTCCAGGATGCCGGCGCTGAAGGGCGGGGTGATCACCACGCCGTCGCGCACGATGGCGATGCACATGTGCGACCCCTCGGCCACCTTGCCCTGCTGGTTTAGCACAATGCCGTAGTCGAACCCGTTGAGCTTGGCCTCGGTGGAGACATAACGCGAGTTTTGGTAGTTGGTGATGGCCTTGGCGCGGGGCGGCATCACGTTGTCGGGCAGGCGGGTCCAGGTGGAGACACAGGCCTTGGTGGCCCGGTCGCTGCCCAGGGCACTGGGGGCGTTGCGGGTGGTGATGTACGCTTCACACGGGATGTCGTTGGCGGGCAGGTAGCCGGCAATATTCTGCGAAAGGTAGACGACCGGTGAGCAGTAGGCGTCGCCGCGGTGGGCGTTGGCGCGGTACAGCTCCAGAATCGCTGTGGTGAAGTCGGCGGCGCTGTATGTCTGGGCCATGCGCATGAACCGCATGGAGCGCGACAGCCGCAGCAGATGCTCGGGCAGCCGGAACACGAACAGCTCCTGCTGCTGTTCGCTCCAGTAGGCCCGAATGCCCTCGAACACGGCCGAGATGGCGGGCCAACCGAGGCTGGTGACGTGCACCTGGGCGGCGCCCCACGGCACGATCTCGCCGCTCCACCACAGGTAGGGCGGGTGGTCGGGGCTGGAGAGCGCGGTACGTTGCGGGTAGTGCTTGTGGTCGATGGTCATGCGAGGTACAGGGCTCGTTGGTTGCCGGATTCTAGGCTGGGGCGTCGGCGGGAGTCAAGTCACCGGCCGCCAGCAACACCACATCACCGGGGACTACTGCCTCCCGCAGCACGACCTGTTCGTCTTCGTCCCGAACAACGCGCGCATTTGGTGCGACACTGCGCCGCAGCCGCTCCGCCGATTGTTCGGAGCGGAAGGTCTGCACGAAGTTCAGGGCGACCCCCAACGCGACCATACCGAAGATGATGACAGCATCGATCTGCTGCCCGGCGGCGAAGGCGACCGTGCTGGCTACTAGCAGTACAATCACCAGCGGATTGGCCAGCATGCGGGTGAGGCGGCTGATCAGGGTGCGGGACCCACGGGGAACGGGTTCGTTCCAGCCATACTCGGCGAGACGGCGAGAAGCTTCGCCCGATCCGAGTCCGGCTGGCGTAGCGCCGAGGACACCGATAGCCTCGGTGACAGTGATTGGCTTGCCTGAAAGGATGGAAGGCAACTGCCCTCCTTAACATCGGACGCTAGAAGTCGAGCCCTGGTTGAGCCTTGATGCCTTTGTCGTAAGGGTGCTTGATCTCGCGCATTTCGGTGACGAGGTCGGCGTAGTCGGTCAGCGCTTCGGGGGCGTTGCGGCCGGTGAGGATGACGTGCATGTGGGGCGGGCGCGCCCTGAGGGCGGCGATGACCTCGTCGGTGGGGAGCCAGCCGTAGGTGAGGGCGTAGGTGATCTCGTCGAGGATGACGACGTCGTTCTGGGGGTCAGCCAACTTCTGCTTGCACAGCTCCCAGCCCTCGCGGGCCAGCGCCTTGTCCTTCTCGATATCCTTGGACAGCCAGGTGAAGCCGCCGCCCAGCGGGATCATCTCGACCTCCATCTTGCGGGCGGCGCGGTTCTCACCGAAGTTAGCGGTGGTCTGCTTGATGAACTGCAGCATCACCACCCGCATGCCGCGGCCCCAGGAGCGCAGTAGCACCCCGAGCGCCGAGGAGGTCTTGCCCTTGCCGTTGCCGGTGTAGACTACCACCAAGCCCTGCAGTCGGGCCGCGGTGGCGTCGGCCTCCTCGGCGTCCGCCTCGGGGATGGTGGCAGCGGCGTCCTCGGCCATCAGCCTATGAGGCCGTCGTGCTTCATCAGCTCGGCCATCAACACCGCGCCCTTGGCGGCGCCCATCTTGGTGTTGTGCGAGAGCAGGACGTACTTCACACCGTTGTCCAGTGCGCCGTCGGTGCGAATGCGGCCGACCACCGTCGACATGCCGTCCTCGGTGGCGCGGTCCCAGCGGGGCTGGGGGCGATAGGGGTCATCGCTCACCGTGATCATGTTCTGGGGGGCCGAGGGCAGGTTGCAGGAGCGCAGCACCGGCGCATAGGCCTGCATGGCGGCGCGCACGTCGTCGGCGCTGGCCTTCTTCTTGGTGGTCACCCACACGGCCTCGGTGTGGCCGTCCATCACGTTGACCCGGGTGCAGGTGGCGCTGACCCGCAGCGGCGCATGCTCAATGCGGCCCCCGCCCAGGGTGCCCAGAATCTTCTTGCTCTCCAACTCCACCCGCTCCTCTTCGTTGGGGATGAAGGGGACGATATTGTCGAGGATGTCCATGCCGATGACGCCGCCCGCCCGGCCCGCACCGGACAGCGCTTGCATACTGGTCATCAGCACCTGGTCGACGCCGAAGTGGTCGATGATAGGGCGCAGGGTGATGGCGAGGCCGGTGGTGGTGCAATTGGGCTGGGTGGCGATGAACCCCTTCCAGCCACGGTCGATACGCTGCCGCTCGATGAGCTTCACGTGGTCGCTGTTGACGCCGGGGATGAGCACCGGCACGTCCACATCGTCTCGGAAGGCGCGGGCGGTGCTGATGACGGCGGCGTGGCGGGCGAAGATGGGCTCCAGCTCGCGGGCGGCATCGGTCTCCAGGCCGCTGAAGAAGACGTCGGCCTCGGTGCCATCCAGCTTGGCGGCTTCCAGGACCTGCATGTTCAGGACGGCCGGGTCGCAGGCTTCGTCGCAGTACCACTGGAACTGGCCGCGGGCACTGGTGAGCGCCTCGCGGTAGGTTTTGCCGGCCGAGCGCTCGGAGGCGGCGAGCACCGTGATCTTGAACCAGGGGTGCTGCTGCAAGGCGACGACGAACTGCTGGCCCACCACGCCGGTGGCGCCGATGATGGCTGCGCGTAACATGCTCAAAACGTCCTCTCGGGTATCTCGCGACGGGCACGACAAGACCCCGCAATCGGGGTCTGCTTTAGTATACCGTCCGCAGGCCCTGCGTGCGCATTCGGTTCGCTCATTCCCGCTGAACGGCTTTGCGGGAGGCTAGGTTCCGACGATATGGCCTCACAGTGGCGCCACCAAGCCGATCACCTGGTTAATCTGTGCCTCCGGCACGCCCAAGCTCGCGAGAGTGGCGGTCAGGTGCCGGGCGACGCTGTTGAAGTGGGCGTCGGCGATGTTCAGGCCGGCGTGGGCCTGCGCCACGGAGCGGCCGGTGTAGGGCTGCGGGGCGCCCAACGCGGCGGTGAAGAAAGCCCGTTGCTGGGACTTGAGCCGGTCGACATTGACACCAACGAAGAACCCGGAGAGGGTGGGATCACCCAGCACACGGGTATAGAACGCGTCGACTGCGGCGGCGATGGCGGGGGCGCCGCCCACTGCCTCGAACAGAGATGCCTGACTGTCTGCCACGGGAACCTCCTCCAAGAGCACCAGTGAGGTTAACCCGACCGAACCGAGTTCCAGTCAGCCGGTCAGTCTGAGTGGCACACTACGGCGCGGTAACCTATCCCGTCAACTCAGTGCGTACGGCAGCCGGTCTAGTAGTCGGCGCGGCCGCCGGACATGTCGTAGACGGCGCCGGTGCTGAAGGAGCAGTCGGGCGAGCAGGGCCAGGCGACCAGCGACGCTGCCTCCTCGACCTTGCCCATGCGGCCCATGGGGAT
>Ga0194132_10011159_pt1 | contig 11683 bp, 10 predicted proteins | sample TA2KigOf80mmetaG_FD_148612 | JGI IMG/M metagenome (GOLD analysis project Ga0194132, IMG submission 148612) | Freshwater microbial communities from Lake Tanganyika, Tanzania - TA2015054 Kigoma Offshore 80m | ecosystem: Environmental > Aquatic > Freshwater > Lake | place: Tanzania: Lake... | reverse complement strand
AGAGGCCATGAAACGACGCAAGATCATGAAGAAGGCACGATCCAAGAAGAAGCGGCCAATACTCATGGCCGACTTGGAGCGAAGGTATCGCGAATCACCTGGGTTTTAGCCCTCTCGCGGATCGTTGAAAAAAATTTGGCACTTCGGCCCGCACAACCGCGGGCTGCCGCTCGTCGGCCACTACAGCGACTCGGACCACTTCTGGATCGACTCGCGGAACCTCGACGAGCGCCTCGCCGCAACCATCGAACAGGGCTGGCCGGAACTCGTGTGGATGGCCTCGTATGGCGACTTGGTTACGTTCTTCCGCGACCCGCCGTTCGGCGGTGCGCCAACGCCCGTTGGCTTGATACTCGATGCGGCCTACGAGTTGGAGCCATGGCATTTCGGTACTCTCGCGGCGGTGCCGAACTTGCGCGGGTTGTCGCTGTGCGAACTACCCTTGCCACCGAAGATGTTCCCGTTCGTCGCGAAGCTCACCCACCTGCACCACCTCGAACTCGGCGAAACGCAACTCGACGACGCTGATGTGAAGCAACTCGCGCCGCTTACGGAACTGCGCACGTTGCGAGCGGAATACTCGGACATCACCAACACCGGGGCGCGGGCGCTCCGCAAGTTCCCGCACCTGCGCGAACTCGCACTATCCTGTTCGTATGTCGATCCGCCGGGGTTTCGGGCAGTCGCCGAAAATACCGGAATCGAAGTTCTCGAACTCACCGGCATCGAAGACGACGACCTCGACGCGCTCCGCGGTCTTTCCCGCGTGCGCGACTTGCGCCTGTACTCGTGCAACATCACCGGCGTGGGGATCGAGAACTTCCCGCTACTCACTGAACTGCGGGTCGAGCGCGCGCGCGTAACCGACACCGGAATGGCGTGCCTCGCTGCGCTGCCGAGACTTCAGTTCCTCGATGTCAGCAGTTCACAGATTACAGGGGAAACGCTGAAGCACCTCAGCGGTGCGAAGTGGCTCGAATACCTGTACGCCGCCGATACAGCGATCCGCGACGAGCACCTGCCGGCGCTCTCCGAATTGAAGCACCTGCACACAATCCACCTCGACGGCACGCAGGTGACGAAGAAGGGCGTGGCGCGGTTGCGCGAGGCGCTTCCGAAAGCGGCCATCTACGGCGGGTCGTAGCCGTGGCCGCCCCACGGGTTGCACCGGCAGATGCGCCACGCGCCCTTCGCGCACCCGAAGATCGGGCCGTGCTTCTTCACCGCGAGGATGAAGTACTCGCTGCACCCCGGCTGGAACCGGCACATCGGCGGCAGCAGCGGGCGCAGCCCCTTCTGGTAGCCGCGCACGCACACGATCATCACCGCGCCGATCGCCAGCGCGGGGCCACGCCACAGCCAGCGCAGGTGCCTCATGCGCGGTCCTCACCCCCGACCTTGCGGCCGGGGTTCGCCGGCGCGCCCAGCTTCCGGGCGGCCTGCGCCGCCAGTTTCACCAGCGCCGCGCGCAGCGCGCCGATCTCCGGGTACGGGCCGGGCCGCGGGATCAGGATCAGGTCCACGCCGCGCGGCAGGTCGTGCTGCGCTAGGCGGAACGCTTCGCGAAACAACCGCTTGTAGCGGTTCCGCACCACGGCGTTGCCGACCTTCTTCGAGACGGAGCAGCCGAGCCGCGGGTGCGGGCGGTCGTTCTCGCACGCGAACACCAGCAGCAGCGCGTCGGACGCGCTGCGCTTACGCGCGTAGCACCGCTCGAACTCCGCCGGGGTCTTCATCCGGTGGGTCTGCGGGAACGTCAGGGGCGCGTTGGTCGTCATGACGAACGAAGACACCTCACACCCACGGGGCGTTCGCGCGCGGGGTCTGGGGGTTCAGCTTCGCGAACTCCTCGATCAGTTCGCGGCTGCGCTCGCTCAGTTGGCCCCCGGGCACTTCCACCTTGAACACGAGGTACTGGTCGCCGCCGGCGACGCCCTTGCCGCGGAGCCGCAGCTTTTTCCCGCCGGACGTGCCCGGCGGGAGCGTGACCGTGAGCTTGGTACCGTCGAGCGTGGGCACGTCGAGCTTCGCCCCGAACACCGCTTCCGAAATGCTCACGGGCACGTCGAGGTAGACGTCGTTCCCCTCGCGGCGGAAGTACGGGTGCGGGGCGATCTTCACCTTCAGCAGCACGTCGCTGCCGCCGGTGGCGTCGGCCGGCACGCGCAGTTTCTTGCCCGCTTCGATCCCGGCCGGAACCTTCACGTCGATGCGCCGGCCGTCCACCTCAATGGACACGCTGCCGCCGTTCGCGGCCACGTCGAACGGCACCGTCACTTCCGATTCCACCGCCTCGCGCGGCCGCGCGCGCGGGCCGCCGCGCCCTTTGCGCCGCCCGCCGCCGAACAGGTCGCTCAGGTCCGGCCCGCCGGGGCCGCCGCCCATGCCGCCGCCGAACAGGTCGAAGAGCTGCTGGGCCGCGGCCGGGTCGAAGCCCTGCGCGCCGCCGGGGAACCCGCCGCCGCCGGGAAAGCCCCCGGTGTGCGGGCCGGCGAACCCGAACTGGTCGAACTGGGCCTTCTTCGTCGGGTCGCCGACGATGTCGTGCGCGGCCTGCACTTCCTTGTATTTGGCGTCGGCCTCTTTGTCGCCGGGGTTGCGGTCCGGGTGGTACTTCTTGGACAGCTTCCGGTACGCCTTGTTGATCTCCTCCGCGGTCGCGGACTTGGAGACGCCGAGCACGTCGTAAGGATCACGGGGCATGGGTTCTATTTCCGATTGCAGATTTCCGATTGACGATCGAAAGACCGCGCGGCTTCCGCCGGCCAACGGAATTGTACGGTTCCGGCCAACCGCGCCGGAACCTCAGTCGTTAGAGGGCCGCGCGCGGCGTGCGGATTCGCGCCGGGCGCGCGCCGGTGAGAACTTCCGGTACCCCGTATCGGGCCGCGCGGCCGGGTCGTACTGTAGAGACGGGGCCGCGGCGCGAACACGGAGGGAGTCACGTGCAACTCGACAAAGTGAAGCTCGTTTCGAGCCTGCCGCGCGGCGGGCGCGCCAAGGCCGACACCGACCCGATCGTGAACGCGATCCGCCTCGCGCTCGCCGACTTCGAGCGGGCCGTGCCGTTCGCGGTGCAACTGCTCGACTGGGACGACGCGAACCCGCGCACCGGGAACTGGACCCCGGACGCGGAGCAGGAGAACGCCGAGCGCGCGGTCGCGGACAAGGACGTGATGGCGTACCTCGGGCCGTACAACTCCGGGGCCGCGCGCGTCTCCGCGCCGGTCCTCAACCGGGCCGGGCTGGTGCAGGTGTCGCCCGCGGCCACGCTCCCGGGCCTCACCCACCGCGGCGCGAACGCCGACCCCGACGAACCGGAGAAGTACCGCCCCGGCAAGCGCGTCACGTTCTGCCGCGTGTGCCCGCACGACGGGAGCCAAGGCCCGCTCTCCGCCGACTTCGTCGCCACCGAACTGAACGCGAAGTCGGTGTACGTCCTCGACGACAAGGAACTGTACGGTCTCGGCCTCGCCACCGCGTTCAAGAAGCGGTGCGCGGAACTCAAGGTGAAGGTGGCGGCCCACGAGAGCGTGGTGACGACCGCCCCGGACTTCAAGAAACTGCTGGCGAAGGTGCGGGACGCGGCCCCGGACCTCGTGTACTACGGCGGCACCACGCAGACGCGCGCCCCGGAACTGGCGAAGGCCATGATCGTCGAGAAGGTGAGCTGCCCGCTGCTGCTGCCCGAAGGGTGCTACGAGCCGGCGTTCATCGAGGCCGTGAGCGCCGACGCCTTCGAGGTGCTGAAGGTGTTCGTGACGGTGAGCGGGATCAACCCGGCGCAACTGAAGGGCGCGGGCGCGGACTTCGTGACGCGCTACACCGAGAAGCACAAGGGCGCGCCGACCGCCTACGCGGTGTACGGGTACGAGGCCGCGGCCGTCGTGCTGGAGGCGCTGCGCGCCGCCGGGAAGAAGGACCGCGAAGCCGTCCGCAAGGCGGTACTCGCCACGACCGACTTCGGGAAGGGGCTGTTGGGCAAGTGGGGCTTCGACGCCAACGGCGACACCACCCACCAACCGCTCACGGTGGCGACCGTGGAGAAGGGCCGCTTCAAGGCGGTGAAGGTGCTGGGCGTGAAGTAGCCCGCGCGCGGGGACCGAACCGGCCCTAGCCGAAGCGCAGGGCCTCGATGGGGTTGATGCGGGCGGCCCGGCGCGCCGGGTACAGCGCCGCCAGCGTGGTCGCGCCCACCGCGAACGCCACCGACCCGAGCCACAGCCACCACGGGAACACGAACACCGTCGTACTCAGCATCTTCTCGCCGTCCATCTGCTGCGCGATCAGCGACCGCACCCAGCCGTCGCCCCATACCGCCAGCCCGCGGGCCAGCGCGAGGCCCATGAGCGCCCCCAGCGCGCCGATCAGCGCGCCTTCCAGCAAGAAGAGCGACATGATCTGCCGCCGGGTCGCGCCCACCGCGCGCAGGATGCCGATCTCCTTCGTGCGCTCGATCACGCTCGTGACCAGCGTGTTCGTGATGCCGACCGCGGCCACGAACAGCGCGATCAGCGCGAACAGGTTCAGCCCGGCGGCGATCAGCGTGACCTCGCGCTTGGCCGCGGCGAACCACTTGGCCCCGCTGTGCGTCTTGTAGCCCATCGCCTCCACCGCGCTCACGATGGCCGGCAGGTCCGCGCCGGGCGTCACGCGCACGTCGGCGCTGAACACGCCGCGGTCCTTCACCCACGGCAGCTTGTTGAACAGCGCGTCGCCGGTCGCCGGCGGCAGGAACACGTCGCCGCTCGCCAGTTCCCATGCGTCCAGCGGGGTGTTCTTCTTCTTCTCCGCGTGCGTCAGCACGCGCACGACGCCACAGATGCGAAACGTGTCCGTGACCGTTTTACCCGAATCGCCGGGGCGCTCGTAGTCGGTGTCGGCTTGGCCGGCGAGCAGACCCGCCAGCGCCAGCTTCTCCGCGGCGCTCAGGTCGAAGGCGTCGATCTTCTTCGGCAGCGCGTCGGTGAGTTTCTTGAGCGCCTTCACCTGCTCCGGGGTCAGCTCCTCCGGCGGCTTGCGGCCCAAGAGCGCGCGCAGCATCGCGAACGACGGCTCGTTCTTCACCCCGCCCACGACCAGTTCGAGCGGCGCGTCGAGCGCGCGCGCGAGCTGCGCGTCGCTCTGGAAGCCGAGCAAGTACATGGTGAACTCGGAGACGACGACCTCGCGCGCGTCGGGCGACGCGGGGAGCCGGCCGGCGATGAGCCGCGGGGCGAGGTCGGCGAGCGGCCCGCTGACGACGGACACCGGGGGCACGGTGGTCGCGCCGGTCGCGCGCCCGTCGCCGGTGCGGAACGTGCGCACCTCGGCCACGCCCGGCAGCTTGGCGATGGCGTCGAGGTTCTCCGGGGTCAGCAACTTCGGGCGGCGCGGCGGGCGCGTGCGCTGGTAGCGGTCGAGGAGCTGTTCGCGGATGCGGGCCTTGCGCTCGGCCGACATCTCCCCCTTCACCTCAAGCTCGTGGGGCGGCACCCCGGTTTCGTCCGGGGGCAGTTCGTCCACGCGCACGAGCACCCGCCAGAAGTCGTCGCGCCCCTTGAACTCGTTGTCGATGAACTGGCGCAGCCCCAACCCCAGCGCGACGCTGAACGCCAGCGCGCAGGTGCCCACGGTGACGCCGACGAGCGTGAGCGCGGTGCGCACCTTCTGCCGCCACAGGCCGTGCAGCGCGAACTTCAGGAACTGGAGTGGGTTCATGGTGGCCCATTTCGTCTTTGGCGAGCGGCGCGGCGTCCGCCCGCCGGTGCGATACCCCACCGATCCGCGTCGCGCCTCTCAGTTGTGTAGCGACCGGCGGGCCGACGCCGCGCCGCTCGCTCGCCCGCGCCGCTCCCTCATCCCTCACCCCTCATCCTTTTTCATCTTGCCCTGTCAGCGGCACCGGGCGACCGCTACAATTCCCCAACTCCGGTCCCGAGGTCGCGCGCCGCGCCGGCGCGCCGGGCACGGAGAGGCTCCCAACCTACTGTACCCGCAAGTTCCGCGCGAACCTGTGGGCCGCCGGCCCTCTCATCACACTATGGTCAACCGCAACCTCCTCCGCCAGTTCGACATCCCCGACGAAGACATCCAAGGCACCGACGACATCTTCAATCAGGCCATCGCCGATTGGGTCCAGAGCGAAGAGCAAGAGTACGAGGCGAACAAGATCGTCTCCGGCAAGGTGCTGGAGATCCGCGGCGACGACGTCGTCATCGACATCGGGTACAAGTCCGAAGGCGTCATCAAGCTCGACGAGTGGAAGGACGAGGGCAGCGAGGGCCCGCCGCCCAAGGCCGGCGACACCGTCGAGGTGCTGCTCGAAACGGTCGAGAGCGAAGACGGCACGATCCAGCTCTCGTACCGCAAGGCCAAGCGCCAGAAGGAATGGAACGCGATCCTCGCCAAGCACAAGGAAGGCGACGTGGTCGCCGGCAAGGTGCTCAAGAAGATCAAGGGCGGGTTGCTGGTCAACATCGGCGTCAACGTGTTCCTCCCGGCCTCGCAGGTGGACATCCGCCGCCCGCAGAGCATCGACGAGTACATCGACCGCACCATCGAGTGCGTCATCCTCAAGATCGACGAGCAGCGCCGCAACATCGTCGTCTCGCGCCGCAAGCTGATCGAGGACCGCCGCAAGATCCAGAAGGACAAGCTGCTGGGCGAACTGGAAGTCGGCCAAATTCGTAACGGCGTGGTCAAGAACATCGCCGAGTTCGGCGCGTTCGTGGACCTCGGCGGCATCGACGGCCTGCTGCACATCACCGACATGGGCTGGCACCGCGTCACCAACCCGCGCGACGTGGTGCAGATCGACCAGACGCTCGAGGTGTACATCCTGCACATCGACCGCGAGAAGGAAAAGATCGCGCTGTCGCTGAAGCACAAGACCCCCAGCCCGTGGCAGAACATCGAGGCCAAGTACCCCATCGGCCAGCGGTTCAACGGCGAAGTCGTCAACATCATGCCGTACGGGGCGTTCGTGAAGCTCGAGCCGGGCATCGAGGGGCTGGTTCACATCAGCGAGATGAGCTGGGTGAAGCGCATCGCCGACCCGAAGGAGCTGGTGCAGATCGGCGACAAGGTCGAGGTTCAGGTGCTGAACATCAACCACGACAAGAAGGAAATCTCGCTCGGCATGAAGCAGTGCCAGAGCAACCCGTGGGGCGAGGTGGCGAAGAAGTACCCGCCGGGCACGGTCATCAGCGGCGTGGTGCGGAACCTCACCAACTACGGCGCGTTCATCGAGATCGAGGAGGGCATCGACGGCCTGCTGCACGTGTCGGACATGAGCCACACGCGCAAGGTCTCGAACCCGTCCGAGGTGGTGGCGAAGGGCCAGAAGCTGACGTGCCAAGTGCTCACGGTCGATCAGGAGCGCAAGCGCGTCGCGCTGGGCCTGAAGCAGATGGGCCCGGACCCGTGGGAGACCGACATCCCGGCCCGCTACGCCCCCGGCCAGAAGGTGCAGGGCAAGGTCACGAAGCTCACCAACTTCGGCGTCTTCGTCCAACTGGAAGAGGGCCTCGAGGGGTTGCTCCACATCTCCGAGTTGTCGGACGACAAGATCGAAAGCCCGGAAGAGGTGGTGAAGGTCGGTGACGACGTGGCCGTGAAGGTGCTGCGGGTCGACGCCAAGGACCGCAAGGTCGGCCTGAGCATGCGGAACGTGGACGACGGCAAGGTGCCCGACGAGATCATCGACATGCCCATCGAGGGGCCGGAGGCGGAGAAGGCGATGGAGGCCGCCAAGTCCGCGCGCGAGAAGGAAAAGGAAGGCGGCAAGAAGAAGCCCGACGACGCCCCCAAGAAGGAGAAGGACGACAAGGACAAGGAAGGGCTGCGCGGCGGCACCGGCGCGGCCGGCCCGCTGTTCTCGCTCCCGGGCGATAAGAAGCCCGAGTAACATCCGGGCGAAGAGTTTGATCCACAGATTCCGCAGAAGACACAGATTTGAAAGGCAGTAGAAGAGGAAGTGTTCAGGGCACGCTGAGTCACTCGGCCCCGTTCTCGAACGCTCTTCATTCTTCATCTGTATTCAAATCTGTGTCTTCTGTGGAACCTGTGGATCAATCTCTTTCTGCCACCACAGCCTTCGCGTCGGGCGCGAAGGAATGTCGGTCCACTTCGTGAAACTCTTTTTCCCGTCGTGCGGTCTAATCTGTCGGGTTTATAGCGGTTGTCCGCGGGGGCCGGCGCGGGCCGCGCGCGGTCGTGAACGAATTACATTGAAGTCCCGCGCGTGCGGTCGGTAATGTGGACCGCGCGGGGTGCCCGTTGCGCACCCCGGCGGGCCGTGCCGCCCGCGCCGGTTGTACCCGTGCTGCGCGTGGCGACGTGCGCGTTCCGCCCGACTGTGGCCGTTCCCGCGGCCCACGGGTCGAGAGTATCGTTTCAGCGGTCGATACGTCCTTGCGGGTTCGGCCGTCCGAAACTCGCACCGCGCCCCGGTCGCCCGCGGCGCGCCGCCCGATCCGGTTGCGTTTCGCGAACTCGTCGGTTCGGCCCCGGCCCTGCAGACAGGATGCCCGTTCATGTCGCGTCTCCGCCGCTACCGCCCGGACGTTGTCCAAAGCCCGCTGGAAACGTACCTCCGCGAGATCAACGAAACCGCCCTGCTCAACGCGGACCAAGAGAAGGAGCTCGCGCGCGCCATCGCCGTCGGCAGCACCGAGGCCCGCGACCGCATGGTCCGAGCGAACCTGCGCCTCGTGGTGAACATCGCCCGCGGGTACACCGGCAAGGGGCTGGCCCTCCAAGACCTCATCGAAGAGGGCAACCTCGGCCTGCTCCGCGCGGTCGAGGGGTTCGACCCGACGATGAACACGCGGTTCAGCACCTACGCTTCGTACTGGATCAAGCAGAGCATCAAGCGCGCGCTGGTGAACACCGCGAAGACGATCCGCATCCCGGCGTACATGGTCGAATTGCTCGCCAAGTGGCGGCGCGCGACCAACAAGCTGAGCGACGAACTGGGCCGCCCCCCGACCCACGAGGAGGTCGGCAAGTTGCTCGGCCTGCCCAAGAAGAAGCTGAACATCATCAAGAAGGCGATCCGCGTGTACAACGCGGCCCCGCAGACCGACCAAGCCGGCGAGGGCGGGTGGAGCATCGAGGAGATGCTGTCCGACGACCGCGCGAAGACGCCCGACACCGAGATGGTGGAGACCGACGACCTGAAACACGTCCTCGTGCTGCTGGAAAAGATGGACAAGCGCGAGGCCACGGTGCTGCGGATGCGGTTCGGGTTGAACGACGAGGAGCCGAAGACCCTGAAGGAGATCGGTGAATCCCTCGGCCTGACCCGCGAGCGGGTCCGCCAGATCGAGAGCGAGGCGCTCGCCAAACTGAGCGAAGACCTGAGCGGCGATTGAGCCGCTTGCGGCTTCGCCCGAACAGCCGGTACGACGCGCACACCTTGCCCAGCTTCGCGCCGCGCTTCGCCAAGTTCCCGCGACCGCGTGAACCGCCACGACCCGCGCCGTCGATCTCTCCGGTGCAATCGGAGGGGTCGCGATGCGGCGCGTGGCGGTTCTGGTTCTTCTGGCGGCGTGCGGGTGCGAGTCGATGCGCCCGGCGCAGGTTCCCGTACAGCAGAGCGCGCCCCTGCGGGTCGCGGCCAAACAGCCAGAGCCGCCTGCCAAGCCTGCCAAGCCGGTCGAGGTGCTTCGCGCGTCTGCGAGCCAACCAGCCCAACCTCAACAGCAAGTCGAAGACGATGTGCTCGTGCGCGTGGCCGAGTGCCTCGCGCGGGCCGACCACCGCGGGGCCGCGACGCACCTGAGCGCGTACGTGCGTGCGAACCCCGACCAGCCACTGTTCCGGCTCCAACTCGCGGACCTGTACGCGCGGGCCGCGCTCCCGGCCGAGGCGAAGGTCCACTACGAGCGGTTCGTCGCCGACGCCGAGGACGGCCCGCCGGCGCTGCGCGCGCACCTCGTCACCGCCCACATCAAGCTCATGGGGATCGCGCAGGCGCGCGGCGACACGTTCGCCGAAGCGCTCCACCGCGGCGCGGGCCTGCTGCAACTGGTGAAGGACCAAGACGGCACCGCCGACCGCGACGCGACCTTCTGCGAAGAGATGTTGTGCAAGGCGCTGAAGGCGCTAACAGAGGCGAAGGAGCTGCGCCCGGCCGACCCGCGCCCGCGGGCCGCGCTCGCGCAGGCGTACGACCGGGCCGGCAACCCCGGCGGCGCGCGGGCCGAGCGCGCCGCGGTCCGCGCCGACCCCGCGCCCGGCGCGCGCAAGCCGCTTCTGGCCGACTGACGCGCCGCGCCTATGTTAGCGCCGCCCTACCCCACCGGAGCCGCCGCCGTGCCGACACCTAACGAACTCGCCGACCAGTACCTCGCGGGCGTCGCGCAGCTGCGCGCCGCGGTCGCCGGCATGACGCGCGAGCAGATGCTCGCGCGCCCCGTGGCCGGCAAGTGGAGCACGCTCGAAGTGGTGTGCCACATCGCCGACTTCGACCCGGTGCTCGTGGACCGCATGAAGCGCATCCTCGCTTACGGCGCGGACACGCCGCTGCTGCTCATCGCCGACGAGAACCTGTTCGTGAAGGAGCTCAAGTACCACGATCGCGACGCGGCCGAGGAGCTGGCGCTGATCGAGGCGACGCGCAAGCAGATGGCGCGCGTGATCCGCGCGCTCGCCCCGGAGCAGCTCCAACTGACCGGCAACCACAGCAAGAAGGGGCTTCAGACGCTGGAAAAGGTGATCCAAACCGCCACCAACCACATCGCCCACCACCTGCCCTTCATCGCCGAAAAGCGCAAGGCGCTGGGGGTGTAGTCAGGGGACAGGGGACAGGCGACAGGCGACAGGCGACAGGCGACTCTGTCCCCTGTCCCCTGTCCCCTGTCCCCTGTCTCCTGTCCCCTGTCTCCTGTCCCCTGACTTCTCACCGCGGCTTGGAGCCGGTACCGCCCAAGACGGCGTCGGCGGGGTTCGCGCCCGCGGCCACGTGGCCGTACAGGTTGCGATAGATGTCGTCGCCGCGCGGCCCGACGTTGGGCGACGTGGTCAGGCGCACGTTCCCGCTCACGAACAGCACGTTCATGCACCGCGCGTGCGGGGACACATACGGCGCGCCGGGCGCGACCGCCGCCGCGGGGAAGTCGGCCGCGATGGGCATCTGGTCCGTCGTGCCGTCGGCCCCGGTGGGGCGGCGCAGGCCGAGCACCTCGTCGTTGGGGCCGAGGAACCCGAGCGTGTAGGTGTACGCGGGGCAGTTGTCCGCGGCCGGGCACGCGGGCTTGTACCCGGCGGGCAGGTGGCCGCGGTCGATGAGCGTGGCGGCGAAGGAATCGGCGGTCGGCATTTGCGCCGTGCCGACCTGCGGGTACCGGCCCTGCGCGTCGGTGTCGGCGTAGTTGGCGAGGCCGGTGTGGAGCGTGCGCAGGCTGTTCTGGCACGCGAGCACGCGGCTCTGCTGCCGGGCCTTCGCCACCCCGGACAGCACGAGACCGATGCCGAAGAACGCGATCCCGGCGGCGACGAGCAGGTCGGCGCGAACCCACGACGAGCGGTACACCGGGCCGTCGCTCGCGGGCGGCGCGGGGCGCGGCGCGGCCGGTTCCGCGGGGCGCGGCGCGCGGGTACCGGGGCCGAACGCCAGCTCCGGCGGCTCGCCCTCGCGGAACAGCGCCGCCAGCGTCTCTTCGCTCATGGCCGGTTCCGGCGCGCGCGGCTCGTGTTC
>Ga0194132_10011157_pt1 | contig 11684 bp, 8 predicted proteins | sample TA2KigOf80mmetaG_FD_148612 | JGI IMG/M metagenome (GOLD analysis project Ga0194132, IMG submission 148612) | Freshwater microbial communities from Lake Tanganyika, Tanzania - TA2015054 Kigoma Offshore 80m | ecosystem: Environmental > Aquatic > Freshwater > Lake | place: Tanzania: Lake Tanganyika... | reverse complement strand
ATGCGCAGCGGCGAGCGCCCGGGCGGCCGGGCCGAGGCGGGAATCGGCGGCGTCACAGCGCGGACGCCGGAGGCTCGGGCGAGGCAGCCGGTTCGGCGGACGGCGGCGTGCGCAGCTTCGGCGTCGCGCGCAACGAGATGCCGCAGTGCCCGCAGAAGCTGTGGGCCGGCGTGGGCCGCGTGCAGTGCGGACACCGGACCGGAGCGCCGATCTCGATCTCGGCGGCCTCCTGGAGGAGCCCGAGGTGGATGACCGCGCGCAGCCAGAGCATCGCCACTGCGGCGAGGATGGCGAGCCAGACCAGCGAGATCTCGAACGGCAGCAGGATCTGGCCGGCGGCGGCCGCGACGAGCAGGACGGCGGCGGCGATGACGGCGACGACCGGGCGCCCGACGAGGCCGAGGCGATGGCGGTCGGCGACCGGCGCGCGGTAGCGGAGCCAGATCGCACCCACGGCCGACCCGATGGCGCCGGCGGCGATGACCGGGTTGGCGAGACCGAGCGCGACGAGGCGGGCCACCCACGGCAGCGGGTCGCCGGCCGGCCGGATGCCGCCTGCGAACAGGTCGATCGCCTGGGCGAACGCCTGGGACGCCACGAACGTCACGGCGGCTGTCGCCCCGAACGTCGCACCGTCGAGGACGTCGTTGAACTTGCGGTACGGCAGCAGCACGAGCGGGCCGGCCAGCATGACTGCCGCCCCGACCAGGGGGATCACGACGCCGCGGACCAGGAGCGTGTCGCTGGTCGGGGAGCCGAAGACGCCTGTGTCCGGCGGCACCAGGGCCCGGATGAGGAGGCCGGCGATGAGGCCGGTGACGATCCCCCAACCCGCCGTGTAGGCCATGACGCGGAGCGGCTCGTCCTCGTAGACGTCCACGTCCCACATGTACAGGACCATCATCAGCGGGACGAGCACCAGCGCGGCCACGAACGCGAGCGGGTACAGGCCGGCGGCCGCGAGCCCGACGATCGCCACGAGGCCGATCCCGAGTACCAGCTGGAACGTGCCCATGTCGCCCTTGGGCAGCTGCGGGAACAGCGTCGAGAGGTGGATGCTGAACGCCCGCTCGCCGGGGTCGGCGGCGAAGTGGTCGCCCCGGCGGCCGAGCATCGCGCGCTGGCGCTCGACCAGCAGCGGATCGCCACAGCGGACGCAGAAGTCCAGGGCGGGGACGTCGTGGTGGCACTGCTCACAGCGGATCAGCTGCGGCGCCACCTCATTGCCGGGCGGGTTGGTCACGGACGGTCGGGACTCATGTGTCGCGCGGAAGTGTGCCACGGCCCGACGCGCTGGCGGAGAGGGTGGGATTCGAACCCACGGAGACTCGCGTCTCTGCGGTTTTCAAGACCGCCGCAATCGACCGCTCTGCCACCTCTCCGTGCGCGAGCATAGCGGGCCGACGCAGCGCCGCCGCCCCGGGAGGCGCCGGGCCCCGAAGCCGAGGCCGAGGTCAGGCCGGCGCGGGAACGATCCGGTCGATCCCCATCCGCGGCCGGAGCACGCCGGGACGCCGACGCTGCCGTCGGGGCGGTTCAGTACGAGTCGCAGTGCGCCGGCAGCGGCGGGATGACCGGCGCCTCGCCGCGCAGGGTTACCACCAGCATCGGGGCGAAGCCGTCGATGCCCGAGATGCACTTGAACTCGCGCGAGAACCACCACACTCCGCCTTCACCCGATTCGACAAGCCGGCTTACCAGCCAGCTCGCATCAAGAGGACCGCCGCGCAGGAAGCCGACCACGTCAGCGGTGACGTCGAAGGTGCTCGTCTTCCAGCAGCTGTCCGGCGAGCCGCCCTTGCCGAGGCAGGCAAGCGACGTGGAGCAGAGCACGCGCTCCTTGTAGTAGTGGGTGGCGGTTGCCGTGACGGTCCGCGAGAAGCCCGGGAAGCCGCCGTCCCACGTCTTCGTCAGGCAGTCGATGATGGTGGGCGCGTTCCAGGCCCACGGGTCCTGCGGGCAGCTGAACGTGGCGCCCGCGCCGCCCACCTTCTTGGGCGCCCGGTACCACGCGCTCTTCTCGCAGTAGTTGAAGTTGTCGAAGCGATCGTTGCCTTCCAGCCACACGACGCCCGATGCGGCATCGTAGGGGCGGCTGGCGAAGATGGTCCCGCGCTCGGTGAAGGCCGACTTGGCGATATACAGCCGAACGGTGGCCGAGATGATGTCGTCGGTCCGCGCGGCAAGGGGCGTCGGGTCGGCCCGGTAGAGCGCCCGGTTGCAGCCGTTGCCGCACTTGATCCACGTGTAGCCCCAGGCACCGTCGTTGTTGCCCCTGTGGGCCATGGTGATGATCGTGTCCTGCAGCGGCACCAGGACGGTCGTCGTCCCGTCGGCGGTCGCCGCCTCGTCGAGGGCTGAGCTCGCTGTCCTCCCGGCGTTCGAGACAGCCGCAGCCAAGCTGGCCGCAGCGCAGGTGCCAGGTTCGTTCCCCGGATCCACCGGGTCCTCGCTGACGGCCGCGCTCAGCAGCGCCGTGTCGCTGCCCAGGGCTGCCGCGCCATTGGCAGTCGGCGCGCTGTGGCTCGCTGCCTGAGCGATGCCGCCCGCGGAAACGACCAGCATGGCCAGTGCGAGGGTGATCGCCGTCTTCATGACCTACCTCCTCGCCTCCATGGGGACCCGACCGGCGGTCGCACGGGCGGTCCGCAATGCACTCCGATCGGGATCAACGGCTCGGGTGGTGGCGAGGCAGTCCAACCGGCGACGCGCACTGCCGGTCCTTCTCGAGTGTCCAGCACGCCTGCCGGAAGCGACAGTGCCATTCGGACCCAGCCGGGCGACCGGCAGCTCCGGACCGCCGGCGCAGGGGCTGGTCCCCGGCCGACGCGCACTCGCGGCGCAGACCACGGGCGTCGTGGCGGTGATCGACGCCCGCGGCCGCATCCACGCCGTCGCCGATCGTCACGGAGCGAATCCGCTGCTTGACGTCGTCCCCGGGCGGCGGGCGATCCAGCACGCTCACCGCCCGTCCGGGCAGCCAGGAGAGCCGGCAGCCCGGGGGCGCGGCACCTTCGCTGCGGTCAGCCCGCGGCTGCCCCGGGAACGATCCGGTCGGTGCCCATCCGGGAGCGGAGCACCTCGGGCACGATCACCGAGCCGTCGGGCTGCTGGAAGGTCTCGAGGATCGCGGCGACGGTCCGCGGCAGGGCGAGGCCCGACCCGTTGAGCGCATGGACCAGCTCCGGGCGGGCGCCCGGCCCCGGCCGGTAGCGGATCGCCATCCGGCGCGCCTGGTAGTCGCGGAAGTTCGAGCAGGAGCTGACCTCCAGCCAGCGCTCGACGCCCGGCGCCCAGACCTCGAGGTCGTACTTGCGGGCCTGGACGAAGCCCATCTCGCGGGTCGCCATGAGCAGGACGCGGTAGGCCAGGCCGAGCCGCTGGAGGAGCGTCTCGGCGAAGCCGGTCAGCTGCTCGAGGGCCCGTTCGGAGTCCTCCGGGCGCTCGAAGAAGACCATCTCCACCTTGTCGAATTGGTGGACGCGCATGATCCCGCGGGTGTCCCGGCCCGCTGCCCCGGCCTCGCGCCGGAAGCACGGCGAATAGGCGGCGTAGCGGACCGGTAGCTCGGCCGCCTCGAGGATCTCGTCGCGGTGGAGGTTGGTGACCGGCACCTCCGCCGTGGGAACCAGGTACAGGTCGTCGCGCCCGACGATGTACATCTGGTCTTCCTTGTCGGGGATCTGGCCGGTGCCGCGCGCCGAGGCCTGGTTCACGACCGCCGGCGGCCAGATCTCGATCATGCCGTGCTCGCGGGTGTGGACCTCCAGGAACCAGTCGATCAGCGCGCGCTGGAGGGCCGCCCCGGCGCCGCGATAGACCGGGAAGCCGGTGCCGGTGATCTTGGCACCGCGCTCAAGGTCGAACATGCGCAGGCGCTCGGCGAGCTCCCAATGCGGCCGCCGCTCCCACGTCGCCGCGCCCGGCCGGGCGTCGGCACCCAGCTCGCCCTCGAACGGCTCGACCCGCCCGAGCTGGTCGCCCCAGACGCGAACCGTGACGTTCGCCTCTTCGCCGCCGACCGGGACGTCCGAGTCGGCCGGGTTCGGGATCCGGAGCAGCAGGTCGTCGAGGCCGGCCTCGACCGCCGCCAGCTCGGCGTCGATCGCGGTGATCCGGGCGCCGGCGTCGGTCGATGCCTGCCGAAGGGCCGCCACCTCCGGGCCACCGGGCGCCGCTCCGGCGCGGATCGCCTCGCCGATCTGCTTCGAGGCGGTGTTGCGCTCGGCCTTGAGCCGGTCGCCCTCACTCAGCAGCTCCCGCCGGCGCTGGTCGAGGGCCAGCGCCTGGTCGACGAACGCTGGGTCCTCGCCCTTGTCGATCGCACCCTGGCGGATCCGATCGCCGTCCTCGCGCAGGCGGGCCGAACCGACGCTCATCGGGCGCTCATCGGCCGTCGCCGGCCGGCACGGCCTCTGCCGGACGCCAGCCCGCGGCCTCGCGAAGGCGGCGGGCGACGAACCCGGGATCGAGGCTGGCGAGCAGCCAGCCTGCCCGCGGACCGTTGGTGCGGCCGAGGAAGGCCAGGTAGAGCGCGCCGAACGCCCGGCCGGCGGGCAATCCGGCCGAGGTGGCCACGGCGAAGATCGCAGCCTGCCACTCGGCGCCGGCGTGCGGGGTGCCCTCGTCGACGCGGAGTGCGAGCGCCCCGAGGAAGAGCCGCTGGTCCTCGCCGAGACGGGCCGCCTCCGCCGGGAGGTCATCCATGACGGCGTAGCGCGCGCTTTCGGGGGCGTACGTCTCGAGCCAGCGGCGGACGGCAGCGATCCGCCCCGCGAGCAGCGTCTGCTCGGCCGCGGTGAGGGGCGACCCCTTCTCGGCCGCCATCTGCTCGGCGACGTCCACCCCGGGCACCTGGACCAGCAGCGAGAGGTGCCCGAACGCCGGCCGGAAGGCAGCCGCCTCGGCCGGGACGTCCGCGTCGGGATCGACGAGCGAGAGCTCGAACAGGCGCTCCGGGTGCGGCGGCAGCTCACCCCGGACCTCGCGGCCGGCGGTGGCGTCGGCGATCCGGTCGAACTCGTCGAACAGGCGCGGGATCGCGTCCGTTCCGTCAGGGTTGAACTCGATGGCCTGGTTGGGGCGCGGCCGCAGGAACAGGAAGCGCAGCTGCTCGGGCGGCACGACCTCGGCGATGGTGTGCGCGGCGGCGCCAGTTCCCCTGGAGGTGGACATCTTGCGGCCGCCCACGTTGAGGAACTCGTACGCGACGTTGCTTGGCGGCTCGCGCTCGAACACGTCGCGCGCGATCGCGTCACTGCGGTCCCGGCTCCCGCCCGCCGTCGCGAGGTCCTTGCCGCAGCCCTCGATCGTGATCCCGAAGTGGCTCCACTTGGCGGCCCAGTCGAGGTTCCAGGGCAGCGCGGCCCGACCCCCGAACGGCGAGAGGCGCCCGTTGTGGCCACACCCCGTCGCCCACTTGACGAGGTCCGGCAGGCACTGGTAGCGCACCGTCTCGCCGTCCCAGTCGGTGGCGATCGTCGTGCCAACGCGCCCACAGTTCTCGCAGATGGGCTGGATCGGCAGCCAGCCTGACGGCTTCTCGACCCGGCTGACGCGGCGGTAGATGTCGCGGACCACGTCCGCCCGGTCAAGCGCACGGCGGATGAGCACGTCCAGCGCCCCGGAGCGATAGACCTCGCTCATCCAGTAGAACTCGGGCCGGATGCCCAGCCGCTCGAACGTGGGGAAGAACAGCTGCCCCACGAAGTGGCGGGCGTAGTTGGGAGCATCGCTGCCGGGCGGCGCGGGCACGTCCGCCAGCGGAACCCCCATGTAGCGATCGACCGCGTCCGGGGTCAGCAGGCTCGCGGCATCCATGGCGTCGAGATCGTCCACGCCGTAGAGGAATCGGGCGGGCGTGCCGCGATCGCGCAGGGCACGCCAGATCGCGTCGTGCACGACCGGCCCGCGGAGGCTGCCCACGTGGACGGTGCCTGACGGCGTCTTGGAATCGTTGACGACCTGCGGTCCACTGACCGATGCCGCCAGTTCGTCCGCCCAGTCCATGCGCTGCCTCGTTCGGTGCTGTCCAGCTCGCGGCCGCCGCCGGCCGGAGCGCGGGGCGGCCGCGCGGTGCTAGCTGATCTTGACGATCTTGTACGTGAAGTCGCCGGCCGGGACGCGCACGAGCACCTTCTCGCCCTTGCGCTTGCCGAGCAGCGCGCGGCCGACGTGCGATTCGTTGGAGATGCGCCCTTCGGTCGGTCGGGCCTCCGCCGAGCCGACGATCGTGAACGTCTCCGCGCCGTCAGGGCTCTCGACGGCAACGGTCGAGCCGATCTGGACGTGGTCGGTGGAGTGGTGGTCGTCGATGATCGTGGCGTTCTTGATCAGGGCCTCGAGCGTCTGGATCCGTCCCTCGACGAAGGCCTGCTCGTTCTTGGCGTCCTCGTACTCGGCGTTCTCCGAGAGGTTGCCGTGCTCCTTCGCGTCGTGGATCCGCTGGGCGATCCCAGCCCGGCGCACGGTCGTCATCTCCTCGATCTCGTGGCGGAGCTTCTCGAGACCCTCGCGCGAGACGTAGGTGGGCTTCGCGTTCACTCGGTTCCTGGCCCCCGGTGGAGGTGCTGGCTGGTTCGCCGACGGGCGGCTCGGGGCGGACGCACCGGCACTGAACGAAACGAACCCCCCAGCGGGTCCCGCGGGATCCGCGGGGCGGGGGTCCGACCGGCCGCGAAGCGTAGCGCCACCCCTTCGGGGTGTCAAAGACCGACCCCCGCGGAGTGACGTAGCGTCTCTTGTGGGGATTTGGAGGAGCGGGCGTACGACCACAGGTGTGTGGAGCACCCAAGGAGGTACGCCCGATGGCAACGGTACCCGCTCTGACCGATCGCACCGGCGCCGAGCGCTGGGCGGAGGTCCGCGACGAGGACGGCTTGTGGGGTGATCTGCGCCCGGAGCTGCTCGGCGCGGTCAGGACGATCCTGGAGACGACGATGGAGGACGAGCTCGCGGCCCAGCTCGTGGCCGCCCGCTACGAGCGCACGCCCTGGCGGACCGACCTGCGCAACGGCTCGTACCGCCGGAGCCTCGTGACCGAGCTCGGGGCGATCGTCGATCTCGCCGTGCCGCGCCGCCGGCTCGTCCCGTACCGGCCCAGCTTCCTGCGGCGGGCGGCCCGACGCAGCGGCAGCGTCGACGCCGTGCTCCGGCAGGCCTTCCTGCGCGGCCTCTCGGTCCGCGAGACGGCCCGGCTCGCGGAGACCCTCACCGGGGTGGCCCTGAGCCCGGCCGCGGTGAGCCGCCTCGCCCGCGAGCTCGATGCCCGGGTCGCCGCCTTCCATCGCCGGCCGATCACCTTTCCTGCCCGCTACGTGCTGCTCGACGGACTGTGGGTCTCGGTCCGCTCGTCCGGTCGGGCGGCGAAGCGGGTCGTGCTCGCCGCGTACGGGATCGACGAGCTCGGGCGGCGCGAGTTGCTCGACTACCGCCAGGCGGCCGCCGAATCGAGCGCCGAGTGGGGCCGCCTGCTCGGTTCGCTCATCGGCCGCGGCCTCGATCCGGAGACGATCGTGCTCGTCACCGCCGACGGCGCCGACGGGATCGCGGCCGCGGTCGCCGAGGCGTTCCCGGCCGCGACCCTCCAGCGCTGCTGGACCCACCGGCTCCGGAACATCCTCGAGGCCCTGCCGGTGGCCGAGCGGAAGGCGTGTCTGGCCGGACTGCGGGCCATCTACCGGGCCCGGACCCGGCGGGCGGCCGTGGCCGCCTATTGGCGCTGGGCGAGGATCTGGCGGGATCGCCATCCCGTCATCGTCCGGCGCCTCGAGCGCGACCTCGAGGCCCTCCTCGCCGTGTTCGCCCTGCCCGAGCCGATCCGGGTCAACCTGCGCACGACGAACCTCATCGAGCGCGCCTTCCGCGAACTCCGCCGACGGCTCCGGCCGATCGGCAGCCTCACCGAGCGCCGGTCAGCCGACCGGATTCTCTATGGCCAGGTGCTCCGCCTCAACGAGCTCCTCGCCAGGCGCCCGCTCCCCGCATTCACACAAGAGTCTTGACTCTACCGGTCCGCCCGTGTGAACGGGTCCGCCCGACGCTCCGTGCGCGTGCCCGGGACGATGGGCCCGGGACTCCCAGACCCCGGTTTCGGAGGTTGTCGGTCTGTTCCGGGACTGGGAGTCCCGACATGGGCGGTCGCGAGACCTCCGGGCGGCCCCAACCGGTCGCATCCGGGCCTGGCAGTCCCGGTCGCGACACCGGACCCGCGGGAGCAGGGTCTGGCAGTCCCGGTCGGGCCGGGTCGGCGGCGGACGGACCGGGCTAGGGCTTCAGCGGCGCCCGAGATTGGACCAGGCGAGCCCGAACGTGCCGGGCAGGAACCCGATCACGACGATCGAAAGCCGCGCGGCCTCCACACCGCCGGCGTCGACGATCCGTCCCAGGACCGCCGACCCAGCGGCGATCCCGAGCACGACCGCCGAGCCGATCCACGCGAACGCCTCGGTGCGGCGAGCCGGCTCGACCACCGAGGCGACGTGGGCGTTCGCCTGGATGAACGTCGGGGCGATCGACGCACCGGCGACGAATGCTGCGAACAGGAACCCGGACTGGCCCGAGAGCAGCAGGATGGGCAGGAGTCCGAAACTGTAGACGATGAGGGCCCGCGCGAAGCGGGTCCGCGCCGGCCCCTGGAAGGCGACACGGCCGATGAGGATCCCAGCGATGAGACTGGCGGCGGAGTTCACGGCGAACACGAGCGCCGTGTAGCCCGCGTCACCGAGGGCGCCCGAGCCCGAGACGAGCACGACCGTCATGCCGCCGAGCGCGACACCGAGTAGGAGCAGCTCGAGCAGGAAGACCCGGAAGTCCGGCTCCGCGTGGATCGCAGCCGACGCCGACGGGACTGCCACCGTGGCGGTCGAACGGGCCGGCGCCTGGTCACCCTGAGGGCTCGGTCCACCGTGGGCGGCAGGCTGCGGCTCGGACCTCCGGAGCGCGAGGACCGCCGCGGTCCCGACCGACCCGAGCAGCACCGCGACCGTGATCGGCAGCCACGGAGCCCCGGCTGCGGCCAGGATCGAGACCGCCGACGGGCCGACGAGGCAGTTCAGTTCGTCGCTGATGGACTCGACCGCCTGGGCGGTCTCGCGCTCGCGCACGCCCTCGAGCAGGACCGTCCACCGGGTCCGCGTCCAGGCGCCGAGACTCGGCTGGACCGCCCCAGCGACGGCCGCGAGCGGCAGGACGAGGACCGCCGGGCCGGCCAGCGCGAACAAGCTCACGAGACCGGCCCCGGCGACGACGAAGCCCGCCACGAGCACCCGACCCACCCGGCGTTGGCCGAGCCGGTCGACCCGACGCCCGAGCCACGGACCGGCCGCCGCATTCGCGAGGGTGTAGGCACCGGCGGCCGCGCCGCCGAGGCCGTACGAACCGGTGAGCTTCTCGACCGCGATGACGAGCGCGATCGGCAGCATGGACATCGGGGCGCGGCCGATCCAGCCGAACGCCACGAGTGGCCGCGCCCCTGGCGCAGCGAGGACCGACCGGTAGCTCACAGCGGGTGGAGGGCCACCTCGAGCCGGTCGTAGCCGCGGAACTGGAAGGTCGGCTTGCGGGTCGCGCCGGGCAGGATCTCGAGCATCACCTCACTGCGGAGCAGCTCGCGGATCGTCGTCTCGAGTTCGAGGCGCGCAAGCGGCGCGCCGATGCAGAAGTGGATGCCCCCGCCGAACGAGAGGTGGTTCGAGTCGCCGCGGCGGATGTCGAAGCGATCCGGATCGGCGTACCGACGCGGATCGCGGTTCGCGGCCGCGAGGACGAGGGCCACGCGAGCGCCACGCGGGATCGTCGTGTCAGCGTAGACGACGTCGTCGAGGACCCAGCGCTCGAACCACTGTAGCGGCGGGTCCCAGCGGACGATATCCTCGATCGCGTCCCGTGGATGGACCTCGCCGGCCCGGAGCTGCCGCCACGCCTCGGGGTGAGCAGCCAGCGCCGCGATACCGTTGGCGGTCGCGTTGACGACGGCCTCGTGGCCGGCCATCAGCAGGACCATCGCCGTCGAGGCGATCTGCTGGTCGGTCAGGGCCTCGCCGGCGACCCGGCAGTTGATCAGCGCGTCGAGCAGGTCCGCGCCGGGCGTGCGCCGGCGGACCGCGATGACATCGAGCAGGTAGCGGCGGAAGTCGCCGGCCGCGGCGTTCGCGGCCGCCTGCTGGGCCTCTGGCGGATCCGGTTCGTACATCCGCAGCAGGGCATCGGAGTAGGCGAGGATCGCCAGTCGATCCGCCGGCGCGACGCCGATGAGGTCGCAGATGATGCTCAGTGAGAATGCCTTCGCATACCCGCCGACGAGATCGACGGAGCCCACCTCACGTCCGGCGGCGAGCAGTTCGGCGGCGCGCGTCGTCGTCGGACCGCGAAGCGCCTCCGTCGCCCGCGGCGTGAACGCCTCGAGCACGAGCCGGCGCATCCGGGTGTGCTCGGGCGGCTCGAGGTTCAGGAGCTCCCAGCGCTCGAACGCCTGGAACTCGGTCCAGCGAGGGTCGCGCCAGGTCGGGACGCCCGGCGGCAGGTGAAGCTCCTCGGGCGTGAACCGGTGGAGGAACGAGGTCGCCAGGCGCTTGTCGCGGAAGCCCGCATGGACCTCCTGGTACCGGGTGAGGAACCACAGGTGCGACCCCTCCGGGTGCCACACGGGCGTCGCCTCCCGGACGTTCGCGTAGGCCGGGTAGGGATCGGCGACGAATGACGGGTCCGACGGGTCGATGATCGGCGGTGGCGGTGAGGAGGGCACCTCGGTCAGCCGCACGTCGGCGCGGGAGCGACGTCCCGCTCGATGAGGACCCGGAGTGCCTCGACCGCGGTGTCGATGAGCGGATCGAGCGTGAAGCCGGCCATCGAGGCCGTCACCTCCGCCTCGGTCATGTCCGGGTTGCCCACGCTCACCATGATGCCGCCCGCCCGGACGCGGGCGATCGCGGCGACGATGAAGATCGCGGCCGCCTCCATCTCCGAGCAGATCGCGCCGCCACCGATCCAGGCGGCCCAGCGCTCGAGGAGCTCGGGCGCGATGGGCATCCGGTGGGGTTCGAGCTCGCCGTAGAACGAGTCCTTCGACTGGCTGACGCCCTCGCGGGCCAGCGCCGCGGTCCGCCGGGCCGCCTCCCGCAGGGCGAGGACGACGTCGAGGTCGGCGAGGGCCGGGAACTCGATCGGCAGGTACTGACTCGTGGTGCCCTCGTCGCGGACCGCCGCCGTGATGATCGCCAGCTCGCCGGTCTGCATCCCGGGCTGCATCCCGCCGCCGGTGCCGACACGGATGAACGTGTCCGCGCCGCAGCGGATGAGTTCCTCGACGGCGATCGCCGCCGACGGACAGCCGATCCCGGTCGAGGTCACCGAGACCGGGACGCCATCGAGCGTGCCGGTCCACGTCTCGTACTCGCGGTTCTTCGCGACAAGTCGGGAACCGTCGAACCGACGGGCGATCCGCTCGCAACGACCCGGATCGCCGGGCAGCAGGACGTAGCGACCGACGTCGCCGGGGCCGAGCGCGATGTGGTGCTGGACCGCCCGTTCGCTCACGATCAGCTCGACATCAGCGCGACGCGCCTGCGCCGGCTGCCGCCCGCGCTCGATCGTCGGCGATGAGCCGACGGAGGCCAAGGATCGCCGCGTCGACGACGCGCTCGACATCACCTGCGGCCCGCTCCCCGGCCGTGGGCGGTCGGTGG
>Ga0194132_10011155_pt1 | contig 11684 bp, 8 predicted proteins | sample TA2KigOf80mmetaG_FD_148612 | JGI IMG/M metagenome (GOLD analysis project Ga0194132, IMG submission 148612) | Freshwater microbial communities from Lake Tanganyika, Tanzania - TA2015054 Kigoma Offshore 80m | ecosystem: Environmental > Aquatic > Freshwater > Lake | place: Tanzania: Lake Tanganyika... | reverse complement strand
CCGCCGCCGGGCTCGCCGGGCCGCGGGGCGAGGCCGAGGCGGGCGAGGGCGACGATCGCGGCGGGGTTGTGCCAGGTCGGCAGGTCGGCAAGCGCGTCGGCGCCGAGCAGGAACCACCAGTCGCCGCCCTCGCGCACAAGCGTGTGTAGCGTGTCGGCGGTGTAGGTAGGCCCGTCACGCTCGACCTCGACCGTGCTAACCGCAGCCCACGGCAGCGGCGCGACGGCGGCACGAACGAGCGCGACACGCACGGCGGCGGGCGTGACGGCACGCTCGGCTTTGCGCCAAGGCTCGCCGGCGGGGACGAACAGCACACGGTCGAGCCCGAGCGCGCGCCTAGCCGCAGCCCCGAACACGAGGTGGGCGAGGTGCGGCGGGTCGAAGGTGCCGCCGAGCACGCCGGTGCGCACGCCTAGCGATCTTCCCAAGTCAGCTCGACAGCGCCGATGCGCACGCGCTCGCCGGAACGCACGCCGAGGCGCTGGAGTGCGCGCGCGACGCCGAGGCGGCGCAGGCGGTCCAGCAGCTCCTGGCGCGCGTCGTCGTCCTGTAGATCGAAGGTCGCGGCCAGCCACTCCGCGGTGGGGCCGCGAACGACGGCCGTGCCGTCAAGGGCGCGCGTAGCCTCGGCGCGTGGACGGCGCACGCGTGCCTGAACCGCAGGCGGCGGTGTCTCGGCGACGAGACGGGCGCGCTCCGCCTGCAGTAGCGCGAAGGCGCGGCGAGCGAGCTCGGCAGTGCCCTCGCCAATTAGGCCGGAGACGGGCAGCGCCTCGGCGCCCACTCGAGCGAGCTGCGATTGCAGGTCGAGCACGCAGACGCGGGCCTCGGGCGTGTCGATCTTGTTTAACGCGATGAGCTGGGGTTTGCTGATGAGGCCGTGACCGAACGCGGCGAGCTCGGCGTCGATGAGCGCGCGGTCGCCGAGCGGATCGCCGCCGCTGGCGTCCAGTACGTGCACGAGCACGCGCGTGCGCTCTATGTGCCTCAGGAATTCGTGGCCGAGCCCGACGCCCGTGCTTGCACCCTCGATGAGGCCAGGCATATCGGCGGCGACGAAGCTATCGTAGCCGACTTGTACAACGCCGAGCTCCGGCTCGAGCGTGGTGAAGGGGTAGGCGGCGACCTTCGGGTGGGCAGCGGACCACGCGCGCAGCAGCGTCGACTTGCCCGCGTTAGGCAGTCCGACTAACCCGACGTCGGCGAGTAGCTTGAGCTCAATATAGAGGCGGAGCTGCTCGCCCTCGGCGCCGCGCTGAGCGAAGTGCGGCGCCTTGCGGGTGGCGGTGGCGAAGCGGCGGTTGCCCCAGCCGCTGCGGCCACCGCGCGCGATCACAACACGCTGCTCGTGCGCCGTGAGATCAGCGACCAGTTGGCGATCGCCGTTTAGCCCTTCCAGCGTAACGACAGACCCGACAGGCAGGCGCAGCTCGAGTGAAACGCCGGCGCCGCCACGCCGCTGGTTCGGGCCGCCTCGGCCACCGTTCGCAGCGGCGCGCCGCTCACCGTCGCGGTAGCCTCGCAACGTGGACAACGCACGATCCGCGACAAGCACAACATCGCCACCGCGACCACCGTCCCCACCGTCAGGACCGCCACGAGATACAAAGCGTTCGCGGCGAAACGAGACAGCACCATCCCCGCCACGGCCCGCAGCAACCTCGAGCTGCAACTGGTCGATCATTTATCCCCACAATTACAATTCGTTTGAATTGGCGTCCCCAGATATGACTGGGTGCAGTCACTAGTATTTATCGTAGTCGTCGAGGCGTGGATAGAGCGGACAGACATGTGAGTGAAGGCAATTCGCGGATCGGAGTTGTGGACACCGTAGGCTTGCCTGTGGACAGAGGCTGGTTTGGTAAATGAACAAGCAAGTTACTAATTACGACCAACTGAGTTGTCCGCGTCCGCGTCGCAGTTGTTGGCGATTGACCACGAGCTATCCACGTTGCTACGAACGCGCACGAAGACGCGTAGGCGGGTGCATGCATTGCAGGCGCGCGGCCCATGCGGTGTGTCAGGCGACGAGGCGCGCTCGCTCGATGAGCTCGCGGAGATTGGCGACGTCGCGCTTGGTGTCAGGGTCGATGACCAGCAAACGCTGCATCTTGCTCCAGCCGTGGTGGACGGTGGAGTGGTCGCGGCCGCCGAGGACGTTGCCGATCTCGACGAGCGAGCGCTGCGCGAGCTCGCGCATGAGGTACATCGCGAGTTGGCGTGGGTAGGCAACGCGCTTCTCGCGGCTCTGCGAGAGCAAGCCCGGGCGAGCGATGTCGAAGTAGCGGCAGACGACCGCGATGATGAGGTCTGGGGTGGGTGGGAGACGCGGCTCGTCCGGCTGGAGCGAGGCAAGTGCGGCCTGCACGAGGTCGGCATTGAGCGGGTCGCCGCTCAGGCGCTGGTAGGCAAGGACGCGGGTCAGCGAGCCCTCGAGCTCGCGGATGTTGTTGGTGAAGCGGGTGGCGATAGCGTGGACGACCTCGTCTGGTACGCGAGCGTGCTGCTCTTCGGCCTTGGCGCGCAAGATGGCGACGCGCGTTTCGATGTCGGGGGGCTGGATGTCGGCGATCAGGCCCCACTCGAAGCGGGTACGCAGGCGCTCTTCTAGCTGCGGGATGAGCGACGGGCTCTTGTCGGACGTGATGACGATTTGGCGCCCGTCCTCGTGCAGCTCGTTGAAGGTGTGGAAGAACTCCTGCTGGGTTTGCTCCTTGCCGGCGATGAACTGGATGTCGTCGATGAGCAGCACGTCGGCCGAGCGGTAGCGCCGGCGGAAGTCCTCCTGCTTGCGCTGCTGGATGGCGGTGATGAGCTGGTTGGTAAACTGCTCGGCGGATAGGTAGATGACGCTGAGGCCAGCGTCGCTGGCCTGGTGACCGATCGCCTGGAGCAGGTGCGTCTTGCCGAGCCCGACGCCGCCGTAAAGGAAAAGCGGGTTGTATAGCCGGCCCGGGGCGCTGGCGACGCCCTCCGAGGCGGCGAAGGCGAGGCGATTCGAGGGGCCGACGATGAAGTGGTCGAAGGTGTAGTGCCCGCGGAGGCGCGGGCGAGCGGCGGCCGTCTCCTGCTCGCCCTCGATGCCGCGCAGGGCGGGGCCGCTCTCGGCGGAGCGTAGGGGCTCGAAGCGCACGTCCAGCGGTTCTTGTGCGAGTTCCGTGAGGGTGCGCACGATGAGGGGGCGCAGCCGCTTCTGCAGCCACTCTGTGATGAACTCGGAGCGCGTGCCGACTACGAGGAAGTGGTCGGAGCGGCGCAGGCCCTCGGTGCCGGCGAGCCAGGTCTCGTAGTTCTGGGGCGAGACGAGCTGGGCGAGTTGGCGGAGCGCCTGCTGCCAGAGCTCGGGCGCGGCGTCGGCGGCCGAGCCCACGGCCGGTTGACTGCTTGGCAAGCGGATGCCCCTCCAGCGGGGAGAGCGCCGACGGGACGGCAGTACGATCGTACGCCGCCGCGGAGGTAATCCCTCAACGGCGCTGCACAATCAGTTGGCAGTTAGCCGGGCCGTGACGCTTGACGCGGACACCGCGCCCAAGTGCCCCCGGTGGAGGCTCGGAGCGGCGCCCAAGGTTGGAATGCTTCCTTGCTACCCGCCCGCCTGGCTGCCGCTGCCCCCGCTGCTGCCAGCCGACGAACGACTGGTGGCGAAGCATAGCAGCGGGCGATCGGCCGGAGCAAGGAGCTTATGTGGAGTCTACTGCGATGTTCGTCCAGTTGTAACGTTCGGCGGGCCGAATACGTCGCCGCGCTATACTCGGCGCGCATGTGACGCTATCAGGCGCCATGATAACTGTGCAACAAGGTGCACGAGAACGGTGCGGAACGAGACGCATGGCGGGGCGCGCGTTGTTGTTCGCGATCGATATCGGTAACACGAGTATCGCCGCCGGCGTGTACGACGGTGACACGCTGGTCGCGACGATGCGCATCGCGACGGACCAGGAAAACCTGCCGGACGAGTACGGCATGCTGCTGCTGTCGCTGCTGCAGTCGCGCGCGATCGATCCGCGCGCGATCACGGCCGTGGCGCTGTCGTCGACGGTGCCGACGCTAGTGCCGACGTTCGTCGAGGTGGCGCGTATCTACTTTCACGTTGACGCGCTGGTGGTGGGCACGGGCGTGCGCACGGGCGTGCGCGTGCGCGTCGACAATCCGCGCGAGGTAGGCGCGGATCGCATCTTGCACGCGGTGGCAGCGCTGGCGAAGTACCCGCCGCCGATCATCGTGGTCGACATCGGCACTGCGCTCGTGTTCGACATCGTGTCGCGCGAGGGCGACTACCTCGGTGGCGCGATCGCACCGGGCATCGGGATCGCCTCGCAGGCGCTATTCGCGCGCGCTGCGATGCTGCGGCGCGTGAGCATCGAGCGGCCGGATCACGTGATCGGGCGCAACACGGTGCATGCGATGCAGTCCGGCATCTTCTACGGGTACGTGGAGATGGTGCAGGGGATGGTGCGGCGCTTCAAAGCCGAGATCGGCGAGGATGCGACGGTGATCGCCACCGGTGGCTACGCGTCGGTCCTGGCGTCCGAGGTCGACAGCTTCGACGCCGTCGAGGAGCAGCTGAACCTCGAAGGGCTGCGCCGGGTGTGGGAGGCGAACCGATGAATGGATCGCTGGACGGGCGGACGGTGGTGCTGGGGGTGAGCGGGTCGATCGCCTCGTACAAGGCGGCCGACATCGCGAGCCGGTTGGTGCAGACGGGTGCGCGGGTGGAGGTGGCGCTGACGCGCGCGGCCGCGGAGTTTATCACGCCGCTCACGTTTCGCGCCCTGACCGGGCGCTCGCCGTACGTCGACATATTTCGCGACGGCGCGGAGGGTGAGGCGCACGTGGAGCTGGCGCGGCGCGCGGAGCTGCTGCTCGTCGCGCCAGCGAGCGCATCGACGCTTGCGCGGCTCGCGCACGGGCTCGCGGACGACGCGCTGTCGCTGACGGCGCTGGCGACGGCGGCGCCGGTGCTGGTGGCGCCGGCGATGGACAGCCAGATGTGGGAGCACGCTGCGACCCAGGCGAACCGCGCGCTGCTGGCCGAGCGCGGCGTGCAGTTCCTGGGGCCCGTGAGCGGGCGGCTGGCGTCCGGGCGGACGGGCGCGGGGCGCATGCTGGAGCCTGCGGCGATCGTCGACCTGGTGCGCGCGCGCCTCGGACGCGAACATGGCGACCTCGCCGGGCGGGTGATCGTGGTGAGCGCAGGAGGCACCCGCGAGGCGATCGATCCGGTGCGTTTCGTAGGCAATCATTCCAGCGGAAAAATGGGCTACGCAATCGCCGAAGCTGCGCGCGATCGGGGCGCCTCGGTGGTGCTGATCTCGTCGGCGGCGCTGGCGGTGCCGGGCGGCGTGCGGCTGGTGGCGGTGGAATCGGCGCGCGACATGTTGGCGGCGGTGCAGGCGGAATGCGCTCAAGCAGATGCGCTGATCATGGCGGCGGCGGTCGCCGACTACCGGCCCGCCGAGGTGGCCGCGCGCAAGATCAAGCGCGCGGGGTTCGACGCGCGGAGCGTGGACCTGGTGCAGAACCCGGACATCGTCGCCACGGTGCAGGGTGATTTCGTGAAGGTGGCGTTCGCCGCGGAGACGGACGACTTGCTGGCCAACGCGCGCAAGAAGCTCGTGGCCAAGGGCGCGCACCTGATGGTGGCGAACGACGTAACGGCCACGGACGCCGGCTTCGGCGTCGACACCAACCGCGTGACGATCCTCGACACCGACGGCGGCGTCGACGAGCTGCCGCTGCTCTCGAAGTACGAGGTGGGGCAGCGGCTGCTGGACCGGGTGGTGTCGCTGCTCGGGGCGCGAGGGTAGTCGGGCGGAGCTGCCGCCCGCGGTGTAGTCGACGGCCCTCCGGGCCGGGGGGACCCGCCCCTCGCGCTCCCCGACCGGAACGGCCGCGTTGTACGGGCGGTGCGTCGACGGGCGCCGGGGGGTCGAGGACTGGGGGTCTGGGGACTCACCCGCCCTGGTGCCGGAGGCTGCGCTCCGGGCTCGGGGCCCGGATCCCAGATCGGGCTGCGGCCAGGCTCGCGTTGACGGCGAGGCCGGAGGGTCGAGGAGCGCTGGCCGGCGGCTTACGCGCGCGGATGCCGCTCGGGGTGGGCGGCTCGGGGCGACGCGTTACGCGCGAGCGTTCGCGCGCGCGAGCGCGAGATGCACAAGCGTGCGCACGGGGGCGCCGGAGTTGCCCTTCACGAGCACGCCGGTCTCGCGGTCGGAGTCCATGACGCCGGCGATATCGAGGTGCGCCCACGGCGTGTCGCCGGCGAAGCGCTCCAAGAACTTCGCGGCGGTGATGGAGCCGGCCGGGGCGCCGCCCGTGTTCTTCATATCGGCGACGTCGGACTTGATCATCTCCCCGTATTCGGGGTCGAGCGGCATGCGCCAGAGGCGCTCGCCGGAGGCAGCGGAGGCGCGCTCGAGGTCCTGGTACAGGCGGTCGTTGTTCGCGAAGGTGCCGATGCGCACGTTGCCGAGCGAGACGGACATCGCGCCGGTGAGCGTGGCGACGTCGACGAGCGCGGTGCAGCCCTGGCTGCGCGCGTAGGCGAGGCCGTCGGCGAGCACGAGGCGGCCCTCGGCGTCCGTGTTCAGCACCTCGATGGACTGGCCGTCCATGGCGTAGACGACGTCGCCGGGCTTGGTGGCGCTGCCGGAGGGCATGTTCTCGGTGCAGGGGGCGATCGCTAGCACGTTGACGGCGGGGGCGAACGCGGCGATGGCCTGCATGGCGCCGATGACCGAGGCTGCGCCCGTCATGTCGCCCTTCATGCGCTCCATGCCGGCGCCCGGCTTGATGGAGATGCCGCCCGTGTCGAACGTGATGCCCTTGCCGATGAGGCCGAGCGGGCGTGTTCGGCCGCCGCCGTGGTAGCGGAGCACGATGAACTTCGGCGGCTGCACGGAGCCGTTGGCGACCGAGAGGTAGGAGCCCATGCCGAGGCGCTCGGCCTCGGCGCGCTCGATGATCGTGCACTCGAGGCCGCCGGCGGAGGCGAGCGCCTGTGCGCGCTCGGCGAGAATCGTCGGCGTCATCAGGTTCGCGGGCTCGTTCGCGAGGTCGCGCGCCAGGTTCGTGGCCTCGGCGAGCACGCGCCCGACCTCGACGCCGCGGCGCACGGCCGCGAGCTTGCGCGGCGCGGGCTCGACGAGCGTGAGTGCGCTGACCGTGCCGCGCGGGCGGTCCTCGGCGCGGGTGTGGTGGCGGTCGAAGCGGTAGAGGCCGAGTGCGAAGCCTTCGGTGAGCGCGCGGGCGGCGTCCTCGGGGTCGAGGCGGTCGGTCGCGGCCTCCGTGCTCAGCGCGACGCGGCCGGCGTCGAGGCCGCGCAGGGCGCGTGAGAGGTTGCCGGCCTGGCGGCGTAGCTGGTCGACGGTGCGCGGGTCCTTGCCCGTGCCGTGCACGACGACGCGCTTGGCGGGCACGCGCCCGGCGGCGGGCAGCGCCACGACCTCCCCGGCGCGGCCGGTGATCAGCCTGTTGCGGAGCATGGCGGCGAGCGCGCCGCGGAGCGTCCTGTCGACCTGTGCCGCGGCGCCGGTGAGCCTGCGCGCGCCCTCGGCGAGCTCGACGACGAGGCAGTCGGCGGGCTGCTGCGCGAGGCTGCCGCCTGCGGCCTGCACGTCGAGCGGGTCCATGGAGCGCTCCGTTCTTCGTCCCTTACTCGGCCCGAGCCGGGCTGGGCGCGAGCATAGGCCGAGCCCGGTGGCCCGGCAACGCCGCGCGGAGGGCGCGCGGTACACTGTTGACTCCATGCCGGAGGCCACTTCGAGGACGGCGGTCCCGCGGCGCGCGCGGGCGCGGGCGTTCGCCGCCGCGGTCGTCGCCGCGACGAGCCTGCAGCGGCGCGGCGGCTCGTGGTGGGACGCGTCGGAGTTCACGCTCGCCGCGCTCGGCTTCTTGCTCTACTTCCTCGTGCGGGGGGCCGTCGTGGACCGGGCGGACGAGGCGTTCGCGAACGCGCGGGCGATCTTCGACATAGAGCGCGCACTCGGGCTGTTCGTCGAGGCCGACGTGCAACGCTGGGTGCTGGGCAACGAGCTGTGGTGGCGCACGGCGAACTTCGTCTATTTCTGGTGCGACTTCCCGCTCATCGTCGGCGTGGGGGTCGTGATGCTGTTCACGCGGCGCGACTGCTACACGTTCCTGCGCGACGCGTGCCTGATCTCCGGGGGCATCGCGCTCGTGATGTACGTGACGGTGCCGGTGGCGCCGCCGCGCCTGCTGCCGGAGCTGGGCATCGTCGACACGCTGGAGCAGTTCGCACACCTGTCCTACCAGGCGCAGTCGATGCAGTCGTTCGTGAATCCGTACGCGGCGCTCCCGTCGCTGCACGTGGGCTGGGCGCTGCTGCTGGTGGTGGCGGTGTGGCGCGCGACGTCGAGCGGGGCGGCTCGCGGCGGCGGGCTGGTGGTGCTTGTGCTGCAGTCGGTGGCGGTGGTGGCGACAGGCAACCACTTCGTGGTCGACGGCATCGCCGGGCTCGTGGTCTGCCTGGTCGCGTGGTGGGCGGCGCTGTGGCTGCAGCGGAGGGGCTACCCCTGGCTGCGAGGGCGCCTAGCGGCGTGGGCGGCGGTACCGGTCGACGCGTGAGCGGGGGCGCGCATTGCTCGGGCGTGGGGGCTGTGCTAGCGTACGGAGCACGCTCAACGGTTCGCGGCGAAGCACGACGAAGTGGGCGCGCGGCCAGATGCGAAGCACGGCGTTGTTCGGAAGGCGTCGTGCGGACGCGCAGTCGGCCGCCCGGGCGTGTGGGAGCTTGAGCAGCAGCGGTTTACGTTTGGTGTTTCCTGGAGTGACGGACCACGGCGGTGGAGCCGCCGGCCGGTCCGGCTGAGACACGGATGCAGACGACAGTACGTAAGAGCGAAATCATCGCCGAGTATGCGCGGTTCCCGGGCGACACCGGTTCGCCCGAGGTGCAGGTTGCGCTGCTCACGGACCGCATCCGCACTCTCACCGACCACTTGCGGCAGCACCGGCACGACTTCGACACGCGTCGAGGACTACTCATGCTGGTCGGGCAGCGCCGGCGGCAGTTGCGGTACCTGAGCCGCACGGACGTGGACCGGTACCACTCGCTGCTCACGCAGCTGGGACTTCGCCGCTAGACCCGCGGGCCATCCCGCGAGGCGCCCGGGGCCGTGCGAGTGCCCGGGGGCCGACATCGTCAGGACTGACGTCTGACTGATCGCTCGATCGCAGATCCAGCATTTGCGCCGACCAGCGCAGCCGCGCGTGCGCCGCATCGCGACTCTCGCCGTCGCGCGCCCAGCATCCGAGCCGCGCTGCGGCCCGGCGCCACGCCCGCAGGCGCGGCGAGGAAGGCCAGGTGTCCTTGAATATCCAGCCCCGCACGTTCACCCGCGAGATCGAAGGCGTGCCCTTCGAGGTCGGCACGGGCCTGCTCGCGCTCAACGCGGACGCCGCCTGCACGCTCCGCTACGGTGAGACGGTGGTGCTCGCTACCGTCTGCGACGGCGATCCGCGTGCCGGCATCGACTTCTTCCCGCTCACTGTTGACTTCGAGGAGCGGATGTACGCGATCGGCAAGATTCCGGGCTCATTCTTCCGCCGCGAGGGGCGGCCGGGCAACGAGGCGACGCTCGCGGCGCGCATGACGGACCGGCCGATCCGCCCGCTGTTCCCCAAGGGCTACCGTCGCGAGGTGCAGGTGGTGCTCACGCTGCTCTCCTCCGACCGCTTGAACCCGGCGGACGTACTGGGAACCACCGGCGCGTCGCTGGTGCTGGGGATGTCGCAGATCCCGTTCAACGGGCCGGTCTCCTCCGTGCGCGTGGCGCGCGTCGAGGGACAGTGGAAGGCCTTTCCCACCTACGAGGAGCTTGACGAGTCCGACCTCGACCTGGTCGTCGCGGGCACGGAGCACTCAGTGGTGATGGTAGAGGCGGGTGCCTCAGGCGTGCTTGAGGCCGATGTGCTGGAGGCGCTCGAGTACGCGCAGGGCGTGATCGCGAAGCTGAACGCGCTGCAGCGGGAGGTGTTCGCGGCGCTGAGCCAGCCGAAGCTCGCGTTCGACCCCCCGGCGGCGCCCGACGAGGCGCTGGCCGCACGCGTGCGCGACATCCTGGCGGCGCGCGAGCAGCAGATGCTCGATGCGGTGCGCGAGGAGGGGTCACGGGGCATCGACACGCTGGCGGCCGAGGTGCTGGCGGCGCTCGTCGACGAGACGGCCGACCGGCGCGCTGTGCTGCCGATCATCGAGAGCGTGATCAAGCCTTTCGTGCGCCGGCGCATGCTGGAGCAGGGGCTGCGCCCGGATGGCCGCGCGCACGACGAGCTGCGCGAGCTGAGCTCGATGGTGGGGCTGCTGCCGCGCACACACGGCTCCGGGTTGTTTCGGCGCGGGCAGACGCAGGTGTTGACTGCGGCGACGCTCGGCCCGCTGGCGGACCGCCAGCGACTGGACTCGATCGCCCCGGTGCAGTTCAAGCGCTACATGCACCACTACAACTTCCCGCCGTTCTCGGTGGGCGAGGCGCGGCCGTTGCGCGGCGCGGGGCGGCGCGAGATCGGCCACGGCCTGCTCGCGGAGCGCGCGCTGCTGCCGGTGTTGCCGAGCGCCGAGGACTTCCCATACGCGATCCGCTGTGTGTCGGACGTGCTGATGTCGAACGGGTCGAGCTCGATGGCGTCGGTGTGCGGGTCGACGCTGGCGTTGATGGACGCGGGCGTGCCGATCAGCGCGCCGGTCGGCGGCATCGCGATGGGGCTCGTCACCGCCGAGGGCAGCGACGAGTACCGTGTGCTGACGGACATCGCCGGCATCGAGGACGCCTACGGCGACATGGACTTCAAGGTGGCGGGCACGGCCGAGGGCATCACGGCGGTGCAGATGGACATCAAGCTGCAGCGGCTGCCGGCCGGGCTGTTCACGGCGGCGCTGGAGGCGGCACGGGTCGCGCGGCTCAAGGTGCTTGCCTCGATGGCGGAGGCGATCGCGGCGCCGCGCGATGAGTTGTCGCCGTACGCGCCGCGCACCGAGATCATTAAGATCGATCGCCAGAAGATCGGCGCGGTGATTGGGCCAGGTGGGCGCATTATCCGCGGCATGGTGGAGGAGACCGGCGCGACGATCGACGTCGAGGACGACGGGACGATCCGCATCGGGGGCGCGGACCCGGAGGGCGTGCGGCGCGCGATCGAGATGATCCGCGGGCTGACGCGTGAGGTGCAGGTCGGCGAACAGTACGAGGGTCCGGTGACTCGGATCATGACGTTCGGCGCGTTTGTGGAGCTGCTGCCGGGCAAGGAGGGGCTGGTCCACATCTCCGAGCTTGCGCTGGAGCGGGTGAACCGCGTCGAGGACGTGGTGAACCTGGGCGACCGCGTGCGGGTGCTGGTGACCGAGATCGACAACCTCGGGCGCGTGAATTTGTCGCGGCGGGCGCTGCTCGACGACGAGAAGGGCGGCGGCGACGGGAACGGCGCGACGCCGGTCGACATCGACGAGGAGGAGTTCGACGAGGACGCGATCCCGCGGCGGCCCGCGCCGGGTACTACGCCCAGGCCGATGGCGGCGGGGACGGGTGGGCCGCGTCCGGGCGGCCGTGGCTTCGGTGGCCGCGGACGCGGTGGGTCGAACGGCGGCGGGGGTGGTCGCGGGCCCGGCGGTGGCGGTGGCGGTTACGGGCGACGCCCGGCCGACGGCAGCCAGCAGGGCGGCCAGG
>Ga0194132_10011154_pt1 | contig 11685 bp, 8 predicted proteins | sample TA2KigOf80mmetaG_FD_148612 | JGI IMG/M metagenome (GOLD analysis project Ga0194132, IMG submission 148612) | Freshwater microbial communities from Lake Tanganyika, Tanzania - TA2015054 Kigoma Offshore 80m | ecosystem: Environmental > Aquatic > Freshwater > Lake | place: Tanzania: Lake Tanganyika... | reverse complement strand
AATGGCGACCTCCTTGCCGTCCATGCTGGGTGCGCCGGCTCCGGGCGGGCCCCCGCGCGGCGGGCCTTTGCCGCCGGCCCCCTCGCCCGCGGCCCCGACCAGTACCGTCACCTTGTACTGACCGGCTGGGATGCCCGCGTTCGCCTTGCCGGGCACGTTGAAGGTCGAGTCCTCGCCGTTAACGGTCGCGTAGTAGAATGCGTCCTCACCGGCGGGCACCTCGCCGGTCCGAGCGAACTTCACCCGGATGCCGGGGTCGCCCGGCGGGAGCGGCTGGTTGCCGGGGCGAGCGGGCTTGAAGGCCGCACCGTCCTTCGCCACCAGTTTGCCCCTCACCGGATACGTCTTGGCGGCGGGCGCGCCGCACCCGTGTGCGAGGAGCGCGAGCGCGAGGGACGAAACAAGGGCGGCGCGCGGCATGAGGAGCCTCCGGGAACGAAAGCGCGCCCCGCGGGGCGGGGCGCGCGTGGACGGCACGGGCCGCCGTTAGTAGTTGCTGGACGGGACCGGTTGCCCGTCGTTGCGCGAGCCGAGCAGCGCGAACGTATTCGCATTTACACTGTAGCTGATGTGCTTCACCGACCCGTCGCCGAATAGGAAGTTCGCGCCGGTCGGGTGCGACGACCCGAACCTGTTGTCGGAGTACCCCCGCCCCCAGTTCACGTCGCGGGCCGGCGTGATCTGCGTGCCGCGGACGACGTCCCAGTCCCATCCGGACGAGTACCCCTCGTTGTCGTCGGACTGATACGAGCCCATCCGGCCTGAGTCGAGTTGTTTTTCACCGACGTAGATGGTGTTCGACAGCCCGTCGGGGATCGCCGCGTTCATCTCGATGGTCTGCGGCGCCCACGAAGCGTTCTGCACGACCGCGCCGTTGTTCCCGTTCGTGCCGAAGCACCCGGCGTAGTCGGTGGCCCCGTGCCCGTAGGTGCCCCCCGGCCCGTACCACGCGCCCGTGGCCGGCAGTGTCATGGTGGTGCGCCGCGCCGGGCACCCGAACGTCTTGATGCCAGAGCTGATCGCGATGATCTGGGCTTGGGCCACCGACGTCGCCCCGCCGCCCTTCCAAACGTTGTCCTGCTCGATGAACGGCAACACCTGAAAACCCCATCCGGCGTACTGGCCCCGACCGATGGCGGGCTGGCCGACGGCTGTGGACGTCGGCGGCTGGCCCCAGTGCTCGCCCCCGTGGGGCAGGTGGCCGTAGGAGTCGTTGTGCGAGTGGAACGCGATGCCCAGTTGCTTCAGGTTGTTGCTGCACGTCATGCGCCCGGCCGCCTCGCGGACCTTTTGCACCGCCGGCAACAACAGGCCGATCAGGATCGCGATAATCGCGATCACAACTAACAGCTCGATGAGCGTGAACGCACGCCGCGAGCGCGGAGAGAGAAGCATGAGACGCACCTCGGACGACGGAAATGAGAGCGAATGAAGACCGTTCATTTGAACATACCCCGGCGCGCGGCGCGAAGCAAGCTCGCGCCGCCACTTTCGTGCGCGCCTTCGGTTCGTGGCCCCCTCCCTCGTTACTTGCGCTGCATCGCCTTGCCGTAGGCTTCGAGTTGCTTGAAGTCGGCGCGCCACGTCGTGTACATGAACCCGGTGACGCCGGGCACGCCCTTCGCGGCCGTGTCCCACACGGTGAAGCCCTGCAAGCCCGGGGCGTCGTAGAACCCGGCGATCACCTGCTTGTGCCCGCGGTCGGCGAAGAACTTGAGGCTCTCGGTTTTGCCCTGATTCCAGTTCGCGATCACCACGTCCTTCGGCACGCCCTCCCACGAACCCTTCCACGAGCCGTTCACGAGGTAGAACTTGTCCACCGCGTTGTGGTGTGGGTCAAACATGTCCGACCAGACCGCGATCCGCGCCTTCGGGCTGGCGGCGCGGACGATCTCGGTGCAGCGCGTGATGTTCGCAGCGAGCCGCTCGCCCGGCGTCTTCTTCGACGCTTCCGCTTCCGCGCACCAGCCGGTTACGCGAATCTCGTCGTGCGACAGGAACCACGTCTTCGGCGCGAACAGCTTGTTCACGCGCGCCACTTGGTCCGTCAGAATCTCGTACACTTTCGGGTCGGACAGGCTGCACGCAACCTGTGAGCCGTAGATGACGACGGGGTGATACCAACTCACGCGCAGCTTCTCGCCGTTCTTGATGCGCGAGTTCGCCGTGAGTTTGATCTGCGCCCCGGCGTGGCCGAACGTGAAGTCGCCGAGCTTCGCGTCTTTGACCGGCTCGAAGTCCTTGCCCTCGTCGTAGACGGTCGCGCCGTCCGCGCTCGCCACCACGAACGGGCACGCCTTCCGGCGCAGCACGTTCACGAGGCTCATCTCTTCCAGCTTGAAGTCGTCCAACCAGAGCGTGCCCTTCAGCCCGCCCCACACGCCGAGGAACAGCGTCACATCAGTGTTGTCGAGCGTGTTGAACACTACCTCGAACGGCATCCAGTCCTGATCGGCCTTCGCGTGGGCGTTGTGGAACGTCAGCGCGCGGCCGTTCGCCGACATCGCCAGAAAGCGGAAGTCGCCGTTCGGCTTGAACGCCTTCGTCTTGGCCTTCGCCGACAGCCGGTAGCACGCCCACGGCCGCAGCGTCGTCTTGAGCGACACGCGACAGTTCTTGTCCGTGTCCTGCATCCGCAGCGATTGTTTGCCGCTGGCGAACACCTCGCGGTCCGCGAAGGTCGCAACCCCGACGGAGTCTTGGTAGCCGTAGCCGGCGAACTTGTGGTTGGTGGCGTCCTCGAACCCGCCGTTGCGGAGTGCGGCGTGCGGTTCCGGCACCGCGACGCCGTTCTTCACGGTGAACGGCGCGTCCTTGACCGGCACGCCCTCGGCGAGGTTGGGGTCGTGCGCGAGGATGCCCGAACTGTACCCGAACCCGCCCAGCGCCGGGACGATCTCCATGTTCGCCGCTGCCGCGGCCTTCTTCACCTTTTCGGCGTTGGTGAAGTAGTGCTTGGGGACGCGCTCGAGAATGTTGAGCTTGTAGTCGGCGAGCACAATCGCGGTGTACCCGGCCTTCGCCGCCCGGCCGATGAGCGCAACCAGATCGTCGGCGCTCTTCTCGACCTGCAAATTGGTCTGCACGTACAGCCAGCGATCCTGATAGGTGGGCGCGTCGGCGGCGCGCGATGTGGACGGGGTGAGCAGGACAACGGCCGCGAGGAGTGTGACGCGCATGGGGGTGCCATGCGGTCACGCACGGCCCTACTTCTTGTCCTTGGGGAGCGGTTCGTGGTTCGTTGTATAGCGCTCGACCCCGTAGTGCTTCGCGAACCAGTCGATGGACTGCGGCGGGCCTTTCAGCAGGTACTTGCCCGACCGCGCGGAATCAGGCTGGCGCAAGATGCGCAGTTGAAGGAAATAGAGGTTGGCTTTGTGGATGGAATCGCAGTCGATGACGTGTAGCTCTAATACCGTCTTGCATTGAAGGTTTATTATTCCATCCGGGCCGCCCAGCGGAATCCGACTGCTCCCTTGACGGTGCCCGGGTCGCTCGCCGGGTAGCGGCACCGTCGCCGGATCACCCGCCGCAGTTCGCCCAGGCGGTCGTAGGTCTCGTTCACCACGCGTCCTGTGCAAGAACTCTGACTCAGGGCAACTGCAGCGGTTTGTAGGGGTTGATCGAAGTCGGTCGCTCGCGCGATTGTCTCAACAACGGGTGGTGCGCGCCCGGCAGCGCGAGCCGCGACCGGGCATCGTCCGCGCGGCGCGCACCGGTTCGGTTCACCGAAGGCGGTGACAGCGAGTTGTCACTGGGTTGTGAGGAGCGAAGCGAGAAGTACGGTCAGGCCGCGGCGCGGTAATAGTGCTTGAGTAGCCCGCCGAGGCGCTCGCGGCACTGCACATCGCCGGTCGGGAACTTCAGGATCGGCGGCTCGCTGGCGTCGTCGGCCACGGCCTCCTGGTGAAGGAGATCACGATTCCGTGCCTCCTGCGTCTGGCGCGACCGGTCCCAGGGATTCTACTAGGGGTGAAAGTGTTCGAGCCGGCGTGCCGTGAGTACGGGGTATCAACTGATGCGCGTGCTCGGACCGACCAAGTGGTTAATCCTCTTCGCAATCGGCCTCTCGCTGTCGTGGGTAGAGGTCCCAGCCGTACGCGTCGGGGCCGTGGAGACGAAGCCCTCGGCCGACAACCCCACAAAGGACCCCTTCGCGCAGCAGGTCCGCCCGGTACTCGCAAAGTACTGCTTCTCCTGCCACGGGGAGAAGAAGAAGGCCGCCAAACTCGACCTGGCTTCCTTCGCCGCCGCCAAGCCGCAGGACTGGAAGCACATCTGGGAGCGGGTGCGCGGTCGGCAGATGCCTCCAGCGGATCAGCCGCAGCCGACCGCCGCCGAGCGGGAACTGCTCCTCAGCTGGATCGAGGGTAAGTTCGCGGGGCACACGCTCGACGGCCGGCCCGACCCCGGGCCACTGCCCCCGCGCCGGCTGAACTTGCGCGAGCACATGAACACCTTCCGCGACCTCGCGTTCGCCAAGGACTCCGGCCGCCCGCGCCGCACCTCCTATACCAATAAGCCGGACGGGAGCGTCAACATCTACCAGGCGGTGATCCCGCCGGCCGAGCACCCGTGCGCGTTCGTCGCGCGGCACCTGCCGCAGGACACCACCGACGGCAGGTTCGACACCATCGGGGACAACCTGTCCGTCCCGCCGTTCCTTGTCGAGAAGTACCTCCGCTGCTCCAAGACCCTTCTCGACGACGTGCTGAACGCCAAGCCGAGCGTCGCGCGAGAATGGCCTCTGTTCACGAGTGTGGCGCGGCTGCGCGATGGCCCGCTCCCGAAGGACCAGACGCAGCGGCAGGCGGTCGCCGCGTACCTGAAGGACTTCGCATCGCGCGCGTTCCGCCGCCCGGTCACGGCCGAGGAGGTGAAGAAGTACGTCCGTCTCTACGACACTGCGTTGGAGCGCGGTGACGACTTCGACAGCGCAATCCGCCTGCCGCTACAGGCGATACTCACGTCCCCGCGGTTTGTGTTGCTGTGGGCGGACACGCCCGCGGGCGGGCGCGGGAAGGACGCCGGACCCGTGCACGCGCTGGACGACTACGAGCTGGCCGCCCGGCTCTCCTACTTCCTGTGGAGCAGCATCCCGGATCGCGAGTTGCTCCAGGCAGCGCAGCAGGGGAAGTTGCGCGACCCGGAAGGGCTCGAACTCCAGACGCGGCGGATGCTGCGCGACCTGCGGGTGCTTGACGGGTTCCTCGCGGGCTTCCTCTGCCAGTGGCTGCAACTCGACAAGCTCGACCGTGCAACCCCGGACGCCGAGCGGTACGCGCCGTACTTCCAGCACAACCTCGGCGAGTTGATGCGGTCCGAGTTGCTGCTGTTCATCGACGCGATCCTGGTCGAGGACCGCAGCATCCTAGAGTTCATCGACGCCGACTGGGGGTTCCTCTGCTACCCGCTGGCGCAGCACTACGGGATCGACCCGTTCCCCGGGAAGAAGCAGGCTGCGAACGTCCCGCCGGCGTGGTACCGGGTCAAGTTCGCGGACAGGACGCGCGGCGGCGCGCTGACCTCCGGGAAGGTGCTCACCGGCACGTCCCACCCGCTGCGCACCAGCCCGGTCCACCGCGGCAAGTGGGTGCTGGAGACCGTGCTCGGCACCCCGCCGCCCCCGCCGCCCCCGGACGTGGACAACGTGCTGAAGGACGAGAAGGTGGACGGGAAGCGGCTCACCGTGCCGCAACTGATGGCCCGGCACCGCAACAACGCGGCATGCTCGTCGTGCCACCAGATGATCGACCCGCTCGGGCTGGCGTTCGAGAACTTCGACCCGGTCGGGCGCTGGCGCGACCGCGACGAGGACCAGCCGATCGACGCCCGCGGCGCGCTCAGCGACGGTCGGAAGTTCGACGGCGTGGCGGAGTTCAAGACGGCGCTGATGGCGCGCAAGGACGAGTTCACCCGCAACTTCGTGGAGCAGATGCTGGCGTACGCTCTGGGCCGGCGGTTAGAGTTCTATGACGTGGCGACGGTCAAGCAGATCACGCGCGCGGTCGCCGCGGACGACTACAAGCTGTCGCGCGTCGTCGTGGAGATCGTGAAGTGCTACCCGTTCCGCAACCGCCGCACCGAGAGCGCGGGGCCGAAGGAGGACAAGCCGTGACGAAGGGTCGGCACGTCTCGCGGCGAACGGTACTCCGCGGTCTGGGCGCGGCGATCGCGCTCCCGTGGCTGGAGGCAATGACCCCGCGCGCATCGGCCGCGGCTCCTGTCGCGAAGCCGCCGCTCCGCAACGTCTTCCTGTACCACCCGCTCGGCGCGGAGACGACCGCCTGGAAGGGCGTGACCGGCGCCGGGAGGGACATGAAGCTCACGCCCACGCTCGAACCGCTGGAGCCGGTCAAGGAGGAGTTGCTCGTTCTCGACGGGCTCAACGGGCGGCCGCACCCGGCGTCCGGGCACAACCGCTCGGCCTGCCTGTGGCTCAGCAGTGCCCCAGCCGGCAAGCTCGACTCTTGGGGCGCCGAGACCGACGCGACCCTCGACCAGTTGCTCGCCCCGAAGCTCGGCCGCGGCGCCGGCCAGCCGTCGCTGGAGCTGAGCTGCACGACCGTCGGCAACCTGATGCACGCGATGAACGTCTCGTGGCGCGCGCCCGGCGTGCCGACCGGGGCCGAGACCAACCCGCGCGACGTGTTCGCCCGGATGTTCGGCGACCCGAAGGACGACGCGCGGCGCAAGAGCGTCCTCGACGTGGTCGCCGACGACGCGAAGGAGCTGAAGCAGACCCTCGGCCCGGGAGACCGCCGCCGGCTCGACGAGTACCTCGAATCGGTCCGCGCGCTGGAGCGGCAGATCGCGCGGTTCGAAAAGGACGCGACCGCCCGGCCCGCGGCGCCAAAGATGGCGCTACCGGACCGCCCGCCGCAAAGCGTCCGCGACCACGTCAAGCTCATGCTCGACCTGACGGTGCTCGCGCTCCAGACGGACTTCACCCGCGTCATCACCTGCGCGCTGGGGGACGAGAGCGAGGGCGTTGAGGGGACGACGTACAACCGCCGGCTGGTCGATCTCGGGCTCGACAAGACCGCGCTGTCGGCCCCGGTGGACCCGAAGTACCTAGGCTGGGGCCACCACCAGTGCAGCCACGACCCGAAGCCGACGCTGCCGATCATCCAGGCGGTGGACCGCTGGTACGTCGGGCAGTTGTCGTACTTCCTCCAGAAGCTGAAGGCGCTCCCCGACGGGGGCGGCACGCTCCTCGACAGCAGCATCGTCGTGTACGGCAGCACCAACGCGGGCGGCGGGAAGGTCGGCGGGTGGCCCGGCCACGGGCTGACGGACGTGGCGTGCCTCCTGGCCGGCAAGGGTGGCGGACTGTTGCCCAAGCCCGGCCGCGTGGTCGAGTTCTACGGGAACGACAAGAAGCGCAACGCCGGCGCGCCGCTCTCCAACCTGTGGCTGACGCTCGCGCAACTCGCCGGCGTCGAGCGCAATGAGTTCGGCCGCAGCACCGGCACCCTCGCGGGACTGGGATGATCGCCGGGGCAGAACCGACTTCACACGGAGACCGGGTCATGCAGCCGACCGCTCGCTGCACTCGAATCGCGGTGCTGGTGTCGCTGGCGCTCGGGCTGGCCGGCGGCTCCGTCAGCGCCGCGGCGCCGGAGGTCGTCGGCAAGGGTGAGGTGCGCTCACTGTCCGCGTTCCCCGGGCGCGTGACTCTGCGCGGAGCGGAACGGGTGCAGCAGCTGGTGGTCACTGCGGCGCACGCGAACGGCGGGGCCAGCGACGCGACCGCGCGGGCGACGTTCCGCAGCGCCGACCCGGCAATCGTGCGAGTCGAACCGGGCGGCCTGGTGGTGCCCCTCAAGAACGGTACGACGGAAGTCACCGCCGAACTCGACGGGAAGCGGGTCACGGTCGCCGTGGTGGTCGAGGGGATCGAGCGGGAGGAGCCGATCAACTTCACCAACGAGATCGTCCCGATCTTCACCAAGGTGGGTTGCAACGCCGGTGCCTGCCACGGGAAATCGATCGGGCAGAACGGGTTCCGGCTCTCGCTGCTCGGGTTCGAGCCGCGGGTCGATCACGACGCCCTCACGCGCGAGGGCCGCGGGCGGCGCATCTTCCTTTCGGCACCAAAGTCGAGCTTGCTGTTGCTCAAGGCAACCGGCGCGGTCCCCCACGGGGGCGGCAAGCGCGTCCACCCCGGGTCGCGCGACTCCGAGTTGCTCGTGCGCTGGGTCCGCGCGGGCGCGCCGTTCGGCCGCGACACCGATCCGAAGGTGACGGGCATCACCGTGACCCCCGGGCACCGGCTAGTCGCGCCGCGGGCGCGCCAGCAGATCGCCGTGGCCGCCCACTACAGCGACGGCTCGTCCCGCGACGTCACCCCGCGGGCGGAGTTCTCCAGCAACGACGCCGAACTCGTCCGCGTAAGCGAGACCGGGCTGGTCGAGGCGGGCGACCGCCCGGGCGAAGGGGCGGTGATGGTCCGCTACCTAGGCCATGTCGCCGTCTTCCGCGCCACCATCCCGCAGGACGTGCCGGCGGCGAAGATGGTGTTCCCGGAGCCGGCCAACTACGTCGACGTTCACGTCTTCGCGAAGCTGAAGCAACTCGGGCTCCCGCCGTCGGAACTGTGTACCGACAGCGAGTTCCTCCGCCGGGTGTGCATCGACATCACGGGCACGCTGCCGACGGTCGCCGAGGCGGAGAAGTTCCTCGCCGACAAGGAGCCGAAGAAGCGTGAGAAGCTGATCGACGAGCTGCTGGACCGACCCGCCTACGCGAGTTACTTCGCGCTCAAGTGGGGCGACGTCCTGCGGAACCGGCAGAAGGGGATGGTGGGCGTCGGCGGCGGGGCCACGCGCACGACCGCGCTGCACAACTGGATCCGCGACGGGCTGGCGAAGAACAAGCCGTACGACAAGTTCGTCCGCGAGATCCTCACCGCGACGGGCGCGTTCGCCGGCGAGAGCGCCCAGCCCCCGGTCGGCTGGTACAACGTGCTGCGCACCCCGCAGGCGCTCGTGGACGACACGGCGCAGGTGTTCCTCGGCACCCGAATCCAGTGCGCGCAGTGTCACCACCACCCGTACGAGCAGTGGTCGCAGGACGACTACTGGGGTATGGCCGCGTTCTTCGCCCGGGTCCAACTCGGCGCTGCGCCCGGAGGGGGTAAGGCGCCGCCCGCGAATCGGAACGGCCTCCCCGTCACGGTGCTCCGCCAGGGGCAGGTCACCAGTCCACAAGGGAGGAACTACACGAAGCCCCGGCCGCTCGGTGGGGAAGAACTGGACGTGCCCGCGGACGACGATCCCCGGCAGCGGCTGGCCGACTGGATGGTCGATCCGAGGAACCCGTTCTTCGCGCGGGCGCTCGTGAACCGGTACTGGGCGCACTTCTTCGGCCGCGGGATCGTCGAGATGCCCGACGACATGCGAGTCACGAACCCGCCGTCGAACCCGGAACTGCTCGACGCGCTGGCGAAGGACTTCGTCGCGTCCGGGTACGACCTCAAGCGACTGGTCCGCACGATCTGCCTGAGTCGGACGTACCAACTGTCGAGCGCCCCGAACGAGTACAACGCGAAGGACCGGCAGAACTTCGCCCGGTTCTACGCGCGCCGCCTGCCTGCTGAGGTGCTGCTCGACGCCATCGACCAGGCGACCGGAATGCCGAGCAAGTTCGGCAACGGCGCCCCTGCCCGGGCGATCGAGTTGCCGGACGAAGCCGTGAAGACGCCGCTGCTGGCGGCCTTCGGCAAGCCCGACCGCGCGTCCGCGTGCGAGTGCGAGCGGTCCGGCGCGGTCACCCTGACGCAAAGCCTGCTGCTGATCGGCTCGCCCGAGCTGCACAACAAGCTGAAGGACCGGAACTCGCGGGCCGCGAAGCTGGCGGCCGACACCCGCCCGGTCGCGGAGAAGGTCAGGGAACTGTACCTGCTGGTGTACAGCCGCCCGCCGACGGACGAGGAACTGGACACCGGCTCGTCGTTCCTGGCGAAGCCCCCGCCCGGAGACGCGTCGAAGCAGCCGGCGGCGAGCGCGAAGCAGTGGCCGTACGAGGACTTGCTGTGGGCCCTGCTCAACAGCAGGGAGTTCCTGTTCAACCACTGACCCCGACCGCCGGGCCCACGATTCCCGACCGCCACTCGTCGGAGGAACACATATGCTGGACTTCACGAACCGTGCGGCCCGCAACTGCGAGGGTGCGAGCCGGCGGAGCTTCCTCAAACTGGGCGCCCTAGGGCTGGGCGGGCTGGCGCTGCCGGACCTATTGCGCCTGCGCGCCGCCGAAGCGACCGCGGGCAAGCTGGCGGCGGACACCGCGGTGATCCTGCTCTGGATGGACGGCGGGCCGTCGCAGTTCGAGACGTACGACCCGAAGCCCGACGCGCCCGACGAGTACCGCGGGCCGTACAAGCCCATCAAGACGAAGGTGACCGGCGTCCAGTTCTGCGAACTGCTCCCGAAGCAGGCCGAACTCGCCGACAAGCTCACGGTGATCCGCTCGTGCGCGCACAAGGAGAGCGGGCACGGGAGCGCGGTCAAGAACCTCAACACCGGGTACCCGCACCCGCCCAACACCAACGAGGGCACGTTCCTGTACCCCGCGACCGGCTCGACGGTCGCCAAGGTCCGGGAAGGCGTGCGCGGGAAGCTGCCGCACTACGTCTGCGTTCCCACCGTGACCGTGTTCAAGGGCGAGGTCGGCGGCGGGGCGTACCTGGGGACCGCCTACGAGCCGTTCGGGGTGAACCCGGTGGACGGCCCGAAGGCGGTGCAGGTGCCGGGCGAACTGACCGCCGAGAGGTTGCTGAACCGCAAGGCGCTGCTGTCGTCCGTGGACAAGCTGCGGCGTGACGTGGACACCAGCGGCATGATGGAGGGGATGGACACGTTCACGCGGCAGGCGTTCGAGATGGTCACCGGGAAGGCCGCTCGGGAGGCTCTCGACCTGAGCCTCGAACCGGGCCGGACCCGGGAGCAGTACGGCACCGCCGGCGACCGCGGGCACTCCTGGGGCCAGAGCATGCTGCTGGCGCGGCGGCTGGTCGAGGCGGGGGTGAGCTTCGTGACGGTCGGGTGTGGCGGGTGGGACGATCACGGCGACGGGCTCACCAAGAAGCTGCCGCAGCGCTCCGCGGTCTTCGACACCGCCCTGTCGGCGCTGGTCGAGGATCTGCACGAGCGCGGGCTGAACAGGAAGGTGCTCGTGCTGGCGTGGGGCGAGTTCGGCCGCACGCCGCGCCTCAGCAAGGGCGGCCGCGACCACTGGCCGAACAGCATGTCGGTCCTGCTCGCCGGCGGGAGCCTGAAGACGGGCCAGGTGGTAGGGAGCACCACCGAGAAGGGGGAGAAGCCGAAGGACCGGCCGCTCCACCCCAACGACGTTCTCGCAACAGTCTACAAGCACCTGGGCATCGACCACACGAAGGCGTTCACCAACCCGGCCGGCCGCCCGGTTCCGATCCTGCCGCACGGCGAACCGATCACCGAACTGTTGTAACACCCTCGGCTCGTGGCGCGGTCGGCGGGACGGATCGCCAAGTACCACGGTAACAGGGTCTGCGTGATCAGCCTCTGTGTCCAGTGATACCGAATTGCGTTGATTCGTTACTTTGCCTTTGAAACCAGCGGTTTTCGGCGCATCATGCCAAATTGGCAGCGGATTCAGGCCGGAGCGAAATCCCGTCGATTTCCGCTACCCGAAGGCCGAACA
>Ga0194132_10011152_pt1 | contig 11687 bp, 6 predicted proteins | sample TA2KigOf80mmetaG_FD_148612 | JGI IMG/M metagenome (GOLD analysis project Ga0194132, IMG submission 148612) | Freshwater microbial communities from Lake Tanganyika, Tanzania - TA2015054 Kigoma Offshore 80m | ecosystem: Environmental > Aquatic > Freshwater > Lake | place: Tanzania: Lake Tanganyika... | reverse complement strand
GACAAAGCTCGTAGCGCAGAGTTGCACTCTGCCGTATCGCAGAATTGTATTCTGCGGGGCCTCTCCCAGTCCGAGCCCGCTGGGACTTGCCGGCGCCCTGCCGATTGGAAATCGGCGATACCGCAGATTGAAAATCTGTATAGCTACGGTTCTCCGGTCGATCTGTCGTCAATCCCACGATCTGCACAGTAAGACCGCTTCTCAATCCGTGTAATCTGCGAAATCCGCGGTCCAAAACTCTGTTCAGGCAGGCATCAATCCATCGTGCGCGTCAGCCGCGCTCGGTAAGTCGGAGATTGCTTCCACGCCGGTGCGCCGCTTAAAAGGAGCCATGCGGATTTCGATTGGAGATTCGGCACATTTCGGATTTTGGTTGCGGCTCTGCCGCCCCATGCTCTGGGTCATTTTTCTCTCGGTTGCCTTTGGGTCTTCTCCGTCCCTTGCCCAAACAATTCCCGCGGAGCGCCCCCGCAGCCGGCCGCCTTCCGAGCTGACCGGCTGGGCGGATTGGGAAAAGGCGAACGAGCTTCTCCAGCGCATTCAAGTTCCACCAGCTCCGCCGCTCAATCCCCAAGAGGCCCTGAAGACCTTCCGCGTCGCGCCCGGTTACCGGCTGGAACTGGTCGCCGCCGAACCGATGGTGCAGAACCCGATCTTCTTCGAGTTCGATCCCGACGGCCGCATCTGGGTCGTGGAATACCAGGGCTACATGCGCGACCTCCTGGGCACCGGCGAAGGCGATCCGATTTGCCGCGTGGTCGTGCTGGAGGATGGGAACGAAGACGGGCGCGCGGACAAATCGACCGTTTTCCTGGATCGCCTCGTCATGCCCCGGTCGCTCGCTTTCGTGAAAGGCGGCGTGCTGATCGCTGAACCTCCCAAGCTCTGGTTTTGCCAGGACACGAACGCGGATCTCCGCTGCGACTCAAAGGTGCAAGTCGGCACTTACGGCCGCGCGGGAAATCCCCAGCACACCGCCAATGGATTGCGCTACGGCCTGGACAATTGGCTGCACTCGTCGGACTGGCCCGCCCGCCATCGCTTCGTGGACGGCCAATTGATCGAGGAGCCGGCGATCCATCGCGGGCAATTCGGCGTGACTTTCGACGACGCGGGCCGGTTCATGACCTGTTACGAAAGCTCCGCCCTGCACGCCGATTTGATTCCCGCCGAATACTTGCTGCGCAACAAAAACTTTCTGAAGGCCTATCAGCGCGGAGGGCGCGATCGAGGTGACTTCGGAGTGAACGCGAATATCGCCCGGGCTGCTCAGGAGATTTTCCCGATCCGCGTCACGCCCCAAATCACACTCGGCGCTCTGGAATTGCGCGAAGACGGACGGCTGCGCACCTACACGGTCGTCTCCGGGACTTGCTATTATAACGGAGATCAATTTCCCGCCGACGCTCACGGCAATGTGTTCGTCCCGGACGCCGGGGGACACCTGATCGGCCGCCTGCGGCTTTCCGGTGACATCGCGCCGCAAGCCGCGCGCTTTTATCCGGCGGAGCAGGAATTTCTGGCCTCCACCGACGAGCGGTTTCGTCCGGTGAACGCTCGCGTGGGCCCGGACGGCGCGCTGTATGTCGCGGACATGTATCACGGCATCATCGAGCACGTCATCTTCATGGTGCCTTACCTGGAGAAGCAAGTTAAGGAGCGCCATTTGGATGACGGCCTCGACATGGGCCGCATCTATCGCGTTGTCCACGAGGGCAAGCCCATCAATCGAAAACGGCCAAAGCTCTCCGCCGCCTCATCTCTCGAACTCGCAAGCCTGCTGGGCCATTCCAATGCCTGGTGGCGGCTGACCGCGCAGAGATTGTTGGCGGAACGCGCTGATGGCCGCGCTATCCCTGCTCTGGAGAAAACGGCTTTGCGCGGGATCAACCCTTTGGCTCGTCAGCACGCGCTTTGGACCCTCGAAGGCATGGACGCGCTGGACGTGAAATCCGCGTTGAAGGCGCTTGACGATAAGAACGAAACGGTCCGTGCCACCGCCGTGCGTCTTGGCGAACAACTGATCGCCCGGCCAAACACCTCAACCAGTTCCGATCAAACGGCCCGCCAATTCCTCGGCCGGCTGACTCGCATGGAAAAGGACCCAAGCCGAGCCGTGCGTTTGCAGATCCTGCTCACCGCCGGGGCATTTCCTGGAGAACAAAGCGAAAAGATTCGAGCCCGGCTGGTCTCCAATAATGAACATGGTCTCTTTCGCGCGGCCGCGATGACCGGCCTGCAAAGCCGGGAACTGGAGTTCCTCTCGCGGCTTCTGAGCCTTCGCGATTGGCAGACCCTCTCCGATCATCAGCGCCGGATGATCGCGTGGCTGGCCCAGGCCGTCGTGGACGAAGCTGCGCCGGATCGCATCGAGCGACTGCTGGATCAGCTCGCCACAGACCGGAGTGAACTTCGCGATGCGCTGTGCGACGGCCTGTTGGCCGGCGTGCCTCGCGATCTCCAGGGCATCCAGCCAATTTCCCTCCAGCAACAACCTGTGATTCTCACGAAGCTCGCGCGGTCCTCCGACCCGGCTTTGCGGGAACGCGCCTTTCGATTGCACGCGTTTTTCACCTGGCCCGGCGCGCCCGCTTTGCGTCCCGGAATCACGGATACCCAGCCGCTCACGGCCGAGCAAAAGCGCCTGGCGGAATTGGGCGAGCAACAATACGCCGCCTTGTGCGCGGCGTGTCATCAACCGCACGGCGGCGGCCTCGCCGGTGTCGCGCCGCCGCTCAGCCGAAGCGAATGGGTCACCGGTTCGAGCGAGCGCCTGGCTCGGATTATCCTGCACGGGCTATACGGCCCGGTCGAGGTTAGCGGCCAGAAATGGGATTTGCACATGCCCAGCTTCGGCCCGGTTCTGGACGACGAGAAGCTTGCGGGCATTCTGACTTTTATCCGGCGCGCCTGGGACAACGCCGCCGAGCCAATTGCTCCGAGCCTGGTCGCAGAGGTCCGCCGCCAAACGGAATCTCGCGCCTTGCCCTGGACCGTCCAGGAATTGGCCGAGCCGCCAGGTAAGGACGGATTCCACTCCGTCCCTGACCGACAGAACCCATTGCGCACGGAGTTCAGGGACGCAGTGCAACGCGCCCATAGCAACCTGATCAAGGCGCGTTTCCCCGAAATCATTCGCCCCGACGAGAAGGGCGAGTTTCGCCTGTCCGCACGATTCGCCGTCACGCACGGACGCGAACTCGCCTACCGTCCCTCGCTGGACATCCTGGCCCCCTGGCGCCGCGAGCAAGACGTGGCCGAATGGCGGGTGGAAATTCCGACCGCGGGCACTTACGAAGTTTGGGTGGAACTGGCAGCCGACGACGCTTCCGCGGGAGACAAATTTGCTATTGAAACGGAAGGGGGCCGATTGATCGCCGCCGTCCAATCCTCCGGCGGTTACGATCGATTCCGAGAATATGTTTGCGGCCAAATCGCGCTCCGCGCCGGAATCAATCGCGTGCTGATGCGTCCGGAAGGACCGTTGAAGCGTGAGCTGGCCGATGTGCGAGCTTTGCGGTTTGCGCCAATCAAAAGGCGTTAGACTTTCTGGAACGTCCCGGTAGGGCGAGTCCGTCCCGGCGAGCCGCTCGACGTGCGTGGAACACGGCCGGACCAGCTCGCTGGGGACAGGCTCGCCCTACCGTCAGGTTCAAAAGCGGGAAGCCAATCAGGCTCTCAGACGTCTCCCATCGCCCTCATCAAACGTTCAGTCCGCGAGGTCTTGGGGACGGCCGGCGGCAGTCTTGGAATCTATCAATGTGTCGAAACTCAGAAATCAAACGGGTTGGCCCAGCACGTGGCCGGCTACGGCTGAGGCGGCGGCGTTGTCCCAGGTCAACCCTTTGACGGCAGGATTCAAGTCGAGCTGGTTCGGAGGATATCCGATCTTGTAGTTCAGAGTTGGGTGCAGAAGATCTTCCTTCGTCAACGTGAGTTGATCAAAGCCGTAGTCCTGGAACGCCCGCAAAATCCTCGCCGCATTGTCCGGGGTCTGGCAACAGAAGAGGTCCAGGTCGCCAGGTCGCGGGTGAAACGCGGGTGACCATGAAAAGCGAGCGCGTAACCGCCCACCACTAAAAACTCCACGCCGTGTCGATTCAGAAGCTGCAGAATCTTGCCTAAACCAGCTTTTCCAGCTCGCGATAGTTCACTTTGCCCGTGCCCAGTTTCGGGATCTCCCGGAGGAACCGGACTTCGCGCGGAACACACAAATTGGATAACCCTTTGCCGCGAATCGCGCCGCGCATCTTGTCGGTCTGAAGGCGGGATTCGTTCGTAACGGCGATCAACGCTTCGCCTTTCTCTTCGTCGGGCCGGCTCAGGATGGCCACTTCGCATCGAATCCCATATTCCGGGAAAGCGCCGGCCAAAGCTTCTTCAACCGCGGTGAGGCTCACCATTTCGCCGCTGATCTTGGCGAAGCGTTTCAGCCGGCCGAGAATGTGCACGTAACCTTCGGCATCAACTTTCACAATGTCGCCCGTGTCGTACCACCCGTTCAGCGCTTGAAACCTGGCGTTGGCGTCCGGGTTCAAATAGCCGCGCATGAGGTTCGGGCCGCGCACGAAAAGGCGGCCGCCTTCGCTGACGCCTTCCACGGGTTCGATCCGGTATTCGACCCCCGGCAGAATGCGGCCCGCGGTTCCGAAGCAAGGACGCAACGGCGTGTTGACACTGACACACGGGCTGCATTCCGTGGCGCCGTAGCCCTCCAGAATGCGTACCCCAAAGCGCCGCGCCCAAAAGCTGGCCGTGGCTTCCTGGAGTTTTTCCGCGCCGGCGAACAACAGGCGGACGCTGCGAAAGTCATAGGGGTGCGCTTTGCGGGCGTAGCCGTTCAAAAACGTGTTCGTGCTCAGCATCACTGTGCATGCTCGGTCATACACGGCCGCCGGAACAACGCGGTAATGCAGAGGAGACGGATACAGAAAAATGTACACGCCGCGCACCAGGGCGAGCAAGGTGCCTACGGTCAAGCCGAAGCTGTGAAAGAGCGGCAGCGCATTGAAAATGCGGTCGTCGTCTTGAAGATCGATCACCGAGAGCATCTGGCGCACGTTGGCGATCAGATTGCGGTGGGTGAGTTCGACGCCTTTGGGGATGCCTTCGGAACCGCTGGTGAAGAGGATGACGGCGGGGGAGGCGGGCGGGGCGTGAGGCGTGAAACGTGATGCGTGAAGCCATTCTCTCATCAGCTTCAGAACTCTGGCCAGTCCGGGGATTCTCTCTCGCACGTCTTCCAGGTAAACGATCTCGATGCCGGCGTCGCGGAACGGCTGCAAATGCAGCCGGGCGCGCGCTTCAAAACTCTTCGATGAAATCACGTGGCGGAGGCCGGCCAGTTGCGCGCAAGTCAGCATCGTGGCCGGTCCGGTCGAGTAATTCAGAATCGCGGGAACTTTGCCGGCGGCCCAGAGGCTGAGCACCGTCACGGGATTGGCATTGACGTTGGGGAGCAAGACGCCGACGCGTTGGCCGGATTCGGTCCCAAACAAGTTGGCCCATTGCCTGGCGAGCAGGTTCACGCCGGTCATCAGCCGGCGATACGTCACGGCCTGGCGCGTCGCGTCTTCGAGCGCGATCTGCTTCGGCAAATGGCGGGCGGTTTCGGCGATGGCCGCCAGCGGCGTGGCGGGGCCATGAGCCATTTCGACGTCGAACTGCAGCTTGACCTGCTGATCCATAAGCCAGGTGGTCAGGCGTTGACGCGCCTGGTTCGTGCTGACGTCTTCGAGTTTGGGCGGTAGCAGAGGATCGCTGAAATGGGCCGAGACGCGCGGGAACCATTTTGTCCAGCCGGAGTGGCGGACCCAGCGCAGGCGCTGGGCGCCGCGCAGGTAGCACGTGATGACGCGGGCGTGAGTTTTGAAAAGGAGAAATCCCGTGCCGTCGAAATACTTCATCAAAGCGCCGGTGAGCGAGATGCGGCCTTCCGCAAAGAGCACGAGCCGGCCGCCGTTCTGGAGAAATTCCGCCATGCGTTTCACCGCGTAAGGCGAGGCGGGGTCAATCGGGAAGGTGCGCCGATTGACCATGATCATTTTGTGCACCCAGCTCGTTTCGGCGGACGTGCTGGAGGTCACGAACTTCCAATCCGTGTCCAGACTCACATAGACAAACAGCCAGTCGAGCCAGGAGACGTGGTTGGGGATGAGGAGCACGGGACCGGGAGTGCTCAGCCCGCACGTATTGTGCGCTTCAAAACCGAAGAGCAACCGCAGGATGAACCGCAGGAGCTTCCTCATATGAATAAATCATCTGGCCCGGACCCGATAGAATCGCTGCGCGGCGGACGCCATCGAAGTGACGGCTCGGAACTTGCCGCTTTCAGCCAAAGGCAGAATGGCTGCGGTGGAATCCGTTGTCCAGAAGCCGTCCAGGGTATTCGCGCTTTCCAGATCAAGTCCTGAAGCGGCGGCTCCGGTCACTTCGAAGTCGATTTGAAACAGGCCGCCGCCGACCTTGCCCACACCGGTGATTCGCACGATCGAACTTCCGCCAACCTGAGTCGTGACGAGTTTCGCCGGTCCCCAGGGCATCGCGCGGCTGGAAAATCTCGCGCGCACCCGCAACGCGTAATCGCCGGTCTCACGAGGATTGAAAAGGAACGCCGTGCCGGACGGCACGCTCCTCACGACTTCGTCGAACAGTTCGTCGGCGTCGGTCACGCCGATGTCATCGAGGTACAGGCCGACTCCAGGATCGGTGTCGGACAGGAAGGATCCGCTGCCGAAATCAAACCGGAAGCGAACGCGGATTTCATTTCCGGCAAAGCGGTCCAACGGAATGGTCTGAACGCTGAAGGCTCGTTGCCCGCTGCTTTCGGTGCCGACTTGAATCCACACGTCCTGCCAGGTAACACCGCCGTCGATGGAGACTTGCGCTTTGGCCGTTTGCGCCGTGCCCGCCCAGCCCAACCGGCTCGCGAAAATTAATTGGGAAGTTTCAGTAAGGCGGTAAAGGCGTTGGAGAGTGAGTATTTGATCTTCCTTTTGCGGGTGGGCCAGATGAAAGGAAAAACTGCCGGTGGCTCGGACGGCGCGGTCGATCACGTCGTAGCCCGCCGACGCCACAATCTCGACTTTGGCGGTTCCATTCTCCGCGCCTTCGCGTTCCGTGGCAGCGATGCGTTTGCTTTGCTTCCACTCGTAACTTTGGGCGCCGCCAAGAGCCGTGAGCTGGTAACGGTTGTTTTGTCCGACGGCTGGTTGGTCCGGACCGGACACCAGCGGCGGCGAATAGACCGGCATGAAATCCACTTTCACATTTTGGTTGTTGGCGACGACGGCGCTTTTCCTCGCGTCCGCCGCGCCCAGCAGGCCGAGCGTGACCGCGTAAGTTCCATTGCCAGGGACGGGGACTGAATAACCGCCCGACGCCGCGCTGACCGAGTAGAACTGGGAGCCTTGCACCAGGATCGTCGCCCCTTCGATGCCTTCGCCGATGTCGTAGAAATTGTTTTGGTTCAGATCGTAATAGGCGACGCCAGTGACGAACGGCGTGGGATTCCTGCGGCTCGCGAAGTCTTGTGTGATCAATTGCGGGCCGACCTTCCCGTTGCTCGTCAGGATCGCGCCGATCCCGATCTCCCGATAAACCAGGTCGTGAATCGTGTTGCGGTGGCCGGGCGGGTTTTGTACACCGCCGACGCTGGCTTCGCCTCCGCCCCAATCGATGTCGAACGCCGCGTGTCCGTGAGAGACGGAGCGGGCGTTGGAAAAGACGTTTTCTCCAAAGGCGCTCCACTGATAGCCCTGCGCCGTGATGCGGTCGCCGGTCGTGCTGCCATTGCTGCCGGCGTGGCCCTGGAACTGGTTGGTCAGCATGTCGAGGCTGTGCAAGCGGGCCGCGGCGGTCAGGTTCGCGTTCAACGAAAGCGGCGGCGCCGGGCTGATCGCGTTGAAATCGGAAACCAGTTTGTCGAGATCGACTTTGAAGTTCTCGATATCCTGACGCACCTCGGGATCGTCGATGGCGCGGAAGCGTGCGCCTTCGGCGGCCGGATTGGCCCGGGACCGATTGATCAATTCCAGGTAAAGCTGTTCTTCATCCGTCGGGTTTCCGATCGAATAAGCGGTCAACCCGGATGGGACATTGAGCAAAAGCGCGCTTTCGGCTTGGCGCCGGGGCTCGGTGAATTCTCGTACCTGCGGTGTGGGTGGAGTCGGCGGCGTGGGCCGGACGTGCCGGGAGAGTCGCGCGGTAGGGGGATCACCCTCGGAAGTTCCAGCCGTGACTTGCGGCTTGATGCCCATGAGGCAGCCACAGAAAAGAGCGAGGAACCGGATTTGCAGATCACAACAGCCCGCGCATTGTCTCACCGCCAGAGTACTTCCAAGCTTCATGCCAGCCGCAGCGTAGCCTCCCGCAGGGAGTGTGGCAATCAAGCTCAAGGGGCAGGTGGGCAGTGGCCAGTAATCAGTATTCAGTATTCAGTGATCAGTAATTCGTGGCAATTCGTGAAATTCGTGTCTCCAAAGTATCCCCTCAGTTAACGACGGTGGGGCGACGCTCCTGCGGAGCCTTTCTTCGATGGCACTGGCTGGGCGGGAGCTTCGCCCCACCCTCTGAGGGCATATTCTCCCAAACCGAAAACCATTGCGCTCGGTCCTCCTGTTCCGATACCAATAGTGCAACCCGCATGAGCGCAAACTCTCACTCGGCCCAGTCCATGTCTCCTTCGCCTGGAAATCTTGCCCCGTCCCACGCGCGCTATTGGGTCATCATGTTCGCCGTCACGCTTTCGATCATCACGTACATCGATCGCGTCTGCATTTCGAAGGCGGCGCCGTTGATGATGGAGGACATGAACTTGACCGAGGAACAAATGAGTCTCGCTTTCGCGGCGTTTGCCTGGTCATACGCGCTCTTTGAAATCCCCGGTGGCTGGCTGGGCGACAAGATCGGGCCCCGGCTGGTGTTGATGCGGGTTGTGATTATGTGGTCGATCTTCACCGCGTTGACGGGCTGGTCGTGGGGTCTGGTGTCGCTGGTGATTTTCCGATTCTTCTTCGGCATGGGCGAAGCGGGTTGTTTCCCCAACCTGACCAAAGCTTTCACGGTCTGGCTGCCGCAGCCGGAACGCGTCCGCGCGCAAGGCATTATGTGGATGAGCGCGCGCTGGGGCGGAGCGTTCACGCCGTTGCTCGTGGTCTGGGTCCTCACGTTCATGTCGTGGCGGTGGGCTTTCGTGGTTTTCGGCGCCATCGGCATTGTCTGGGCTTATTTCTTTTACCGCTGGTTCCGCGACAACCCGCGCTTTCATCCGAGCGTGAACGCCGGGGAAATGGCGCTGCTCGCGGACGCAGAAAAGAACGCGGACAGCCACGGAAAAGTGCCCTGGGCCAAGTTCGTCGCCAGCCGGACCGTCTGGCTGCTTTGGTTGCAGTACTTTTGCATGGCCTACAGTTGGTACTTTTACATCACGTGGATGCCGACTTACGTGGACCAGCGATTTCCAGGGCTGGGCCAATGGGAGCGCGCGCTGCTGAACTGCATTCCGTTGTTTTTCGGCGGGTTGGGATCGCTTTTCTGCGGGCTGATTTCCAGTCCGATCGCGCGCGTGATCGGCACGGCCCAGACACGCCGCGTGATGGCGATCATCGGCCTGGTAGGCGCGGCGGCCATGCTCGTCCTGGCCACGAAGTTGAATCATCCGCTGCTCGCCATGCTCGCGGTCGGGATGGCCAGTTTCGGCAACGATCTCGCCATGCCGGGCGGTTGGGGCGCGTGCATGGACGTCGGCGGAAAATACGCCGGCTCACTGTCCGGCAGCATGAACATGATGGGCAACCTCGGCGGGGGCGTTGCCCCGATTGTCGTGACGTGGGTGCTCGCTCTGACGAACCGCAATTGGGACTTCAATTTTTACATATTCGCGTTCGTGTATGCGGTCGGCGCCATCTGCTGGTTCTTCATCGACCCGGTGACGCCGCTCGAGGAACAGGTCGCGGGGCGCGGCGAACCGAAGGGGAGCGGGTGAGCGTTGGAGCGTGAGAGCGTTGAAGGTCAGATTCAGGTGGGGAGCGCACGCGCCCTCGCGTGCTGGAGTCGGCGCCCTCGCCGACTCCATTCAATCGAACTGAAACGTACCATTCAGTGTCATGGTTTCGACGCCGTTCCGACTGGCGAGGCGCCAGTCGGAACACGCCCAGGCGCGTGTGCTCCCCAGTCCCAACTGAATCGTTCGGCTAAGCGTGGGAGAATCTTGGCATGACGAAGAAATCTAGCGGATTCGTGCTCCGGCCTCGATTCCGTGTCGAGCGCGGCCAGGACATCGCCCTGGGGCCCGGCAAGGTGGAATTGCTGCAGCGCATTCGCGAAACCGGCTCCATCGCCGAAGCGGCCAAGCGCATGCAGATGTCGTATATGCGCGCCTGGACGCTGGTGAAGACGATGGAGGACTGCTTCCGCGAGCCGCTCATTCAGGTCGTCCGGGGCGGCGCTCGCCATGGCGGCGCGCGCCTGACGGAAGTCGGCGAGAAAGTGGTGGCCCTTTACCGACGTTTGGAGGAACAGGCTTCGTCCGCCACGGCGGAGACCTGGCGCGAGCTGCAAAAGCTTCTTCGCGTTTAGGACATTAATGGGAAGGGCACCTGAATGGGGGTAAGGAGGTGCTGCTGCGCTGCCGCATCGACGGAAAATCGGCTGCGCGGCAGCGCAGCCCTACCGGCTTCATGGGAAGCTGCCTTGGCCCGATCACCAAGCTCATGGTTCATGAAACGGGGCCGTGGGTTCGAAGTTCCGCGTTCGGGCGCGGTGTTGGATGTTCGAACGAGGGTTTGCGTTCCTCCGGAATTCCTGATCGAATGGCCGCCACAGCATGGAACTCTATATTCTGCGGCACGGCATCGCCGAGCCACGCGAACTGGCCGGCGGGAAAGACGACGGCGAGCGAGCGCTCACGCGAGAAGGCGAGCGGAAAATGCGGCGGATTGCCCAGGGGATGAAAGCGCTGGAGTATTCCTTCGATCTGATTCTCACGAGCCCCTTGGTCCGAGCCGAACAGACCGCCGGAATCGTCGCGAGCGTTTTGCGGCTCCCGAAGCGCGTCAGGATTCTCCCCGAACTCTCCGCCGGACGGAGGACGAGAGATCTCGTCGAAGCTCTGCGCGAGGCAGCAACCTCTTTCGAGAGAGTTCTCGTCGTCGGTCACGAACCGGACTTGAGCAGCCTGATTGTCCGGTTGGTCACCGGGGGAGCGAACATGTCGATGACGCTGAAGAAGGGAGGCCTCGTGAAGCTGATTGTCACCACGCTTCGGCCCAGCCGGTGCGCCGTGCTGGAGTGGTCAGCGCCTCCAGGTCAATTGGCTCGAATCCGATAGGCTGCGCACCAGCCATCGCGCGGTGGAGCGGGTTGGGCGGGGTTAGCCGTATCTATTCAGTTTCGAAGGCGAGCGCACGCGCCCTCGCGTGCCATGGTCGGCGCCCTCGCCGACCACAAAGGTGCCATCGAAACAACCACCGTTCAGTGACCGTCTGGCGCCACCCTTCTGATCGGCGAGGCGCCGGTCGGAACACGCGAGGGCGCGTGTGCTCCCCAATTTCGACCGCATGGCTTAGTGGTCCATTTCATAAATACGCTCACGTTCGCGGCAAGGGATTTTTCGGCCAGACGAGGCGCGAGCGACGAGCATATCCCGAAGTGGATCTGTAAGGAGCAAGCAACGAAGTCTGGCGAAA
>Ga0194132_10011151_pt1 | contig 11687 bp, 8 predicted proteins | sample TA2KigOf80mmetaG_FD_148612 | JGI IMG/M metagenome (GOLD analysis project Ga0194132, IMG submission 148612) | Freshwater microbial communities from Lake Tanganyika, Tanzania - TA2015054 Kigoma Offshore 80m | ecosystem: Environmental > Aquatic > Freshwater > Lake | place: Tanzania: Lake Tanganyika... | reverse complement strand
AAGGCCTACAGGTCTCCGACGATGAGTTTCAAGCGCTCAATATCAAACCCGGTAAGTTTCATGGCGATTGGAACTATACGCTTCTTCCTCGCTCTTAATCGGTAACTTAATTCTTGCCCATGCCTTAAGGACGGTCTTGCCGCGGGCGACAGTCCCAACCAGCGTGCGATTCTCGCGTTGGTCGAGAAAGAAGCCCGTCTTTTGCCCTCCTTGCAGGTGGACGACAAAGCGATACCCACACTCTTCAATAGTAACCAATGGGGGTGGCTCTTTTCCCCAGAGAACTCCGGTGACGTTCTCAAGACCTTCTTCTTTGCGTACGCCTCCTTCGCTTTTTTCGTACACTCCATGGGGAGCAAGCAGTGACACCAAGGTTTCGACAATCAACGACTTCAGTCGCTCTACTCCCGCGGTCAGAAACTGGCAGACGATGAAATCGCCGTACACATCGACGACCAACCCAGGGAAGAAGTCACCTTCGCCATTGACTAAGCGATAGCCGGTCGTTTGCGCTGGTAAGATCGATTTCCGTAAGGTCAACGCTGATGAAAGTCGGCGCTGAATAAACTGCGCGTCGATTGCTTCATGCGCAGACGTCAATATGCGAATCGCAATCGAACAACGCGGATTACAATAACCAACGCCGAGTGATTGCCCTTCGGTGGTGAGAATATGGACTAACGATCCAGGGGTGATTTCTCCGGGGATCGTTGCAAGAGCGCCAGAGAAGATCCACGGATGGCCCGCGCGAATCGGACCTTCACGGCCACGTTTCAAGCGTACGGTAATCATGCGGGTCTTTGATAGGTGCCACTTTTTCCGCCGGTCTTTTTCTGCAGACAGACGTCCGATATGACCATGCTTTTATCCGCCGCTTTGCACATGTCATACACTGTGAGTGCAGCAACGGAAACGGCGGTGAGCGCCTCCATTTCCACACCCGTTTTCCCTTCGACTTTGACATGGGCTTCGATCGCAATCGTCCCCCGTTGGTCATCTGGCGTAAAGTCGATAGTGACCGACGTAATAGCCAGGGGGTGACAGAGGGGGATCAATTCCGGCGTTTTCTTTGCTGCCATGATCCCCGCTACTCGTGCAACGGCGAGGACATCCCCTTTGGGTATCTGTCCGGTGACAATCATGCGCAGCACTTCGGGTTGCATCTGTACGATGCCAGTGGCAACCGCTTCGCGTGAGGTGATGGGTTTGTCGGCAACCTCGACCATCTGCGCGCGGCCGTGTGCATCAATGTGACTGAGTTTACTCATAACGACCTCATTGTTTGATTACGGCCGTACCCTATATGACAAAAGGGGGTTCATTCTAGAGGGCGGAGAACGTAAAACAGGGACAAAGAGCACGAGGAGAAGCGTTGTGGCAGAAAACCAGACATCACAGCATAAAATCATCATCTTGGGTTCAGGACCAGCAGGGTTGACCGCGGCCCTCTATGCGGCACGAGCGAACCTGCAGCCGTTGGTGATTGAGGGAACGCAGCCGGGTGGGCAACTGACGATCACGACCGACGTAGAAAACTTCCCAGGCTTTCCGCAGGGGATTATGGGGCCAGAACTGATGGACCTCATTAAGCAGCAGGCTCTCCGTTTCGGTGCGCGATGTGAATTCACCATCGTGGCGAAAGTGGATCTCTCTCGACGGCCCTTTGTGATTACCGACGAGACAACGACCTACACGGCTGATGCCCTGATCATTGCTACTGGAGCGACCTCGAAATGGCTGGGATTGGAGTCAGAGAAACGACTGATCGGCTACGGGGTTTCTGCTTGTGCTACGTGTGATGGCTTCTTCTTTCAAGACAAAGAAGTCCTGGTCATCGGTGGTGGCGATACGGCAATGGAAGAGTCTCATTTCTTGACTCGTTTTGCCAGGAAAGTCACCCTCATCCACCGTCGGGATCAGCTACGCGCTTCGAAGATTATGCAAGAGCGAGCGCGCAAGAATCCCAAGATTCATTTTATCTGGGATTCCGAGGTCGACGAGATTTATGGTGAGGCGAAAGCCGAGAGTGGCGTGACTGGCGTACGGCTCAGAAATCTCAAAACCAATCAGCTCAGTGATATCACCTGTGATGGTGTCTTTGTTGCAATTGGCCATTCGCCCAATACTGAACTGTTTCGTGAGCAACTCGAGATGGACGAAGTGGGATATTTGCTGACGAAACCTGGCGCAACGACAACCAAGATCGCTGGAGTTTTTGCGTGTGGAGATGTTGTCGACAGAGTCTATCGGCAGGCGATTACCGCCGCAGGGACTGGTTGCATGGCCGCCATAGATGCAGAACGATTTCTGGAGGGAGAGGGAGCGTAAAAAGAGGTCCTGGCTCTCGGTTTGTTACACCATCTGCAAGGGTAAGCGGTGGGGCTTTACTTCTCCGTAACGGCGGTTCTGTACTGTTCCGTCAGCTCTTTGAGCGTGGAGCCGACGACATAGAGGTTCCGCGATTCATGGTCGATGCGTTTCATTCCGTCGGTATTCTGTGTGGCTGCCTGGCGGATGCTTTCGATTGCCAAGACGACTTGATCCATGCCTATCAACTGCTGGTGACTGGTGGCGGCGATTTGCGTCATGGCTTGTGCTGCTTCGACAATACTTTGTGAAAGGGCGCGAATGGACTCTCCGGCGTCAATGGACTGTTTCACCCCCGTCTCGGCGGCTTTTGCTCCTTGTTCGGTGACCGTGATAGCGGTGGCGACTGCTTGTTGAATCTCACCCAACAGCACGCGCACCTGTGTCGTTGCGGTCTTGGATTGTGCGGCGAGGTGCTTCACTTCCTGTGCGACGACTCCGAAGCCTTTCCCTTGCTCCCCGGCTTTGGCGGCTTCAATCGCGGCATTGACTGATAAGAGATTGGATTGCTCGGCGAGTTCGCTCACGGACGTGATGATGGCACTGATCGCTTGGCTCTGTTCACTCAAAGCGACGACACTCTGGGCGATCGATTCCATTTGTTCGCGCACCCGATGCATACCGGCAATGGCATCTTCGACTGCCTGTCGCCCACGCTGTGAAATCTGCACGGTGAGCTGCGTGCTGCCGGAGACCTCATTGGCGCGCTGCTCGACTATGTACGCACTCTGTTTCGTTTCCTCGGCGGTGGCGGACATTTGTGTGACGGCACTGGCTGCCTCGGAGACGTTGGTTGTGACCTGTGAGGCAAGTGTCATGATATTGTGAATGGCCGAGGCGAGAATCGTTGCTCCTTCCTGCATGCGACTATTCATCGTATGCAGATTTGTGACCATACGCTGGAAGCTGAGCGAGAGTACATCGTGGGAAGAATGCGGACGGATACTAACAGTGAGATCTCCACGGCTAATCTGGTCTGCGGCGTTGGCAACACCGCGAATGTACTCAACCAGTCGCTGAAACGATGACGCCAGCATGCCAATCTCGTCTCCTGAGCGATAGGTAATCACTTGATCAATATCGCCGACGGCGAGTTTGTTGGCTGCACGGGCCATTTCGGCAATGGGCCGCGTAATACTCTGGGTAAAGAAGAAGGGAAGGGTAACTCCGAGTCCAAGGCTCCCACACAAGACGACGATCATCAACCAACGCGAACGACTTGTTTGCTGGGCAACATCGGAGATCATACTTTGCAACGTGGCCCAGCTCGCGGTGGCTATGTTGGTTGCTTGTAGCCGCATCTGTTCGGGAAGGAGGGCGAGGTGGTCTTTTTCTTCGCGGCGGGCTTGGTGGGCGACGAAATGAAAATGTGTCAGGGTTGACACGAATTTATTGACTTCAAGGGAGGCATTCGCGCGAGTCTCTTCTAGAGCCGCGGTGAGAAAGGGCATTTTGCCGTTGAGAAAATTCTCGACAATATCGAGGCTCCGAGAGACTTCCAGCAGATCCTGGTCGTCGAACGAGTAAAAGTATGTGTTGAGATGTAATTGAGCGGTCATGAAAAACAGAAATGGCTGCACCACTTCATTACGGCCGGGGTGAGCAGAAAACAATTGCCGTAGCAGCGTTTCAATCGTCTCGACATCTTTCAAGATGCTCATCTGTTTGACGATGCGCTCATCAATGCGTGCGGTATTGAGGTCAAACTGCTGACGGTAGGTATGGGCGATGGTTCGCAGCTCTGAGAACAACGAACTGGTACTTGATTCGTTGGCTGCACGGCCCTTCGCTGCTTGGAGTTTTTCGTTCAGTGTATCGAGCCGCGAGAGCGTTTCCCTGCGATCCTCTGACCCGCCAAGATCCATGAAGCGATGCCCGTGATAACGAATCAAATCAGTATCCTGGAGCAATTCCTCGGCGATTTGGAGCTGGTGAACCGCTGCTGTTGTCGTTTGTCCGACATGTGAATGCAAGCGTGCGAACTGGTAAAGTGCAACGCCACCGCCCAAGACCATCAAGATGTTAAGAGACAGGAACGCCAACAGTAATTTTTGTTTCAGCGTAAACGTCATATGTCCTCAGGAGTTGAGCGAACTTTGGCTCACCGAGGGAAAAAGTGCGCGGGTGCGGCTGAATAATCCTGAAACCCTACGGTTTCCGATCGGGCGATGACTCGGGTGTGTCCGTCTGCTCAGGTAGTGTGCCCCCCAAGACCTCTTTTCCTACTCATGTCAGGTATCGGGGGTAACGCTTTCCGGCTTTAATGGGGGTGGGCGTGACTGAGAATTACGCTTCTACTCGTGGAATAACTTCTTTCACCAGGAGTTCTAATGACCGCAGCACGTGCGCATGAGACTGTCCGGGAAACTGCATCCGTAAGATCATAATGTCGATTTTTGCTTCGTTTTTGAAGCGACGGAGTTCCCGTGCGCAGAATTCTGGATCACCAATAATGTGGCGGTCTTTGCGATAGTTTTCGGACGCGAAATACGGATCGTTGGGGTCCGTGACGCGCCGCTGCGAACCATCTGGATTAGTATCGAAAAACGGGATCCAGGGTGGGCAATAGACTTTACGATAGACATGTAAGAAGTGCGGTTTCACTTCTTCCCAGGCGCGTTTACTATCCTCAGCAACATAAAATTCACGGATTAAGGCGCGGGGAAACTGCGCAGGATCGTGGCCAAAATCCTGGAGCGCCTGTGTGTAGTCGCCAAACTCTGCCTTGGTTTCTTCAAGGTTGGTAATGAGAGAGACGAGCAGCGGCAATCCACGCTCTGCCACTCGCCGTCGCGCGGCTGGAGTTCCTGCTCCCGACCACAGTGGCGTGGGTTTTTGCACTGGCGTTGGTGTGAGGCGTGCTTCATTCACTTGATAATGTTTACCGCTAAAGCTAAAGCGCTCACCGCTCCACGCCTTGCGAATGATCTCGATCCCTTCATTGGTCATCGATACGCGCTGTTTTCGGTTCAGACCAAACCCGGTGAATTCGTGGGGTCGGTAGCCACGTCCAATGCCCAACTCAAACCGTCCACTAGAGAGGACATCAAGCACAGCCGCATCTTCGGCGAGCTTGAGTGGATGACCATAGAAGGGGAGTAGAACGACTCCTTGGCCGATGCGAATCTTCTTTGTCCGCCCAGCGATGGCCGCGGCAGCGATCATCGGTGATGGACAATAGGCATCATCCATAAAGTGGTGTTCGGTGAGCCACACTTGGGACAGGCCAAGTTCATCAGCGCGTTGAATCTGATCCAACGCCTCGGCGTAGACCTGTTGTGGAGTGACGCCGAATTCTGGCGGTGCTTGGAGACTGTAGAATACCGCATACTTCATAATAAATTGTTTCTTCAAGAAGAATGGAATGCGTGATTCGTAATTCGTAAAAATGTGGGGCTGGGTGGTTACGTATTACGCTTTACGTATTACGTCCTAAATCTCTATACTCACATCTTTCCCTGGCACCCGCAGCATACGATGGGCGTGAAGCATCTTCTCTCGCACTGGCAATCCAAATGGGCAAGCCCTATCACACGTAGTGTTGCAGGACACACACTGCGATGCATTCTGTAAGGAAGGAATCTTTGCGTATGCTTCCATGCCTATACGTTGCTGACCATAATTTTCATAGTACATCGCGTAACGAAGAATGTCGTTGACCGGCACTGCGGACGGACATGACGACAAGCACGCGCCGCAACCGGGCCGGCAATAGTCGTTGCTGACCAACCGGTCGTACTTCTCTAGCAACTCGACATCCGACTTCTGTAGCGGCTGACCTGAGGCGTAGAGATATTCGTCGATCTGAGAAAGCGAGTTGATCGAAACCACCAGGCCGCTCACGTCGCTGTTCGACAGCACCCATTTGAAGGCTGCTTGCGAAAATGACTCGCGCTCGGTTGGCGTGAAGTCAGAAAGCGCGGTGTGTTGTGCGCCTTTCAGTGTTTTCATCGCTACGACGCCGACTCCTTTTTTCTTCGCATCGGCAAAGATGGTCGTCAGTTCTGGCCAGTTTTTGGAATTATAAGCGACCATGATGACATCAAACCGCCCGGAATCGACGGCATGTCGCATCACTTTTTCAAGATCTGGTGTATGTGACGATACCCCGAGATAGCGCAGCTTTCCTTGCTCCTTCAGGCGATCGAACGCCTCGTGAATATTGGGATTCATCAAGCGCTCAATCGAATTGACGGCATGAATGTGAGCCAGGTCGAGATAGTCTGTACCTAAACGTTTCAGACTGTCCTCGACTGTCGCGATGACCTCCTTGACTGGAGTGTCATTGCTGAGGTGACCATTGGCGGTACAAAATTTCGATGCAATGAACAGCTTATCGCGGGCGTGGCCTTTGATACCTTCACCAAGTGTTTGTTCGGAGACGGTATCAGAGTAATCCGGAGAGGTATCGAAGTAGGTAATGCCGCGCTCAAGTGCACGTTTGACCACGGCAACATTGTTGAGACTCGCACAGCCAAAAGAGATATCCGACATCTCCATTTGCGTACGCCCGAGTGGGCGGTAACTGCGAATGTGAGCTTCTTGCCAGTCTGGGCTTTTTTCTGCGGCTTCTTTGGGAGCGCCTCTCACGAGGAAGATCTGACTTTGATATTTACAGCCCGCAGCAAGAGCAGCGCTGCCCCCAGCAACTCCAAGGGCGGCGTTACGGAGAAAACGGCGACGACTTGGGTGCGGCGTGGTGGACGATTCTTCGATGACCCGTTCGGGTGCCTCTGAGGGTTTCTTAGCCACGATAATCCTCCCCTATGCGATTTGCATTAGCGAATACCAGTGAGCGTGGGCTTTGTCGATTACCAGTGAAAACCCATGCTTATGAACTTTGATAATCAAAATCGGTAATGAGACATACCGTGTCTTGTGCTCCTCGGTGTGTAGGGGCGACCGGCCGGTCGCCCCTACAGACGCATCGACTATTACCGAATTTGAGCGTCAAAACTCATTAGCAAAGCTGCGGTACGGTGTCCGTCACGTCCAGTGCGAGAGCAGGATCAGTTCCTCATACGCAGGAGACCTTATGGAAGCAGAAACCAGATTCGCTGGTTTGGTAGGTGGACCTCTGGCTTGCTGAGGTGCTCACGTTAACGGACCGCTTTGCCCATGAGCCGAGGCTGGGAGTAAAGAGGCACAAGGAGCACGTGTGTCAAGTCTTTTTGCCTGTCAACAAGAATTGACAGTTTCTCTCAAGGTCTCGTTTCCAGAAGTGAAATTGTGCTTACTGCGCCTCTGGTGTCAATCTTAGTAGCTCAGGTCTTTTTCGTCTGGATTAATTTCTGACGCTGCGAGCGTATTCTTGTTGCCCTTTTTCTTCTGTAACTTATGGTCTAGTTTTTGCCATATGTTTTGATGATGGCACAAGTCATCATAGAATTTCCCTGCTTCATGTTCGCTGTCCGAGATCACTAAACGAAAAAGAGGAACATATCATGGCAAAGAGTGCACTCTGCATCGGTATTAATAACTATCCTGGGACACACATGGATCTTGCGGGTTGTGTGAATGATGCGAAGGACTGGGCTGCCGAACTTGCCGCACGCGGGTTTACCGTGGCGAAATTGCTGGACGCAGAAGCGACCAAGGCGGCCATGGTCGCAGGCTTCAAATCGGTGATTACTGCGGCGGCGAGTGATGATGTCGTCGTCATTACGTTTTCTGGCCATGGTACGTATGTGCCAGATATCAATGGTGACGAAGTCGACGGCCTCGACGAGGCGCTGTGCCCGTATGATATTCAGACCAACAATGCCCCGCTTACTGACGACGAGATCCATGAGCTTCTTGCTGCCCGCAAACCCGGTGTGCGGTTGGTTCTGATCGCCGACAGTTGTCACTCTGGTACGGTCACTCGTGCTGCTGCACCTGACCCAGAGGCTGATGATGTGCCGCGCCCTCGCTTTATGCCGATGGGAAACTGGTTACCTGAAAATCAACTTCCTAAGGGTGCAAGCGGGAAGCCTCTGTCTTCTGTGTCAGTGACGGCCCCTGCCTCGGCTTTCACCAGTGCGTTGTCTCGGACGGCGGGTGATCTTTTGCTCTCGGGGTGCAAGGAAGGTCCGAACAATTTCAGTTATGACGCTCGTATCAACGGCCGTCCAACTGGCGCCTTTACCTATTATGCGCTCAAGGCACTGAAGACACTGAAAGCGGATGCAACGTATGCTAATTGGCACGCTGCGATCACTCCTATGTATTTGCCGTCGGTGCAGTACCCACAAAGCCCGCAGATCGTCGGCAGTGCCTCAGCGCGTAAGAGGAAGGTGTTCGCCTAGTCGGATTTCCAGATGTGCACGCCTGACCTTTTCCTTTGGGGAGAGGGAGCAACATAACCAACAGTAGGAGATGCCGTGGCCGAAACCACCATTTCTCTGAAAGTAACCGGCCGCGAGGTGACTCCTACGCTGCCATCATTCCTTCGACCTACAACCCGTTCGGCTGGGCAGGCCGATGATTCCTGTCTCCCGCAGTCGTACCTGAGAGCTACGCGCAGTTTCGATGTCAGTCCCAGCGCTCGTAGCTCGACGGATGGAGTTGCTGAGAAGCAGTACCAGGCTCGACCCGATGAAATCATCGTGCTGGAACTCAGTGATGGCAGTACGCTGATCACCAGCGCTGCGCGGCTCCGCGAGACCTTGTTACAGACCCATCCTGAACTGCTTGGCCCGAACGATGAAATTCTCTTGGAGAAGCTGCGTGCCGAGGGCGCGGTTGCTCGGCGAGATCTTGGTGAAGCCATAGGTGGGCTCGTCAATAAGGTCTTTACGTTCGTAGTCGGTGAGACCCCAGATCCGATCATTGACGCAGCATTAAAAAAACTCAAAGAGTTGACGACAGGTAAGCTGGCTGATGCAGCCGAACTCGGAGTGACATGGACAGGCACGAAGGCTTTGATGTGGGCCATAGAAAATCAACTCACGCAAAAGCCGGGATTATATCGCTGGGAAGGTGCTACTGAGTTGCGACCGCTGGCAGCGGATTTTCGCAACCAGGTACCGATCGATCCGCAAACCGGTGCCCCAGCACCAATGCTGATCTTTATCCACGGTACAGGATCAAGCACCTTTGGGAGCTTTGGAGAACTGCGAAAAGACAACCGCGATGTCTGGGCTGCGTTAGAAGACCGCTTCTCTGATCGTATCTTTGCCCTTGAACATCGGACGATGTCGCAAAGTCCAATCGACAATGCGCTTGATCTTGTTGAGTCGCTCCCTCCCGGTGCCCATATTAGCTTGGTATCGCATTCACGCGGTGGTTTGGTTGCTGATTTGCTGTGTCTCAAGGATTTTGACGCGCTCATTGATGACTTCTGCTATGCCTTTGACGGAACTGGTGATGCTGATCCCGAGGAATCCGAACGTGTCCGCAAAGAGCTTGAGGACGCTCATGCCGAGCACCGGGCACAACTGCGGAAACTTGCGGCCAAGCTGCGCGAACGCAAAATCGTGGTACAACGCTATGTTCGCGTTGCCTGTCCTGCCAACGGCACCAAGCTCGCCAGCGGCAACTTCGACCTCTTTCTCTCTAGCCTTCTGACCCTCGTTGGTCAGGTGCCGTTCTTCTTTGGGAATCCCGTCTATTCAGCCTTCAAACGGGTGGTGATTGAAATCGCTAAGAACCGTACCAATGCCCATTTGGTTCCTGGTATTGAAGCGATGTTGCCCGACTCGCCGATGACGCGCTTCCTCCGTGATGCGGCACTACAAAGCGAGATCCTCATGTCAGTTATTGCCGGTGACATTGAGGGAGGGAACCTCCTCAAGCGCCTAGCGGTCAAACTGGCCGATTTTCTCTTCTTCGAGAATGAAGCCAACGATTTGGTAGTCGATACCGCGGCTATGCTTGCTGGAGTGGCGACGAAAGCGAACGCGCGCGTGCTGTTCGATCGTGGCGCCGATGTGTCTCATTTTCGCTATTTCGAGAACTTCGATACGCGTACCGCACTTCGCGATTGGCTGGTCACCGACACGCCAACAGAAATTCCCGGGTTCATAACCTTGCCTGGTCTTGAGGACCTTGAGGCGGCACTCGTTGCCGCGACACGTGCAGTGATCGATGTCGACCGGCCGGTCGTTGTGGTGTTACCCGGTATCATGGGGTCACACTTACAGGTTGGGAAGAGCGATCGCGTATGGTTCGATCCTCTTGATATTGCCGCCGGTGGTCTAGCGAAGATTGCGTGGGGAAAGATAGGAGTAGAAGCGGAAGATCTGTTTTCGCTCAGCTACGGCAAGTTGTGTAAAACCCTCGAGCGTACTCACCGTGTCGAACGTTTTGCGTATGATTGGCGTCAGCCACTCGACGTACTGGCTGAGCGGCTGGGCAGTTTCCTTGACCAGTTAATGAAAGAGACGCAGCAACCTATCCGGCTGTTAGCACACAGCATGGGTGGGCTAGTCGTGCGAGCCTGTATCCACCGGCGTCGTGCGGTGATGGATGCGTTAATGGCACGAGAGGGTGCGCGTTTCATCATGCTGGGGACACCAAACCAAGGCGCACACTCAATGGTCGAGAACATGATCGGAAAGGGGGATACCTTACGCACGCTGGTGCGGCTGGACCTGAAACACGACATGCAGGAGGTGCTCGATATTGTGGCTGGGTTCCGTGGTGCATTGCAGTTGCTGCCGAAACCTGGCTTTACCGATACATTCCAAGGTCAGCCGGATGGTGGTGGCGTATTTGACTATCAGAAAGCCCAGACCTGGGCCGACTTCAAGGAACTGGTGCGCGATTTCTGGTTTGGTGACAAACGGTGTGCCACCCCTAACCAGCAGGTCCTTGATGCTTCCAGTTGGCTCTGGGCGCAAGACGGTAATCTGAACCCATCATTGCCAGAAGCGTATGAGCATAAGAGTGTGTACGTCTTCGGTATCGCGCCCAATACTCCCTGCGGAGTGCGTAAGGAAAAAGTGCGCGAGAGTTTTCGCCTGAAGATGGTGGGAACCTCTCTCGGTGATGGGACTGTGACGTGGGATTCGGGGCGCATCGATGGCATCGGCAATTATTATTATATGCCAGCGATCCACGGCGATCTGGCATCTACCGAGGAACACTTTCCTGCCATCGTTGACTTGTTGGTCTCAGAAAGTGTTTTTTAATTCGTATTTTCCGTCGTCACCATCCGCAGCGTGCGCCGGATACTGGCCAAGTACACCATAGCGTCACTGGAAACGGTGGTATGTTCGAAGTCCCGACACAAGCGCCGCTAGCGCCCCAGCCAACCGAAGGACCGCTCCACCACCCAGCGGCGGGGCAACACGGTAAAGCCTTTGGCGTCTGCCGAACGGCGCACCACCTCCAAGCGC
>Ga0194132_10011148_pt1 | contig 11689 bp, 11 predicted proteins | sample TA2KigOf80mmetaG_FD_148612 | JGI IMG/M metagenome (GOLD analysis project Ga0194132, IMG submission 148612) | Freshwater microbial communities from Lake Tanganyika, Tanzania - TA2015054 Kigoma Offshore 80m | ecosystem: Environmental > Aquatic > Freshwater > Lake | place: Tanzania: Lake... | reverse complement strand
CTCCTCCGCTCGAACAGCGACAGCGCCGCCGCCGCGCGCGAGCTCGCGCGGACCGCGGCGGACCTCGCGTCGCTCCGCGCCGCACTCGCCGACTTCGACGGCTGCCCGCTCAAGGCGACCGCAACCAAGCTGGTGTTCGCCGACGGCAATCCGGCGGCCCGGGTGATGTTCATCGGCGAGGCGCCGGGCGGCGAGGAGGACCGGCAGGGCGTCCCGTTCGTCGGCCCGGCCGGCCGCCTCCTCGACCGGATGCTGGCCTCGATCGGGCTCGACCGCACCACGGCCTACATCACCAACGTCCTGCCGTGGCGACCGCCGGGCAACCGCAACCCGACCAACGCCGAGATCGCGGCCTGCCTGCCGTTCCTGGTCCGCCATATCGAGCTCGTCGATCCGGCGCTCCTGGTGATGGTGGGGGGTACGGCGGCCAAGGCGGTGCTCGAGACCGGTCAGGGGATCATGCGGCTACGCGGTCGCTGGCTCGAGTATCGGCCCCCCGGCGGAGGCCGTTTGATCCCGGTGCGCGCCATCTTCCATCCGGCCTATCTCCTTCGTTCTCCAGCACAAAAGCGGGAAACCTGGCTCGATCTCCTGGCCATTCGGCGCCACCTCGAGGCCGGTTGAGCGGGCCGCGCGGCGGGCCGCCGGGTCCAAAAGGTTAAGGATTCGTTGCTTGCCGACCCCTCCCCCGTCGGCTATAGCGGCCGGGTAGCCGGTCACCGCCTTCGTCAAAAAAATCGACCGGCATCGTCAGAATGAGGGGGCGCTATGGCTGCACGAGGGCATCATGGCGGTCGCATGTTCCTCAGGGGCGCGGCCGTCTCCTGCGCGATCGGCATCGCCGCGGCGACGCTGGTGGCGCCCGCCTACGCCGATGCACAGAAACAACCGATCGAAACGGCCAGGCTGCCGGACGGCGAGATCCTCGGCAACCGCGTCCGCAGCGGCAAGCCGGTGGTCGGGGCGGGCGACGCGGAGCGCTATCGTCGCATCCTCCGCGCCCAGGCCGCCGCGGACTGGCCGACCGCCGACCGTGAGATCGCCCGCCTGCAGGACCGGCTCTTGATGGGCCACGTCCTCGCCCAGCGGCTCCTGCATCCCGCCCGGACGGCGGCCTTTGCCGAACTCGAATCCTGGCTCCGCCTGCACCACGATCATCCCGACGCACGGGCGATCCATCGGCTCGCCGTCGCCCGCGCCCCCACCGACCGACCGGACCTGCCGGAGCCGACCTACAGCGCCGTCGCGGGGAGCTGGGAGCCCGGCAGCGGACCCGCCCGCCGCGTCGAATCCGCCGGGGCGGCCGCCAAGGCCGAGACCGCCCGCATCCGCGAGGCTGTCGCCGCGCTCGTCAAGGCCGGCAAGCACGACGAGGCGGTCCGCTATCTCTCGCATCGCCACGTCCAAAGAAAGCTCGACCAGGCGGCGATCGACATCGAGCTCGGTGGTATCGCGGCCGATCTGATCCGGCGCGGCAATAATGCCAAGGCGGCCGCGCTCGCCGACAAGGCGGCGAAGCGGTCGGCCGGCAATGCGCCGGCGGCGCTCTGGTCGGCCGGCCTCGCCGCCTTCCGCCTCGAGCGCTACGATGCGGCGCGCCGGCACTTCGAGACCCTGGCGGAGGTTCCCGGCATCGGCGATGCGATGCGGTCGGCCGCCGCGTTCTGGGCGGCGCGCGCCAATATCGATGCGCGTCGGCCCGAGAATGTGAAACGCTGGCTCTATGTCGCGAGCGAGCACCCGTACACGTTTTATGGCCTGATCGCGCATCGCATCCTCGGGATCGAACCGCCGTTCACCTGGGACGTGCCCGCGATCGACGAGGCGAAGCTCCGCAACCTCAAGCGGACGCCTGCGGTGCGCCGGGCCTTCGCCCTCCTCGAGATCGGCGCCGTCGAGCGCGCCGATCTCGAGTTCCGCGGGGTCGCCGGCCGCAAGGAGCTGACCGATCCCCTCCTCGTCCTCGCGCTCGCCGACGAGGCGCGCCTCGCGCCGCTCGCGCTCCGCGCCGCCGGCATGCTCGCCGGCCGGAACGTCCAGCACGATGCCGCCCTCTACCCGATCCCGGGCTGGGAGCCGGCGCGCGGCTTCGTCGTCGACCGGGCGCTCGTCTATGCGTTCATGCGCCAGGAGTCGGCTTTCGAGATCAACGCCGTCAGCCGCGCCGGTGCGCAGGGCCTGATGCAGATCATGCCGGCGACCGCCGCCTATATCGGCGCCGGCGAGCTCGACGGACGCGCGCGGGAGGCGGTCTACGACCCGATCCTCAACGTCGAGCTCGGCCAGCGCTATCTCCGCTACCTCCTCGATCACGAGGCGGTCCAGGGCAATTTGATCATGCTCGCCGCCGCCTATAACGGCGGGCCGGGCAATCTCGCGAAGTGGCGCAACGGTCCCGGGGCGACCGACGATCCCCTCCTGTTCGTCGAATCGATCCCGATCCGCGAGACGCGGGTGTTCGTCCAGCGCGTTCTGGCGAATTACTGGATCTATCAGATGCGGCTCGGCCAGCCGACGCCCTCGCTTGACGCACTTGCCGCCGGCGAATCCCCGCTCTACTCCTCTCCGGAGATCAAAGCGGCGAGACGCCATGCCCGGAATTGACGAGACGCGCCCGTTCATCCCCGTCCACATCGCGGTGCTGACGGTCTCCGACACCCGCACCGAGGCCGACGACCGGTCGGGCCAGACGCTGGTCGAGCGCATCACGGGTGCCGGCCACCGCGTGGTCGCGAAGACCATCGTCAAGGATGATCGGGCCGCGATCGTCGCGCAGCTCCGCGCCTGGATCGCCGATCCGGCCGTCGATGTCGTGATCTCGACCGGCGGCACCGGCGTGACGGGGCGCGATGTGACCCCGGAAGCCTTCCAGTCGATCTACGAGAAGGAGATCGCGGGTTTCGGCGAGCTGTTCCGGATGCTGAGCTACCAGAAGATCGGCGCATCGACCATCCAGTCGCGCGCGACCGCGGGCGTTGCGGGCGGCACCTATCTTTTCGCGCTGCCCGGCTCGCCGGGCGCCTGCCGCGACGGCTGGGACGACATTCTCCGCCACCAGCTCGATGCGCGGTTCCGGCCGTGCAACTTCGTCGAGCTGATGCCCCGGCTCAACGAGCACCGCAAGGCCTGATCGGTCGCTTCCGCGCCGCTTCAAAGTCGGCGCCGTCGTCGACATCGGCGAGGCGTGCCACGATCGCGATACGCCGCCCGCGAAGCGACGCGACTGTATCCGCGAGCGCATGCGGTCCGGACCAGCGGACGCCCGCGAACGGCCGGAACAGCCGTCGTCCGTCGCGGCTCCCGATCAGCCAGTAGCCGCCGTCTTCCGCCGGGCCGATGACCAGCTCGGCGTGGCCGAGCGCGCGAAATGCCGTCGCGACATGGCGGGCGGTGATGCCGGGAATGTCGCTGCCGACGACCACGACCGGATCGGGCGCGTGGCGACGGAGCGCGCGCGCCATGCGGCGACCGAGATCACCCGGCCCTTGGCGCTCGCGCCGGCAACCGCGCCAGGCGGGCGGCGCCGCGGTGACCGCGCGATCGGGCGTCACCGCGAGAACGGTCGACCAGCGGCGGTCACGCGCGAGACGCGCCACGACCGAGGCCGTCGTCCGCCGGTAGAACCCGACCGCCGCGACCGCGCCGATGTCGCGGGCGAGCCGACGCTTGACCGCACCGAGGACAGGCAGGCGGACGAAGACGACGAGGTGTCGGCGCATCCGCCTCATGCGTAGAGCCGGGCGATCAGCCGGGGCGGCACGCCGAGAAAGTAAAGACCGAGGCAGGCGAGGTTGCGGAGCGACCGGCAGAGATAGCCGTCGCGGCGATAGCGTTCGGCCGAGGTCACGGCATCGACCGCGAGCAGCACCAGCCGCCGGCGGCCGAGGCGGCGGATGATATCGACATCCTCCATGAGCGGGAGTGGCCTGTACCCTCCGATCCGCTCATAGAGCGCGCGATGGATCAGAAGGCCCTGGTCGCCATAGGGGAGTGCGAGCACGCGAGAGCGCCAGCGCACCATCGTCTCGAGCCGCCGCGCCGCCGGCCGGTCGTCGTCGAGCCGGAACCGGAAGGCCGCGGCGGACGCGAGGGGATCGACATGCGCGACGAAGCCGCGCACCGCCGCGGGCCAGCCCGGCGCCGGACGGGTATCGGCGTGGAGAAAGAGGAACCAGTCCCCGCGCGCCGCCTCGGCTCCGGCGCGGAGCTGGCTGCCGCGCCCTCGCACCGCCTCGATCACCTGTGCGCCCGCCATGCGCGCGACGGCGACCGTTCCATCACGCGAGCCGCCGTCGGCGACGACGACCCCGCCGACCACGCCGTCGTCCGTCGCGGCGAGATGCGCAAGCGTCGCCGCGAGCGCCGCGGCGCAGTCGAGTGTCGGTATGACGACGGCGATTTCCGGCTGATCGGCCACCGCTGCACGATTTCAGACCGGCAGCCGCCCCGCAACGCCCCGGCCGATCAATCGGGGTCGATGATCCCCGCGCAGGCATCCGTCGGCGCCGCCGCGACGTGGCCGACCATCGGCACGATCTTCAGCCCGGCCGAGGCTATCCGGCACGGCGCGGCGACGAGGCCGCACCCCGACAGGACGAGGAGGGACGCGCAGAGTACAAGGATCCGGTGCATCGGACGCTCCCGCCATTGTTCACCATCCGGGCCGACGATCGCGTCGGATTGAGTCCGAATTAAGGGCCTGGCCCGGGTCATCGCCGCCACTGTTTGTTCTTGAAATGTTCTCATCGTTCAGGCATGGTCGTCGCATGCCCTCGACCGACGACACCAGGCGATCGCCCGACCCCGCCAACCGCCCCGCCCTCCGCCCCGCCGTGCGTAAGGGCCGCGGCGCGGTGACCAACCGGGCGGGCCGGTTCGAGCCCTATGCGACGGAGGCCTTCGACGACGGCTGGACGCCGGACGAGGTCACACCGATCGCGACCACGCTCACGGTGGATGCGACCCGAACCATCATCGCGCGCAACCAGTCACCGGATGTTCCCTTCGACCGGTCGATCAATCCCTATCGCGGCTGCGAGCATGGCTGCATGTACTGTTTCGCCCGGCCGACCCACGCCTTCCTCGGCCTGTCGCCGGGGCTCGATTTCGAGAGCCGTCTCCATTACAAGCCCGACGCCGCGCGGCTCCTTGAGGCGGAGCTTCGCCAGCCGCGCTACCGTCCGGCGCTCATCGCGCTCGGGACCAACACGGACCCCTATCAGCCGATCGAGCGCCGGCTCGCGATCACCCGATCGATCCTCGAGGTGCTCGCCGCCTTTCGCCATCCGGTCGGTATCGTCACCAAGTCGGCGCTCGTCCAGCGCGACATCGATATCCTTGCGACGATGGCGGCGGACGGTCTCGCGCAGGTCTTCGTCTCGGTCACGACGCTCGATCGCGACCTCGCGCGGCGGATGGAGCCGCGCGCGGCGACGCCGGGCCGCCGGCTCGAGACGGTCCGCGCGCTCGCGGCCGCGGGGATCCCGACCGGGGTCCTGGTGGCGCCGGTCATTCCTGCGCTCAACGACCCGGAGATCGAGGCGATCCTCGAGGCGGCCGCGACAGCCGGAGCACGGTCGGCGAGCTATGTGCTGCTTCGGCTTCCGCTCGAGATCAAGGCGCTGTTCGAGGAATGGCTCGACGCGCACGCACCGCTCCGTGCACGCCGCGTGCTCGCCCTGATGCGCTTGATGCGCGGTGGCAAGCTCTACGAGGCGGCGTTCGGTGCGCGCATGCGCGGCGAGGGTCCCTATGCCGATCTCATCGCCGACCGCTTCGCGCGCGCTTCGATGCGCCATGGTTTCGACCGCGAGCGCTTCCGGCTCGACACCACCCGGTTCAAGCCGCCCAAGCGCGCCGGCGATCAGCTCGACCTTTTCTGACGCACGCGTTCTGACGCACGTGAGTCGTGGTGGCCCATGCTAGCCTTGTCGCCATGCCCGACTTCTCGCTTGAAGACGCCGCGCACGGCATTGTCGCCGGCATCGACGAGGTCGGCCGCGGCCCGTGGGCCGGCCCGGTCGTGGCGGCGGCCGTGGTCCTCGACCGGCGCCGGCTCCCACCCGATCTCCGCGCGCGGATCGACGATTCGAAGCGCCTCGCGGCCGCCGAGCGCGCCCGTATCCTCGCGCTCCTCGCCGACTGTGCCGCGATCGGGCTCGGCGCGGCGAGCAATGCCGAGATCGACCAGCACAACATCCTCGGCGCGACGTTTCTCGCGATGCGCCGCGCGCTCGCCGCCCTCGGCACGATGCCGGCGGTCGTCCTCGTCGACGGCAACCGGGCGCCGCCGCTCCCCTGTCGGGTGCGCACCATTGTCGGCGGCGACCGCTTGTCGCTCTCGATCGCCGCCGCCTCGATCGCCGCCAAGGTGACGCGCGACCGACTGATGGCGCGGCTCGCGCGGCGCTATCCGGGCTATGGCTGGGACACCAATGCGGGCTATGGCACCCCCGGCCACCGCGCCGGCCTCGCCGCGCACGGGGTGAGCGCGCACCACCGGAGGAGCTTCGCGCCCATCAACAAGATGTTGAGTCCAGCCCCCGAGGCGACTCCCACATATTGAATAAGTCTTTGATTCACCTTATTTTTCTTGACCTCGGTCGGGACGGCCGACCAAGGTCTCCCGGTGAGGAAGCCATCCGCCCTGCCGCGCAACACGGTCGTCGTCGGCGATTGCATCGAGGAGATGGACCGCTTGCCGGAGGGGTCCGTCGACCTGATCTTCGCCGATCCGCCCTACAACCTGCAGCTAGCGGGCGAGCTGCATCGGCCGAACAACACCCGCGTCGATGGCGTCGAGGAGGCCTGGGACCAGTTCGACGACTTCGCCGAGTATGACCGTTTCACGCGCGCCTGGCTTGCCGCCGCCCGTCGCGTCCTCGCCGATGACGGCACGCTGTGGGTGATCGGCAGCTACCACAACATCTTCCGCGTCGGCGCCATCCTTCAGGATCTCGGGTTTTGGGTTCTGAACGACATCGTCTGGCGCAAGTCGAACCCGATGCCGAACTTCCGCGGCAAGCGCTTTACCAACGCGCATGAAACCCTGATCTGGTGCGCGAAGGACAAGGACCGGAAGCGCTACACCTTCAATTACGACGCGATGAAGGCGTTCAACGACGACGTCCAGATGCGGAGCGACTGGCTGATCCCGCTCTGCACCGGACCCGAGCGGCTCCGCCGCGATGGTCGCAAGGCGCACCCGACGCAGAAGCCGGAGGCGCTTCTCTACCGCGTGCTCCTCGCCTCCTCCGCGGTCGGCGATCTCGTCCTCGATCCCTTCTTCGGCAGCGGCACGACCGGCGCCGTCGCGCGCCGCATGGGCCGAGACTGGATCGGCATCGAGCGCGATGCCGACTATGCCGCGCTCGCCGCGGAGCGGATCGCCGCGATCCCGCCGCCGCGCGATCCGACGCTCTACACGACGCCGTCGAAACGCCTCGAGCCGCGCATTCCGTTCGGCACCGTGATCGAGCGCGGGCTCCTGCGTGCCGGCGACACGCTGTTCGACGAGCGCCGGCGTTTCAAGGCGCGCATCCGCGCCGACGGCTCGATCGAGGTCGCCGGCGCGCGCGGCTCGATCCACCGGATCGGTGCCCACGTTCAGGGCGCTCCGGCCTGCAACGGCTGGACGTTCTGGCACTACGAGACCAAGGGCAAATCCGAACCGATCGACGCGCTCCGCGCCCGCATCCGGAGCGAAGGCGACTGAGTTCCCGGAGCGAAGGCGACTGAGTTCCCGGAGCGAAGGCGACCGAGTTCCCGGAGCGAAGGCGACTAACTTCTAGGCGTCGTCGAGGAGCGGCGTCGCCGCGCGCTGCCCGCTCGCCCCTTCCACGAGCGCGTGCCGGATGACCTTCTTCATCACCGTCGGCAGCGCATGGTCGCCGAGGCGATCGATCGGGCACCAGAACCCGGCGCCCCGCCGCACCGAGCGCACATTCGCGACGAGGACGCGGAGCTCGAGCGCGAAATGGGTGAAGACGTGGCGGACGACGCCCTTGAGCGGCCGCCAGTCCGCAGCACAAGGCGCCTCGCGCAAGGCCTCCGCATCCGTCCAGCGGCCCTCGCGCCACGTGGTCGATGGCACTTCGGTCATTGCGCCGAGGAGCCCGCTCTCGGGACGACGGCGGAGGAGCACGGCGCCGTCGGCGCGGATGGTCCAGAACGCGATGCCGTAACGCTGCGGTCGTTCGCCCTTCTCCGTCCGGCGCGGCAGTTCCTCGGCGATCCCGGCGGTCCGGCCGCGACACGCATCATGCCACGGACAGAGCGCGCAACGCGGGTTCCGCACCGTGCACACCGTCGCGCCGAGGTCCATCATCGCCTGGGCGAAGTCGCCGGGACGCGCGGCCGGGGTGAGCGCCGCCGCGAGATCGTGGAGGATCGGCTTCGCCGCCGGCAACGGAGTCTCGACGGCGCGAAGCCGGGCGATGACGCGCTCGACATTGCCGTCGACCACGGTCGCCGCGCGGTCGAAGGCGATCGCCGCGATCGCCGCCGCGGTATAGCGACCGACACCCGGGAGCGTCCGGAGCGTCGCCTCGTCGTCGGGAAATCGCCCGCCGTGAAGGGCGACGATCGCCTGCGCGCAACGATGCAGATTGCGCGCCCGCGCGTAGTAGCCGAGCCCCTGCCAGCCATGAAGGACGGCATCGAGGCCGGCGGCGGCCAGCGCCTCGACCGTCGGCCAGCGCGCCAGAAAGGCCTCGTAATAGGGGCCGACCGTCGCCACCGTCGTCTGCTGCAGCATGATCTCGCTCAGCCATACGCGATAAGGATCGGGCCGCTCGCCGGGGCGCGCACGCCAAGGCAGCACGCGACGATGGCGGTCGTACCAGGCGAGAAGCGGGGCGACGAGGCGATCGGACGCGGGATCACGCTCGCGTGAGGGGATGCCCGATGCGGCTCGCGCGCGTCTTGCCATCGTTGTTCCCGTCGCCGACCCTAAATACCATGGATGACGAGTCGAGACCGGCGGATGTGCGCATGACGGCGGACGAACGACGCGGCCAGGGCCTCCGCAGCCTGGCGTCAACCCTGCCTCGGATCACCAGCAGCGCGGTCCGCCGCCGCGGCTTCCTCGAGGCGGAGCTGGTCCTGCGCTGGGCGGCCATCGTCGGGCCGGAGTTCGCCGCCGAGACCCTGCCCGAACGCCTCGTGCACCCGCGCCGGCGCGAGGATGGGGCGACGCTTCATGTTCGGTGCGCCGGCGGCTTCGCGCCGACCCTCCAGCATTCGACCCCGGTCGTCCTGGAACGGATCAACCGGTTCTTCGGCTATGCCGCCGTGACCGGGCTCGCGATCCGCCAAAGCGCGCTGCCCGACCGCCCGGTTCGCAGCGCAGCGCCCGAGCTCGGCGAGAGCGAGGCTGAGGTGCTCGCCCGGCGGCTCGACGGCATCGCGGACCCGGGCCTCCGCGCTGCGCTCGAGGCGCTCGGCCGCCGCGTCCTGGCGCGCCGCCCATGAACGGAACCGAGCCCGAATCGGGTGTGGAAGACCGGCCGATCCCGTTGATTCGAGCGATGATTCGAGCACCTCGGCCGATGTGGACGCTGCGCGGACCCATCCGCTATATCTAGTAGGTAGGAGACAGGAATGTCGAAGATATCGTTCGGAAAGCGCGACCTTCTCGGGCTTGCGGCCACGATCGCCCTGTTCGGCGGCCCGACCGCGCTCGCGCCTGCGCTGGCACAAGACGGCCGCGGCCAGCCGGTCGAGGTGCCGGACGCCACCCAGGTCACCGCCGACGATCACGTCATCGGCAAGGCGGACGCACCGGTGACGATCATCGAATACGCCTCGCTGACCTGCCCCTTCTGTGCCCAGTTTCACGCCTCGACCCTGCCGCGGATCAAGCAGGAGTTCGTCGACAGCGGCAAGGCGCGCTACGTGTTCCGCGACTTCCCGCTCGACCGGCTCGCGCTCACCGCCGCGCTGGTCGCGCGCTGTGCCGAGCGTGACCGCTATTTCGGCTTCCTCGACGTCCTGTTCGGCAGCCAGTCGAGTTGGGCGCGCTCCGATAAGCCGGTCCAGGCCCTGATGCAGGTCGCGAAATTCGGCAATCTCAACGAGGCCGCGGTCGAGGCCTGCTTCAAGGACGAGACCCGGCTCAATGCCATCCTGCAGCAGCGGCTGGGCGGCGAGCGGACATTCCGTGTCAGCTCCACCCCGACGCTCGTCATCAACGGCAAGGTGGTCGCCGGCGGGCACGACTACGACGCGCTCAAGCGGGCGATCGAGGCGGTGCTGCCGCGCACGTGAACCGAGGCGGACGAACAAGAGAGGCAATCCTGTGCATTTCACGCGTCTCCGACTGACCGGCTTCAAGTCCTTCGTCGACCCGACGGAGTTCGTGGTTCATCCCGGGCTCACCGGGATCGTCGGCCCGAACGGATGCGGCAAGTCGAACCTGGTCGAGGCGCTGCGCTGGGTGATGGGCGAAACCTCGGCGCGCTCGCTCCGCGGCGGGGAAATGGACGACATCATCTTCAGCGGCACGACGGAACGTCCGGCGCGCAACATCGCCGAAGTTTCGCTCGTCCTCGACAACCGCGATCGCGCGGCGCCCGCGCCCTTCAACGAGACCGAGACGATCGAGGTGATCCGCCGCATCGAGCGCGGCGAGGGTTCGGCCTATCGCATCAACGGCCGCGAGGTGCGCGCGCGCGACGTGCAGCTCCTGTTCGCCGATCTCGCCTCGGGCGCGCGATCGGCGGCGCTCGTGTCGCAGGGACACATCAGCGACTTCATCAGCGCCAAGCCGACCCAGCGCCGACACCTCCTCGAGGAAGCCGCCGGCATCACCGGTCTCCACTCGCGCCGCCATGAGGCCGAGCTCAAGCTGCGTGCGGCCGAAACCAATCTGTCGCGGCTCGAGGATGTCGTCGTCAATCTCGAGGAGCAGCTCCGGGGCCTCAAGCGCCAGGCCCGTCAGGCAACACGCTATCGGAACCTCAGCGACCACATCCGGCGCGCCGAGGCGCTCCTCCTCCACATCGAGTGGACCGAGATCGGCGCGGCGCGGAACGAGGCGGCCGAACGCCTCGCCGAGGCGCTCGCGCGGCTCACCGAGACGACCCAGACCGTCGCGCGCCTTTCCGCGCGCCAGGCCGACGAGGCGGCGGTCGTGCCCGATCTCCGTCGCGCCGATGCCGATGCCGCGGCCGCGCTGCAGCGCCTGATGGTCGCGCGCGACCAGCTCGACGGCGAGGAGCGCCGGGTCGATGCCGCGCGCGCCGAGATCGCGCGTCGGTTCGAGCAGAATGGGGTCGACCTCTCCCGCGAGGAGACGCTGCGGCGCGATGCGCTCGCCGCCTCCGGCGCGCTCGAGGACGAGCGCGACCGGCTCTCCGCCGCGGACAGCGACGAGATCGCCGAGCGCTCCTCGCGCGCCGATGAGCTGGCGCGGATCAAGACCGAGGTCGGCGAGCGCGAGCGCACGCTGTCGGCGCTGACCCGCGCCGTCGCCGCCGACGAGGCGCGCGCCGCCTCGCTCCGGCGTCGGATCGAGGAAACGGACAATCGTCGCCGCAAGCTCGACGACAGGGCCGAGGCACTCCGCGCCGAGGAGGCGCGGCTCCGCGCCGTCGCGACCGATGACGAGGCCGTCGTCGCGCTCCGCGCCGAGGTGGCCGAGCGGCGGGCGGCGCTCGAGGCGGCACGGGCCGGGTCGGATCGCGCGGAG
>Ga0194132_10011147_pt1 | contig 11690 bp, 9 predicted proteins | sample TA2KigOf80mmetaG_FD_148612 | JGI IMG/M metagenome (GOLD analysis project Ga0194132, IMG submission 148612) | Freshwater microbial communities from Lake Tanganyika, Tanzania - TA2015054 Kigoma Offshore 80m | ecosystem: Environmental > Aquatic > Freshwater > Lake | place: Tanzania: Lake Tanganyika... | reverse complement strand
TCGCGCGTGAGCCGGGGGCGGCGCGCCTCGACGACAGTGGCATCGACGATCTGCCCACCCATCGCCAGATAGCCCTTCTCCCGTAGCGCCGCATCGAACCGGGCGAACAGCCGGTCGAAGGCACCAGTCCGAACGAGTTGCTCGCGGTAGAGCCAAATCGTCTTGGCATCCGGCACGGCATCGTGCAGCGCCAGCCCGACAAAGCGCATGAACGACAGCCGATCCCGGATCTGATACTCGGCCTGATCGTCGGACAGCGTGTACAGCGTCTGCACAACCAGCACCTTGAACATCAACACCGCGTCGTATGGCGGCCTCCCGCCCTTGGAGCGGTCCGTGCGCGGCACCGCCGCCTCGAGATCAGGGCGGAACAGCTCGAAGTCCACCACCTTCGCCAGCCGCTCCAGCGGGTCCCCCGCCGCCGACAGCCACGCCAGCCGCTCGTCCGTGTCGAAGAAACCAGCCTGTCCCGCCATCCCCGCCTCCGGCCATCGCCAGAGGTCAGAGAATCAACCCGCGACCCTCAACGCCAGAGGTTTTCGAGGTGTCCATCTGGTGAAAGATGGTGACGGCGGCGATCTCACCCATCAGGAACGAACTGAACAATACGGCGAGGCTATATTTCGGTACCGCGGCCTTGTAGCCATTCCAGTAACGCCCGCCATTGTGATAGAGCCAATGTGCGTTGCGCGACGCCTTGCGCCCGATCTCGCTTTTCGGCTGGTAGGTCAGCTGGTCGGGATGGCCCAACAGCTTGGTAATGGCAAGACCGCAGATCTGTTCGTGATTCTGCTCGTCGCGGGTGACCGAGAAAAAGCAGCGACGGACCGGGTCCTCCTCGTGCGCCTCATAGGTCTTGATCAGCGCGGCCGCGAATACTGACGGCGCCGATGCATCAAAGACCGACAGCAACGTCCACCAATAGGCGATCGCCTCACGCTGCTCCCAGGAATAGCGTCCGGCATCGAAACTGTCCCAGGGCAGCTTCTTGGGATCCCAGTTCTCGCGCTGCGCCGAGTCCCAGATCTCCTCGAGCTTGGCGGTATGCGAGTGCCAACTCAGCGGATAGACGTTGGGTTGCGGCGTGGCGGGCGGCAGCGCCATGCTGGCGGCCAGTTTCACGTCCTTCGCCATCGGTATCCTCCCTGGACGGCAGTCCGGGCATTTGAGCCGGTAGGTCGGGCAGCCGCAACCGGCGGTGCCCGCGACCGGATGACGCCGACCCGCCGGTGGCCGGCGATGGCATGGCAGGTCCGATGCCCGTTGGCGGCCGTTGCGCCGGCCGCATCGCGATGCCACCCTTCGCGGCCCCAACGCCGTTGGATCTGGAACGACCCCCCGACCGAGACAGTGCCGCAAAGCAAGCAGCGACCGCTTGACCGGGCAGCCGCCCGTGACGCCGTGCGCCGCGGCCCGCACTGCCACCCCAGGGACAGGATTGCAGAATGACACAAGCGCCCAGAATGGCTTTCGATATCGGCGGCACATTCGCCGACGTCATTGTCACGACGGCCGACGGCGCATTGCTGACCTTTAAGCTGCTGGCGATCCCCGATCGCATCGCCAAGGACGTGCGGGCCCGGGTGGCGCAGGCGCTGGCCGGCACCGGCCATGTGCGACTGGCCAGCCTGGTACACGGCACCACCATCGGTTCCAACGCTCTGCTGGAAGGCAAGGGCGCGGTCACCGGGCTGATAGCCACGCGCGGCTTTCGGGACGAACTGGAACTGCGCCGGCTGGCCCGGCCCGGCGTCTATGACTACCTCTGGGAGCGCACCCCGCCGCTCATCCCGCGTCGCCGTCGGCAGGAGGTGACCGAACGCCTGACCGCCAAGGGCGAGGTCTTCACCCCCCTCGATGTCGCGGATGCGCGCCAGGCGCTGCAAGCGCTCAAGGCCCAAGGCATCGAAGCCTTGGCGATCTGTCTGATTAACGCTTATGTCGACCCGCGCCATGAGGTCGCCGTGGCGACCCTCGCCCGCGAGATCCTGCCGGGCGTGCCGATCACGCAATCCTCAGCCGTGCTGCCGGCGATCCGCGAATACGAACGCATGAGCACCACGGCGGTGAATGCCTACCTCATGCCCGTCGTGCACCGCTATCTCGACGCCCTGGAGCGGGAGCTGAGCGATTTCAGCCAGCACCTGCGCATCATGCAGTCGAATGGCGGCGTGATGACGGCCCAGCACGCGCGCGCCTTGCCGGTCTATCTGGTGGAGTCGGGACCCGCCGCCGGCGTGGTCGGCACAGCCGCGCTGATGCGCGAGGTCGGCATCGCCGACGCGGTGTCGTTCGACATGGGCGGCACCACGGTGAAGGCTTGCCTGATCGAGAACAGCACGCCGGTCGAAAAGGCGGGCATGGAAGTGGGCGGCAAGGCCAACGTCTCGACCCGCTACAGCCGCGGCGCGGGCTACGTGGTGTCGGTGCCCTCGCTCGACATCGTGGAGGCGGGCGCGGGCGGCGGCAGCATCGCCTGGATTGACGCGGCGGGCGTGCTGCATGTCGGGCCGACCAGCGCCGGCGCCGTGCCGGGGCCGGTCTGCTACGGCAATGGCGGCGCCGAGCCGACGGTGACGGATGCCAACGTGGTGCTGGGCTACATGAACCCCAAGGCGATCGCCGGCGGCACGGTGCCGATTGATCGGCCGGCCGCCATCGCCGCCTTCGAACGCGTGTTGTGCCCGCGCCTGGGCATGACCGCGCAGGCGGCGGCGCACGGCGTGCATGCCGTCGCCAATGCCGCGATGATGCGGGCGGTCCGCGCGGTCAGCACCGAGCGTGGCCGCGACCCGCGCGAGCTGGCGCTGATCGCCTTCGGCGGCGCAGGTCCGATCCACGCCGTGGGTCTGGCCGAGGCACTGGGCATGCGGCGGGTCTATGTGCCGTTGCATCCGGGACTGTTCAGTGCGTTGGGACTGTTGCTGGCCGATGTCCGCTACGACCACGTGCAGAGCATGCCGGGCCCGCTCGACGCGCTCGACCTGCACGAACTCGAGGGCCGCTGCAACGGGCTGGCGGCAAACGTGCGCGAGACCCTGCGCCGGGAAGGTCTGGACCCGGCCGCGTTGCGCCAGCAACGCTTCCTTGACTTGCGCTATCGCGGTCAGACCTCGGAATTGACCTTGGCCCTGCAGGAAGGCCCGTTCATCGACAGCACGGCGCAGCTAGCCGAGCGATTCCACGCCGAGCACGAGCGCAGCTTCGGCTATCGCAGTCCGTCCGAGCCGGTGATGGTGGTCAATCTGCGGCTGAAGAGCCTGCTGCCTTCGCACAGCCTGTCCTTCGCCGACGTGGCCGAGGCGTTCCGTCGCGGCGCGGCGACGGAGTCGGCCATCCGCGGCCGCCGGCAAGCTTATTTCGGGCCCCGGCTTGGCGAATGCGAAACCCGCATCCTGTCGCGCGCTGGCCTGTTGGGTGGGCCGCTCGAAGGGCCGCTCATCGTCGAGGAGTTCGATACCACGGTTGTCGTGCCGCCCGGCTGGCGAGCCGGCCTGGACGACCATGCCAGCATCGTCTTGCAACCGAACTGACAGCAGGGACAGCGCATGAGCGAGGGCTTCGATCCGGTTCTGACCGAGGTGCTGCGTCACGAATTGGTGGCGATCTCGGAAGAAATGAACATCACCATGAAGCAGACCACCCGCTCGATCGTGGCCAAGGAGGGCGGCGACTACTCGGCCGGGCTGCTCAATCAGGCCGGCCAGGTGATCGCCCAGGCGGTGCCCTATGGGCTTGGCTATTTCACCGCGGTGATGCCCCACATCCTGCGGAAATTCGGCGGCAGGTTTCGTCCCGGCGACGTGATCGTTTCGAACGATCCCTATGCCGGGTTGTCGCACCTGCCCGACATTGCCGTGGTGCGGCCGATCTTCTGGCATGGGGCGCTGCGCGGTTTCGCAGCGGTGGTGCAGCACCACACCGATATCGGCGGCCGATTTCCGGGCGGCATGGGCCTGCCCTGCGCCGAACTATATGAGGAGGGCCTGCGCCTGCCGGCTGTCCGGTTCTACGACAACGATCAGATCGACGAGGCCGTCTGGGAGATCATCGCCAGCAACGTGCGGGCGCCGGACGATGTGTTGGGCGATTTGCAGGCCGGCGTCGCCGCCTGTCGGCGTGGCGAGGCGGGGTTGATCGCGCTGCTGGAAAAGCATGGGGCGGAGCGGGTGACGGACTGCTCTCGGCGGCTGCTGGCGCATAGCGAGCAGGCGATGCGCAAGGCCTTCGCCGCGATTGCAGATGGGCATTATCAGTGCGAGGACGTGTTCGACGACGGCCTTGGCACGCGGGTGGCGCTCAAGGTGACCCTGGCGGTGGAGGGCGATGGCATCACTGTCGATTTCGCCGGCACCGGTCCGCAAGTGGGCAACGCCCTCAACGTGCCGCCGGACATGATTGGCAACTTCCTGGCCAATAACGTTTTCATGGCGCTGCTCGGCTCCGCCGAGGTGCCGCTCAATTCCGGCCTGTTCGCGCCCATTCGTACGCTGACGCCGGAAGGCAGCGTGGTCAACCCGCGCTTTCCCGCCGCGGTCGGCTCGCGCGGTCAACTGCTGTGGCGCATCGCCGACCTGGTCTCCTCTGCTCTGGCCGCCGCCGTGCCCGAACGGATGCCAGCCGGTTCCGAGGGCGGGGTCAGCATGATGATCTTCACGCCCAGCAAGCCCATGGGATCGGCCAAGTCGGGCGGGGTGATGACCGAACTCTATGCCAGCGGTTGGGGCGGCCGGCCCAGCATGGACGGCATTGACGGCGTCATGCCGATCGTCATGGCCGGCTTCCAGACCAATTCCGGCGAGGTGTTCGAGCAGGAAATGCCGGTGATGCTGGACGGCTTCGGCCTGGTGCCGGATACCGGCGGGGCCGGGCAGTATCGCGGCGCGCTCTCGGTCTACCGGCGCTGGCGGTTCCTGGCGGACGGCCGGGTCATGCTGCGCACATGCCGGGTCGACTCGTTACCCTACGGTCTTGGTGGCGGCCGGCCCGGGACACCGTTTCGCGCGGTGCTGCTGCGCGAGGGAAAGGAGACCCTGCTGCCGGCGCAGATCATGCTGGATATCGCGGTCAAGGCGGGCGACGTGCTGACGCATGTCCAGCCGGGCGCGGGCGGGCACGGTCCGCCCGCCGCGCGGGATCCCGCGCGGGTGCGCGAGGATGTGCTGGACGGCAAGCTGAGCGCCGAACACGCTCGGCGAGAATACGGCGCGGACGCCTGAGCTCTTGGCTAGCGCGCCACGCGCCCCGTCTTGCGCGTCACGAACAGGAAGACCAGCGGCGCCGCAAGGGCGGGCACCAGGGTCAGCAGGTAGAAGGCGTTGATGTAGCCGATCATGGCGGCCTGCCGCCCGACCTCGGCCCCCACTCGTAGCTGCAGCATCGCCTGGTCCGGGTTGCCGAAGGTGGCGGTCCAGGCGGCCAGCAGATGGGGGTTGAAGACCGTGACGACGCTGGCGAGGTCCGAATTGGCCGCGGCCGTGCTCCGCACGAAGACGACCAACGTCAGCGAAATGAAGATGCTGCTGCCGAGATTGCGCAGCAACGAAAACAGCGCGCTGCCCTGGGTGACAAGTGCCGCCGGCAAGGTGGAGAAGGCCAGCACCGCGAGCGGGGTATAGGACAGGCCGTTGCCGATGCCATGCAGCAGGTTGGTCCATAGCACATGGTCGGGCGTCATGTTGATGTCCAGCGTGGCCATCCATAGCGCGGCCAGCGCCTGGATGACGACGCCGGTGAACAGGCAGAGCCGGGCGTTGTATCGCGTGAACTGGGTGACGACGAAGAAGCCCAGGAAATTGCCGATGCCGCGCATGGCGATGAGGAAGCCGACATAGGAATCGGGATAACCGCGCAAATCCTGTAGCAGCGGCGGGAACAGCACCATGGGGGTGTATTGCAGCATGCCAAGTACGAAGGCGAAGGTGACACCCAGCATGAAGTTGCGATCGCCGAAGGTGGCGGGATCGAACAACGGCGTGCGGGCGGTCAGCGTGTGCACGACGAACAGGTAGAGGAAGGTGACGCAGAGCACGAATTCGATGACGATCTCGATCGACTCCAGCCAGTCGTTGCGCTGGCCGCGGTCGAACATGAGCTGCGCGGCGCCGACCGCGACGGCGATGAACAGGAAGCCCAGGGAGTCGAAGGGGCGCGCCCGCCCTTTCTCCTGGTCGCTCAGGACCAGCATCACCAGCATGCCGCTGGCCACGCCCAGCGGCAGAATCAGGATGAACGTCCAGCGCCAGTCCAAGGCCTCCGCGATCAGTCCGCCGAAACTCGGTCCTAGGATCGGCCCGAGCACGCCGCCGACACCCCACATCATCAGGATGAACGGGTGTTGCGCGCGGCTGAAGCTGGCGAGCAGGATGGCCTGACCCATGGGAAAGATCGGCGCGCCGAACGCCCCCTGGATGACGCGCAGCACCAGCAGCGCCTCCAGCGAGTCGGCAAGGCCGCACAGCACCGAGGACGCGGTGAACCCGACCACTGAACTCAGCATCAGGCGGCGCCAGCCGAGCTTGGCCGCGAGCCAACCCGTGAGCGGGGTCGCGACCGCGGTGGCCACCATGTTGAACGTGAGCAGCCAGGCAATCTGATCCTGCGTCGCCGCCAAGGCGCCGCGCATCTGCGGCAGGATCACCGCCACCGAAGTGATGGTGATGCCGAACTGAATGGTGGTGATCTGCACCGTCAGCAGGATCAGCCACTGTCGGGCAGTGATGCTTTCCACGTCTTGCTGGCCGCGTCTCGCACCCGCTCGCCGGAACGGCGCCGTTCAGCGTTCGATGCGGCCACGCAGCAGGGCGGTCGCGTCGACTTCGATCAGCCGCTCCGGCCGCCCCAGGGTTGCCTGCACCAGGGTGTCCGCGGGGTAGGGTTTCTGGAACCAGCGCTGTCGCCAGCGGAACACATTCTCGCGGTAGCGCATGTCGGCCACGTAGACCGTCACCTTGAAGATCTTGTCGAGGTCGGAGCCGACCGCGCGCAGCGCGCGCTGCACGTTGCGGATGGCCTGGTCGGCCTGCGCGTCGAAGTCGCCTTCGCCGACCAGCTTGCCATGCTCGTCGATCGCCACTTGGCCCGACAGGAAAACGAGGTTGCCAACGACGAAACCCTGCGAAATATAGAAGTTCTCGAAGGGATCGGGATCGAGCGCGATGGCCCGGGCAACGGTGTTCTCGGCAACGGGTTCACTCATGGCATGATCTTTCTAGGTGGCACCGACGGGGCTCTGCTCAAGCATCGGCGCGGCTGCCTTGGCATTCTCGCCGGCCTGCGAGGCGAAGATCGACGTGTAGCCGGCCGACCAATCGGGCGGCATTAGGCAGGGACGTGGGTCGTGGCGGGCCCAGCGCGTCGGCGTGCCCCGCACCACGGACAGGGTATGCATCGTCGGCGTGGGATGCGGCGTGTAGGGCCGCGCGTCGGCCGAACTGTAGGCGTTCAGCAGCAATGGCCGCCCATCCTGCCTGCGGCTTGCCCGCGAGCCGTGCACGGTGCGGCAATTATGCACGGTGATGGTGCCGGCCGGGCCGGTCATGTGGCGCACCTTCGCCTCGTCCAGGGAGGCGGCGTCCTCGGCGTTGAGGCAGCCCTGCCATTGCCCGCGTCCGTCATACTGATCGTAAAGCGGTCCGTCGTGGCTGCCCTCGATCGCCATCAACGGTCCGTCATCCATGCCGGTATCGGCCAGATAGGTGCCGACCGTCAGCGGGCTGTAGTTGGTATGCGGATAGAACTGGATGTCCTGATGCCACTTCACTTCGTCGCCGCCGTCGTGCCACTTGAAATTCAGCTTGGAGTGGTGGAACACCACGTCAGGCCCCACCAGATCTGCCACCACGTCGGCGATGATGCCTTGCGCGTATTCCCAATAGAGCGGGTGTTGCGCATCCGGTGTCTTCAGCCGCCTGACCCGCGGGCTCTCGGCGGTATGGCTCGGGGCCAGGTCAAAGACCGCGTCCGAGCGCCTGATCTTCCGGCTCCGCTCGACGAACTCCGCCGTCACCGCGTGCAATCGGTCCAGCAGCGGTCGCTCGACCAGGCCCTCGACCGCCAGGTAGCCATGGGCGAAATAGAACTCGCGCTGGGCGCGGCTCAGTATCCGGGCCGGCTGGCGCAAGACCTCCTCGGGTAACATGGCGGTGATCCTTTCCGTTGTTGCCGCCGGCGGAGGGGCGATCAAGCGGCGCCGCGCCTGGCCGCCACTTCGCGCTCGATCGATTCCGGACTTTGGTGGAACAGGCGCTGCTTCGCCACCTCGTCCATCGGCGCGCGCTGGAACGACTTGGCCAGCTCATAGGCCCGCTGCACCGCCGGCCGGGCAGCGATGTCGGCCAGCCAGCGCTTGACCTCGGCGAACTTGTCGATCTGAACGCCCGCGCGCTCATGCGGCACGATCCAGGGATAGCAGGCGATGTCGGCGATGCTGTAATTGGCCCCGGCGACATAGCGCTTGCCGGCCAGCTGTCGGTCCAGCACCCTGAACAGGCGCTGGATCTCGCGCGTGTAGCGCAGCTTGCCATAGGGCACGTCCTCGGGCGCGTATTCGCGAAAGTGGATCGCCTGCCCGCCCATGGGGCCAAGACCGCCCACCTGCCAGAATACCCACTTCAGCACATCGAAGCGGCCATGCACGTCCTTCGGCAGGAGCTGGCCGTGCTTCTCCGCGAGGTAGAGCAGCATCGCGCCCGACTCGAACAGCTCCAGCGGCCGGCCGCCGCCCGGCGGCTCGTGGTCGACCATGGCCGGAATCTTGTTGTTTGGCGAGATCTTGAGGTAGGCGGGCTGGAACTGGTCGCCGTTGTTGATGTCGACCGGCATGACGCGGTAGGCGGCGCCCAGTTCCTCCAGCGCGATGCGCACCTTGTGCCCGTTCACCGCCGGACAGTAGTAGAAGTCGATCATCGCCTAGGCTCCCTTGCGCCGCAGGGCGCCAGTCTAGGGGAAGTGGCGGAACGGCGCCAACAATCCCGGCGCCTCGGCTAGTATCGCTCCAGCAGGGGGAGCCAATGATCGAGCAAGTCGTCGACGTCGCCACCAGGGCGGGTGGCATGGAGACCTTCATCTGCCGGCCGGAACGCGGCGGCCCGCATCCGGCGGTGTTCCTGCTGATGGATGCGCCCGGCATCCGCGAGGAGCTCCGCGACATGGCGCGGCGGCTGACAAGCGTCGGCTATGTCGTGCTGCTGCCCAACCTCTACTATCGGGCCGGCCGCGACACCAAGTACGGCGCCGACGTCCTGACCGAGGGCAGCGCCGAGCACGCCCGCATGCGCGCCGTGCGCACCAAGATGACCATTCCTCCGGTCATGGACGACATCGCGGCGATGCTGGCCTACGCGGACACGCGCAACGAGGTGAAACGCGGTCCGATCGGTTGCCACGGCTATTGCATGAGCGGGCCGTACGCGCTGGCTGCGGCGGCGCGCTTCCCGGACCGGGTTGCCGCCGCTGCCTCGTTCTATGGCACCTGGCTGGTCAGCGACGCCGAGGAGAGCCCGCATCTGACCTTGGGCAAGGCCAAAGGCGAGCTCTACATCGCCTGCGCCGAACACGACAAGCTCGCGCCATTGCCGATGGTCGAGGAACTGCGCCAGCTGTTTCGCGCGGCCAGGGCGGCGGGCGAGTTGGAGGTCTATCCGGGCGTGCATCACGGCTTCGCCTTTCCGCAGCGCTGGTGCTACGACAAGCCGGCCGCGGAGCGACACTGGGAGCGGCTGATCGCGCTCTACCGACGCAAGCTCGGCTAGGGCGATCTCCCTTCCAATCGAACCGGCAGGTTCGGTTTCGCCGCAAGCCGCTGCCCCGCAACCATGACGGCTGCGCGGTCGGCCCCGAGCCGATGGAACGCCGAGCGCGATGCCATCGGATCGGACGCCGCACCCGCGCTCAGGCGCGGCCCAGCACCAGGTCGGCCGCCTTCTCGCCCACCATGATGCAGGGTGCGTTGGTGTTGCCGGACGGCATTGTCGGCATGATCGAAGCGTCGGCGATGCGCAGGCCTTCGAGGCCGTGCACCTTCAGCTTGTCGTCGACCACGCATTCCGGCCCCGGTCCCATGCGGCAGGTGCCGATCGGGTGATAGGCGGTTTCCGAGTTGTTGCGGATCCAGCCGAGGATCTCGTCGTCGCTGGCGACCTGGGCGCCGGGCGAGAATTCCTCGCCGCGATAGGCATCCAGCGGATTTGCGTGCATGATCTTCCGCACCATGCGGAAGCCGTCGATCATGGTGCGCTGGTCGATGGGATCGGACAGGAAGTTGAAGCGGATCGCTGGCTGCTGGTGCGGATCGGACGATCGGATGTGGATGCTGCCGAGGCTCTCGGGCCTGAGCTGGTAGCACGTCCCGGTCATGCTGGGGAAGTCCTGCAGCTTGCGCCGCTTGGGGTCCTTGACCGAATACGGCACAAGGTGCATCTGCACGTCGGGCGTTGCCAGTTCGGGCCGTGTCTTCAGGAAAGCCAGCAGCGGCGCTGACGGCAGGCTGAGGAAACCGCCGCCGGTCAAGGCGTATTTCAGCACTTGCCTGGCCAAGCCCAGCCCGCGCGCCTGGTCGTTGTAGGACACGCCGGGCTTGGTCACGCGCCAGATGATGCGGGCATTGATGTGGTCGCGGAAGTGTTCGCCCACGCCCTTCAGTTCGTGCCGCACCGAGATGCCGTATTTCTGCAGGATTTCGGGCCGGCCGATGCCGGACAGCTCCAGGATCTGCGGGCTGCTGACCGCGCCGGCGCACAGCACCACCTCCTTGCCGGCATGCGCCAGCTTGATGGCGCCGCCCTGTTCGTAGGCGACCCCGACGCAGCGCTTGCCGTCCAGCAAGAGGTGCCGCGTCAAGGCCGCGGTCTCCACGCGCAGGTTGACGCGCTTCATGGCCGGCTTGAGATAGCAATGGGCCGTACTCATGCGCCGGCCGCGCCAGATGGTGGCCTGCGTCTTGACGATGCCTTCCTGGTCGGCCCCGTTATAGTCGGGGTTGCGCTTGTAGCCGGCCGCCTGCGCGGCGGCGAACAGGGCGTCGTAGAGGGGGTTCTGATCCGGCACCTCGGAGACGTTGAGCGGCCCGCCGGTGGCACGCAGCCCGTCGCCGCCTTTCTCGTAGTTCTCCATCCGCTTGAAGATCGGCAGCACGTTGTCCCAGCTCCAGCCGCGCGCGCCCATCTGCGCCCAGGTGTCGTAGTCGAGCGGCTGGCCGCGCACGAAGACCAGGCCGTTGATCGAGCTGGAGCCGCCCAGCAGCTTGCCGCGCGGCACCGGGATCTGCCGGTTGGCGGTGCCGGGCTCGGGCTCGGAGGAATAGCGCCAGTTGGCCGCCGGATGGTCGATCAGCAGGCCGAAGCTGACCGGCAAATGGGAATAGGGGTGGCTGGCGCGCCCCGCTTCCAGCAGCAAGACCCGGTTGCGGGCGTCCTCGCTCAGCCGATAGGCCAGCGCGGCGCCGGCCGAACCGGCGCCCACGATGATGTAGTCGAAGCGGGCGTCCCCCGCCTTGCCGTTCGCCATGGCGACCCCCTTTGGCTGGTGAAAGCCTGGGCGCAAGCCGGGCCGCTTGGCAAGCCCGTGTCCGGGTTCAGTAGATATGAGACGTTGGGTTCTGCTGTCGGGTGAGGGAGAGATACTCGTTGGGGGTTCGTCCGCCAAGGGCGCCGTGCGGTCTGTGGTGGTTGTAGAGATGGGCGAAGGCATCG
>Ga0194132_10011144_pt1 | contig 11692 bp, 10 predicted proteins | sample TA2KigOf80mmetaG_FD_148612 | JGI IMG/M metagenome (GOLD analysis project Ga0194132, IMG submission 148612) | Freshwater microbial communities from Lake Tanganyika, Tanzania - TA2015054 Kigoma Offshore 80m | ecosystem: Environmental > Aquatic > Freshwater > Lake | place: Tanzania: Lake... | reverse complement strand
GAGCGCCGTGGGTTGCGCCAGCGAACGCGCCTTATCAGCCGCCGACAAGCTCGAACCCTGCGGCAATACAAAATTCACGTGTCGATTGAGATGTACCGCGGCGACTGCCCCCGAAGACGGCGTAATCAAAGAAATACGGCTCTCGGCGATGCGGCCACGAACGCTGCTATTACCGCGCTGACCCGAACCCTCGAAGCGAACTTCGTTGAAAGATTCGGTATTACTGACGAAGAGTCGACCATCGGCCGGGTTGACCGCCATGTTGAAGAGGGTGGTCCCTACTCCCGCGAAGCGTGCGGTCACCGTGGGGGTCGCGGCCACCGCATCGATGGCGAAAACATCTTCGTCGGGCAAGTTGAACTTCACGCGACTCGACCAGTCATTGCGGGCCTCATCCCGCCACGCTGTACCGTCAAAGCGCACGATCAGACCAGTACCCGGCGCCTGCACGCCATCGGTGCTCGTCGAGATGCCGGGCTTCGGCGTGTTGAGGGTATCGCGGTGCAGCACCGTGGTGCGATTACCCGACATGAAGACACCCGCATAAACCGTGCGCCCGTCGTTACTCACCGCAAGTGCCCGCGGCACATCTGCGACGAGAGTCAGCACCGTTACCGGTTTACCGTTCAAAGAATCATCGAGCTGCGCCGCGTCGTACACCCACACGTCGGCGCGGCCGGCGCCCGAGGTCACCAACGAGGACGAATTGAAACCCGGGCGATTTTGCCCGCGATTCGCGACGGTGATAAAAGCACGATCACGGTTGGCACCGGCAAATACGATATCGCGCGGCTCATCGCCCACTTGCAAAGTGCGCAGCACGCGAGGCGTGCCGTCGAGCCTGACTACACTCACTGAATCAGAGAGATGGTTGACCACCCACACTTCGTTGGCGTTGCGTTCGGCGACAGCAACCGGTTCGAGACCCACACTGATGGCGCTCACGAGGCGCAGCGCATCGTCCTCGACGGCATAGATCTCGAGGCAATTTGCCGGCGCGTTGGTGACAAAGAGGCGTTGACCGTCCGCAGACAGCGCGAGCGGACGCACCGGGCCGCTTTCAAAAACCGCCACGCTCGCCGCTGCGGCATCGGCAGTCACGGTATCGACGGAGGAGCCACACTGCAGAACCGGCCGTTGCAGCGTGGCGCCGAGACTCGCCTCGGCCGCTGGTCCGGTCACCGTGGTGGGCGGGGTCATGGTGGTGGTCGAGACACCGTTGTTACCCGTGAGGGTGCCGGCACCGCCACTGCCGCCGCCGCCACAGGCCGCGAACAGCACACACGACAGCCACAATATGGACCACGAGATGGAGCGCACCCTTAAACAGTATATGCGCGCTCTTCAGACCGCAAGAAACCGCGGTTATGATCGCGCTCCGATGGATTCTCTGCCCACAAGTTGGTCCGCTCTCGCCGCAGTGGTTTTTTTACTTGGACTCAAACACGGGTTTGACGCCGATCACCTCGCCACCATCGATGGTCTGACGCGGGTCAACACCCGCGCCCGCAAAGGGTTCGCCCGCTACTGCGGTACGCTGTTTTCATTGGGTCACGGCGCTGTGGTCATAATGATCGCCGCGCTCGTAAGTCTCGCGACCACGCGCTGGGAGACCCCAGAGTGGCTCGAGGCCAGCGGTTCCTGGATCTCGATCCTGTTCCTACTCGCCCTCGGCATTGCCAATGTCCATGCCGCAATCACCGCCCCGGCCAACGAGGTCGTCGCCCCTGTCGGTCTCAAGGGCAAACTGCTCGGCAAGCTCATGGGCCGACTCGGCAAGGCTGGCTCACCAGGGCTGATCGCTCTGGTCGGTGCGCTGTTTGCGCTCTCCTTCGACACCGTGAGTCAGGCCGCCCTCTTTTCATTGACCGCGCAACAATTCGGTGGCTTAAGTCACGCGCTGACGCTCGGAGCTCTATTCACGCTCGGTATGCTGGTGACTGACGGCATCAATGGTCTGTGGATCTCGCGCCTCATCGCGCGGGCGGACGACCTCGCGCGGGTCGCCTCGCGCGTCCTGAGTCTCGCGGTGGGTGGGGTCAGTTTGCTGATCGCGAGCTTCGCACTCGCCAAAATGACCCTGTCTCCGGTCGATGCTTGGGCGGAAGGCAAGGAACTATTCTTTGGAAGTGCGGTCATGGTGGTGGTACTGATCAGCTATCTAATCGGTAAGCGGCTCGCGCGTAGCTCGGCCGTCTGAGTTTCGCCATTGCGTTCACACTCGCTTTACGGTTTAGCCCGTCATTAGGTTCATGACTTCGCTCGGGCCGGCGCTCATCGGTTCGATGTCGCAGACGCCGCGCTTGATTCTCGCGCCGCTGCGCAACCTCTGCGATACACGCGCGCCGCCGAACCCGGCTATGTCGGTACAGGTGGGGCCTCGCGGGTCATCGATGCGAATGGCAGACTCCAGGCCGTGAGTACGGCTAATCAGAATAACCAGTCCACGCATATCGTTTTCGAGCGCTGTACACCGCTGCTCGTTCATGACGTTTGAGACTCAGTATACTTAGTACCCGCGAAATAATGACTATCGCGCCGACCCCCCTCCTCGACGCCGGGTCACGGGCTGTCGATTGGGGCAGGACCTGTAGGCGCGATATCACACTCTAAAGTAATCTCTTAAAGACCGGTCGCGTCCTCTTGATCAATAGACCGATCATCCACACAGGTGAGCTCGCTCGTCAGCGTGAACTTTTCGAGTCGGTCATCGGCATACGCTATATCGCTGAAGATCATCTCGACCACAACGCGGTGCGTGTAATCTTCGGGCCAGTCGCCGCGCGTGTGATCTTGGTCCAGCTCGCAACCCCAGGCAGCGACCTCGGCATATGGCTTGTCGCGTTCGAACCCGCTTCAGAGATCATCATTCGCGAAGGGGGTGTCGGCGTTGCCTGCAATGCGCTCAAGATGATTGATTTCTTTACTGCCGATCGTAGCGCTGTAACCAGTGCACTGCGTCGACATCGCTTCGAGATCCTCGCCGAGGGTGCCAGTGTCGACCTGCCCGATGGCTCGCGCTTTCTCGAAGCTCACGCCAAAGGCCCGGACGGCGTCATGATTGCCGCAATCGAACCCCTCAATGTGCGGGCCGCAGATTTCGTGACTGTGACCGATCGCCCGTTCAGCGAAGTTCAGAGTTTATCTGGGCCCGTGAGTGATTTCGAATCGGTGTGTACTTTTTATGAAGATGTACTCGGTGTACCGATGGGATTTTGCTACGAGTTCACGAGCGAATCCTTTTCACGTATGGTGGGTGTCGAGCGGATACTGCATAACCGCGCCAATAATTATGGCCGTGTGGTGGAGGACGTCATGCTCGGCCTCATCTATTACGGCTTGCCAGCCGGCACTTACGTTGATCTACACGAGCGCACGGCCACCACATCACGGGATCCTCGGCGCACGATTGCACGTAAGCGACCTCGATTCGCTGCTCAGACGGTGCAGCGCCTCGGGGATCGAGCCCCCCAAAAAAAATCCATCCACCGTTCGTTTGTATTCTGGTTCGATGCGGATCGCAATCATCCTCGCACCACACGGTGTCTGGCACTGGCTGATCGAACACCGAGTCGCGTCTGTCAGGGGAAGCCATCGAAGATCTGCGAAATTTTTCTAGCCCGCGTGGCGTAAGTGAGTCTCAAACAAAAGAGCGCACGAGTTCAATTACCCGTGCTTCTGAGTAAGCTTCTATCCCGCTTAACTCAATCGAGAACGCCAAGGAATCTGTGGAGCCGGCATCCCGCACCGAGAAGAAACTTTTTCGGTGGGTTCTCGATTGTTAGGAGCCGTTCCAAACAAATTGCTATAGTTGCTGTCAGTACCCAGAGGATTTATGCAGAGAGTTTGTACTCTGTGTTTGTTTATCCAAAACTTGCAATAACCTCATTACGCCCGTATTTTCGTAAAAGAGTCAATCAATGATTGCCGGGATCGCGATAGAATTTATTTTGTTCGGCCTGACGCTGGCGTCGGTCGCGCTGTTTCACAGGCACACGCTGCAGTGCGCACTGGTCGGGCTCTTGATCATCACCCTCTACAAGCTGAGCTTTACCAATTTTGCGGGCGTTGCCGGGCTCGCCGGGCTGATCGCCCACCTCGGGCACGAGTGGGTGCTGCTCAGTAATCTCTTTGCACTGCTCGTGGGTTTTGCTTTACTCGCGCAGCATTTCGAGGATAGTCACCTGCCGGCGCGCCTACCCGACTATCTGCCCGACGACTGGAAAGGGGGGCTTGTGCTGCTGGGGCTTGTGTTCGTGCTGTCGTCATTTCTTGATAATATTGCCGGCGCCATGATCGGCGGTACGGCTGCTGCGGCGGTGTTTCGTAATCGACTGCACATCGGCTATCTCGCGGCGATCGTCGCGGCAGCAAATGCGGGAGGGGCTGGAAGCGTCATTGGTGACACCACGACCACCATGATGTGGCTCGATGGCATAGCAGCGCTTGATGTATTGCCCGCCTATGTCGCAGCGATCGCGGCGTTCGTTGTGTTTGCGATCCCCGCCTCGCTTCAACAGCAGCGGTATTCGCCCATTGTCAAAGACGATCTTGAGCACGTGCCGATCGATGGTGCACGGCTCGTGATCGTACTGCTGATCCTGCTCTCTGTAGTGGGCACGAACATTTATATGCACCTGCAAATGCCAGATCGCTCTGAGGACTTCCCCTTTATCGGTGTCGCGATCACTGCCACGGTGCTGTTGACGAGCCCCTGGCGAAGACCGGACTGGTCGCTCGTGCCGAGTGCCGCGCTTGGCAGTGTGTTCCTGCTTGCTTTGGTGCTCGCCGCCTCGATGATGCCGGTGGAGCAATTGCCCCCCGCCTCCTGGGTCAACACGCTCGGACTCGGATTTTTATCCGCCGTCTTCGACAACATCCCGCTTACCAAACTGGCTCTCGATGCCGGCGGCTACGACTGGGGATTTTTGGCCTACGCCGTCGGCTTCGGTGGCTCGATGATCTGGTTCGGATCGTCGGCGGGCGTAGCCCTCTCGAATCGATTTCCGGAAAGCCGTTCGGCATTGGCCTGGATCCGCGGTGGTTGGCATGTCATCGTGGGCTATGTGGTCGGCTTTTTCGTGATGCTGCTGACGCTGGGCTGGCACCCGCACCCCCCGCACTAACTCCCCGAAGATCGCCTCACCCACCATGTTCTCTCGCCTCGAACCCACCGTGCGCGCCCTGCTGCTCGCTAATCTGCTAGTTGGCCGTACGCTTAGGTCTTGTAAAATCGTAGCCAGGCGGTAACTAGACTGCACCGCACGGCTGGGTGTGCTGACGGGCTCGCTGCTGTCTGCGATCATCGGCTGCAGTGAGTTATGGCTACTGCACAAACGAGCATGAAACGCCGCTATTTTTTGACTGGTTCGACGAGCGGGCTTGCACTCGCAGCGATCGGCACTCCGCTGCCACTCGCTGCGCAACCCCGCGGCGTACTGCGCCGAGTGGTTGCCACCGAAATCACCTCGCTCGATCCACAGCGCCCGACCGGACAAGTCACGGCTGATCTCGCCGCCGAACTTTTCTGCGGTCTCACGACGACCGATGAAGCAGGACGTGTTGTTCCCGGATGCGCAAGTGCTTGGGAGACGAGTGCCGACGGCCTCATATGGACTTTTCGTTTGCGCAAGAGACTCGCCTGGTCGGACGGTAAAGCGCTCGACGCACGCGATTTTGTTTTCACGCTACGGCGCTATTTGGCGCCCGAAACTGGCGCTGCGCAGGCCACGCGCCTCGATGCTATCGTCGGCGCCCGCGATCTGCGATTCGGTCGTACACTGCCGACCAGTCTCGCTGTCAGCGCGCCCGATCCGCAAACGCTCGTCATTCGGCTCGAGCATCCCGATGTCGAACTGCCGATAAATCTCGCACTCGCGTACTGCATTCCCGAACATGGACTCAAAAGATACGGTCGCGAGTGGGCGAAGCCCGATCTCATTGTCAGCAATGGCCCTTATCGTATCGAGTCTTGGGCAGCTGGTGCCAAAGATTTGAAGCTCTTTCGTAACACGCGCTTCCACGAAGCTGGAAGCGTCGCCATCGAGCGCGTGGAATGGCTGACGGGCTATGACGATGCCACGCGCCTGCGACTCTTTAAGCTCGGTCAAGCGGATGTTGCCTCGCTCGAGGATATAACCAACCTCGACCTTGCCCGACGCGAGCTAGCACCGCTGCTGCGCAGTTCACAGGAATGCGTGCTCGGTGCCATCGGCATCAACATCACACGCAAGCCGCTCGATCGGCCTGCGCTACGTCAGGCGATTTCTTTGGCACTCGATCGCAATGTGCTCGCCGGGAAAGTGCGTGGCCTAGGTGAGCAACCGTGGGATGCAGTACTACCACCCGGGATCCCGCAATATCCGGCGCTCACACGCGCCGAATTTATAAGCCAGCCGATGTCGCAACGTATCGAAAAAGCCCGTAAGCTTGTGGCTGAGGCCGGTATCAGCGGCCGTGTGAAACTTGGCGTCGGTTTTCCGACCAGCGCCACAGGGCGGAAAGTATTTCTTGCCGTGGCCGCAATGTGGAAGTCAATCGGTATCGATCTCGAGTTGCTGCCACTCGATGGCCGGGCCTACACCGCGGCACTGCAGCGCGGTGACTACGACCTCTTCAGCTACAGCTCGTTTGCAGTGGTACCCTCGGCTGCCAATTTTCTTGAGCGCTTCGTATCGGACTCGGCCGAAAACGTTACGCGCTATCGCAACGCGCAATACGATCAGTTGATTCGCGACGCAGGTAAAGAGGCAAGCATCGCCGCCCGTCATCGTGGCTATGGTGAGGCAGAAAAACTGCTGCTGCGCGATGTACCGCTCATCCCGAGTTGGGCGGGCGTATCGAATCGGCTGGTGGCAAAACGCGTACGCGGCTGGGTCGATCACCCAGGCCACGCGCATCCCTCAAGATTTCTATCGCTCGTCTGAGCACAGTGGCTCACTTGAACGTACGAGTGTGCCAGAGTGCTCGGATGCCGCTCAGCCAACTTGGATCGGGGCAATCAACAATATGAGCGGATCGAGGCGGCGCGCGTCTTCAAAACGCTCGCGATAACCCGGATCGTCGAGCCGATCGATGCGCACCAAGGCACGAGCGCGCGGTGCGTGTACGAATCGACCGTCCCCCAAATAAATACCGACGTGGGAATTGGGGGCGCCGCGAGTATTGAAAAATACGAGATCGCCCGGGCGCAGCTCTTCGCGCGCCACGCGCGCGCCCACAGTAGCAAGCTGCCGCGACGTGCGCGGCAAGGTAACCCCCAAGGTTTCGCGGAACACATAATTAACGAGACCGCTGCAATCGAAGCCCCGCGGAGAACTGCCCCCAAAACGATAGGGCACGCCGATATAGTCAAGCGCGCGCTCTACCACCCCCTGCATCACGAGCGCCTGACTCGACGCCGCGACCAGCATTTCTTCACGTAAGGCTTTGGAGGTCAGGCCCTCGGTATCACTGTCAGCGAACGCCGGGCGCGACAACAGCATCGCAGCGACCGCAAGGCCACAGAGCAGCAATCGAGTAATGCGGGCAAATGGCAGCTTGAGCACGAGTGTTTGGTCCGATAGGGCTTTCTACGAGCCGCAGCTCGCTAAGGTTCGTGTATCCAGTAGAATTCGAGGGTCGCAAGTGTAGCCACCCCCGGAGAGCAACGCCATGCAGACCGTGCGCAGCCGGTTTTCGTTCCACAATCGGTTTCTCAAACTGCTTTTCTGGATCGCGCTGACGGTGTTTGCCAGCACGCTCATGGCACCGCGAGCCACCGCCACCGATCGCGGTTTCACGCCCGAAATTTTCAAACAATGGGCCGACATGCGCGTGGGCCAAGGCCAGCCGGTGTACTGGTATGCCGTCGGCGTTGCGTACACCTACCCCGAAGGCAAACCGGTGATGCGGCTCGAGGGCATCGACGCCGCCCGACTCGAAACCCAGCTGTCGATTGCCACCGAGGCGCATCAGGTGTCGCGTAAGGTCTTTGTGTATCGGGATATCGAGACCAACGCCATCCTGCGCGAATGGCAGGGCAAGCCGCTGCCGCCGATCGCTTATCCATATCAATACATCACCTACAGCCTGCGCGGCCGTAGCGTCGAAACGATGGTCGAGCAAGGCGCAGGCACGCGCCTGCAACGCATCGGACCAGGGAGCGATATAACGGCGCGCCAAGTCGGTAATACGGTCTCGTTCTCGGCGCCGCTTTTCCTCGATCTGCCGTTGCCCTCAGGTGCGCGGATGCAAGCCTTCGAACACTACGATTTTTTCAATCAGGCGTCGGCGCCAGGTATCAAGCACCCGTATCAGATTAGCTGGCTGCGCTTCGGCGATCTGCCGGCGGGCTTGGGCAAGGGTGTGCTGCACATGGTGTCGTGGCGGGTCGATCAATATTCCGATCTGCCGCCGTCGATTCGCGCCTACCTCGAGAGCGAGGCCAGACTCTGGCTGCAGCCGCCGCGTGATATCGCCGAAATCCGCCAACTACAACAATAAGACCTGCACAAAAAATGAATACTGCCCAACGCAGCGCCTTTTGGCAGCTGCAAGGCTGTGTCGTGTTGTGGGGCTTCACCGCCATTCTCGGGCGACTCATCACCTTGCCCGCGCTCGCGCTCGTCATTTGGCGAATGGCACTGGCCGCGTTGCTACTCGTCTGCCTACCCAAAGCCTGGCGCGGGCTGCGTCAAATGGATGGCCGCGCGCTGCATCGACACGCCTTCGCCGGTAGCGTGATCGCCCTGCACTGGCTCGCCTTCTATGCCGCGATCAAACTCGCGAACGCCTCCGTCGCCGTCGCCTGCCTCGCCGTCGCTTCCGTCTTCGCCGCCATCATCGAACCCCTCGTGACCAATCGACGCCATGAACTACGCGAGTTGTTGCTCGGCGTGCTGGCGATTCCCGGTGTGTGGTTGTTGATCGACGGCGTCCCCAAAGCAATGCTCGGCGGGATTGCCGCCGGCATCGTCGCGGCCGCACTGACCGCCACCTATGCGAGTCTCAACAAGCGCTACTGGAACGCGAGCGCAGAGCCCGCTGCGGTGACGGTGTTACAACTCAGCTGCGGAACCCTGTTTTTGTTGGCAATCGGACTGCCCGTGCTCGGCAGCGAGGCAGTGCTCATGACTCCCGGCCAGAGCGATCTTGCGTGGCTATTAGTGCTTGCGGTCGTCTGTACCATCGCGCCGCTCTTGCTTTGGCTGCGTGCCTTGCAGCACGTCAGCGCCTTCGCCACGCAGCTCTCGCTCAATCTCGAGCCGGTCTATGCGATCGTACTCGCGGCGCTCATCTTTGAAGAGCACCAGGAACTCACGCCGCTGTTTTATCTGGGCGTGGTCGTCATTCTGGCTACGGTTTTTTTCCAGCCACGAAACGCGCCGGGTTGAGCGTACAGCGGGCCTCGACACCCGCATAGATTATGCTCGCCTCAGCAGATCGCGGCGCGAACTCTAGATCTTGAATCGGTGCGTCCTCACCCGGTTTTTGTACCATGAAATGCAAACGATCGAACATGCCCTTGACTGCCGCATTGGGCAGATGCGCGCGCAGTAGCATCAGCTGCAGTTCGCGACCATCCTTAGTTTTGACCGCGAGGGTTGCGCCACGATCATAGGCACTCCAACTACGCTCGCCGCTCGAATCTGTGACTTTGCAATCATAGTTACGAGCTCGAGACATGCGGATGTGCGTGCGGTCCTTACGACCTACGAACTGATGACCCGCCATGAGATTAATATCGTAGACCCAAAGATTTTCGGGTGTGAAAACCCACTCGGCATCGGCGACGAAGCGGATGTCAGTCTTGTTCACCATATACGAGCAGGTTCCTGGTCCCTCGGTACGGCGATCATCCGTCTTACCGTCGAGTACGCCAAAGATCTGCTCGCCGTCACGTCGCAAAAGAAAATCGCAGTTGATAGCCTCAGGGTCACGCATTTGAACCTCACCCCAAAGCTCAGGATGGAGATGCAGGTCAGTATATTTCTCTGCATTTAAAGGAGGCTGCCCATTAATGACCACCGCACCGCGTTTTTCGTCAATCCAGACTTTATAAAGGATCTGCGTACGATGCATAAGTGGTCCATCACGTCCGCCCAAGTTGATTTGTCCATAAAAGACCACGTCGCCGATCTGCGGCGCGTCAACGCGCTCGAAAACGCGATACCAGTGTTCATGCTCACCCTCGGCCGGTACACGATATCGACGCTCGAAATGCACTTGCGGGTAAGAGTCCCAGCCGCCCGGCAACCACGCGATGAGATCGGCGAGCACGGCCTCGAGCTCCGGCCGTGTTTGATCATAGGCGGGACCCGCGCGAAGCGAGGCGGGCAGCAATGTCGCCAGCGTGAACACCGTTACCGCGAGCGTCGCGAGCGGGCGTTGACCGATCGAGCGTGAGTGCATGGGTAATCCCTGAGACTTAAGTATGATTTTGCGTATCATTCCAGAGATGGTACCGAGGCCGCACGCTAGCGCGGCGACGATCATGCCAGGTATACACCCAGCGGAGTTTTGATGTACCTGCCCGCACCCGCCAAAACGCCCACTCAAAAAGCTCTCGAAGATTTCTGCGCTGCCGCCAACCACGTCCTGCCCGAGCTTGGGCTGCGGCCCGCCGACCTCGAGCCGCGCTGGATCGGCCTCGACGCCGACAGCACGCAGCAAATCTTCGAGCTCATTCGTACCGGCGATAAACGCGGCACCTTCACCCTACCCTGGATTGTCGAACGCACGGGCAGCCCCGTACCCAAGGTCGGCAGCCTGCTCGTTTTAGTCGACATGGCGGGTCGCCCCATACTGCTCACGCGGGTTACTCGGGTCGATAGCGCGGTATTTGGCAAAGTCGAAGCCCATCACACGGTCATCGACGGCTCGCCCGTGCGGGACCCGGCAGTTTGGGTGCCCCTGCATACGGTCTACTGGAACACCCACCTCGCCCCATTCGGGCTCGAGGTCAGCCGGGATATGCCTTTTTGGATCGAAGAGTTCGTGCTGGTGTACGACGCCGGGAACTAGCGGTATAACCATGCTTCCAGCGAGGAGGGTGCACCGATGTCCGTGACCGCCGAAAGACTGCCGGCACAGCCACAGCCCAAGAGAACCTTGAAAGCCAAGCTCATCTCCTGGGCCATGAAAAAGATGATGGCTGGAACGGGTGGTCCATCGGGCTCGGGTGGCGGTCCACCGCCTTGGGTCAAGGCTATGATGGCAGGCGGTGGTCCCCAAAGTATGGCGGCGATGCTCGCCACCTCGAGCGGCTTCGAGGGTCGCGAGAAACTGCTCGGCGATGCCGTCGCCATGGCGATCCGCACACTGAAAGATACCGCCCCTTATCAGCACGATATAAACGATGCGCTCGTCAAGATGCATCTCACCTCCGTGCAGTTCGCCAAAGATCAGGGTTGTGTCGTCGATTACGTCGAACACGACATCAAGACCATGCAGCCGATGCTGCAGCGTCTCAAAGGCATGATCGACAAAACCGGCGAAAAAGAAATCGCCCTTGCCGGCATCTTCGATCGCACCACTTGCTTGTATCAGCTCTGTCTCGATCTGAAGGTGGAAGCCGGCAAGCGGACCTTCACTTTTCCGTATAGCAAAGTGGCGGAGATTTCTCGGCGGATTGGTCAGTTCAATCTCACCGATCGCGAGCTGCATGAACTCTGGCTGAAACCGCGCTTGCTCGGCTACGCGGGTGCTCTCG
>Ga0194132_10011143_pt1 | contig 11693 bp, 7 predicted proteins | sample TA2KigOf80mmetaG_FD_148612 | JGI IMG/M metagenome (GOLD analysis project Ga0194132, IMG submission 148612) | Freshwater microbial communities from Lake Tanganyika, Tanzania - TA2015054 Kigoma Offshore 80m | ecosystem: Environmental > Aquatic > Freshwater > Lake | place: Tanzania: Lake Tanganyika... | reverse complement strand
TCGAAACCCTCACAACCCACTTACGAGCGTAAGTGAGACTGACTTACTAGCCTAAAAAGTCGAAAGACTCGGTGAGTAGGAATCAGTAGGTCCTTCCTTAAGGGAAGGTTCAAGCAAGATGTTGGTAAATGATTGGGTAGAGACTGTCTGGAATGTTATCCAGGTTAGACCGAAAACTCTCCACGATTACAGGCGGCTGTATAGGCGCCATCTGATGCCCGTCATTGGCTCTATGCCAGTAGATGGTGTTGATGTAGTTGCTCTGCAACAGAAACTCTTATCGCTGCCACCGCAGAGCGCCAGGCATTGCCTGATGCTGGTCAAGACAATCTATCGCGAGGCTAAGTTATACAAGGTGGCCAGCACTAATCCAGCAGATGGACTTAGGACCGCGCCAATTCAGATTTCTGAGAAGAAGTTCCTGACCTGGCCAGAGGTTGATGCCAGGGATTGGGGCAGATACAACCACCAGATTAGATTCCTAGCGCTGCACGGTCTGAGGTGGTCTGAGGCAGCGGCAGTTACGGCGTTAGACATTCGGGATGAATTCGTATTTGTATCGAAGACCGTGAATGGCCCCTGCAAATCCAAGACGAGTGTGAGAAAGGTTCCTTATCTGGGCTGGTTCAAGCCACTGCCTGCTACCTATAAACCAATGCAGAAGTGCGCCAATCGGCACGGCGTAACAGTTCATAGTTTTCGTAGAACTTATGCATATCTACTCAAAACACAAGGAGTTCACGTAACTACGGCGCAGAAGCTGCTAGGGCACGCGGACCCCTTAATGACTCTGAAAATCTATACTGGCGTGAGAGATGAAGAGATTAACGATGCAGCAGAACAACTCAAAGAGTACATTTCGAGAGTCAAAGAATGAGCTCTACGTTGTCAAGTAGTAAGTCTCAAGTGATACTTTACACTAATCTAGGCGTTAATGGAAAGAAAGCGATATAATTGAAATGGGTTTGGAGCCCTAAATCTGTAACTAATCGACAAAGGACACCTATGTCCAGTTGATTATGGAGATACGGATGAAAGGAAATCCAAATGCCAAGAAAATATGTCCCGTTTCAAGAACACTACTCAGGCCGAATTTTCGCGAAACTTTTCTCAAAGAACATTCGAGACCTAGCTCATGCACAGAGACAACTGTCCTCAGACTTAAGGCTTTATCTGCTTGGTCTTGGTCGAGTTACCAATAGGGGGCACGCTGCTTTCTTCAAGGGCGAACTCAGCTCGCTGATGGGAACCGAAGAGAGGAATCTAAGAAAGGTCATTCGGAAACTCGTCTCAGCTAGAGCCTTGTCGCCCGAGTCATCAATTAGATGCCTTGTATACCCCCGGGAACATGTCTCTCTATCCATATACAGAGGGTCTGATTCGTGCCCTGAGCATGGAACTCATCGTTCCTGGTCTAACGAACGCAATGATTGGGTGGATGACTATCCACCAACCGTTTTAGTTAGTGACGAATCGGTCGAAGTCGGTGATGAAGTTCAGGAACTAAATGGACCATTTGAGGAATTTGAGAGCCAATTAGTAGGAACTCCCAGTTCCTAGTTAAACGTCTTTGACCTGCATTCATATCTCTTTTTCTATCTCTATATATAAATACTAATCACATATACATAAATACAGAAAGCACTTCGTGCTTTCTGTAGAAAGGATATTAATGAAAATACATGAATTAATAACAGAGATACAGCGGCCCGACTTAACGGGCCAGTTATTGTGTAATCACGAGAATGAGACCCCTTTCTCGACGACTGCATTGAATCACCCTCTGTTAACTACAAACACCCCTGATTCTCGTACTTTGCATGCAAAGAAGGGTGTTCTATGAGTCACGATGGACTTCGCAAGGATGTCGAGGACAAATACGTGGCACGGAATATTCAAACATGTGGCTTATGCAAGAAGAACTTTTCTTCCGACCGGGCTGCCAGTCGTCACTATAAAAGAGAGAAGCCGCACGGCGAAAGGTGTCAGGAACCAGAAACGGTCGGATTAGTTCCCTTCCAAAACAAATACGGTGCGACCATCTGGAGAGAGAAAAGGAGAGCGGTAGGACCAGACAGATAACAGCAATTTAGATGACTGCCAGTAACGAGCTTGGAGAAGTCGGTTATTCCGGCTTCTCCAAAGCCTCTACTATGGAAGAAATCTCTGACAGAGCCTGAACGGACCAGCCAGCACTTCTCAGCTGCTCATCTATGAGTACCCGCGCTTTTTCTTCGGGGCTGAGGTCTGGAGTCACGAGGGCTAATTTAGCGGCATAACCCTGTCAGTCCCAAGTAACATGTTATTTGAATGAGAGTAACTTGTCCGAACTGTCTTTCAGAAGATGGTATTCGAGAAGCAATCTATGGTTTGCCTGAATATCCTCTTGGCGATAGCAAATATTTTGTGGCTGGATGTGACTTCTTTATCAAATTTACAATTTTTCTCTTGGGCATAGACACCATTTAATAAAGATACCCCCACTTTCTTAAGTTTGTCTAGAGTCAGCAGCAACCATCTTTACAAACCAAGCGGTGGGTAGACACCCCCGTCAGACACCATAAACACTTTGATTTATCACGTCAGATTAAAAATTGAGCTTCAGCCACTCCTCTGTTAGTAACTCTGCCTGTTTAATCACGGTTTCAATAGCTTGTTTGGAGAAGTCAGGTGGGTACCCGTATTTATCTAGGAGGTCCCTAACCATGACTCTCAATTGTGCCTGAGTAGATTCCCGCACCGACCAATCGACCCTTATATTTTCACGCACTTTTCGGGTTAGCTCCTGCGCCAGTCTTACAAGGTCTTCATGTTTCATATCTCTTACAGCTGCCTCATTTGCCTCTAGCGCATCATAAAAGGCAACCTCATAGTCACTCAGCCCATCGGGATTGCCTTGCTTAATCTGTGCATTAAGTTTCTTTGCCAGTTCTATGAGTTCCTCAATCAAAGCCGCAGTCTCAATACTTCGGTTGCGATACTTGGCTAGAGCTGCCTCAAGCAACTCCGAGTATTGAGAGTTCTTTACAACGTTATTCTTAAATCTAGCCTTTATCTCACCCTTAAGAAGTCGACTTAAGGCTTCTGCAGCAAGATTTCGTTCCTTCATGGCTTTGATTTCCTTTAAGAATTCATCGGATAGAAGCCCGATGTTGGGCCGCTCAAGACCTGCCACACTAAACACATCGATGATTCCCTCAGGAACGATGCCCTGAGATAACGCTTGTTTAATAAGGGCCTCACGTTCAGCATCTCGTTGACCTCCTGAGGTGTGGTCACCTTTTGTTAGCATCACTCTTATTGCTTGATAGAGAGCCACCTCTTCTCGGTGTGGAATCGCCGCGGTCTGACTATTTACTAAGGCGTAGGCTTTAGATAAAGCAGAGGAAGCATCAGCAAATCTCTTCTTCCCATCATCGAGTCCAATGATGAAGTCAGCTACCTGTGGAATTACCGCATGAGGTCTTTCTTTGAAGCCTTCTATTGAGCAACCGTGTAGCAGGTCGCGAACCACGCCTAACTTCTCAAAGAAGACTCCCAAAGCCTCTTCGATGAATTCAACTGGTGGCAGAGTCTTCTTGCCTTTTGTGTAAGTTCCCAGCGCTTCTTTAAGTTCAGTTGCTATACCGATGTAATCAACGACCAATCCGCCTGGTTTATCAGCAAAGACACGATTGACGCGAGCAATAGCCTGCATCAAGTTGTGTCCCTTCATGGGTTTATCTACATACATAGTGTGGCAAGGTGGTGAGTCATAGCCTGTAAGCCACATATCTCGAACTATCACAATCTTTAGTTCATCATTAATGTCTTTGAATCTGCTCTCTAACTCTCGCTTCTGTGGTTCTGTATAGGTATGTGGACGTAGTTTTTCGTTATCAGATGCAGAGGAGTGAAAGACAATCTTTATAGCGCCCTTTTTATAGTCATCGCTATGCCATTGGGGGCGTAGTTTGATTATCTGGTTGTAGAGGTCGACGCAGATATTGCGACTCATCGCCACAATCATGGCTTTACCGTTTGCTAGCTCAGGTGACTTACACCGATTTTCAAAGTGGTTAACGATGTCTTTTGCAATTCGCTCTAGTCGAGGTTCAGCGCCAACTATCTGCTCAAGTTCAGCCCATCGCTTCTTAAGGTTTGCCTGGATGTTCTCTTCTTCATCCTCCACCAAGTCTTCGGCCAGCTCATCCAGCTCTTTCTTAGCGCTATCTGGAAGCTCTAGTTTTACTAGCCTGCTTTCGTAGTAGATGGGCACGGTGGCTCCATCCTCATTGGCCTGAGCCATGTCATAAACATCAATTTCATTACCAAAGACTTGTCTTGTGTCTCTATCCTCTTGGGCAACTGGCGTCCCAGTAAAGGCGATGAAGGTCGCATTAGGTAGAGCGTCTCGTAGGTGCTGGGCGTATCCCACTTTGAACTTGTTGTTCTTATCTATACGAGCACTAAATCCATATTGGGAGCGATGTGCTTCATCTGTAAATACGAAGACATTTCGCCGTTCCGTAAGTGCAGGAAACTTCTTTTCATCATCTTCTGGAGCAAACTTCTGAATAGTTGTGAATATGACTCCACCTACTGGGCGCGAACTAATCAATTCTCTAATTTCTTCTCGAGACTCGGCCTGCTCTGGCGTTTGGCGCATCAATGCCTTTGCGGCAACAAATGTGTCGAAAAGTTGATGGTCTAAGTTCTTGCGGTCGGTTACAACAACAATCGTTGGATTTTTCAACAATGGGCTTGTAGCAAGCATCCCCGCAAGACAAGCCATCTCAAAGCTCTTTCCTGCTCCTTGGGTATGCCACATAAGGCCACCACGGCCATCGCCCTTTTCGGCACTCGCAGTAATGGCACGTCTATATGCCTTCTGAACTGCAAAGAATTGATGATAGGCAGGCAGCATCTTGATTGTCTTTTGTCCTGGAATGAAAACCGTAAAGTGTCTAATCATCTCTAATACATTTCGCTTATTGAAAAGGCCTTCAATCAACGTCTGAGTGTGTCCAAAGGTTCCATAAGGGTCGCGGGTTTCTCCATCCACCGAGCGCCACTTCAAGAATCTCTCTTTATCGGCAGTCGAACTTCCCATACGGGCATCAGCGCCATCTGCAATCATGAGGACAGAGTTGTAATAGAAGAGCCTTGAAATTTGCGCTTTATATGTCTGTAGCTGTTCAAATGCCTGCCAAATGTCTGTATCTAAATCTGATGGGTTCTTAAGTTCCAGCACACCTATTGGAATTCCGTTAAGAAAAAGCACAATGTCAGGTCTGCGAGTCCCCGCATCTGCATCAACTTGAACAGAGTATTGATTGACTGCTAACCAATCGTTATTATCAATATCTTCATAATCTATTAGCCACAGTAGTTTTGTCGTCTCTTCTCCAGATTCGTCGCGAACCTTGACCGAAATACCCTCAGTCATCCATTGATGAATTTGTTGATTAGCTTTCAGAACATTGGTCTCTCCTGGAGACTCCAGCATTTGACGCACTTTCCTGACCACATCTTTGGGGGTTCCAGGATTGATTCGCAATATTGCATCTTCGAGACGACTAAGTAACAAAATATCTTTATGGGACGAACGCTCAGGCGAATTGCCGTCATGAGCAATCTCAGGGCCTTTCGCCCAACTCCAACCTATCTCCTGGAGCCAATCTAGACATTGCAGCTCATATGAATCCTCGTTGTAGGCGACCATCAAGAAGCCAACATTTCTTCTGGAATCTGGAGTTCGCCTGATATCAACCGCGGAAGCAGTGCATCGCGCACCTCTTGCAAAATTCGCACCTGAATATTCAGTGCAACTATCTGCTTAAGCAGGGGTTCTACTAGAGATTTGAATGCAGTAAGAATCTCTCTAGATGGGATAGGAACCTTAATTGCATCAATGTCAGTCTTCCCTAAGTGAATTACCGTACTTCCAGTTGAGCCATGTTCGATTTTTCGCATGATTGGGACAAGCGTAAAATATAGGAAAAAATTGCTTACAAATTCTTTAGGTTCAATCTTGCAGATACGCTGATTTACGAGCGCATCCTCACCAAACCAAATTGTAGGATTGAACTCGCCGTCCATGCCGATTAAAAGTTCACCGCCCGTAACTAGGAATCCTTTGGGATGCTTTTCTGGTGACCATGTAGAAATCGACTGCTTTTTCAAGTCTCTGATTCGGATTAAAGGTTGCCCCATTTTCGTGGTGTTAAAAAGTTTTGAAGCAAATGGCGCACCGTATTTCACGGAGGATATTGAATCCAAATCTGAAACTTCCCAATCTTTAGGAATCATGCCAAGCGCTGATTCCACCAGAGAGTCTGGGAAAAGTGCCACAGTCGCATCATCCATACCCTCTGGCTTTTCACCTGCCATCTTTGCTTTAACTGGGTCAAAATCTATAAACCAGGACTTAAAAATTGTTTGTGCTATGTCTTCTAGAGTCTTGGATAGCGAATTGTTCGATTCAATCTTTTCATCTATTAACTCAAGTATCTTTAATTGCTTTCGACGATAGAAGGAGTCATGAGGAAAGTGAATCGGGAATTCTCTAAGCTCCTTCAGCCCTATGAATTGCTGGGTAGTTCCGCGCTTAGCTTCTTCGATGTTTTTACGTCCCTCAGGGCTGAGCAAATAGTAATAAATCCATACAGAGTCACTTAATTCGGCTGGACGAAAAACCCCGATATTCTTTATTGCAAAATCTGGCTCCTCAGTAATTCGACAAACCTCACCAACTGTTCCAATCATTGTGAATAGCACATCACCAATTTGCAAACGACTTCTCTTGTTTATCTCTCTATAATCCTCTTCGTTGATAAAGTAGGCATCTTCTGTCAAAACCTTGTTTCCCTTAATATGCCTACTCGTTACCAGTTTGAAACCACTTCCTCTCCGCTTTGGACTTTCATGTGTGCCATCAAAGATTGATTTACATATGGTCGAAGCTAGAACCATGTCTTGCCTGTCAATATTTGTCTCATTCAATGTCATAACCAAGGCCCTTGAGTTGTTCGGAAATCAGAGTTTCTAAACGACGTGACTCTTCTAATTGTTCGGCAAGCTGAGCTGCTAAAGCTCGCATGCGGGTAGCGAAGTCTTCATCACTCTCTGTTTCAACTTCTTCTGTTCCAATGTATCGACCAGGAGATAGCGAGTCACCGTCTCTTGCAATTTCGTCACGTGTTACTGATTTACAGAAGCCATCTACATCCTCGTACTTGCCATCACACCAGCTATTGAAGGTATCTGCCATGCGAGCAATCTCATCATCACTGAAATCAATCTGTGTTCTAGATATTGCACTGCCCAATTTACGGGCATCGATGAATAGAACTTGGTTATCGCGCTTATTCTTCCATTTCGATTTATCTTTGTTGAAGAACCACAGCGTGCAGGGAATCTGAGTATTAAAGAAGAGTTGCCCAGGCAGGTCGATGATGCATTCAATAACATCATCATCTAGAAATGCTTTGCGGATTGCGTCATCTCCACCTTGTGAGGATGTAAGTGTTCCGCGCGGCATAACGATTCCAGCACGACCCTTAGGAGCTAAGTGATGAACGGCATGGCTCATCCATGCGTAGTTAGCTGGTCTTTCTCTAGGAACCCCATATTTCTTCCAGCGGACATCGTTTAGTAACTGAGCCTTTGGATAGCTAGCATTATTTCCAAACGGTGGATTCATAAGTATGTAATCAAAGCGCTTGTCGGGGTGTTGATTTTCTAAGAAGGTATCACCATGAGTCTTGCCTAGGTCGAAATCAATACCTCGAATAGCTAGGTTCATCGCACATAGCCGTCTTGTCGTGGGGTTCGACTCTTGCCCATAAATTGCAATATCACCGAGTCTTCCACCATGTGCTTCAAGGAATCTCTCGCTCTGCACGAACATTCCTCCAGAGCCACAGCACGGGTCATAAACGCGCCCAGAAGTCGGCTGCAGGATTTCAACTAAAGTCTTTACTACTGATGGGGTTGTGTAGAACTGTCCGCCAAGTTTTCCTTCAGCGGATGCAAACATTCCAAGGAAGTACTCATAGACCTGGCCTAAAACATCAGAGGCTTGATGTCTACCGTTGCCAAAACTAATTGAGCCAATTAGGTCGATTACTGCTCCCAAATCTGCAGCAGGAAGTCTTGCATCGGCATATCTACGTTCAACTATGCCCTCAAGCTTTGGATTCTCCTTTTCTATTTCGTAGAGAGCGTTATCAATCCGTGTTGCGATGTCTGCTTGCTTTGCGCTCTCTTGGATTACTTCCCACCTTGAACCTTCAGGTACCCAAAAGACATTTACTTCTTTGTAGTAATTTCGGTCATCAAGAGCAGCCTTTAATCTCTTTGCATCTGGTTTATAGCGGTCGCTCTTTGGGTCTTGAAATGCTGCTTGAAGCTCTTCTCGCCTCTCAATAAATGAGTCGGATACATACTTAAGAAATACTAGGCCGAGGACGATGTGTTTGTACTCCGCCGCATCAAGATTCTTCCTCAGGATATTTGCCGTATCCCAGTACTTCTTGAGTTGCTCGCTAGTAAGCACCTGTACCCCCTTTGAGCTTGTCGTTTCTTACGGGCCTAAAGTCTATTTACCATCTCTGTTTTCTTGAAGAACTATCGTTCTTTCTGGGAAACAGCCAGTCGGGTCAAATCTGTTAATCTCTCTAGGTGGATGTCAAGTCTGCAATTCCCTACGCACTCCTGCTCGTAGCCCTCATTGCAGGGTGCTCAAGCCCTTCATCGGATACCGAGGGCGCAAATGAAGTGAAGTCGGACAAACAGCTGGCAATAGGCAGTTCTGGCTTTTTGGGAAGCGCAAGACTAAGTTAATCGCTATCTGTATTGGCTGTTGGACTGAGATGGATATTGTGGGGACTTTCTAATGGGAAGAGAATGCATGTCAAACACTTTAAGGTCAGATAAATGTTAATGAGGCTAAAACAGCGGTTAACTCGCCGCTTTGAGCGCGCACAGTTTCAAGCAATTCAGCTGATTAGCGTAAAGAGAAGTTACAAAGAGAAGAGAGATAAAAAAAGGTTTCGTGACTTAGTCGATATTCCAAAAGAGATTGAGCTATCAAATGAGCAAGTTAAGGCAGCGACATCTCATGCCCGAGAAACACTCGTTGTAGCTGGTGCTGGCTCTGGAAAAACATTCGTTCTAGTGGGACGTGCAAAATACCTCGTGAACTCGCAAAGAGCAAACGCAGAAAATGTTCTCATGCTTGCATACAACAAAGATGCAGCTGAAGAACTTTCCACGAGAACGAAGGCGTCAAATATTCCGGTTAAAGCTACGACATTTCACAGCTTTGGCAATTCTGTCATCAAGCGTGAAGGTGAGCGAACAGGTGTTGTTTTTGGAGATGAGGGCGAAGTCGTAAGCTTCCTCGCTAAAGTTCTGGAAAAGGAGCTAGATGACTCTGCAAAGCGCGAGTTAACGGCCTTTTTTTGGCGCGAGATGGTCCCTATTAGAAGCTTTAAAGACTTTAAGGATTTGAATGAGTACGCCGCTTATGTGAGGGCGACTATTCCAAAAACTTTGAAGGACGAAACAGTCAAAAGTCACGGTGAGTGGTTGATTGCTAACTTTTTGTATACAAACGGGATTGATTATTCATACGAAAAACTCTATCAAGATGGGAATTTGCGAAATAGGCACGTTCCAGATTTCTGCCTTCCGTTTCAGAAAAAAAAGTCTGATGAAAAAGAAAAACTTGAGGTCCAGAAAGATTGGAAACCTGAGGACTGGGAATCTTGGAAACCTGAGGTATGGATAAAATCTCGGAAACCTGAGGTATGGATTGAGTATTTCGGCATTGATAGGCGAGGAGGTGTTGCTCCTGGCATAAACGCAACAGCGTACAAGGAAGGAATAGCCTGGAAGAAAAACGTGCACAAAGAAATGGGAACGAATTTAATTGACCTCTACTACTACGACCTTCTAGATGGAGTATTGCTAGATAAATTGGAATCCTCGCTTAAGTCCTTTGGGTATGAGTTGCACCCTAGAACCCCAAAGGAGATTTTAGAGCAAGCAAATTCCATTGGGTATCAATCTCGATTCTTGAAAATTTGCAAGCATTTCCTCGAGCATGTACGTGCTCAAAGGCTTGGCGCGGATGAATTGTCTGCTCTTGCGAGCGATTCGAGAGACAAGGCATTTATCGCGGTGTTTAGTTATTTTCTTACTGCATATGAAGAGGAGCTTAAAAACAGAAAGCTTCCAGATTATGCAGAGCTAATCCATGGAGCGGCCGACCTTATTCAAAGTGGTGACCATTCATTCAATTTCACGCATGTTCTTGTAGATGAGTTCCAAGATGTTTCTGCAGATAGAAGCAGGCTGCTGAAGGCCATGCAAGTAGCCAAACCTAAACTAGAGCTCACATGTGTGGGCGACGATTGGCAGTCTATTTATAGGTTCACTGGTAGCGACTTATCGATTATGTGGGAAGCAAGTAAGCCTAAGCGTCATCGGAAAAGGGTGGATTTAACGAATACCTACCGTCTCCCGCAACATATTGCGGATTTATCACGCGAGTTTGTCCTAAGGAACCCATCGCAGTTGGAGAAGAGAGTAGTTTCACAGTCTGAGTTGGGTATTAATGGGGAAGTTATTTTTCATTGGGATACCGAACAGATTAAGCATAAAGAGAATGTGGCGAGGGTAATTGAACGAATTGGCAGTGCCGCCCAAGACCCCACACTCTCTCTAATGGTTCTATCAAGATATACAAGCAATCTGCCCGACAAGGAGCTTGTTGATGAGCTCTGGGAGGGTCCAGTCACTGTCAGCAGTATCCATGCAGCAAAAGGGCTAGAAGCTGACTACGTGATTGTTATGGACTTGGTTCAAGACTTCAGGGGTTTTCCGTCAACAATCGAAGATGACCCCGTCATGAGATTAGTAATGCCTGGCAAGGACCTTCATGAGTACGGCGAAGAAAGAAGACTATTCTATGTGGCTCTTACACGGGCACTCAGGGAAATTCATCTGATAAGCCCGATTAGTGCGCCATCACTATTTGCAACGGAGATGTTTGATAGCAAACTAGGAAAACACATTGGGGTGGACCCCACGAAAAATAGAAAGTGCCCTGTCTGCGCAGCTGGTCGCATTTTGGTTAGCATGAGTGGTCAAGGCTCTTACTGTTCAAATATCCCACTTTGTGATTTCAGAGCTCCAAAATGCATAGAATGTGAAAAGCCTATGGTCATGACTGGTAGCAAGACGGGTCGTTATCTTTGTCCCGAGCATCCAGAGAAGATTTATCAAGATTGCCATAGGTGTGAATGGGGAGTTCTGATTCCTAGAATTAATTCTTATACAAATCAAAAATTCTTTGGTTGTCACACCTGGTCCAAGACCAGGTGTGAGGGAGTTCGAAACTATGACGATTCGAGGAAAGGGTGAATTCTATGAGTGGATATATAGATGCCGAGTTGCGATTATTGCCGACCTCATCAATTTCTCAAAGATTTGGCGCTTGTGTAGTCGGCAAATAACAGATATTTTCTACGTGTCACTATATGCATGACTCAACCCCGATTTAATCAATCCGGGGTCAAACCAGATGCCCTTTACAGGGTGGTTTTGGCGGGAGTTGAGCCACTTTCAGACGAGGGATGGGTGGTTATGTAGGTAGCCAACTGAAAACGCCTCAACTCGGGGGTCATTTACTTTTGTTTACATTC
>Ga0194132_10011142_pt1 | contig 11693 bp, 8 predicted proteins | sample TA2KigOf80mmetaG_FD_148612 | JGI IMG/M metagenome (GOLD analysis project Ga0194132, IMG submission 148612) | Freshwater microbial communities from Lake Tanganyika, Tanzania - TA2015054 Kigoma Offshore 80m | ecosystem: Environmental > Aquatic > Freshwater > Lake | place: Tanzania: Lake Tanganyika... | reverse complement strand
GGGTGAGGGCGGGCGGTCGGTGCAGGTCCAGAAGCACGAGGATCGGACCGCGCGAGGTCCGATCGAGGCGACGATCAACCGCGTCGGCGGCGACCCGCGAGACCCGCGAGCCCGAGCAGGGCGATCGCGCCCGGCGCGGGAACGTAGCTCACGTTGTCGATGCCGATGGAGTCGGAGTTGTTGCCGGAGGGACCGCCACCGGGCACGTCGTAGAGGAACGCGAGGCGACCCGCGACGGGCGAAGCCAGACCGCTCGGCGTCACCAAGAACTGGGTCCATGTCAGGGCGCGGCGGATCGACTTGACTTCCCCTCGCGGAGCGTCGAGGACGGCGAGGGCATCATCTCCCCCGCCTTGACCGCGATCGGCAGCCGGTTCTGGGCGGGCGGCATGGGGCAGGTCGCGAAGGGCGTGAAGGCGCAGGGCGGGTTGAAGGCGCGGTTGAAGTCGATGGTCACCCGGCCACCCTCCGGTGCCGGCAGGTCGAGGAACCGCCCGCCGCCGTAGCTCTCGCGACCGTTGGTCGCGTCGCCGAAGACGACGAAGAGCCGCCCGTTCGCCCCTGGACTCGCGACGAGCGTGCGGGGCTCGCCCTCGAGCAGGAAGCGGAGCTCCGCCGCGACCGGCTGCGCCTCGACGAACCCGGTGACGTTCGTGATGGGGATGGTGCGATCGGCGGGTGCCGGCACCACCGCCGCCTCGACGACGAGCGCCGGCTCGAAGGGCATGAGGCGCACGCCCTTGAACTCGGTGCGCACGGGACTCGCCGAGTCGCGCACCCGCAGGGCGAGGCGACCATTCCGCCTGACGAGGGTGAAGGAGACCGTGCCGCTGCGGACGACCGATGGCGAGCCCGCGTCGTCGGCTCGCAGCACGCCGTCCTCCTCGCCCTGCTCGACCACCACCGTCGCGCCGGGCGCCGCGACGAAGCGCACGCGGTCCCCCGCCACCTCGAAGCGACCGACCTCCGCGTCGGCGCAGCCCGCGTAGGCAAGCGCGACGCCCGGACCTCGACCGACCGCGTGAGCGCCCTCGGAGAGAAAGTCGAGCCCGACGAGGGAGAGCCAGCCGTCCGGCGCCGCGAGCGCCGCGAGGCGACGGACGTGCCACTCATCCCGCGACGCGGCGGTGAACTCCTCGCGACCGGCGCGCGGGAGGGGCGAGGTCGCCGCGAACGCGACGACCGGCGCGATGGCGAGCAACGAGGTCACGACGAGGATCGATGGCGTCATGGCGGGGAATCCTGAGGGCGTCGCCGCTCGCCCGAACGGTCCGCCGACCCGCGCCACCTCTCGTCCGCGCGAGACCCGATCGAATCTACCATGCGCGCCCCTCGCGAACCCTCGCCGCCCGCCCTCAGGCTCCCCGCATGCACCACCTCGCGCTTCTCGCCGCCGAGACCGCCTCCCATCCCGCGAAGCTCTGGGCGTACCTCATCTTCTTCGCGGTCGTCGTGGTGTTCCTCGCGGTCGACCTCGGGCTCATCCATCGCGAGTCGAAGGAGATCTCCTTCAAGGAGGCGTCGCTCTGGTCGGTCTTCTGGCTCGTCTGCGGGCTCTCCTTCGGCGGGCTCGTGAAGGTCGCGTACGACCGCCATTGGCTCGACCTCGGTCTCGACACGCCGCGCTACAACACCCACGAACTCGCCGGCAAGAGCCCGGACCAGCCGCTCGTCGTCCTCGGCGAGGTGACCGGCACCGACGCCGCCACGCAGTACGTGACCGGCTACGTCGTCGAGAAGTCGCTCGCGATGGACAACATCTTCGTCATCGCGCTGGTCTTCGCGTTCTTCGCGATCCCCGCGAAGTACCAGTACCGCGTGCTCTTCTGGGGCATCCTCGGCGCGATCATCATGCGCGGGACGATGATCTTCGTCGGCTCCGCCCTGATCGAGCGATACCAGTGGATCCTGATCGTCTTCGGGGCGTTCCTGGTGCTCACCGCCCTCAAGATGGCGCTCATCAAGGGGAACGACGACCCCTCGCAGAACATCGCGGTGCGGATCATCAAGCGGTTCCTCCCCGCGGTCGACTTCCTCGACGGGCAGAGGTTCTTCACCCGACGCACCCTCGCCCCGACCTACGCGCCCGACCCCGTCACCGGGACGCCGGTGCAGCAGCCGCCCCCGCCGGGCTCGCTCGGGGCGAAGTGGAAGATGACGCCGCTCTTCATCGCGCTGATCCTCGTCGAGGTCACCGACCTCGTCTTCGCGGTCGACTCGATCCCGGCGATCTTCGCGATCACCCCCGACCCGTTCATCGTGCTCACGAGCAACATCTTCGCGATCCTCGGCCTGCGGGCGCTCTACTTCTGCCTCGCGGCGCTCATCGCGAAGTTCCGCTTCCTGAAGCCGGCGCTGATCCTGATCCTCGCGTTCGTGGGCGTGAAGCTCCTGCTCCTCGCGGTGCCGCCCTACCTGCCGGTGGTCGGGCTCGAGGCGGAGTCTCCGATCAAGGTGAGCCTCAACCTCTCGCTCGGCGTGGTGCTCGGCACGCTCGCGCTCGCGACGGTCCTCAGCATCCTCTTCCCGCCCCGGGCGGCGCACGGGCACTCGCTGCACTCCGGATCGCCCGATCGCCGATGACCGACCCGCGGGCGCGGTCCCGCGCCCCGCGAGAGCGACGATGGAAGCGTTCCTCCACGACCTGTGGCAGCTGATCACCGAGCCCGGGCAGCTGCGCGAGAACCTCGCGCAGATCGTCGAGACCCTCGGCGGTCCGGCGACCTACGCGATGCTCGGGCTCATCGTGTTCGCGGAGACGGGGCTCGTGGTGACGCCATTCCTTCCGGGCGACAGCCTCCTCTTCGCCACCGGTGCGGTCGCCGCGACCGTCGAGAGCGTCGCCCGCGAGCGGGGCGTCGAGCCCGCGATCAACGTCTGGACGATGTCGCTGGTCCTCTTCGTCGCCGCGGTCGTCGGGGACGCGGTCAACTACCACGTGGGTCGCTTCATCGGACCGGTCGCCTTCGACGGTCGCTTCCGCTGGCTCAAGAAGCAGCACCTCGAGCGCACCCACGCCTTCTTCGAGAAGCATGGCGGTCGCGCCGTCGTCATCGCCCGCTTCGTCCCGATCGTGCGGACCTTTGCGCCCTTCGTCGCGGGGATCGGGTCGATGACCTACTCGCGGTTCGCCTTCTACAACGTCTTCGGGGCGTTCCTGTGGGTGGGCTCGCTCGTGACCGCGGGCTACCTGCTCGGCGGGCTTCCCTTCGTGCAGCAGCACTTCGAGAAGGTGGTCCTCGGGATCATCATCGTCAGCGTGATGCCGATCGCCTGGGAGTGGTGGAAGGTCCGCCGCGAGAAGAAGCGGAGCGAGAAGGCGACCGCGGCGGGCTGAGCCGCGCGGGCGGCGCCGCCGACCTCGCCGGGTCGCGGCGGTACATTCCTGCCCATGCCACGGATCCCGCCAAGAACCTCGCCACGGACCTCCCGCCGCGCGGCGCTGCCGACCCTCGAGTTCATCGCCCGCCACTACCGGAACTTCAACGCCCGCGCGACGCGGGACGCGCTCTACGCCTATTGGGACCACGTCCGCGCCGGCGGACGCATGTACTGGGCGGTCGCGGGGGCGATGAGCTCGGCGCAGCTTGGGATCTCCCTCGCGCCGGCGATCCGCGCCGGGCTCGTGCACGGGCTCTCCGTCACCGGGGCGAACCTCGAGGAGTCGCTCTTCCGGCTCGTCGCCCACGAGCACTACCGGGACTTCCCCGAGTACCGCTACTTCACCAAGCAGGACGACACCCGGATCCTCACGCAGCGGATGCGCCGCGTGACCGACACGAGCATCCCCGAGGACGAGGCGTTCCGCGCGGTCGAGAAGATCCTCGTCCCCATGTGGACCCGCGCGAGCGCCCGCGGCGAGCGCCGCTTCTGGCACGAGTACTTCTACGAGCTCGTGCAGGCGCTGCCCCGCCGCCGCATGCAGGGCAGACCGGAGGAGTGCTGGCTCCTCGCCGCCGCCGAGAAGAACCTGCCGATCGTCGTTCCCGGGCACGAGGACTCGACCTTCGGGAACATCTTCGCCTCGCACGTGAAGCTCGGGGAGGTGAGCGCGTCGATCGTCAAGAGCGGCATCGAGTACATGGCGGGGTTCTACGACGACTACCGCGTGCTCTCGAAGGGTCGCGGCGTCGGCTTCTTCCAGATCGGCGGCGGCATCGCGGGCGACTTCCCGATCTGCGTCGTGCCGAGCATCAAGTACGACCTGCAGGAGGCGGTCCGACCGTGGGCGTACTTCTGCCAGATCTCCGACTCGACCACCTCCTACGGCTCCTACTCGGGCGCCACGCCCAACGAGAAGATCACCTGGGACAAGCTCACCGAGGAGACGCCGATGTTCGTGATCGAGTCGGACGCGACGATCGTCGCGCCGCTCATGCTCTCGGCGCTCCTCGAGGCGACCGCGGACCCGCGCGGCGCCGACGCGATCATCAAGGCGTCCCGCGCGGAGGTCCGCCGCTTCCGCGCGAAGGTGCGGTGAGCCGCGCCTCGCCCGAGGCGAGGACTCCGATGCAGGGACTCCGCGGCGGACGTTGATCGAATCGGCGACGGCGGACTCGTCCCGCGCCGGTCAGTCGAGGAACCGCACCTCGCCGGTCTCGACGTCGTAGACCGCCATCAGCATGTCGAGCCGTCCCGCCGCGACCGCCTCCCGCAGGATCTCGCTCCGCTCGAGGAGCCTCGCCTGCTGCCAGCGGACGTTCGCCTCGACCGCGGCGTCGAGGTTCGAGGGATGCGATCCGTCGAGCGCCGGGCGGATCACCCGCGTGAAGGCGCTCATGTTGCCGGGCAGGTCCTTCTGGTTGAACGCCGCCTCGACCGCGCCGCACTTGGTGTGCCCAAGGACGAGGATCGAGTGCACGCCGAGCGCGCTCACTCCGTACTCGAAGGAGCCCGCGGCGGTCTCGCTCTCCGAGTTCCCCGCGACGCGGACGACGAAGAGGTCGCCCACGCCCTGATCGAAGACGAGCTCGACCGGCACCCGGGAGTCCGCGCAGCTCAGGACTCCGACCGCGGGCGACTGCCCGAAGGCGCCGGTCTTCACCACCCGCTCCTCCTGCCAGCTCGTCGCGTGCTCGCCGCCGCTTCGGAACCGCGCGTTCCCCTCGAGGAGCGCCTCGCGGGCGCGTCCCTTCGGAATGCCCGCGACCGCGGGCGCCTGGCACGCGCCGAGGAGGATGCTGGCGAGGAGTCCGGTCGAGGCGAGGAGACGGTGCTTCATGGCGGCAGGACGATACCGCCGGGAGATGCCTCGACGAGGCACGGGGCAGTCCAGGGCGATTCGCCGAGCCCACTCGACGGCTCGTCCTCATCGTCCGAGCCTCGCGAGCGTGAGCTCCGCGAGCACCCGCGACGCCTCGAGCCCGGTCCTCGCCACGAGCTCGTCGAGGATCGCCGGGTCATCGGGATCGCGACCTCGAAGCGCCGACATGATCCGCCCGCGAGGCGAGTTCGGATCGACCGCCATGGCTCCCGATCGCGAGCCATCGCCGGACGAGGGCGAAGCGCAGGAGGAAGAGGACGAGGACGAGGAGGAGACGGCGCAGCACTCCGGCGAGCCCGACGGCGGGCGGTTCCCGCTCGCGCTCGCCCCGCGCCTCTCCGCCGCGCCCTCGAGGAGCACCGCCGCGGCGCCTCCGAGCGACTCGATCACCTCCGCCGCGCTCGTGACCATGCTTGCCCAGCCCTCCCGCACCGCGCGAAGGCAGCCCGCCGACCTCGGCGCATCGACGCGACCGGGGACGACCATCGCCTCGCGTCCGTGCTCCTCGACCGCGAGCCGCGCGGTGATGAGGCTGCCGCTGCGTCGTGCCGCCTCGACGACGACGACTCCAAGCGCAAGCCCCGAGATGATCCGGTTCCGCCGCGGGAAGAGCCCCGGGCGCGGCGGCTGCGCGAGCGGGAACTCCGAGATCACCGCTCCGCCCGCCTCGGCGATCGAGTCGAAGAGCCCCGCATGCTCCGGCGGATAGGGCTCGAGGAGCCCCGACCCGAGCACCGCGATCGTCCGACCTCCGACGCGAAGCGCCGCGCGGTGCGCCGCGGCGTCGATCCCCCGTGCGCCTCCGGAGACGACGGCGATGCCGGACTCGGCGAGCCCGCCCGCGAACCGCGCCGCCTGCTCGAGCCCGTACGCCGTCGCGCGACGCGACCCCACCACCGCGACGCGCGGCTCGTCGCGGGCGCCCGACGGGCTCGCGGCTCGCGCCGCGACGTCCACGTCCTCGGGCACCTGCTCCACGACCGACTCGCCTCCGCTCGCCGCACCGCCCGTCCTCGGATCGAGCACGCCCCGCACCCACAGGAGAGGCGGCGGATCGGGGATCACCTCGAGGAGCGTGGGGAAGTCGCGGTCGCCGGGCATCACGAGGCGAACGCCATGCTCGCCGGCACGCGCGACCTCCCGCGCGGCGTCGCCGTCGCGGGCGGCGCGGGCGGCGTCGAGCCAGTTCCGCGCCGCGGGAAGGCTCACCCGCAGCACCTCCGCGACCTCGGCAGGCGTCGCCGCGAGCGCCGGCGCAGCGCCGCCGAACGCCTCGACGAGGCGACCGCAGCGGGTGGCGCCGATCCCCTCGCCGAGGAGCCACGCGACGCGGGCGAGGACCTCCGCGCCGCGGTCGGACCATCCGCGAGGGATCCTGGCAGTCCGGTGATCTTCCTGCGGCGCATCGGGCATCGCCGCGACGCTACCGAGGCGGGAGCGGCACTCCGCCGATCGCGGCGGAAACGCCGGACTCGCGGTCCTTGGGCGGAACCTCGCCCGCGGCGGTCGGTACGCTTCGCCACTCCCCGACTCTGGAGCCCGCATGCGACACGCCATGAACCCCGCGCGCCTCGCGTTCGCCCCGGTCCTTCTTCTCGTCGCCGCGCCCACGGCGCTTGCCGCCGACGAGACGGACGCCGCGGCGATGTTCCGCTATCCGGACGTCTCGAAGGACCGCATCGTCTTCTCCTTCGCGAACGACCTCTGGACCGTCCCGATCGAGGGCGGTCGCGCGATGCCGCTCGCGAGCCCGCCCGGCACCGAGTTGATGCCCCGCTTCTCGCCCGACGGCGGCTCGATCGCCTTCGTCGGGAACTACGACGGCGGTCAGGACCTCTACGTCATCGACGCCGATGGCGGCATCCCGCGCCGCGTGACCTACCACCCGACCGTCGAGATGCTCAGCGACTGGTGCACGCCGACCGCCGCGGGCAACGAGGGCGGCGAGGGCGCCCTCGTCTTCGCCGCCCGCGACATGGGCTCGATGTCGCGTGCCTCGCAGCTCTACATGGTGCCGCCGACGGGCGGGCTGCCGACGGGGATTCCGGTCCCCTACGGCACCAACGCGGTGATCTCGGCGGATGGCGAGTGGCTCGCGTACACGCCGCACTCGATCGACCGCCGCACGTGGAAGCGCTACCGCGGCGGCATGGCGACCGACATCTGGCTCCTCAACCTCAAGACCGGCGAGAGCCGCCGCATCACCGACTGGGAGGGCACCGACTCGCTCCCGATGTGGCATGGTCGGAAGGTCTACTACCTCTCCGACGCGGGCACCGCGGAGAACCACCGGCAGAACCTGTGGGTCTACGACGTCGACTCAGGCGAGCGGCGGCAGGTCACGAAGTTCGCGGCGCACGACGTGAAGTGGCCGGCGATCGGGCCGGACGTCGACGAGAAGGGTCGCGGCAAGGCGCGGATCGTCTTTCAGAACGGCCCGCAGATCTGGCTGTGGGACGAGTCGAAGGGCGTCTCCGAGACGGTCGAGATCGAGGTGCCCGGCGATCGCGGCATGCTTCGACCGACCCTCGAGGACGCGTCGGAGGAGATCCAGTCCTGGAGCGTCGGACCCAAGGGCAAGCGCGTCGCGGTCTCCGCCCGCGGCGACCTGTGGACGCTGCCCGCCGCGAAGGGCACGCCCCGCAACCTCACCCGCACCTCGGGCATCGCCGAGCGCCTCGCGACCTACTCGCCCGACGGAAGTTGGATCGCCTACTCGACCGACGAGTCGGGCGAGTACGAGGTGGCGGTCCGCCCCGCCGACGGCACCGGCACGCCCCGCCTGCTGACCTCGGATGGAGGTCCCTTCAAGGTCGGGCTCGACTGGTCGCCCGACTCGAAGTCGCTCCTCGTCACCGACAAGACCGGCACCATGCGGATGATCACGCTCGAGGACGGCTCGATCCGCGAGATCGACCAGAACCCCTGGGACGCCGAGACGCGGGTGCGCTGGAGCCACGACGGGCGCTGGCTCGCCTACGCGATGGCGCCGGCGGAGCTGCCCCGCGGGCAGGTGGTGCTCTACGACCTCGAGAAGAACGAGCGGCACGTGGTGACCGACGTGATGTTCGAGTCGGCGGATCCGGTCTTCGACCGCAAGGGCGACTGGCTCTACTTCGCGAGCAAGCGGAACTTCTCGCCGACCTACGGCGACCTCGACACGACGTGGGTCTACCGCGACTCGAGCGTCCTCCTCGCGGTGCCGCTGCGAGCGGACGTGAAGAACCCGTGGCTCGCGACGAGCGACGAGCTGGAGGTCGCGAAGGACGACGAGAAGAAGGACGACGCGAAGGATGAAGAGAAGAAGGAGGACGACGCGGCGGAGGACGCAACCGGCGATGACGACGCCGCGACGACCTCGCCCGCGGCGGGTCGCTGGACGTGCACCGCGACCGTCGTGGGACAGACGATCGAGCTGATCCTCGACCTCAACGTCGCCGCCGACGGCGTCACGGTCAGCGGCTCCTACTCCTCGCCGATGTTCGGGATGGGCACGCTCTCGGGAACCTTCGACGCGTCGAGCGGCGCGCTCGCGCTGACCCTCGCGCTTCCCGATGGCAGCAGCGCCTCGGCGAACCTCGTCATCGAGGGCGACTCGGTGAAGGGCGAGGGCACGGGACCCGACGGCACGACCGGCGAGATCGTCGGCTCGCGCTCGGTCGGTGGAGGAGTCGCGGTCGATGGCGCGCCTGCGGAGAAGCCCGCCGCGAAGGTCGAGATCGAGCTCGAGGGCTTCGAGGCGCGGGCGATCCCGCTGCCGGTCCCGCCCGGCTCGCTCGGCGGTCTCGAGGTGAACGACAAGGGACAGCTCCTCTACGTCCGCGGCGGCGCGAACGGCGGCATCAAGCTCTTCGATCCGGGCGACGCCGAGGGCGGCGAGAAGCCGGTCACCGGCGGCGGCGGGTTCGCGATCTCTCCCGATGGCGGCACGATCATCCTGCCGACTGGGCGCGGGGCGAGCCTCGCGCCGGCGTCGGCGGGGGCGACCCCGAAGCCGGTGGTGACGAGCCCGATGCTCGTCGAGGTCATGCCGCGCGAGGAGTGGCGGCAGCTCGTCCGCGACGCGTGGCGCATCCAGCGCGACTGGTTCTACGAGCCGACCATGCACGGCGTCGACTGGGAGGGCGTGCTCGCGCAGTACCTGCCCCTCGTCGATCACGCCACGAGCCGCGAGGACGTCTCCTACATCATCGGGGAGATGATCTCCGAGCTGAACGTCGGTCACGCCTACTACTGGGGCGGCGACGGCGAGGAGGCGCCGAGCCTCTCGACGGGACTCCTCGGCTGCGACTTCGAGCTCGTGCCCGACGGCGAGGGAGCGCTTGGCTACCGCATCGCCCGCATCCTCCGCGGCGCGGAGTGGGACAGCGACGCGCGGAGCCCGCTCGCGGCGCCGGGCGTCGACGCGAAGGAGGGCGACTTCCTCGTCGCGGTGAACGGCGTGCCGATGGACGCGTCGAAGGCGCCGTGGGCGGCGTTCCTCGGGCTCGCCGGCAAGACGGTGACGCTCTCCCTCTCCGACCGCGCGACCCCGGGCGACTCGGACCGCCTCGTGCCGATCACGCTCCTCGCGAGCGACTCGGACCTCCGCTACCGCGCGTGGATCGAGGCGAACCGCCGGATCGTCGAGGCGATGAGCGAGGGCAAGGTCGGCTACATCTACGTGCCCAACACCGGCGTCGATGGTCAGACCGATCTCGTGCGGCAGTTCTACGGGCAGGCGCACCTGCCCGGGCTCGTCATCGACGAGCGGTGGAACGGCGGCGGGCAGATCCCGACCCGCTTCATCGAGCTGCTGAACCGCCCGGTGACCAACTACTGGGCCCGCCGGGATGGTCAGGACTGGACCTGGCCGCCCGACTCGCACCAAGGCGCGAAGGCGATGCTCATCAACGGGCTCGCCGGCTCCGGCGGCGACATGTTCCCCTGGCTCTTCAAGCGGGAGGGACTCGGTCCCCTCGTCGGCACCCGCACGTGGGGCGGTCTCGTCGGGATCAGCGGCAACCCGACGCTGATCGACGGCGGCTACACCGCGGTGCCGACGTTCGGCTTCTACGAGACCGACGGCACCTGGGGCGTCGAGGGTCACGGCGTCGATCCCGACGTCGAGGTGATCGACGATCCCGCCAAGATGACCGACGGCGCCGACCCGCAGCTCGCGAAGGCGGTGGAGCTGGTGCTCGAGGAGGTCGCGCGGAATCCCTACGTGAAGCCCGCGCGACCGGCGTCGCCGAACCGCCGCGGCATGGGCATCGAGGAGAAGGACAAGTAAGGAGTGAACTCCTCCCCACGGCTCCGCCGTGGGGAGGTGCCGCCGAGCGCCGCGAGGCGGCGGAGGGGACCTGCTCCGACGGGTTGCGTGCGCTGCGCGACGCGGGCAACCCGTTCATCGAACGTCCCCTCCGCCTCGCGAACTTCGTTCGCTCGGCACCTCCCCGACCTCGCTTCGCTCGGTCGAGGAGGAGTTCCGAAGCGAACCAGCTCGACTTCGCGGTCTCCGGAACTCCTCCGCCGGGTTGCTCCCTCGCCATGCCCCCGCGACCCGCTAGTCTCCCATCCATGCACCGCCGCGACTTCCTCCGGACCTCTGCCCTCGCCACGCCCGCCATGCTCGCGACCGGCGCAACCTGCGCGACCGGCGCCGCCGCGTCGCGCGGGGTCCGCGCGGATGACGCAGCCACCGACGACGCCGAGACCGCGGCGGCGCCCGCGACCGGACGCTTCAAGCAGTCCGTCTGCCGCTGGTGCTTCGGCGGCATGAGCCTCGACGAGCTCTGCGTGATGGCGAAGGCGCAGGGGATCGGCGGCATCGACCTCCTCTCCGAGGGCGAGTGGGAGGTCCCGGTCAGGCACGGCATGATCTGCACCACCGCGAACGGTCCCTCGACGATCCCCCACGGCTTCAACCGCCCCGAGCACCACGATCGCCTCGTGAAGGAGAGCGAGCGGCTCCTCCCCCTCGTCGCCGCGGCGGGCATCCCCCACATGATCGTCTTCTCGGGAAACCGCTTCGGGATGGACGACGCGGAGGGACTCCGGAACTGCGCCGTCGGGCTCCGCCGCATCACCCCGCTCGCCGAGCAGCTCGGCGTCACCATCGTGATGGAGCTCCTCAACTCGAAGGTCGATCACGCGGACTACATGGGCGACCGCACCGCGTGGGGCGCCGCGCTCGTCGACGAGGTTGCCTCCGACCGCTTCCGCCTGCTCTACGACATCTATCACATGCAGGTGATGGAGGGCGACGTCATCCGCACGATCCGGGACCACGCGAAGGCGATCGCCCACTACCACACCGCCGGAAACCCCGGGCGCAGCAACCTCGACGCGACGCAGGAGCTCTTCTATCCCGCGATCGCCCGGGCGATCGCCGACACCGGCTTCCAAGGCTGGGTCGCCCAGGAGTTCATGCCCCGCGGCGACCCGGCGA
>Ga0194132_10011137_pt1 | contig 11698 bp, 8 predicted proteins | sample TA2KigOf80mmetaG_FD_148612 | JGI IMG/M metagenome (GOLD analysis project Ga0194132, IMG submission 148612) | Freshwater microbial communities from Lake Tanganyika, Tanzania - TA2015054 Kigoma Offshore 80m | ecosystem: Environmental > Aquatic > Freshwater > Lake | place: Tanzania: Lake Tanganyika... | reverse complement strand
GACCTGGGGTTAAGGCACTTCATCCACAATCCACAGGACCTATTACAGCAACGAGATGAAATACAGAGTTCTGAGGAAAGCCCTCGGGGAGGAGAACCAGTGAAGTTCCGCGCTGAGCGCGAGGCCCTGGCCGACGCGGTCGCCACCGCCCAACGTGCCGTCGCATCCCGGACCGGAGCGCTGCCCGTGCTCTCGGGTCTGCGGGTCACGCTCGGTGCGGGCTCGGTCGAGCTCGTCGGCTCCGACCTCGAGCTGACCATCCGGGTCACCACGCCCGCCCAGGGCGACGGCGAGGGGAGCGTGGTGCTCCCCGCCCGGCTGTTCGCCGACATCCTCGCCCGTCTCGATGCCGACACCGTGAGCGTCGAGCTCGTCGGGGAGGACGCACGGATCGAGGCGGGCCGGTTCGCCACCACGCTACGCACGCTGTCGGCGAGCGACTTCCCGCGCCTTCCCGAGGTGCCCACCAACGGGGTCCGGGTGGAGGCGTCGGCGCTGGCCGAGGCGCTGCGTCAGGTGGTGCCCGCCGCGTCGAAGGACGACGCCCGGCCGATCCTCACCGGGGTGCTGCTCGCCGCCCAGGGCGACGGGCTGCGTCTCGTGGCCACCGACTCGTACCGCCTGGCGATGCGCGACCTTCCCGGCGTCAGCATGCTCGCCGCCGACCAGAAGGTGCTCGTCGGGGCCAAGGGTCTCGCCGAGGTGCAGCGCCTCCTCGGCGACGGCGAGATCGAGGTCTTCCTCGCCGAGCGCGAGGTCACCTTCCGCGTGGGCTCGGCCGACGTCACGACCCGGCTGATCGAGGGCGACTTCCCCAACTACCAGCAGCTGATCCCGGCTGGGTACCCCAACAAGCTCGCGGTCGGACGCGACGCGCTGAGCGCGGCGGTGAACCGGGTGCGGCTCGTCGGCCAGAGTCGCGACACCGCGCCGATCCGGCTGCACATGACCGCCGATGGCGTCGAGCTCTCGGCGATCGCCCAGGACGTCGGCGAGGCCCACGAGTCGGTCGAGGGGAGCTTCGACGGAGGGGAGCTGGTGGTCGCGTTCAACGCCCCGTTCCTCCTCGACGGCATCGAGTCGGTCGGGGGCAGCGACATCACCCTCGAGACGATCGACCCGCTGAAGCCGGCGGTGATGCGCAACGTGGGGTCGCCCGACTTCCTGTACCTGCTGATGCCCGTCCGCATCGCCTAGGCGTCGGGCCGGCCCACGCGGCGATGCACCTGAGTGGCCTGGAGCTCCGCGACTTCCGTCGCTACGAGCACGTCGAGCTGGCCGTGGGGCCGGGCGTCACCGTCCTCGAGGGGTCCAACGGGGCCGGGAAGACCACGCTGCTCGAGGCGGTCGCGTGGGTGGCGCTCGGGCGGTCGTTCCGCGGCGTGGGTGACGCGGCGCTCGTGCGCGACGGGTGTGACCATGCGATCGTCCGGGCCATCGTGGACGACGACGGCCGCCGCCAGAACCTCGACGCCGAGCTCCGGGCGGCCGGCCGGAACCGGGTCCTCGTCAACGGGCACCCGCTCGCTCGCACCCGGGACCGGCTCGACCTGCTGCGGGTGACGGTCTTCACGCCCGACGACCTCGCGCTGGTGAAGGGCGGGCCCGCGGGCCGGCGGGACTATCTCGACGACCTGCTCGGAGTCCTCGCGCCCCGCTACGAGGCGGCCCGGGCCGACTACGAGAAGGTGCTCCGCCACCGCAACGCCCTCTTGAAGGGCGGCGCCCGGGGGGCCGACGCCGCGACGACGCTCGATGTCTTCGACGACCAGCTCGCCCGAGCCGGCGCGGAGCTGGTGCGCGGCCGCCTGCGCCTCGTGGAACGGCTCGGGCCGGAGATGGAGACGGCCTACGCGCACCTCGCGGGGCGCCCGGCGACGATCGCCGGTCGCTACGACGCCGAGTGGGCCCCCGACGGCGTCGACCCCGATGGGGCGGAGGGGGCCCTGCGCGACGCCCTGGCCCGACTCCGGTCGAAGGAGATCGACCGGGGCGTGACCCTCGCCGGACCCCACCGCGACGAGTGGCGCCTCCTGCTCGACGGGCTCGACACCCGCAGCCACGCCTCCCAGGGCGAGCAGCGGTGTCTCGCGCTCGCCCTCCGGCTCGGCGGGCACGCGGTGTGCCGGGCCACGATCGACGCGACGCCCGTGCTGCTCCTCGACGACGTGTTCTCCGAGCTCGACGACGCCCGGGCCGCCGCGCTGGCGACCGCGCTGCCGGAGGGCCAGACCCTGATCACCACGGCCTCGGCGCTGCCTCCGATCGTGGTGCCCGAGCTGCACCTGCGGGTCGTCGCCGGCACCCTGCGGCGGGAGCGCGCCGAGTGAGTCGCCCCGACCGCGATCCCCGCAAGCGACTGTCGCGACCGCGCATGCCCGGCGAGATGGTCGACCCGGTGTCGATCGGCGACGCCGCCGCGCTGGTCGGTCAGGAGCTCGGGCTCGCCGAGCCGCTCGTGTTCACGCGGCTGGTCGACGCGTGGGCCGAGCTGGTGGGCGAGGTCGTGGCCGCGCACAGCCGGGTGCGGGCCGTGCGCAACGGCGTGATCGAGGTGGCCGTCGACTCGCCGGGGTGGGCCACCGAGATCCGCTACCTCGAGTCGGACCTCGTCGGGAGGGCGTCACGGCTGGTGGGAGAGGGCGTCGTCGCCGGCATCCGGGTGACGGTCGAGGGTCCGTCGTCGGGGGCCGCGGAACCGCCCGGAAACCCCCCGCGATAGGTCCGGTTCGCGGGCCCTCGCCTGGTAGCATGGCCTTCGCTCTATTGGGCCTCTGACCTGGGCTTTTACCCTCGCGGCACCCCCGTGAACGCCCCAGACGCCCGGCCCGACCCCCGAAGTGTGGAGAGGTGGACCCGCGTGGCGTACAACGCCAAGGACATCACGGTTCTCAAGGGACTCGAACCCGTCCGCGAACGCCCCGGGATGTACATCGGAAGCACCGGTCCGGCCGGTCTCCACCACCTCGTCTACGAGGTGGTCGACAACGCCGTCGACGAGGCGATGGCGGGCTACGCGACCCGCATCGACGTCACGCTCCTCGCCGATGGGGGCTGTCGCGTCTACGACAACGGGCGGGGGATCCCCGTCGATCCACACCCCGAGTACCGGGGCAAGTCGGCGGCCGAGGTCGTGCTGACTGTGCTGCACGCCGGCGGCAAGTTCGGCGGCGAGGGCTACAAGATCTCCGGCGGTCTCCACGGCGTGGGCGTGTCGGTCGTCAACGCGCTCTCCAGCCGGCTCGACCTCGAGGTCCACCGCAGCGGCGCCAAGCACTTCCTCCGCTTCGCCAACGGCGGCAAGGTCCAGGGGAAGCTCGAGAAGAAGGGGACCATCAAGTCCACAGGCACGATCGTCACCTTCTGGCCCGACCCCACGATCTTCGAGGAGACCGAGTTCCGCGCGCAGACCCTCATCGAGCGTCTCCGCGAGATGGCGTTCCTCAACAAGGGCCTCGAGATCCGCTTCCGCGACGAGCGCGTCGACCCGGTGATCGCCCAGGACTTCAAGTTCTCCGGGGGCATCTCCGACTTCGTCAAGCACCTCAACTCGTCGAAGGACCCGTTGTTCAAGCGCGTGATCGCGTTCCAGGACATTGGCGGCGAGTACGACGTCGACATCGCGATGCAGTGGAACACCGGCTACTACGAGGGGATCCACTCGTTCGCGAACAACATCGCGACCACCGAGGGCGGGATGCACGAAGAGGGCTTCCGCAAGGCCCTGACGAACGTCGTCAACAAGTACGCCCGCGGCAAGGGCCTGCTGAAGGAGAAGGACGACAACCTCCTCGGCGAGGACATCCGTGAGGGCCTGACCGCCATCATCTCGGTGAAGCTGCGCAACCCGCAGTTCGAGGGCCAGACCAAGGCCAAGCTCGGCAACACCGAGATGCGGTCGCTGGTCGAGAAGGCCACCAACGAGAAGCTGGCCGAGTGGTTCGAGGAGCACCCGACCGAGGGTCGGGCCGCGGTGCAGAAGGCCACCCAGGCTGCCCGGGCCCGCATGGCGGCCCGCCAGGCGCGCGACCTCACCCGGCGCAAGTCGCTGCTCGAGTCGTCGGCGATGCCCGGCAAGCTCGCCGACTGCTCCTCGCGCAACCCCGAGGAGTGCGAGATCTTCATCGTCGAGGGCGACAGCGCCGGCGGCAGCGCCAAGCAGGCCCGCGACCCGCGCACGCAGGCGATCCTCCCGATCCGGGGCAAGATCCTCAACGTCGAGCGGGCCCGCGTCGACAAGATGCTGAAGAACGAGGAGATCCAGGCGCTGGTGCAGGCGATCGGTGCGGGACTCGGCGAGGAGTTCGACACCGACAAGATCCGGTACCACAAGGTCATACTTATGACTGATGCGGATGTCGACGGGAGCCACATCCGCACGCTGCTGATGACGTTCTTCTATCGGCAGCTCCCCGACCTGGTGAAGCGCGGCCACGTGTACATCGCGCAGCCGCCGCTGTTCCGGGCCGACCTCGGCAAGGAGCGCTACTACCTCAAGGACGAGGGGGCGCTGCGCGCGTTCGAGGGGGAGCACGAGGGCCGCAAGATCGAGGTCAACCGGTTCAAGGGCCTCGGCGAGATGGACTGGCACGAGCTGAAGGAGACGACGATGGACCCCGAGACCCGCACGCTGCTGCGGGTGTCGGAGGGCGACGCGGCCATCGCCGACGACATCTTCTCCCGGCTCATGGGTGACGACGTCGACTCCCGCAAGACGTTCATCCAGGAGAACGCGAAGGACGTGAGGTTCATCGATGCGTAGCGGAGCAGGCGTTCGCGTGCTGGCGATGCGGAGTGGAGCATCCGGAGGGCCCGATGCCTGACGACGGGCTGCAGGAGACGCTCGACAACGCCAACATCGAGCACATCGAGATCCAGGAGGAGATGGAGCGGTCCTTCTTGGACTACGCGATGTCGGTCATCACGGCCCGGGCGCTGCCCGACGCCCGGGACGGCCTCAAGCCCGTGCACCGCCGGATCCTGTACTCGATGTACGAGTCGGGCACCCGCCCCGACCGAAAGCACCGCAAGTCGGCCCAGACCGTCGGCGACGTGATGGGGAAGTACCACCCCCACGGTGACGCCGCGATCTACGACGCCATGGCCCGCATGGCGCAGGGCTTCTCGCTTCGCTATCCCCTGGTCGACGGGCACGGGAACTTCGGCTCGCCCGACCCCAACGACCGGCCGGCCGCGGCCCGCTACACCGAGGCCAAGCTGGCCCCGCTCGCCATGGAGCTCCTCGGCGAGATCGACGAGGACACGATCGACTTCGTCGCCACCTACGACGGTGAGAACGAGGAGCCGACGGTGCTGCCGGCCCGGTTCCCCAACCTGCTCGTCAACGGTGGCGGCGGCATCGCGGTCGGCATGGCCACCAACATCCCGCCCCACAACCTGCGGGAGGTCATCGACGCGACGATCCACCTCATCGACCACCCCGACGCACGCGTCGAGGACCTGATGGAGATCGTGACCGGTCCCGACTTCCCGACCGGCGCGCTGATCCTCGGGCGCGAGGGCATCCGCGACGCCTACCGGACGGGGCGCGGCTCGATCAAGATGCGCGCGGTCGCCGAGATCGAGGAGGCCAAGACCGGGCAGCGGATCGTCGTCACCAAGGTGCCGTACCAGACCTCGGTCGAGGTGATCGGCTCGAAGATCGCCGACCTGGTCAACGAGCGGCGGATCGAGGGCATCCGTGACATCCGCAACGAATCGGCCGGCGACCAGCACCGGCTGGTGGTCGAGCTCAAGCGCGACGCCAACGCCAACGTCGTGCTGAACCAGCTCTACAAGCTCACGCCGATGCAGACCTCGTTCGCGGCGAACATCCTCGCGTTGGTCGACGGCGTGCCTCGGCTGCTCTCGCTCGACCGCGCCCTGAGCGTCTACGTCGCCCACCAGGTCGAGGTGGTGCGGCGCCGGACCGAGTACCGCCTGCGCAAGGCCCGTGACCGGGCCCACATCCTCGAGGGGCTGGTCAAGGCCCTCGACATGATCGACGCGATCATCGCGCTGATCCGCGGCGCGGCCGACGTCGACACTGCCCGCCAGGGCCTGATCGCGAAGCCGTTCGAGTTCAGCGAGATCCAGGCCAACTACATCCTCGACATGCAGCTGCGGCGACTCACCCAGCTGGAGGGCCAGAAGCTGCGCGACGAGCTCGAGGAGCTGCGGGCGACCATCGCCGAGCTCGAGTCGATCCTCGCCGACCCGGCGAAGCTGCGCGGGGTCATCAAGACCGAGCTGAGCGAGCTGCGCGAGAAGTACGGCGACGACCGGCGCACCCTCATCACCAACGACAGCGGCGACATCGAGGATCTCGACCTCATCGACGACGAGGAGGTCGTCGTCGTCCTCACGCACCGCGGCTACATCAAGACGGTGGCGGCCGACGCGTTCCGGCGCCAGGGCCGTGGCGGGCGTGGGGTGCGGGGGAGTCGCAAGGACGACGACCACGTCGAGCACCTGCTCATGACCACGGCCCACTCGTACCTGCTGCTGTTCTCCAACCGCGGTCGTGTGTACCGCGTGCGCGCGCACGAGATCCCGATGAAGGAGCGCACCGCGCGCGGCCTCGCGTTGGTGAACCTCATCCCGTTGGCGCAGGACGAGCGCATCCAGGCCGTCATCGACACCCGCACCTACGAGGACGGCAACTACCTGTTCTTCGCCACCCGCAAGGGCACGGTCAAGAAGACCAAGCTCACCGACTACGACTCGGCGCTGCGCAACGGGCTGATCGCGATCAACCTCGCGGCCGACGACGAGCTGGTCAAGGTCGTCCAGACCAACGGGGCCAACGAGATCCTGATGGTCTCGGAGAAGGGCCAGGCCATCCGGTTCGCCGAGTCGGGGGTGCGCCCGATGGGCCGGGCCACGGCCGGCGTCCGGGGCATGAGGCTCCGCGAGGGCGACAAGGTCGTCAGCTGCGACGTCGTCGACCCGGGCACGGTGATGCTCTTCGTGAGCAGCAGCGGCCACGGGAAGCGCACGAAGGTCGACCTGTTCAACCCCCAGAACCGGGGCGGCCAGGGCGTGCGGGGCATGAAGGTGACCGCATCGCGGGGCGGGATCGTGGCAGCATTCACGGTCACGGCGGACGACGAGATTCTGGTCTTCTCGTCCGGCGGCAATATCATCCGTATGTTCGCCAAAGAGATCTCGTCCCAGGGTCGTGACGCGACGGGGGTACGCGTCGCCCGCGTGGCTCAGGGGGAGACCGTCGTAGCCGTCGCCCCCGTCCTCGAGGGTGACTCCGGAGAGGAACCCGACCGGGCATGACGACTCCCGACGACACCAACGAGTGGCGCAGCGCCTCGTCGGGGGCCACCCGGACGCCGCCGCCGCGCACGCGCCGGGGCACCCCGGCCACCCGGACGGCCTCGCCGTCGAATTCGTCGTTCGACGACCTCGACGCGCTCGACGACCTGCTCCTCCCGGAGCAGAAGGCGGCGCTGGTCGAGGAGCCGATGCCCGAGGCGCCCCCGGCGAAGCGGGGCAGCCGGAGCTCGTCGAGCACGCGTAGGTCGACGTCGTCGACCGGGACGCGGGGGGCTCCTCCGGCGAAGACCGCCGAGGGCGCCGCGGAAGCCGCCGGCGCCGGGGCCGCCACCAGATCGGGTCCGAAGCCGGCGCCGGGCACGGCGAAGACCTTCGACTGGGAGGCCGACGACGCCCCGCCGGCGCGCCCGCCCACGGGCGCACGGTCGACCACGACCAACCGCGACGCCACCGTCCTCGCCACCGCGGCGGCGGCCGAGATCTACGGCGACCCGGTGGAGCCCGAGATCGCGTTCGAGCCCACGCCGGCCCAGCGGCCCTCTCGCAAGGCGGCCAAGCGCCCGGAGCGCCGCTTCCGCCAGACCGTGCAGAAGGTCGATCTGTGGTCGGTCACGAAGATGGCCCTGTGCTTCTACGTGAGCGCGATGGGCGTGATGGTCGTGTCGATCGTGGCCCTGTGGGTCGTGGCCGACTCGGCCGGGATCATCGACAACGTCGAGAACTTCATCGGCGACCTGTTCTCGTCGGAGGACTTCCAGTTCGTCTCCGGGCAGGTGCTGCGCGGCGCCGTGCTGGTGGGCGTGGTGCTCGTGGCGCTGCTCGTTGCGTTCACGATCATCGCGGCGTCGTTCTACAACATCTTCGCCGAGCTGTTCGGCGGTGTGGAGATCGTCATCCGTGAGGAGGAGCAGCCACCCAAACGGTAGGCTGCGCGCCCCTTCGGGTACCCGGGGCTATAGCTCAGTCGGTTAGAGCGCATCCCTGATAAGGATGAGGTCGCTGGTTCGATTCCAGCTAGCCCCACCACGGTCTTCCGGGCCGCCCTGCCTAGGCTGGGCCGGGTGAAGAACCTCCGCCGCGGACTCCTCGTCGCCTTCATGGCCCTGCTGGCCGGGATCGTGGTCCGGGCGAAGGGCCGCTCCCCGGTGCCGCCGACGTCGGGTGGGTGGCGGGAGCTCGAGGGTCCGGAACTCCGGTGAGCGCCGTGCTCCTGGTGGGCACGGGGCAGGTCGGTGTGCGGGCCGCCCGCCAGCTCGTCGACACGCCCGGGCTGGACCGCATCTGGATCACTTCCCGCGACGCCTCGCGCGCCGCCGACCTTGTGGAGGCCATGGGCGAACGCGCCGCGGTGCACCCGTCGGCCCGCGGGCCGCGGCCCCAGCTGCCCGATGGCGTGACGGGGGTCGCGGCGGCGACCGGTGCCCCGGAGGCGTACCGGTGGGTGCGCGCCGCGGTCGAGGCGGGCGTGCCGGTGGCGGTGGTGGTCGACGACGGCTTCGGGGAGCTGGAGGCCACCGCGACCGAGCGGGGGGTCGCAGTCGTGACCGGTTGCGGGCTCGGCCCCGGCCTCACCGAGGTGCTGGCCCGTCACGCAGCCGACACCTTCGACGTGGTCGACGAGGTCCACGTGGCCCGGGTGGGCGCCGCCGGCCCGGCCTGCATCGAAGCGGTGAAGGACGCCCGGCGCGAGACCCCCGGCGAGTGGCGCGACGGGGCCTGGCGCACCGATCGGGCGTTCGGGCCCGAGCTGCTGTGGTTCCCCGAGCCGATGGACGCCCGGGAGTGCCAGCTCGTCCGCAACGGGGTGGCGGCCTGCATCGCGACGGTCCCCGGCGTGCGTCATGCCACCTCCCGGCTCGGCGCGCCCCCCACGGTCGGGCGCTTCCGGCGGGGCCTCGGGCGGGATCCGAAGGACCAGGGCTGGGGGGCGGCCCGGGTGGAGGTGTCGGGGTGGCGGGACGGCCGGGCCGGCTCGGTCGTGTACGGCGTGGTCGACCGCACGGCCGTGGTGGCGGGGGTGGTGCTCGCGGTGACCGCGGCCGGGCTGGTGGGCGGGGTGGACGCGGGGATCGCCGTCCGGGCGGGCGTCCGAACCCTGGGTGAGGTCACCGCCCCCGTGCCGTTCCTCACGGAGCTCGGCCGGCGGGGCGTGAAGGCCGCCGTGTTCGAGGGCGTCGTCCCCCACTGAGCCGGCCCGATCCCGTCGGGCCGCCGCGAATTTGGGTCAAGGTGGGCCATCTCGTTGCCGTTTCCTGATCCATGGCACAGATCGGCAGTCCCTCAGCCGGGTGGTACACCGACCCCTCCGGACAGCACCGGGCCCGCTACTGGGACGGCGCGAGCTGGACGGAGCAGGTCCGTGACGACCTGACCGACCCCACCGGCACGGTCGGGGCCGGAGGCGGGAACCCTGCGGCCGACACGGTCGCCGGGGTGGCCGAGGCCGTCGCGGCGGTCGCGGCCAACGACATCATCCAGCCCGGCGACGCCTTCGTCGTCGACTACGGCGCCGACGGGCCCTGGGGCTCGACGCCCGGAGGGTCGGCCCCGAGCGATCCCTTTGCGCCGGCGCCGCCGTCGGCCTACCCGACCTCCTTCCCGGCGGCGGGCGGGCGACCGTCGAGCGCGCCGATGGCGGCGCCGAGCGCCACGCCGATCGCCTCCCCGCCGATGGACGTGTCCGCGTCCCCGTTGGCGCCAGTCGTCGAGATGACCCCCATGGCCACCGACCAGTCGTCGGGCGCGTTCGCGATGCCCGCGGCCACCGGGCCGGCCGCGGCTGTCGACGTCGCGCCCGCGATGGCGCTGGTGCCCGCCCCGGTGGCGGCGCCGGTCGAGGCCCCGGTCATGCCCGGCGTCGCGGAGGGTCCGGCCCCCGGGTGGTACCCCGACCCGGCGGCGCGGCACCAGGCCCGACTCTGGGACGGCACCCGTTGGACCGAGCGCGTGGCCGACAACGGCATCGAAGGTCTCGACCCACTGCCCGGCATGTCGGTCGGCACCGCGACCGTCGACCCGAACGTCGGGGCATGGTCGGCGGAGCTCGTCGACACCGCCACCGCCGTGGGGCCCGACGGGAAGCCGCTCAGCGCCGGCCAGATCTCGTTGGCGTCGCTGCCCGAGACCGTCGAGCCCGAGACTCCCGCCGAGAAGGCACCGGGTCGTCCGACCGTGAAGGTGCGGGCGGCGGGCGCCTTCGTCCTCGGTGGGGGGGTCGCGCTCCTCGCGGGCTCGGCCATGAGCTGGATGGACGTCACCGGGCCGAAGGTCGGCGACGAGTGGTCGGCCACCGGGCTCGACCTCGGCGACGGCCGCATCACGGTGGCGCTCGCGATCGTGTTGGCGTTGTTGGGCGCGGCGATCATCACCGGGCGCCTCGCTCGTTTCGGCGGCACGAAGGTGGCGGCGATGGGTGCGCTCGTCGCCGGCGCGGCGGCACTCGCAGTGACCGCGGTCGACATCGCCGACGTGGCCGACCGGGCGTCCCGCCTCGGAGTGACGGCCGGTGCGGTCAGCAACGTGGGCACCGGTCTGTGGCTCGCGTTCCTCGGCGCGCTGTTCGCCGTGGGCGGTGGCCTCATGGCCTTCGCCAACCGCCAGTAACGCACCGGGCTCGGGCCGACCGCTCACCTACACTCGACGTCCCGCGGGGACGTAGCTCAGTTGGCTAGAGCACCTGCTTTGCAAGCAGGGGGTCGTGGGTTCGAGTCCCATCGTCTCCACCGCGAAAACCCAGGTCAGAGGGGGTGCGCCGACCCGGCCTCAGGCCAGGCGGTCAGCGACGACTTCGGCATGATGACCCAGCTCGGCGTGGTTCCCGAGATGGGTTGACCATCGTCCCACGATCCGGTTTCGACCGTTGGTGACGGGCGGCGATCCATCGTTGGGCGCGCCGCGCCGCCATGAGCTGGCGCCAGCGGCACCACGCCGATCGAGTTGACCATTCGCGGCCACGCCTGACCGCCTACGTCAGCCGCGCTGGAGGGAGTAGCCGGGTTCGTTCCCCGCGGTGGCGAGCCGGTCGGCGGCGGTGGGGTCGCCCTTCAGATACCGGTCGAAGAACGCGACCATCGCTCTGGCCACCTGCGGCTCCCAGGGCGGGGTGACGTACACCCCGAGGTGCGAGCCGCCCTGGACGGTGAGCAGGTACTTGGGCGACTGGGCCCGGGCGAACATCGAGGTGCTCGCGCTGTATGGGTTGATCTCGTCGGCGGTGCCGTGCACGAACATCACCGGCGGGGTGCCGGGTGGGAACCACTGGCCGTCGAAGCCGAAGGACCCGCCGGTGAGGATCACCGACGCCTTGATGCGGGGGTCGATGCCGATGCCGAACGGGCGCTCGCGCTGGCGGCCGGTGCACGTGATCACTCGACTCGCGACCGGGTGGTTGAGATGTTCCCGGTCTTGATCG
>Ga0194132_10011136_pt1 | contig 11700 bp, 5 predicted proteins | sample TA2KigOf80mmetaG_FD_148612 | JGI IMG/M metagenome (GOLD analysis project Ga0194132, IMG submission 148612) | Freshwater microbial communities from Lake Tanganyika, Tanzania - TA2015054 Kigoma Offshore 80m | ecosystem: Environmental > Aquatic > Freshwater > Lake | place: Tanzania: Lake Tanganyika... | reverse complement strand
TTGCCGGCGACTACATCGACCAGACCTACACGGCGGCGACGCATGGGTCTCGAGACGCGAACTTCTTCTATCTGCAGATGAACCTGAACTTCTAGGAAGCGAGCAACTGCGCCATGGGAGTCAAGGACTCAAGCCATCTCTGTTGCACTTCCTGGTGACACTGGCGATGGAGGTTATCAATGTCTTCAGCCTTCATGAACAGTTGCGAAAACCCGCGAAGTTCCGGATCGATCGCAAGCTCACATGCGCGGATGAAGTGGGCTATGAGGGTCCGAACATCCTCGTCGCCGACGGCGACGCGAATCGTGGTTCGACGAATGCCTGCTGCTCCGAGCTCCTTGTCATTCATCTCAGAATGGCTCGTCAGGGCCGGGCACAAAACCACGGTGTTGGACTGTCCCAAGGACACTTGATGCCCAAACGCCGGTTCAAGCGAATCGAAGAACTGCGTGAATGCGGTCGTGCTCAGCCCGCTGTCTTCGAAATCAAGAGTGAACAAGGGCGCGGGCAGGGCCATTCGCATCAGACGTTTGCGCAGGTCCGAATTCTCGTCGGTGTCCAGCGCGTTGCACTTCACACGAATCCTGGGATGCGATGCGAGCGCCCTGGCGAGCACCGCGGTATTCACACACTTCCGGAGCATCCTCATCTCGAGTGTCTTTGATCCATTGATCACCTCAAAGGCCTTGTCGGCATCCAGGAAGGCGCCCTTCACGTAGAAAACGTTCCAAAACAGGGTCTCATTCCAGCGACGCTCCACCTCGCGCCCAAGGTAGTCGCGAGACTTCATGGTCTGCCCCTTGGGAATGAACATCCGTTCGTTTCGGCCGATGACGCACCCGGCTGTGGCTGTGCCGGACCCGCAGATATCCTTGGTGTAACTGTGTACCAGAAAGTCCGGACGCTCTGACGGATCGTCCCGTTGGAACGGCTGCGAAAGAAACGGGGTGGCGACCGTGCTGTCGAGAATGACGGTCAGATTGAACGAATGAGCGACTTTGGAGATCCCGGGCACATCCAGCACGTAACCATGAGGGTTGCACGGCGACTCGAGGTAGATGTAGATGTGCTTGCCCTCGGCCAGGCGTGCGGAGTGCTTCTCATGCACCCTGGCCAGCGCCTCTTCGAAATCCCCCTGGGTGAAGCCATCGAAAAACTCCACCGCGACGTCCAGATTCGAAGGCTTCTGGTACCAGTCGTGCAACAGTTGAAAAGCTCCGCCATAGATGTTCCTCGAACTCAGAACAATGTCGCGGTGACCCACCAGATGGCTGAGCACCGCATCGATGGCAGCCATGCCCGAGTTGAAATTCCATGCCATGTACTCCCGGGCGAGCGGCCCACACTCCAAATCCACAATGTGATTGGCAAGTGAGATGGAAGTGGGATTGAGCAGCCGTGAATAGACCTCGAGCAACGTCTCACGCCCTTGGAATGCGTCATCGATCCATTCCGTGCAGGCATAGAGATACGTGGCGGTACGGGTGATGACAGGCGTGGAGGAGAACAGTGCCGTGACGTTGTCAAAGATCGGATAAGGCCCCTTGGCAAGCCGGGCCGACTGGCCATCGACCAGCGACTGGTAGGTCGCCCGAAACGGGTTCTGCAGGGTGTCGAGCAGCTTGGCCAACTGGAAGCACAAGAACTTCTTCGCATTGAACCACGCCACACGGTCTCTGCGATCCAATCGAGGCAACTCACGCAAGGTGGCGTCCCAAAGCGCATGGAGGGAGCCGTTGGCCCCGTAGATGTGGGAGGCCAGACTGGCCAGTGACCGGCCCATCTCGGTGGTGGGGACGATCCCAAAATGTTCCAGCTGTTCGCGAACCAGGCCCGGGATATCCTCGGCATCGCTGGTCGATCGTCGGGGACTCAACTGACGGGCTGCCAGGGGCAGGACACGAGATTCCAATGGATCCATGATTGAGAGAAGGGTCGGGCTGCCATCTGGCAGACCCCACCCGCATAGATCCATTCGGAAGTCCGAAGAAAACCTGAATCGGTATCAATTGGATCTTGCGCGGGAGACACGAACGAATTGCTGCCTGTCGCCAGACTTCCACGGCAGCTCAAACCTCTGCTCACTCGTGGAGCTGAGGAGACTCCAATCGATCAGATCGGAGGACACCTCGATCTGGAAGACACCCGGATTAGTGGACCATTCTAGCAGCAGGGATGGCTTGGGAGTCAGCCGGGCGGTGAGCGCCACGCTCTCGGGCGGGAACCCGCCCGCCTGCTCCAGATACAAGTCCAGGATCTCACTTTCATCCAACACCTGATCAAAAACGCGGAGGCGGGCCAGGCCAAAGCTCCCGGAGGAGCCGATCAACCGCTTCCCGGAAACAGCATTGCGCGAGCCGATCCGCATGGGAGCGGCGTGATATCCGTCGAGGGCCTTAAGAAAGCTGCTGGTTGCAAGCCTGCCCGCCCGATACTGCCCAACGCGTTCTCCGTTGAGGAAGGTCTTCACGATCCCCTGCGTGGGTTCGTAGCTCGCCGCGATACAGGTCCATACCCCTGGAATCAGACGGTCTCCCCAACCGAGCAACCCCTCGCCCAACCCGATGTCCAGTCCACCTCGGCCAGGACCGGTTCCCGCCATGAGCACCCATTCACTGGCTTGAGAGGACGAGGGCAACCCCCAGGCAAGCACCGGGACGGCCGTTTCTGGAAAAGATGAAGTCAGATTCACCCATGCCTCCACGACCCGTGCCGAATTCCCGGCAAGCTGAACGGGAGCCGCGGGTCCTACGAAGTGCGTAAAATCCGCTTCAATCATCACCGCAGGGACCCCTTGGATGGCAGCCAAACCAGGCGCCTCTCCATCCGCCGTAAAGACGGAAGGAATCAAGCCGATGCTGCGCCACTCAAGAACAACCCCGGGGTCGAGGCCGCTTGCATCCAGATCGAGGGCGGCTCGATCGGCTCGGATTAAAGGCACACTCAATGGCTCGTTCGGATTCACTCTCCAGAAAACTTCCTGGCCGTCCGGAAACCCATCACGGTCACTGTCGATGCTCACGGGGCTGGATCCGGTTTCGAGTTCGCCCACGAACTTTCCGGTGCCGGTCTCCCAGCCATCCAGAAGCCCGTCCCCATCGGAGTCCGCTCTCAGGGGATCCGTTGGCTCCAAACCCTCCCTGCCCTGCCTCTGCAGCTCCGCCAGATCTGAAACACCATCCTCATCGGTATCCCACCTCAGCGGATGTGTGCCTAACGAAAACTCTTCTGCTGTGGACAGTCCATCCCCGTCGTGATCCTGGGAGGCATCCGAGGCAGAGAGGGGATTCAGCTCCGAAAAACCTTCCTCATATGCATCGGGCAGGCCATCGAGATCGTGGTCTGTTCGCCAGTGAGCTGAGGCTTCCTCCAGGAATTGTCTCCGCACAGCGGTCTCATCCAAAGCACCCAGGTAAATTCGCAGCCGACCCATTGCGAACGAGGGACTGGAACCATTGAACAGGCTGCCATCCTGATCTGACTGAGCCCCCACCCTGAGAACCAGGGGTGGACTCCCGGGCTGCCCGCCAAGGTCCAGTCTCACTCCACTGCGAGCAGCAACTCTTTCCCCGTCCATATAGACAGCCACTACGCCCTGCACGGCGTCATAGGTGTATGCAAGATGGGTCCATCGCTTCGGAGTTGCCCTGGAACCCCAACTCAGGTCTGCACCTCCCCAGTGGTTGACCGCGCCGAACACCACACTCTTGCCATGCCCCAGAGCCAGATTGGATCCCTCCTGCGGCCCGCGCCTTCCCCAGGACACAACCGTCTCCTCCTCGCTGATCGATGGGTTCCAAATCCAGACCGAGATGGAACGGGAATTGTCGCCCGTGAGAAACGCCGGCATCTCAGGTCCCTCCAGGATCAGGTCGCGACTGGATACCTCAACAGCCGGAACACCCTGTATGATCGAGGAGAATGTTGGACCTCGCATCGGCTTCAGGACCGCTCCGAGCCCGTGCTGATCCGGCCAATGCCGCCCGTCGAACGCCATGCCATTCACATTGAAATCCATGGCAACCACGGCCGCAGTATCCGCCGGAATCGAGCCGGAATTCAGAGGGTCGGATCCTCGAATCACCTCAAGGCCGTCAACGGCGCCATCACCATCAGTGTCCCCTCTGAGCGGATCTGTCCCGTCCAGTTCCTCGGCCGCGTCCCCCAAGCCATCCCCATCCGTATCTTGTGATCGTGGGTCAGTGGGAGCAGGCACCCCATCTCGCTGACGTTTCACTTCAGTCCCATCCGGCAGCCCATCCCCATCGGTGTCTGGATCACTCAGAGGAAGCTCCCTGCGAAACTCCTCCAAGTTGCTCAAACCATCTCCATCAAGATCTCCTGACGCATCAGAGGGGTTGAACGGATTCAGCCCAGGAGTTCGTTGCTCCAGCCAGGTGGGAAGCCCATCCCCATCGAAATCCTCAAGCCCAAATCGAGCCGCGTCCCGGTGGAAGTTAATGCTGACCTGAGCCGAGGACAACGCCACGTCCTGAATCCGGAGCTTAGCGATGATGAACTCACCCATCCCCACCCGGCTGGTGACACCTGATGAGGTGGATTGCCGGCCGATCCGGATAGGGATGGGTGATGCCTCGGGGCTTGAGTCCGTGGCCCATGTGTTGAGCTGGCCCGCCTTTGATGCGACCAATGCGCCATCTTGATAAACGCGAGTCATCGATAACGTGGGTGAATACACCACGGCAAGATGGGTCCAGCGGGAAAACACGCGTCGGTCATTCCACCCGAGATCCTGGGAGCCCCAAAGCAACGCTGCACCGAAGTTTGTGTCAGTCCCATGTCCGAAGGAAAAATGGGTCCCAGCAGGGCCGCCGCGTCGGCCCCAGGAGACCAAAACCTCCTCGGGCTGGGGAGATGGATTGAATACCCAGACCTCGACAGTCCTCGCTCCATTGCCGGTGATGGATGCCGGGGCCGGTTGCCCGACCAGGAACGCTCCCTCGTTACCATCGAGCACTCCAGACTTGATGCTTAACCCCAAAGCTCCGTCTGCTTGCACCAACTCAAGGGGACGATTACCCGACGCCACGAAAACTCCCCTCAAACTTCCCCGATTGGTCCAGGAAGAAATCTGAACCTGGGTCTCGGTCACCACATCAAGATCCACGAGAACAGCGCCTTCGACGACGTCTGTCATCATGATGGCAACACAGGCAAGCCACGCAGCCACCCAGCCTCGAAGACAACTGCTCCGGGGATGAAGTAGATCACTGGTTACGTCTTTGGGCTCGAACGTCATTTACGGTTGTCACCAAAACCCAGATGCGAAGAACGCTCCGGGTCCGATGATCGGATTCTGATGCAGCCCCACTACATCGCATCCCAATCCTGCCGGGTCAACAGACGAACCCGGCAGTGTCCCACAATTTGACATTCCTGTCCGGGCTGGCCGCGACTAGGGTCTGCCCATGTTCACCGTGCGCATACCCTCCAATTCCTTTGTGTTCCAGTGGATTGCATCGCTCCTCGTGATCTTTGATTCGACGGCTGCCCTGTCGCCTGCACACGCGCTGCTGAACAGCGGCAGGCCCCTCGTCATCGCGCATCGCGGTTATTCCGCAATTGCCCCCGAGAATTCACGACCTGCATTCGAGCGCGCGCTCGCGGCCGGGTCCGATCTGGTTGAGCTGGATTATCACCATTCGAAGGATGGCGTCCCCGTGGCTATCCACGACTTTACACTGGATCGAACCACAGACGCTGTTGCGAAGTGGGGAGGCAGCAAACTGAAGGTAGCCGACCACACGCTGGCGCAGCTTCGCGAACTGGAATCCGGGCTATGGTTCAAGCCCGCCCACCCACATGCGATGATCCTGACGCTGAAAGAATCGGTCGGGATCATTCAGAATGGCAGCGTCACTCTGATCGAACGGAAAGCAGGCGACGCAGCCACCTGCGTAGAGCTTCTCAAAGAGAACGGGTGGATCAATCAAGTCGTTGTGCAGGCATTCGACTGGAATTACATCCGGGAGTTTCGCGCATTGGATTCGAATCAAGTGCTTGCCGCATTGGGACCGCCTGGAACCAAGGGGGGAAAGACTCTCACCGAAGCAGAGAAGCGATTGAGTTCGGACTGGCTCGATGAGATCAAGTCATTGGGAGTGCAGATCGCCGCATGGAACCGGCAGGTGGACAAGCGATCTGTTGAAGAAGCGCACAAGTTGGGGCTGCGAGTCTGGGTTTACACCATCAACGACGAGGCCACCGCGAACACCCTCATCGAAGCAGGCGTCGATGGCATCATCACAGACAACCCTGCTCTGATCTGGAAAACCTTGGCGACTCGGCCCGCGGCAAAGCAGTGAGCACGAACTGCTGGCCTTGTAGCTGAGAATCGTGTCTTTCAAAGCGCGAGGGAAAGACAGCTCGCTCGCATGGTCTAATCGACTCAGCCCAACCGGGCATAGCCCGAGCATCCTAAAGGATGGACAACGAACCGGGGCATAGGCTTGTCCTCAGGCGCCCCGAAGTCGGACGCGTGGCTCGTTGTCCACCCTTGAGCGTGCGCCTTGCTGATCGAACGTAACCAACGTCAGCGAACGTTCCCCTCAACAGAACGGGTTTGCTCCTGAAAGGTCCTCTGCGCACTATCCGACCCAATGAATCGGTCTGCGCTAACCGCCTGCATCCTGCTCCCCGCCCTTCTGTCGACTGCTGCGAGCAATCTCCTGCCTCCCGGGCATCGTCCAAGGCCAAATGATGCCCACGCCTTTACTCATGCCCGGATCGTCCTTGAGCCGGGAAAGATTCTCACCAATGGCACTCTTGTGATCCGGGCCGGCCGCGTCGAAGCGGTGGGTCACGATGCACCTGTTCCCACCGACGCACGTGTTTGGAACATGAACGGGTTGACCCTCTACGCCGGCTTCCTCGATCCCTACCACCTCCAGGCCGGACTCAGCGCCGCCGTCAACACCACCGCATTCAACCCCGTCACCCGCCTCCGAGAGGCAGGTCTCACCTCCAGTGGTCCTGCACCCTTCCTCGGAGTGCCCGGATCCGAATCCGACCCGGGCAATGCAGGCCCGGGGGAACCCCTTTCAAACGTAACCCCCGAACGCCGCATCGCATCCTCGTTTGTACCCGACAACAAGGCCTTCCAGGAAATGCGTGAGCTCGGGTTCGCTGCCGCATGCATCACCCCCGAAAAAGGTCTGCTCCGCGGTCAGAGCGCCCTCGCGTTGCTGGGCGAAGGCCAGCCCAACGATCTCCTCCTTCAGGAGGACGTCTTTCAACATGCTGATTTTGATACCGACGGCGGCAAGGAGGCGGCCTATCCAAAGTCACTCATGGGAGCTATCGCGGCCTGGCGCCAGGCCATGCTCGATGCCGCGCATCACCGAACCTCCATCAACTCGCACACGCAACAACCCGACTCCACACCGCGCCCCCCGGTCAACCCCGCCCTCACGGCACTGGAGAAAGTCCTGCGCCGCGAACAAGCGATGGTGATTGAACCCGGAAGCGTGCTGATGATGTCGCGAGCCGCACAGCTCGCCCGCGAGATGAGCATCGATTTCGTATTGGTTGCCAGCGGACAGGAGTGGCGACGTCCCGACCTCATGCAGGTGCTGGGCGCTCCGCTGATTGTGCCGGTGGCTTTTCCCGGGATCCCCAAACTGGATTCAGAGGAGGACTGGGGCGAAGTGAGTCTGGACGCATTGAGGGCCTGGGACTGGGCCTCGGAGAACCCCGCCCTGTTGCGCAACCTCGGCCTTGAACTCGCCTTCACCACTCACGGACTGGTGGATCGATCGGACTTCCGGACGAATCTCCGTCGAGCCATTGATCGGGGCCTCTCAGAAGACGACGCTCTGGCAGGTCTCACCACCATCCCCGCGAAGCTCTGCAAGGCAACCCGCTACCTCGGAACGATCGCCGCAGGCAAGCTGGCGAATCTCACGATCGTGAACGGCTCATACTTCGACCCCAAAGCCCGGGTGGTTGAAGTGTGGGTGGAAGGCCGCCGCCACATCGTGAAGGAGGGAGAAAGTCCCTCCCCCAAACCTGCTGATGCCGAAAAATCAAAACCCAAGAAGGACTCGAATGAAGCCCAGACACGAGTCGCCAGAAAACCAGCCGAAGGACGGGGGCCGCTGACCGACCTCAACTCAGGCGTGTTGATCGAGGGGGCCACGCTCTGGACTTGTGGGGCCCACGGGAAAATCGAGAACGGGTCATTGGCCGCCATGAATGGCAAGATCGTGGCCGTAGGCAAATCCATCACGCTCCCGGAGTCCGCAGGCAAGTCCTGGACAAAAGTCGATGGACGCGGCCTGCACATCACCCCAGGGCTGATTGATGCTCACAGCCACAGCATGATCCTGGGGGGAGTCAATGAGCCCACCCTGCCATCGACCGCCATGGTCCGCATCGGGGACGTCATCAATTCCGAGGCGGGCACCATCGCCCAGCAGCTCGCTGGAGGACTCACCACCGCAAACCAGCTTCATGGATCAGCCAACCCGATTGGAGGTCAAAATCAGGTCATCAAGCTTCGGGATGGAGCTTCACCCGAGGGCTTGAAATTCGAGGGAGCGCCCGAAGGCATCAAGTTCGCCCTGGGCGAAAACGTCAAGCAGGCCAACTGGGGCGAGAAGAACACCACCCGTTTTCCTCAAACCCGGATGGGGGTCGGAACTTTCTTTGCCAACCGGTTTACCGCTGCAAGACAGTATCAGGAAGCCTGGGCCACACATCGTTCTCGAGGAGGCCCGACCCCGCGTCGCGATCTTGAGCTCGAAGCCGTGGTTGAGATTCTGGAAGGAAAGCGCCTCATCCATTGTCACTCCTATCGACAGGATGAGATCCTCGCGTTCCTCAGAGTCATGGAGCAGTTCAATGTCAAAGTGGCCACCCTGCAACACGTGCTCGAAGGGTATAAAGTCGCCGACGAAATCGCGCGTCATGGGGCCGGAGCATCGTGTTTCGCGGATTGGTGGGCCTACAAGTTCGAAGTCTACGACGCCATTCCGCACGCAGGCAGCCTGATGCGGGACCGAGGGGTCCTGGTGTCCTTCAACTCAGACTCTTCCGACCTGGCCCGGCGAATGAATCTCGAAGCGGCCAAGGCGGTGAAATACGGGAACACACCCGAGGAGGAAGCGCTGAAATTCGTCACCCTCAATCCGGCCCGCCAGCTTCGAATCGATTCACGCGTGGGCTCGCTCGAGACCGGCAAAGATGCGGATTTCGCTGTTTGGAGCGGCCATCCGCTGAGCACCTTGTCGACGTGCCTTCAGACATGGATCGACGGCGTGAAGTATTTCGACAAAGCCTCCAGCCTGGAACGTTCAAAGCAACTGGCTCTCGAGCGCACACAGTTGGTGGAGAAGGCCCGGCGACAGGGCAAGCCGGCGGACGACCCTTCAACATCCGACGCCGCTCGCGCCGCCTTCTTCCGACGTGTTCTTGAAACCGCACGTCATTCCGAGGCCTTCCAATGCGACGACTGCCAACCCCGGAGATTCATGCCATGACCCATCACCGCCGTTTCCCCATTGCCACCCTGATTCTCCTGTCACTCCTGCCGCGCACTCCCGCGGCTGAATCCCAGGCCGTTCTCCTGCGGGGTGCAGTGGTCCATACGGTGTCCGGAGAGGCTCTCAATCCCGGGCAGGTTCTGATCAAGAACGGCAGGATCGAAGCGGTTGGAAAGGAAGTCGCCGCCGAGGGTGCCAAGGAAGTTGATCTCACCGGACGTCACCTTTACCCCGGGCTTATTGCCGCCACGACCCTCCTGGGCCTTACGGAAATCGATGCGGTCCGTGCGACCCGCGACTCTGCTGAAGTCGGAGGTTATACACCGGACGTCACCAGCTGGATTGCAGTGAACCCTGACTCGGAGCTGATCCCGACCGCGCGCGCAAACGGGATCGCCTACGCCGTGCCCACGCCGCGAGGAGGAGCGGTTCCGGGGCATTCGGGGATGATCAGCCTCAACGGCTGGACTTCTGAGGATTTGGTGTTTCGCAAGCCGCTCGCCCTGCATGCGAACTGGCCTTCCATGGCCCTGAACATCACACCCAAGGAGCAGGCGCAGGATCGTTCGAAGTGGAAGTCGCCGGAGGACCAGGCCAAGCAACGGCGCAAAAGTCTCTCGGAGCTCGAATCCTTTTTTCAGGAGGCCATGGCCTACGCCCGTGCCCGCGAGGCCAGACCTTCGACGCCGGTGAATCCGCCCTGGGAATCCATGCGACCTGCTCTCAGCGGGCAGATCCCCGTCGTGGTCCATGCCAATGACTTCAGGCAGATCCGAGCCGCCGTCGAGTGGGCCAGAACCAACCGACTCCGATTGGTGATTGCAGGGGGCCGGGACGCTGCCCGCGAGGTCTCGCTCCTGGCCAGCAACAAGGTGGGCGTCATATTCGAACATGTCTTCAACCGGGCTTTGCGCGACACAGAGCCCTACGATGCCCTGTTCAGCACACCCGCCTCCCTGGCAAAAGCCGGGGTCACGTGTGCCATCAGCGCGGGAGTGGATGACATGGCGGAGACGGAGATACGCAACCTCGCCTATCACGCTGCCCAGGCCGTGGCATTTGGCCTCCCTGCTGACCAAGCCCTAAAAGCAATCACCCTTCACCCGGCCCAACTGCTGGGCGTCGCCCAGGAACTCGGATCGATCGACGTTGGAAAACAAGCAAGCCTGATCGCCCTCGACGGCGACATTCTGGACATCCGCTCGAATGTCCGATCGATGTGGATCGCAGGGCAACCTGTCGATCTCGCAACACGGCACACCCGACTCTACGACCGCTACCGGCAACGCCCAAAAGCGAATGAGTGACTGGATCCGTTCCATCTTGCCCTCGCATCCGTGTCCTCGTGTGCTGAACTCCGGGTCGCAATCCTTTCCCGTGATGAGCCATGCGAGTCTCCCTGCTCTCGCATGGCGTGTGCTCGCTCTGCTTCTGACCGGATCAACGCTGGATGCCCAAACCCTGATTCCCGCTCCGGCGGCTGATGCAAGGATCGCAAGTGGATTTGAACTGCGTGTGTTCGCCGACTCCACACTCGCAGATGATATCCAGGCGATGACGATCGACTCGGTCGGTCGTGTGGTGGTCACAGGGCCTGGGTATATTCGAACGTTGTTCGACGACAATTCCGACGGATTCGCCGATCGGTCCGTGCCGTTCGCCAAAACGGAAACAGGCGGCATGGGGCTTTGCTTTAGTGGCACCACCCTTTTGTTCTCTGGAGACGGCGGGCTGTGGCGTTATCTGGACGAGAACCTCGATGGAATCGCCGATGCCGCTCCGTTGAAGCTGATGACGTTGAAAGGCGGCGAACATGGAATCCACGGGATCCGCCAGGGACCGGATGGATCCTGGTTCGTGGTTGCGGGGAATGATGCGGGCGCCGTCGCGGGTACAGCCACAGATCCGAGATCGTCTGTGAGGATTCCGCAGGCCGGCAGCATTCTGCGCATGAACAATCAGAACGCGCAGGTTGGGATTTTTTGCCATGGACTGAGGAATCCCTACGATCTGGACTTCAACTCGTATGGGGACCTGTTCACCTACGACAGCGATGTCGAGCGGGAACTCCATCTGCCCTGGTACACCCCCACGCGCGTTTACCACACAGGCCCTGGAGCGCATCACGGCTGGCGGCTCAATGGATATCAGCGGAGCTTCAAACGTCCGGATCACTATCCCGGTGTGGTGCCGGACA